>Ga0209190_1000022_pt1 | contig 119674 bp, 138 predicted proteins | sample M_140205_XF_Meta_FD_187315 | JGI IMG/M metagenome (GOLD analysis project Ga0209190, IMG submission 187315) | Freshwater microbial communities from Lake Montjoie, Canada to study carbon cycling - M_140205_XF_MetaG (SPAdes) (version 2) | ecosystem: Environmental > Aquatic > Freshwater > Lake... | reverse complement strand
ATCCACAATAGTCATATCAAATTCATTGATATTGCATAATTCACCATCTTGTCTTTCTTCACCTAATTCATATCCTAACTTTAGTTCATAGTCGTGTTCGCATACACGGATACCTCTTGCTAAGATAATACCTGATTTAAGCCATCGATTATAAGCTTCTAAAGTATACCTTTTACCAAAGCAGTCATCATCAAATACTTCTGTTCCCGCCTTAAACCAAGTATCAGGCTTGGCAATTAGTTTAACATATTTCATTGGGGAAACATTTTAATACGATTGTATTTTATATCTACATTGATGCTAAACATTAATAGCCCCAATGTCAAGCGTAAACAGGCATAAGTATGTTTATCTATCGCTTCAATATCATAGATAATCTTTGGAAATTGAAGTCTGATTCCTAAAAATAATCCGCCGCCATTTCTATAATGCCATTGCGGATATATACTTAAATATTTTGTATTCATATTCCTAATGTTAATGTAATAGTCATTTTAATACTTTTCCCTCATTTATTTGATTAATAAAATCAATAGAAACAAATACAAGATGAACATAATTTAGTTTTTCGTCCAACAATACTCCTAGATGCATACCTTTATATGATCCTTCGTTATTATTAGGATGTAGATTCCACACATATTCTGCGTTTTTGAAATGCCTAACCTGTTGTTCTGTTAACTCAGATATATCTTTTAATCTGTCCGCAATAATTTTAGGCTTACCACTCTTTAATAAAGCGTTTAATCTATCTATAATATTTGAGTCTGTCATATATTAATTATTTTAATATTGAGCAGTTTCCCTTACATTTTCTATCTTAGTTGTAGTTTTATCATACCCACCATTTTTCATCCATTGATAACCTACTACAGAAATTGATACAAATCCTGTATTATTCTGGGTCACAGACGGAATAGGATGATCTATGATTATGCTTTTATAAATTTTAATTGGATTGTCTACAGGCATAAATTCAAATTTCCCATCGTAAAAACTCATACGATAACACTCTTTTGTTACATATTTATCTGTGTCAAAATCGTAATATGATACTTTGAATTTCATATTGAATCACCGGGCTTTTTTGGTTTATGTATTCTCATAGTCACGCCAGCAAAGCTAGGTATTATCTCCCGCTTTTCTCCCTTGGGTAATTTTGAAGTAATAGAATCTGCATATTCCCACATCTTTTCAAAGTTTTTTAAATGATAATAGTCATTTATGATATCTGATTCTTTGTCGGTGAATTTGTGATCTATATAATTGACAAAACCTACAACCTCTGGTAAAGGTTCGTCACTCGACTTCAGCGGACCATGAAAATCAACGGTGTTGCCATAATAGCCGCCGTTTCTCTTCACCGCAAGAACTTCTTCAAAAGTTTTTTTGATCTCATAAGCAATTTTAGCATCGCCAATTTCTAACGCATTGTAACCATAACTTGAGCCGCGAACTGATAGTTCAGGCAACGCAAAAGATCTGATTATTGTGGAAATAGCTGATGACTGTTCATGCTTTATTTTGTAATTATAAGCAATGTCAAGTGCCATATCAATCTGCCCAGACTTTAGTCTATAATAAGTCTCAAGCGCGGCATTAATAACAGATAAATGAGTATCTGTTAGGTTGACGACATTGATGTTGTCTTTTTCTTTTTTAGAAGTTTTTTTGCTCATGTACAATTATCTTTATTTATGATTCCACTCGTTTCATTCCTAAAGCTTCTCTTGCATCATCACGCAAGAAATGATTAACAGAATATCCTAAATCTTCAGGATTTAAAAATCTATTAACAAAAGCTTCTAGTTGTTTGATGCGCTTGTTAGCTTCATCAAGCTTCCTAGTCAGAAATATCACCTCACGCCTCCGACATACCTCGGATTGTGCGGCGCGTTTGAATTGAGCATCTGACCAAATTATATCTTGAACGGTTTTACACTCGTATGTAGCGAACCCGCCATCCGATGACTTTAATGGGTTTCCACCATGAACTAGAATGCTAGACTCACAGAACGGGCATTTATCTGGTACTTGTTTCACGGCTTAGGCTCCTTAAATTGCATATATATTCCCCACGCAGCATCAAGTTTATTAGTAATACCCTCCAAAGTTTCATCCAGTCGCTTAATACGATCTTGCGCTTGTTTTAATTCTTTTTCAAGCATATATGCTTTATTTTCTGCAAATGTTTCATTGAGTATTGCAGTATTTAATTCAACTTCAAGTTGCACAGAAAGCTCGGCCATGAGCTTCGCAAGTTCTTTAACGTCATAAGCTTTTTTCCAAGTTGCGTGTGTTCTTGGAGCTTTTGTCGCGTCAATATCCATTTTGATTCACAATCTTCGCCCCGAAACCCAAGAAAGTCAAGGAAAAATGCCAATAACCTTCTCGGTCATTTAAATAGTAAATTTCTGTCGGGAAACTCATTTTAAATCCTGAATAGTATTCATCAGTCCATTCATTAAACGCGTCGATTTTACCTAAGCTTGGAAAATGCAGTTCAATAAATAAAAATTTAAAATTCTTTTGGTCGTTTATGATATTTATTTTCATGCTAGTATAAATAGTATACTATCCACGCCCAAAAACCAATAGGAAATCCCACAAAAACAAAAGTAATTAACCCCAGCATTATCTTTTGAAGTGTTGTGTATTTTTTATTATTTGATTTCATAACGTAGCGTCAGACGCTTCGGGCTGCAAATGGTTATTGTTTTAATATTAATTTAGGAGAAGGGCAAAATTTAAGAAATGGGCAATCTGTGGCCCATGCGTCACAAGTTAGGCACTCACCATTGTGATCAAAGCTCTTAGGTTTACGACAAGGCCACTCATGCAAGTTACCAAGAACTTCAATAGTCATCAACCTCCAATAATCCCATTGATAACCTCTTTCATTATCCCAATGCACAGGAAGTATTTCTTCTTTAAAGCCAGCGGGGCCAAAATCAAATATTCCACGAATAACGTCGCCTTCGTAAATTTCTTTGCCGTACTTATCTTTTAAGCCAGTGAACCATTGAATGATTCTACCTTGTTTCTTAATCTCTTCATCTGGATATATAAGCAGAGATGATTTATCCCAACAATCGTATTTTTCATCCCACATTCTAAATTTTAGTTCTCTCATACTTCTTTATGTTCAAATACATTACTAACGACTTTCATAATATTATAATCAGCCGCTGGACTTTCAAAGTTTGGTATAAAGAACCAATTGGGTTTTATAGTTTTTAATTTATAGCAACGGTCCCAATATATTTCATACAATCCACAATGATTATCTTTAATACCTTTGGCTTTATCATTTGCTGCTGTATGTAGCTCGACTATGTCGCCGCAATAAATTTCTTTGCCATCTTTGTCTTGTAATCCTGTATATTCTTGCGGCTCACTTACGCCGCCAGCGATACCTTGAGGTACGCCTTCGTATACATCAAAGTAAATAAAATACTTAGAAACAAAAGAATAGATTCTGAATTTATATTCGCGGCTCATATCATTACTTAATTCTTACTAGAAGAATATTCTTCATGAGCTTGTTTGGCTGCATCTCTAATTGTTTTATTTGGCCGGTGCATTATTTCTTCTCCCCAATTCAGACAGACTTGACTTTGTAGCTCTACTGCCAAATTATCATCAAAAATATTATCAATCGGAGCTTTAGTAACTTTTTCCCATATTGACTCATACTGTCTGCTCACCAATCCCAAAGCATAAGCAAACATCATGCAGTCAGCATCTAGTTTTAAAGAACGCGATAGTCCAGTAACTTTACTAATTTGATTTAAGTTTTCATATTCTAAATCGAGATGGTTTTTGATTTCTTTTTTGAATTGTTTTTGTTGTTTAGCTGTCATATTATTTATTTTTTTTACCGAAAAATTATTTCTTATAATGTATTGTGTTCGTGCAATTGCCTTTATGAGTTAGATTCCATCCATGACCATTGTAGTTCTTAAGATATTGGCAACCATCTATTACTTTAATGGTGTTGTTAGTCGATCTGATATAAAGACCCCAAGCAATAGCACATATAATAACTAAAACAAACATTGCGATAAAAGCTGTATTTTTTGTATGTATTCTCATAATTAATCTAAATTAGGGGGACGTTCTAGTTTCATTTTCTCAACATACCAGTCTCTATCATAAAGAGATTTGGAATTTGATTCGCAGTATTTTTCTGCTTCTGTTTCGCAAATAAAAGCCTTTTTAACATAAGACTCTTCGCAACATTCATCTCTGTCCAAACCATAAACAAGATAAATTGTCATATTAAAGGACTTTCATTTCTACAACATATTCACGGGCAAGCTTATCTAGCGAATATGAATCCATACTCTTAAAATAAGGAGCAGAATAATACTCTTTTATCACAAAATCAAGTGCTTTGCGGTCAGTGTCGAAAATAGCATTAACGCCTCCATCTCGATCACTATTATTATAAACAAGATAAACTTTCATATTACTTAAATCTTTTTAATATCTTTGGGATGCACGGCTGTCCATTTATCGAAGCGTTTAGCATTAAACTCTTTAATTGGAGTCTGAAGATGTTGACTCCACGGCTTGTCTTTACTAATCCAAATAGATCTGTAATTTTCACTGCCCTCATATAGCAGACCATTTTCAAATTTAAATCCTTCAAAACGAATGCCATGATGATCGAATACGAGGTAGCCCTTCTTGAAAAGGCGATTGGCTTTAGCCGCCTTTCGCAGGATGTTACGCCATCTAGCCTTCTCTAGCTTATTCATTGCTGCTAGTCTCGCTGGTACAGAACCAAAAAGCGAGAGAAATTATCGAAAATTTCATCAGCCAAATTGAGAGTTGACAATGAACGTAGCCCTGCTTAGGGCCAACAGCCAGCAGAGTCGCGCTTATAAGTCCCGCCAAGCCCACGGTCAAGAGGTTTTTTCGGCTAATTTTCATAATTTATTCTACTACTCCATCATTGAAGTTGCCAATATATAACCGCCCATCACTACGATCATTCGGGTCGTTATAAGCAAACATCAAATCAGAACCAAGCATATAATCCCGGCAAATCAATTCGATGAAATTGTATGAGTGTGGATGGAAATATTCTTCACTTACGAGGTGTAATGTCTTGTTGCTCTTTGGATCGACATCATTCAAAAAACACCTAAATTTAATAGCAGTTTTTGTTTTTTCGCTCTGCTGTTTCCCGATAATTGTAACTTGTGTATTCATATATTAAATATATTTATAAAACTCTTCTGGTAAAATTACGTTTTCAAATACTCCTGTTTTAATTATCTTAAATAATGGGGCAATATCTTTTGGTTGATACAACGCCAATCCGCAACCGATTTTGGTCACTAAAAATTCATATTCTTGGTGAGAGAATGCCGTTGCGAGGAAATCATTAACATGAACTTGAATTTTGTCAAGGGGCAAAGTATAAATTTGACGATCCTTGGTTGGGATGCCATACGTCTGACCGTTGAGACCATACTCGTACATTTTTGCGCCCCATTTCAAGGCTAATTTTGCGGCTCCTGCACCGTGGATTCCTGCGGCGTTTGCTCCATAGCAAAAGATTTGATTTGGTTCAAGATGCGTGATATTTTCTGGAGTGTATTTCATATTATTATTCAGTTAATTCGCGCTCTGAATAAGAGTCGTAGTTTTACCATAGCCACCGCTCTTCATTTCTTGAAAACCATCCACAGTAATATTCAAGCCTTTATCGTTGTAAAATACATTGACTCCAGAACCACTTATAGAAAAACCTTTCCAATTCTCCTTTGGCCCATCACTAACAGGAACAAAATCAAATGATCCTCTGTAAGATGCCATCCAATATAGTTCTTTTGTTAGATAGTTATCGCTATCGTAATCGTAGTATGTTACTTTGTATTTCATATTTAAAAACTCTTTGTATAATCAATACCATCGCCGCATTCATTTGGGAATTGTTTTTTACTATTTTCTAATCCGCAAATGATAGTTTCCATGTCGCTGCCCTCACTAACGAGGCTGATTGCAGTGTCTAGTCCTTGGTTGTAGGCTCCATTGAAATTCTGACGCGAAGATACGTCATACAATGTCCAACTGTCAAGACCTTGTTTTTTAAAATAATTTCCAAGCAAGATGGCAGCATCCTTGACTTCTTGGGGAATTTTATGGATTAAATCTATGTCGGGGGACATATTATTTTTATTCTTCTTTGTTCATTTCTTTCAATTCCTTAGTCAATTCAAACAAAGATTCAATTTCAGTAAAAGTACCACTAGTGACACAATGTTCACTGAATGTTTTTTTGTCAAGTATATAGCACAAGGCTTTAATGTTGTGGCTTAAGGTTACAATTTTTAATTTATTTTCATCTGTCATTTTCATATTAATCTTTCTTCTCCATCTTCTTCACTTCTGTATCAGTAAAAAAACAACTATCTCCTTTATCATCTACAAAAAACTCAAACCCAGAACCTTTAACTTCGCGTCGAGTTCCAGTGTATGTCACTTCGTATTTTCTGCCAACGATGTCGGTGTGGATAAATTTATCGAATTTTTCCATATTATTCTTCTTCGCTTATCTTCTCTTGGGAATGAAAATCATCATAATCAAAATCCCAAATACTCATTCTACATTTGTCACAAACAGAAAGAGTGTCGCCGCTCCAAGAGACAGCGCAATCTTCTAGTTTAGCTTTAGTTTTAGTTTTTGAGCAAAACATATTTCATATAGTTTGTTAATTTCTTTCATAATTAATCCCAGATGCGGTGTTTTTCGTATACGCTTTCTATACCATCATAATCGTGAATATACCATTTAACATCATCAGGCACTTCAACAACCTTCAATTTACAATAATGTCCATTCGCTAAATCACCAAGCTGCTCAACAACTTCTACAAGGACTGGATCGGTCCTTTCGATCTCCCACTCACCGAATCCATTTTCTTCTTTCTCTTCATTTAAGAAGTAATGAGTAATGGTTTTAACTTTTTTATCTTCTTTAGCTATGATGTTAAGACCTTTCTTATCACCATATAATAAAACAGCTTCTTCGCTAAGGCCAAAGCCGCCGTATTTTTTATTAATTACTATTTTCATTTTTCTTTGAGGGCTGTTTGGTTTGCTTGCGACTTCCGGTGATTTCGTAGACTCCCCAGTCAATCTTATTTACTCCAAATATATAATCTTCTGGGATAGTTAGATAATGGACTTCAATGAAGTGCTTGATTGCTCTCTTAGCGTTGTTGTCTGAGTGATAATGCTTGCCGACAATCGGCGGGGCAAAGTTAGTGGGGCTTTCGCTCTTTTTCAAGCCTTTTTTCTTCGCCATTTTCGCCGCTTCCTTGCCGAGCTTTTCTTCTTTGATCTGTCTAGCAAGATGATTCTTAAGGGCAATCCCGCGAAGTGGCTTGACAGGTTGAGGTTTATTTTCGTTATTCTTTAAAGGATTTCCAATAAAATTAGTTTCAGTTGCGAAACCTCTACGTTTTTCCCATGCTTTGAACTTTTCGTTTATCATCGTGAAAGTTCCTTGCGGGATATCTGTTCCGCCAACATCCCACCATGCGAAACTCTGTTTGATACTTCCTTTGTATTGATCGTTCATTTTAGTAAGTATTTTTAGTAATTAAGTGTTTTATTTTCTTGTGTGTCGTTGTAATTGTAAACTACACCGTCTCTGGTACTGGTAATTTTTGCAGAAATTAAATCTTTTTGAATAGACTCTATTAGATCCATCGCTTCGGTGAAGCCCTCTCTATTGTGAGGAAACTGAAGGATACGAACGCTGGCATGAGTGTCAAGTTCCAATTCATAGCTCAAAAATATTTCATTCATCACAAAAACAATTTACAATTAATAAAACCGCAAGTATCCCAATCGCCAAAACAGGCGGCGCAATGTCTACCCCCAACTTAAAGTGGAGAACGTAGGAGGTCAAGCAGGAAAAAAGAAAAGTTCCTACGATCCAAAATAAAAGCCTTGACTCTTTCATGGGCTAGGGCATGATTCTGTACTTTTTCAACTTTTTCTCGTACTCTTGGATCTGAGATTTTAGTTTTTTAATGGTCTTTTCAGATTGCTCTGCATGGTCGCAGACGAAATAAAGGTCAGCAGTTAATTGCGCTGGCACGATTTCTGCTTCTTCCATTGTCTGGTCATTCTTGCCGGTGCGCCAATCATTGAAATTACGCAACCTAATTATCACTTCTTTAATCATAATAAGTATGGACCGAAAAGAATCACATACGAAACACTATCAAACTTAATGCTTTATATGTGACTCGTTAATTTGAATGCGGAGATAGTATGCTCGAAAGGGTTGCCTTCGATACACTTAACTAATCTTAACATTTCAGCAGCAATTTCTCTAATTTCTTTTTGTGCATCAGGCTTGTTACGCAAGTTCAAGAAATGATAAAAAGACCGCCAATTAAACATAACATCAGCTTGAATTTGAGAATTATAATTCTTGAAATAACGAGCCGATTCCTTAGCTCGCTTGCGGCCTAAAGTTGGCTCAAGGTCTTTAACGCATTGATGATAAAGAGTATTGCCAAGTTCAGTATAATGTTCAAGAATAGTAGTCCATTTATCGTTTTGTACTCCTAAATTATTATCACTATTAAAATTAGACGTAATACCTTCCCAATCATCTGGGATAAGATACTTGTCTTCCTTTATCTCCTTGTACCTAGCAGATTCACCATTAATACAAACGCCAACCCTATGCTTTAGAAGATGAATGTGACTAGCAATATCAGTATCAACTAAAAAGTGAAGAGAAGATTTCTCAAAAGGAGTATGGTGTCCCGCATCAGCAAGCATCTTAAGGAGTTTAGGAATCCTATTAATTTTATCTTCATTTAAATCTCGGCTTGTAGAAGTCCAAGCTGAACAAGCGTGAACTTGATCGCTGCCATAATAGCCAAGTAGCTGCACTTTGTTATCATTCTTGTCGTTAATCATGTTTAAGAGTTTTTCTAATTTCTGCGTGAATTTTTTTGTTAATTTTACAATTACAACTATCCATCTTTAAATTACCGGGGCCAATTAATACCCATTCCCAATTGCGGCAATAATGCCAGCCTATACTTATCTCTTCAGGACTTAATAAATCGCAATCGAATTTGTCTTCCACAGATCATCCTTTGGTTTTTTGATTATAACGCTACTAGCGAATTCATTTTCTTTCGTATCTAACCAGTGTATTTTAAAATCACCATTCTCATCTCCTGCCATTTCTAGCATTCGATCATTAACATGAAAAACGATACCTTCAACGTGGAGTTTATTCCTAGGTGTGCTAGTTCCTAATCCAATGTTGCTTGATCCTCCAATGCCAAGATTGCCATGTTCATCAATTCTTAGAACTTCTCTACTGAGTGATAAATCTTTTGGCGGTTGAGGAGTCTCTTCTGCTTTGATTAGAGATGGCGCGGCAGAAGCAGCGACAAAGCCTCCGAATAGAGTCTTGAAAAAACCTTTGCGATTCATACTCATATTATATAGAGCTTCTTCTTGTTCAGCAAGTTTTTTAAGGGGTTTTCCAGTTAGAATTAGTACCGTCAGAGCAATTAATAGTATAAGTACAATAAGGGCTAGGGCTGCCCCAAGAATAAGGTACAGTATACGGTTGATGATTATAACCTAAAATCCCTTTGAGTTGAGAATAGAGGTCACTCGCTTCTTCCATTGATAGGGTAATTTCTTGATCTTTTATTTTTAAATTAACAGAGACAGTAACAGATGGAGAACTCATACTGTATTTTATCTCTTAATCCTATAAATCAAAGAAAATATTTATCTCTTTAGCTTAAAAGGCTTTAAATGTTTAATTTCTAAATTAAAACAATCAGCTTTAAATCTAAATCCGCAGTTTGAAGATGGGTCCAGTTCCCCTTCTTTGTAGAACTTAGCTTTATCATAGAAGTCTTCTCTCTTTATTCCTCCCAAAATCCAGCATTTACTAAAATCTTTTAGTATCCTAACGAAACCATATACCTCGCAGTCTTGTGAAGTGTTGTAATTCGCCACAGAGCAGTAATAACTAGGGTCTGGCTTGCTTGTGCATTGTTTCGTTTTGACATCTATAGTCCTGCCATTCCTTACCAAATCGTAATCATAAGTATTAGCCCTATCTGCATTAATATAATCAGCGACAATTATCTCTCCAAGGATACCATGAGCATTACCTTTGCCTTCAAGGATAGAGTTGTTAAGAACTCCAATTTTCTTAGCTTCTTCTTTAGCAAAGACAAGCTGAGAAGGCGTTGGAGTGATTTCTATGATATCAGTCATGGATATCTATGTGTCGAGCGTTAAGTTCATCATACAAAATTGTATGAATGGTGTCAAGAGCTTCGCTCGCATTTTTGAAATCATTACCGTGCTTACGATAGCTTCTTAATCTTTCAGCAAGATGACAAATCACTGCATACATATCAGCAGATTGATTTGCTATTCTGTATTCTCTTTCCTCTTCAGGAAGATTGAATTCTAATGTTGCTTTCATACTTTAAAAAAATCTTTTGCTAGTTTTTTTATACAACAGTCTCTAGCTTCTACAGCTTCTTCTATAGTGGCGAAAGTTCCAATACGTATCCTCTTGCTTTGAAAATCAAATTCGCAAAGATAAGGTTTTGATTTATTGTTTTTATGAATACTAATATTTTTATACCCGCTTGTGTTGTTCTTCTGTCTCCCAGCGTTTAATTTGTTTTCAGAAGTAGTGGCAAGTCTTAAATTATTAATATTGTTATTAAATTTGTCGCCATCAATATGATCGACGAACTTGCCTTCAAAATCAGAAATATTATGATGAATAGCGTAAATAACTCTGTGATTATAATATTTTTTTCCATTTAATCTAAAATGATAATATTGGCTGCTTTTCCATCCATCTTTACCACCACAAGGTTTTCCAGCAAATTGGATATTGCTGTTCTTCCGTCTAAGACCGTGAGGGATAGAAGGATCTAATTCAACATATTCTTTTAAATAATTTAAATCAGGGAGTGGATTTGCTTTCATTTTTGTAAAGTTAATGTAAAAGATTTAACCATATTGACTCTCAGGTGTCATTATTATTGGTATGAAATATTTATTACTCATTCTACTCACGCTCGCAGTTAATGCCCAAGGTAAACCAGAGCATCCTCCCGGTCAAGGGGGAAATCATCGCAAGCCTCCAGAATTTAGCAAGGAAATTCATAAAGAGATGTTGAAAAAGTACGATCTCAATAAAGATGGTAAGCTCGACAGAGAAGAAAGGTCTAAAATTTCTTCAGAGGATAAGAAAAAGATAGGCCCACCTCGCAGAGGACCAAAGGGGCCACCTCCTCACAAAAAAGACTGACAAAAAACCCACAGAGTTAAATCTGTGGGTTACTTGTTTATACTAATAATTATTCAGCGATTGTGCTTGAATCATTGTCAGAAGCAGCTTGCAAACGATCTGCTTGAGCATTGATTACATCTACGGCTGCTTGAATAGCCTCTTCAGTAGGATGTGGAGTGTTTAGTACCTTTACAGCTTCATCAGTGATTGAAGATAGGCGAGTAATGGCTTCTTGTAGGTTATTTAGTGATGACATAATTTTGTTTATTTGTTGTTGTAACGATGCTTGATTTTCTAAGACTTCTTTAAATTGCCTATCCTCACAAGAGAAAAGGTTTATTAATTTCTGTAAAAAAAATCTCATCGTTAATATATTATAACACTTATGAACTGAATTTTTGCGACAAATAAGAAACTTTTTTATTTATACTTGGAAATGACATCAAGTAGCGTCGTTACAAAAAGTCTTTTATCTAGCTTGCAAGCGTCTACACTTGCCAGCCGCCCCTTCTCCACTACAGTGCTTGGATTATTATAGGCGAAGCGCATGGTTTCTATCAAATGTTCTTCATCGTATTTTGACCATTTTGAGGCTGGAGCTTTCCAGTACCCCTCTGCTGGTACTTCTTTATAATTAAGACAAAATGAATTCTCTTCTGTCATGAACTCAGATAATCCAGCATACTTAGCAGCAATCACTGGCCTCCCACAAGCCATGCTCTCATGTTGCATCAACCCCCAGCCTTCAGCGCTTACACAAGAAACAAAACAATCATTATCAGAATACCAGTCTTTCAATTGATTTCTTGTAAAAGAATCTTTGCAGATTTCTATCTTACTGCCAGTAAATATTTTATCGTAACTTTCTTTGGGAGATATTTTGATTTTGAGTTTAACGTCTTTTTTATCTGAGAAAGCTTTATTGAAGCAGCTTACTACGTCTCCTAGTCTTTTGCGAGGGTCTTTATTCGCGGTTCCAAATACGAAGTGATCTTTAGCAACAGGTGGCTGATAATTAAATATTTCGGTATCAACGAAGAGATTAACGACATGAATAGGAACTTCGCATCCTTGAGCTTCAAAATTAGCCTTGTTCCACTTGTTTGGGACGATGATTGCTTTCATGTTATTCATCTGCTCAATGAATATCTCGTTGATCCTTGTGCTTTCCCACATTGTCAGCATTACTCTATCTTTTCTAGGATTTAAAAAAAAGATAAAGTTTGAAAAATTTAATTCGTTACAAGGCGGTAAAACTAATAAATCAAGATCTTCTTTAAAGACAGGGAGATTCTCAAAATACTTTTCAAATCTGCCAGCATCATTAGAAAATGACCTTGGTTTTATTAAACAATTATACTTTGGAAGTTCTTCTAATATGCATTCTACCAAGGTATTATACCCTGATTCAAAATCAAAAAATGTAGAGACGCTTAATTTAGTCATTTGATAAAATACCATGAAGCGAACCACTCATAGCGAGTAGTTTGTAAATTATAATTGTTTTGAGCGCAAAATTCATTTACTGCTGGGTTAACTCCAAATGCTGCTAATTTAATGCCTTCTGCGTTAAAAACATATTTATCTATTCCGTTTGAAGCAATATCAGAAATATCCTCCCAATTATTAAAATAATCATGCCCAGATACAATTCCTCCTGTCCTCACTTTTGGAAACCAAGCTTCTATATCTGCTTTAACGAAACTATACTTAAGGTTAGCGTCAAGATAAACAAAATCTAAAGATTCATTTTCAAAATCATTTGCGGCAAGTGGGGATTTTTTCCTTACTATTGTATAGCGAGCTTGATATTCTGACAGGTTAGTGGCGCAATCATAAAGATTAGACATATGATCTTCAGAGTTCGCTATGTCTTCGTATTCTTGTGGATCTTGCATCGCCCAAGGGTCTACTAAATACAAATGACCGAAATACTTAGAGAGTATTATTTTAGCGTGTTCTCCTTTGCTGACTCCTATTTCTACGCCTTTTCCTAGAAAGTTTTTTTCTTGAAACAAGGAAGATAGTCCTGATCTGTATTTTATCATATTGTTAACTTATTTTACACATCGGAATATAATTAATTGTGAAAGTTTGCCTGACGACATTATATACTGATAATTTTAAAAGTTTTGCTCCATTAGCTATAAAATCTTTTGAAAAATTTTGTGAGTACAATAATTTTGAAATTCAAATCTATGATCAAGTGCTTGATAAAAGTATTCATCCTGCTTGGAATAAACTGCTTGCCGTAAAAAATTGTTTTTTAAAATATGATTATGTTTTATGGAGCGATATAGATACTTTATTCTTAAATAATAAAAAATCTTTTTTAGATATAGCGGATATAAATAAAGAAACTCCTTTCTTGTGCAATTCGGATTGGAATGGGATTTGTACAAGTCATTTTTATATCAAAAATAATGAATATAACAATAAGCTATTAGACACTCTTTTGTTCTTAAAAGACGTTAAGGACAATGATTTTTTTGGTAAAGGTTACGGTATGAAGTGGGAGCAGAACTGTTTGAAAGCTCTATTCCATCATTTTAACTTAAATGTATCTACGTTTCCTGACAATACCATCCTTGATTGCCGTGTCGAAGATATTAAAGAAAATACTTTTTTTTACCACTATTGTGTGTTAAATAATCTAGAAAGAAAATTCTTAATGAAGAACCTCTATGAAAGGCTATTCATTTAATAAACCTTTAATGTTTTTGCACATCCTAGAAAACAGCGAATTTTGAGACAGAAGAGAACGTCTTGATATTATTTTTAAGACATGGTAAACCTTAGATTCAGCCATGTGCTTGCTATAAATTCCGCTATCTCCTCCTTCTCTGTCTTCATAATAAAAGTCTAAGTTCCAATCGTACTTGTGAAAAGCCTCTACTGGTTCTATATGTATTAGACTTGGGTTCTCTTTAGCAAGTTCAAAAGGCTTTCTTACTGACATTTTGTTCCAATCATAGTCATCATAGTCAGATAGATAAGCTTCAAACCATAGGTCTAGGAATTTTGAATCTCTTTTACTAATTATTAAAGCGTTACAAAGACCATTTATTTGCCACTGATTAGAATCCATGTGGAATATAGCTTCTGTTCCTAATACAAAATCTTTATCTAAGTTAGGAAAAAATGGTTTATAAAAAAGCGTATCTACGTCAGCATAGACTCCACCATATTCTTTCAACACTAGTAATCTAAAGATATCGGATTGATGTTCTACTCTCCATACTTTCTTTTTATTGCAATAGTAAACAATATCTGGGAGAGAATCATATTTAATCAATTCAACAAACTGCTTCGCCTTTTCCCACCATTGATTATCTTTAGGCTCATAAAGATAATGCATATATATCTTAGGGTTTTCTTGTGTTAAATAACAGCTTTTGATAGACAGATAATGAAAATACTCAAAAGGTTTTTTGTTAAAATCTTCTGATAGCCCAAATATAAAATGATATATCTTATCCATTTTGGGTTAGCGATTTAAATGATACATCTATTGGATTGTTTATCGATATTTGATCTGCAAGAGGAGGCATCATAACATAGTATTTTAATTTTGGAAGACTTCTCTTTTTAATTTGTATGTCAATATGAGACCAAGCTAGGCTATTTGTCTCTATTAGAACTGGCAAAGCGGATTTTTTTATCATGTAGGCATGGGTACACATTGGAGGATCAATAGTCTGTATAACGTTTTCACTCACATGGAACCTTCCTTCTTCTGAGCATAGACAGCAGTGACCTATAAATGCATACTGCCAGTCTTCTGGGAGTTGAGATTTATAATGAATCAGTTCCTCTTTAAAATTATCACATAGCACTACATCATCTTCAAAAATTATATATTCTCCAAACGGGAGGTACTCCATCACTTTCCATAAAATATAATGAGACAAAATACATCCAACGTGTCCTTGGCTTATAAAATGAGGCGTTCCAAAATCTGGACCCCAATTAGGTGTGTCATCCGTATAGGGAATCCTTGTTGAAAGACCGAAATTCTTAGCATGAATTCCTTCAAAAAATTCAACTTCTAAATCATGTTGTTTAAAATGCCGTTCCGCATATTCTCGTCTCTTAGGAGTATCTTTTAATGTCAAACAAAAGATTTTTGGCAAATTCTTCATATTTTACCATCTGCCCCATTTTTTAATCATTTCTTCTCTACCAGATAAAGTATAATAATCTGCATTAGGTGAATTTACTGCGGTAGCTCCTACTAAATGATCAACTCTACTATTGTACGCGCATCCCGTAATTAAGGTTGGATCTTTCTTACGCATTTTTTCTATTGTAAGCACCATATCAGCATCTTGATAATGAGCTTTAAATTTTTCATCCCATATCCAATTAAATTTTCTTGGGAAACAACTAAACCATCCTCCAATATGTATTGTATTTATAAATCTATCAACATAATCTATATTTTTTCTATAAACAGAATACTCGTTTTGTACTTCAATCCATTCTTCATTATTAACAACTTTTGCAAATGGTGTTGTAACAAATAAATTATCAATTTTATCATACCATGATAATAAATTTTCATGCCACTGTGGATAAAATAGGATATCAGAACTACAATACATAATATATTCTTTTTGAGTTATAGCTGTACCAATATTATAAAATCTATTCATGTTAAATTCACCATTTACATATAAAAATTGTTGATTTTTTGATTCTACATAATCTTTCCACCGTTTATGAGATTCATATGTTGAGTTATTTTCTATAACCAACATAGACGCTTCATTTGGAGTATTCCTAACAAAGGAATCAATCATTTCTATTTGGAATTGTTCAATTTTTTCATTTTTTGTTGAACACAAAACAATTATATTTGATGTTTTCATATATTTAAATTAAACCATTTCTTTTTTAATTTTTCATATCCGTCATTACCATAATTAGCTACGCAGTTTTTAGCAGTCTGTCCACCCATATGATCTACTCTGCTGTTATACGCAATGCCACTTTTTATTAATAGGTTTTTTTTTCTCATGTCTGCTAAAGTGTAACAAAAATCACAATCTTGATGATGACCGACAAACTGTTCATCCCATATGAAATTATGTTTTCTAGGTATACAATTTATCCATCCCGGTAATGATTCTGTTTCAAAAAAAACATCTCTTAAATCAGTATTAATTTGATATACTCCCTGCGGGTTTGGGTCCCAATCGAACGCTTTGGTAAATGGTGATATTGTAAATAAGTTCGGAATTTTATCAAACCATCCAAGCAAATTTACATACCAATTTTCATAAAAAATTAAATCAGAATTACAATAAAAAATATACTCATTACTGGTCATTTTCGTTGCTATATTATAATAATAATTCATATTAAATGATTCATTACAATAATAAAATGTTTGATTTGATTCTAATACCAAATTCTTCCACTTGCTGTGTTGTTCAGTTGTGGAATTATTTTCTAAAACAAACATTTTACATTCAGACGGAGTGTTTTTTAAAAAACTTTTCAACATTTCTTGCTGAAATTCAAAAATTTTATCATTAACTGTGTGCGATAATACGATCAGATCAGATGTTTTCATGTAATTAATATTTTATAAATTTTCTTTCTACCATTTCTATGTCAAACCAATATGGCAAGATGCGTTCCATTTCCCACGGAGCTTCATTTCTAGTTTCCAATATGTATAATAGTTTTTTGTAAAAATTTTTGGTTCTTATTAAGATTGCGTCTTTATCTACAGCAAAATGGGTAGCTATGCAAAAATTACACATTTCAGGGCATTTTGATAAAAACAAAAAATTCCAAAAATCAGGAATTTCAATGTCTACTCCAAATTTTTCTCCTACAATTATTTTAGGTGCTTGACTACAATATGAAGTTAAACAAATAAACTTTTCAACTTTATTAATATTATTAACAACATTAATATAATCAGGAACATGTTCAAATGGACTATCTTGTGCAAAAAAAATTTCATCTGCTAAATTGTCATAATTTCTTAAAATATGAGTAAGATATGTATGAAGACATCTTCCCAGATTAGGTTCTATTAAAATTTCATCTGGCAATAAATTATTTTTTAATTTGTTATAAATTATAACATTTCCTTTTAATTGATTCGTCCATTCTGTTGAACGAACATATTTTGCAATCACAAATTCTCTAGATCTCATATTTTTATAATTCCTGTTCTTTCATCATTCAATCCAAAACTAACAATAAATTTACCATCTTTTCCTATAGCTCCGCATGGAAAAACTACCAAAGGGCTGTTGTCTGGTAATAGTCTTTGGTCCGTTTCGTTTCCATATAATATTGGTTTTTCAGAAATTTCGGTTATTTTAAAAGGTGGTTTAGATTCAAATTTGTAATACCCCATGAAGTATCTCCTTTTCGATCCTTTCCAAGGTAAGCTGCTGTGGAAAAAGCCATTATAATGCCCATCTTTTAAAATAGGATTATTCCCCATCCTACATTCGCCAAATTTCCATAACTTGCTTACATCTTGAAAGTGCTTGTATTCTGCGACGACTTGTCCTTTTATGTGATCTATTTCCAGAACTACATGAGGGTTCATTCTGTATTCTAGCATTAGTTTATCATCATAGATAAACCATGTCCAGTTTTTTTGATGATTTGTATTGCTCGTTATAAAAGATCCATTGCCATCATAATTAATATGCAGATTATCTATATGATTAAAATACTCATCAAATACTAAAACTTTTTGATGAATGTACCCTCCCCTATCTTTAACATAATTGGCACATCCTATATAGTATTTATTTTTAAAAAATATGACTCTAGGGTCTTCGTATTGCTCGTTCTGGAGTTCATCTTTTATTTTTAAAGGAATTTCTTGTCTAATTTCAAAATTTGAATCTAATTGATATAGTTTAAGAGTATTATTGAATTCAAGAGGCTTATCATTAGTAATTTTTGCATGCCTCGCCATTAAATAATGATTTTCGTTTCTTGAGAATATGCAGGGATTGAAGAAGAAATTTTCTTTATCATAAGGAAGATTTAGTATTTTTACATCTTGCCCTTGGTTAAAGATGCTCCTGTTTAAATATGCTTCTGCCGATACGCCTTCATTTTTTGAATCTACTCCAAAGGTCCATAAATCCACTTCTGGGCATTGGTCTACTATAATAGGTTTATTGATTCCGAATTCAATTAGAGTCTGTTTATTGTATTCGCTAGAAACACTTACTACATTTACTAAACTATTATTAATCTTTGCGACAAGTTCATCTGGGACAGTGTCAAGATTATCATAAGTTCTTCCTACGATTATCCTGTTTTCTGTTTTTACTTTGAATTGATCAATTATGTGATCCCAATTTTGTGGATCTGCATCTATTATTGCTTCTGAATAAGATAACAATCTTTGCTTATGCTGAGAAAGAAGTTTGTTGAATTTGTTGTCTGCATCTATAGAGTTATCTATTTTATAAGTCTTCCATAGGATATTGACTTTGTCATTTATTAACTTATAGATGTGTCTCTTGGCGCACATCGCCAAATCAGAATCTCCTGATGGACTGATATACAAAACATTTTTATAATTAATTGCCTCCACGAATTATTATACATTAAAAAACAAAAAAGGTAGCAGGATTTTAGCCCCGCTACCCTTTATTTACTTTAACTTATTTTTTTCTCTAAGATATCCTATATATACCAAAATGATAAATAAAGTAATCATCATTGGGCTTTTACTTTACCTTTAAAGCGCCCTAATTCATCTCTTACATTATGGAAAGAGACAAGCACCGAATGGCTTTCAGCTTCCTCTTCCTCTTCTGCGGGGCACTCATCGCAATAACAAGGCTCAGTGTAGCTATCAAACTCTTCTTTTTCGCTATACTCTTCAGTATAATGATCAGGAAGCTTCTGAGCGTACTCGGCTACTACTTTGTACTTACAGGTGCGAAGCTTCTGGCAATCAGAATCCTTTGGAATACTAACAACATCAGAAGGGTCAATTTCAACAATTAGAAGACGACTTGCGCCGCCTCCAAAAGATCTGGCATATTCCAGAGATCCAGCATGGAAGCCAGAAGAGCAACCGACATCAGCATCATCGCAAACAGCATTGCGAACCATCTCAAGAGTATTACCAACACCGTTATCAAAAGTATCAGTATGGTGGTCTCTCCAATTAGAATTGACTGACTTATAAGCCAAGAAGTTACCATTGGGAGTGATAGGCATAGCCTTATGCTCAAGGAATGAATAAAGTTCATTCACTGCCCTCTTAGAAGGGTTCTTCATAAGCTTATCCAAGAAGGCGACTACAGGCTCAAAAGGCAAGCCCTCCTTCATAAAAGAAAAGATCTTATCGCAGACATAGTTATGAACTGGTTGCCCAGCATACTTAATCGCACCATTTTTAATCTCAATGTTGCCATGAGAATACTTGTTGATCGCTTTAGGGATATCGACAAGAGCGGGGATCTTGTCGAACTGTCTGTCTATTATGGCTTGTTTGATGGCGGCATAGTTAGGATGCCCATCGTTCAAGGTATGGCTAATCCCGTCGAAAACGACGGTAATAGAATTGTTAGTGATAATGTATGGGATGTTCATTTTATTGTTAGTTGAAGATTGACAGGATGGTTTTGTCTGTTTCAGGTTTATTTGCCCAGTCAAAGAAGCTAGTATCGACGAGCGAAAGTAACGGATATTTATTAAAGAAATTGTTTAAATTGTCAAATAGATTAACTTGCGTACCGGAAGAATAAGCTAACAGAAATAAATTAACGCAATGAAGACTATTGAGAGCTTCATGAATATTAATGAATGTTGTTTGCTTTTTGATGCTTATTATCTTTTCGTATTGTTTTAGGAAGTCTTGAATGTCTTGACTGTTAATAACTGTTTGAGAGTCCTTCTGGCGGCGAAATAATGCTACCGCTCCTCTTTGACAACAAGATGTCTCACTGCGATTAGTTATTATGTAATTAATGAAATCATCTAACTGCCCTTTAGCCTTTAGGCCGTCAGCTACCGTCTTAATAATCCAATCTTTTAGTTCGATAAGATTAATGTTGTTATTGATCTTCTTAGGAACTTCTTTAAAGCCGATAAAGTTTGCAGAGACATTAGCGAAACTACATATATCATTTAAACTTATAATTAAACGATCAAGCCCAACAGGCGGGTCAGAGACGTATTCAAATCGGTGAATCTTCATCCAAACGCCGGTATCGTTATTAAGGTCAACAACTACAGGATTCCAATGGCTAGAATTAGTATTGCATTTAATATTCTTGGTTAAATCTAAAGTAAAAGTATGCTTAAGATGTTTCTTGTTCCTAATAGAAGGAGTCTTAGCGCTGTGATTAACAAGTCTAACAGGCACAGAAACCTCAATCTCAGAAAGCTTCTTGAAAGTATAACCGTCAAGACCTCTCTTAGCTAAAGCTTTTTCCCAAAGCTTTTGATCTCGGACAGTAATAACATTAACAATTTTATAAGACTTTTTGTTTACTATAACATCGATCATCCTCTTCTTGAGATATTTACTGTCGCAATCATCAATGACATTCAGGTGATCTTCGCCTGAAGACAACTTAGTCTCCAAATAGAAGTTCACTCCTTTCCTAGAACGTCGCCCCGTAAAATAGTGCTTGATGACGGCGGGTTCATGCCCGTCAGGCAGGTTCTCGTCTTGAGAAAAATGAAAATCTACATCAGGTTCAGAGACATCAAGCCCTTTCCAGTTACATTTTTTACCAAGGAAGCTAAAAGCATTACCGTGACTGAATAGATTACAAAAAGTCTCTTGGAAAAGTCTTTTAGCCTCAAAGATACTTGCAGCGTTTTCGATCTTGCCATTGATCTTTTCAATTAACTCAGAGAAGAAACCATCAAGCAATTGAACAAGATTCTTCTTGGTGAAGTCAGTGTATTGAAGGTCTTCTCTAGAAGCAGAGACTTCAACAGTGCCAATATCAACATAAAAGATGAAATTATAAGCCAGAGACGGTGCGTAGCAATCTCTACCAACCTTTTCAGAGAATAAATTCTTAATCTCTTGAGACATTATACTGCTATTGAAGGGATAAGCGACATTGCCCATAACAACGACTGATGGGAATGAGGTAGCGGAATACTGCTTATGAGAGAAATACTTCCAGTTGGTGCCTTCAATAGTAGCATTGCCAAGAGAGATTTCAGAAGCGTCAATCCCTCTGACCTCTACTTTGCTGCTCCAGAACTTGAAGAAATTCTTGATCTTCTCAGTAAAATCATAAATGTCTGCATACTTAACAGGAACGCAAATCTCAACGCCATTAGGCTCACTAGTCTCTTCCTCGTTCATCTTAGCGATCATGCCAATCTGAGAAGGATCAATGTAAGCATTGTAAGTGAACTTCTTACCGTTAACGTAAGAGTCGATGACGAAGTTGTCGCCATAAGCAAAAGCAGACTTGGAGCCAAGGCCAAGTTGCCCGATTAACTTATTAGACTTGCGTTTGGTAGATTCGCCGTAGTTCGCATAAATGTCGCGAATCTCTTCTTCGTTCAGGCCATTGCCAAAGTCCCGTACCCTGAAAGTAGGGTCAAAAGAATTTGGGACGGTGATGACGATTGCTTGGTCTTCTTTGCCAGCCTCGACGTTGGCATCGACAGCATTTGCGGAATACTCTCTGACGACCGCAAGGATCTTGTCAGAATAGAGTTGGTTGCGTAAAACCCCAAAGATATGGGCTAGACCGTCCTGCTTGATGCCGAAAGATACGGACTTGAAGTTGTCCGACAGCATCACAGAATTCTCGTTTTTCGGAGCAATTTGCATGATTTACAAGTGTTTGGTTCCTACCGACAGGGATACCTTAGACTAGGCAAAAACGAAGCGCAAGGGATTTTTCGAAAATTTATTTCTCCGACAAGGCAAGTATCTGGTCAAGGCTTTCTTTGACTCTTATGCCTTGAGAGTTGCTCTTGGTATAGATTATGCTATGGACCTTGCTAGGTTCAATGGAGACCACTGCGTCCAAGTTAATGAGAGCAGGAATATAATCTTTTTTGTTGTCGTGAGTAAGATCGAGCAAGTGGAGCTTGATTAAGTGGGCCATGTCAATTATTAATTGTTAGTAATTTTTGGTAACCGTCTTCGACTGTCGAGAAAAAGTTCTTCTGAAGGTAAAGACCTTCTACTGTCTTGCCCTTGTCTTCTAAAGTCAAGGGATTAAATTGCTCTATCGTGAAATCTCCCTCTGAATTCTCTTCGTAATTGGCGAACATTACATTAAAATAATTTTCACTCAAATAATCTTCAGCGTCTTTAAATTCGCCAGAGATGTAAAACGTAGAGTTTTCGTCCCATGCGTCATTTTTTCGTAGACAGACGCAGATTTTTGTGTCATTTTCGTCCACTTTGCCACGAAATAAGAAGGCATTTATTTTTTCTATCATAAAAATTAGGGAGCGAGTAGGTTGAATCGAACATCCATGTCGAATTTGGAAAAATCGCGCTTTACCATTAAGCTATACTCGCATTAGAAAACGTTTTACTAATAAACTAATATCCCAATAAAGCGGTTTTAAGGTTGACCGCAAACCTTTGTTCCTATTTCAGAAATTCCATCTAATGCCGCCAAGCGCAACTACAGAATTATTCAACTCCTTGATTGCGAAATTATACTTGGTTACACCGAAATTATTATCATAATAACCAATTTCAGCAAAAGGCTCAAGATGATTGAAGAGGACCTTTGAAACGGTCACCTTCGCAGTCTTGAAATCATAATCAGTGAACTTACCATACTCAACGAGAGGAGTGATAGTAAACCAACCAAACACATCAGTAGGACGCTTCAAACCAATAATGTAGCCAGTCTGATCAAGATCTAGATCGTGAGTCGCCTTAACATAAGGAGTAACGGCGACGTTTTCAAGAGCAACAATTGCTGCTACTTCGGTTGAGTTTGGCGCACCGGGGATTGCAGTCTGGTGGCGAAAAGCTTGTCCATCCAAACGGACTGTCAAGCCATCCATAATCTTAAACCCCTTACCTACGCCAGCGAGCCAGTGAGACTCGTCAAGGACAGCAGAGGCCGGGATAATAGTTGCTCCAAGGTAAGCGTCAACTCCTAAATAAGTTGCGCCAATATTTACTCCGCCAAAAGCTTGAGCTTCGGTACGAGCAACGCCGTTTACGATGTAGTGAGTGGTATAACCAGCCTCTGTACTCGCTTTTAGATTTTCGGCAGAAGCCTTAGTTGCGAATAGTGAGGCGATCAACGACAATAACGTTAGAATTCTTTTCATAACACCTTATTTTATGCGAGGGATCAAGCTTTATCAAAAGTTTATTCGTACCCTTCCATCTCAAAACAACCAAACCCTGCTTGATGCTCAAAAGTAAGGAGTCCGCACCTCTTGCTGCGAAGATTAGTGCAGACTCCATAGTCTAAATTTAAGTCTTTACTTACTTCGTCATACAGGGGAATAAAATGCTTGCAGCCGACACTACAATCAAGATAGCGATAATTGCCATCTGCCCTTGTTATTTTCCCCCCGTATTCAGCGTAATCAGTATCTAATACTTTACAAAAGTCAAAAAGGTTGATTTGATTCTGCTTCTTTTTCTTCATAACGCTTCAGGTAATCTTGGCCTTTACCTGTAAGCATTCTACCCTTTTCTGCAATTTGTATCAGATTATTCCTCAATAACCAAGTTTCAAAATCTTTTTGCAGACTGGAGCGAGTCATTCCGATAATCGCAGAGAGATTGGTGAGAGTCATCTCTGGTTTGATCTTGAGAGTTTGCAAGATTCTCAATTCAATTTGATTGAGTCCCAGAGGTAAGATAGTAAGCTTATCTTTTAGAAGCTGCCAGTCTTCATTAGTAAAGATTCTTTCTTGCTTGGTTTTGAGATAAGAATCAATCTTGTTAGCCATGACTTGCGCCTGTCGGGCATTGCCTCTCAGACAAGAAGAGATGTCATGTAAAGATTCTTCATCAAAATCACAATTCACGCTTTTCTTTATTATTTGAGAAAGGTCATTGTGAGAATACTCTTGAAGCTCAACTCTCTCAAGACGATCAAGGAGAGCATGGAAAATTAATTGAGGCTCAGTTGTGCAAAATAAGAAGCTTTGGACAGAGAAGTCAAAGTCAACAGAATAGTCAGGAAGATTGAGCGTATTCTTATTAACCGGATTAGGATTAAATAGACTCAAGAAATTGATCTGAAGAGTCTTGGGAAGTTCACTAGCTTCATCAAAAAGGATAGTGACTTCTTTATTCGCTATCGCAGGAACATAAATATCATTAAAGAAACTTTCAGATGAACCAATAGTTGCACAATTAATTTCAATAAGAGGCTTGCACTTAGACTTATCTGCCTTAAGTAGGTTTCTAGCATACTGCTTTGCAATTGTAGTCTTGCCAGATCCTCGCGGAGCGACAAAAAGGAAATTAGGGGAAATCTGACTCTTGTCGTAAATATCAAGATAAAAATCTAACTTATTCTTAACTGCTTCCTGACCAATGATTGAATCAAAACGATTGTTCATATTAAAATTCTTCTGAGATTGAGAAAGAAACGACTGGCTTTGCAGGGTTCTGCTGCTTGGGAGAACTTGTGGTTTGAGGTAGGTTTTCTTCCTCGTCGATCAGGTTCACCTGTTTGGCGAACTTGACGCTGATTGGGATTTTCGCAGCATCGGTCATCTTCTCGCGAAGCTGCAAAATGCTAACGAATACAAGGTTTTTGCCGCCAGTAGGACGGCCTCTGGTCTTCAAGAGTTCACTCATCGGCGGACAGACTAGATCAAGAGTTCCGAAAGGTCAAGGGGTAGATTTAGAAAATCTTTCCAAATCTTATCTGCTCGTTTTTCCCGCAGATCAAGACCTCCAAGCCAAAGATCGTGGTCCTGCTATCATTAGTATTGTTTACTAAATGAGCCTCCAAGTCTTTCTCAAATTCTTCAAGAAGATGAGAAGGAATAATTACAGCATTAAAATACTCGCCGAGTTTGTATCCTCTGCTTTGAGCTTCTTGAATGGATTGTTGAATTTTTTGTAACATATTAGTAAAGGAACCACTGCCAATCTCTGTGCTTGCTCTCTATATTAATGATAAATGGATGAGAATTGGGTTTCTTGGGTTTTTTAATTAACGCCATTTCAAATTCTTCAAGAGTTTTATTAGATTTTAAACTATTGATTTTGATATCGCAAGCTACCATGTTTTCCCAAGTGTTCTTGCCGTTCCTTGAGACAGGTATCAGGTGATCTATATTTGCCTCGTCCTTCGACAATCTTCGGCCTGTATACTGGCAGGTCCAGTTGTCTCTTTCAAGGATTGCTCTTTTGGTTAATTTAGTATGGTAGATTGGAACTTTCGAGAAGTTCTTGCTGATAACGACTGTGGGAATTCTAAACGTCTGATAAGGAGAGGAGATTGAATAATCGAAAGACCGAACTGGCAAAGTCTCCCAAACTTCCCACGAAACTGGCCTGTAATCTGGGCTTTCAAAATCATATTCTCCATCCACTAAAGGATAATTAACGTCCATAGCAGAGTATGTGCCTTTGAATACTTTACTGATAGCGGTTTCAATGCCTTCAGTTCCAATGCCCATCCAATTTTTGTTTAATTTTAGACAGGTTAGATTTTCAATGGCAAACATAATTTATTTATACTCTTCGAATGTATTCTCTCCGTTTGAATCAATGGAGTAAAATATTTTCTTGGGATTTAAAAATTTAATCAGATTTTGACAAGAAGTACAAGGTTTAGAATTTCTAATCTCTCCGTTTCGGTCTATCCTTGTGGTTACTAAATTTGTCTTAGAGAAGTCAATGTTAGTGAGATTCTTGAATTTTATGAAAGCGTTTAACTCAGAGCAAGTATATTTGTCCGATATCTGCTCTCCGTTGGTGCCTGTTTTGGGGTTTCTGCGATTGGTAGGATTGCTTTTTTTAGAGTTCTTGCCAATAGTAATTATACGATTCTTGTGAAAGATGAATGAAAAGTGTTGGCATTTCAAGTCAGAATCAAGTTCGTGCAAAGCCTTGGTGAGGCTAATGCACTTTTCCAAATTCGCCATTTTCACAAACTTTTATTCTCTGCTTTTTTTATGACTTCTTTTATGAAGGAAACGTAAAAAGCGTCTTCTTTCTTAGAGATTTTCATCTCGTCGATCATGTCTTTCTTCCATTTGGGAAGCTCTTTGTAAAGTTCGTCCCAAGCTTTAGAGTATTCGTTATGAATCTTTTTTGATTTTGACATAGTCTTCTTCGATACACTGCTTAAGTAATTTCAAATAATGAGTAAAAAATGATTCTCCAATCTTAGAAGGGTCGTTAATCTTATCTTGACGATCTTTCTCATAACTGGCTTCGATCAACTGCTGGACTAGTTTTAGAGAGTTTTCCATATATTTGAAATATTATCGGGCAAAATTAGGAGTTGTCAACTTTTTTTTACTTGGTCCACTTTAATTCTTTCAAAAGCTCGTCTATTAGATCTTTTTCTTGTTTGTCTAAGTCTTTTTCAAATTTATCTAAAATTTGATTTAAAGAATAAACTTTGTTTGGCGTTTCTTTTTGCTTGACTTTGAATTCTTGGATGACATCAACAATTTTAACCAAGGGAGATTTGTATTCGTCAACATTATCTTTATGAGTGAACTTTGCAATATCAAAAGCTTTGGGAGTCAACACTTTTATTAAAGCAACAAATGCAGATCCAATCATATCAAAGATAGAAAATGCAGCGGCAGCAACTGGGTTTACCATAGCGAGGACTCTCAACACAAGAAAAATAACTCCAAAAATAATAATAATTGTGATTGCACTCATGAAAAACTTTTTTAATCCCCAAAATACAGCATTAAGGCCGAACATCCCGCTCATTGAATCTAGCACTGCTTTATTTTGATCTGCTTCTTTGGCGACCTCTTTAGCTTTGTCGGTTAACTGCCAGAGTTGATCGTCGTATTGTTCGTTTAGCTCTACTTTTTCTTTTTGTAATTTATTGATTAGCTCGTCTCTTTTAAGGAGTAATTCTTGCCCTTTCTTACGTTCTTCTTCTACTGCGGAATTTAATAAATCGACTGTTGCTTTGATTCTATTTATCTCGTCTATGTGGGGCGAGCCAACAATAGAGACCACTCTTTCGTTTAAAGACTTTGCTGTATCTACTTGAATTGGCGGATTGGTTACTTGATTAAGAGAATACTGGATACCTTGCGCCAATGCAGAGGTTTGAATTTTTTTGCCTTTGTCGTTCTTCTCTATATCTACAAGAGTGTTATCTACTTTCTTCTCTTCTTTGGCAATGATCTTTTGATTGTCATCTATCTGCTTAGAAGGCTTAATTGTAGAGAAGCACCCAGTTAGTATTAACAGGACGAAAGGCAGGAACAGAAACTTCTTCATGCCTATGATTACACAAAAAAGCCGCCTTTCGGCGGCGTGAACGTTTTTTAATCTGGCCTAGTAGGGTATAAACCTTGGGTACAAATTATATATTTTAAATTTGTTCCCTCTACTATCGGGGTTTTATTTAAATTAGGAAGGCAGAATGTAATTCTTCCATCTCCTCCATATTGAGTGCCTACAATAGAAAACAATGCAGTGTATTGCTGAATTGATAAAGTTTGACCATCGCAGTACATATAGTCTTTTGGATAAAAAGTTCCTGCGAATAGTTTAATATTTCCCATGTATTCTTCCATAGATTATTTATTACACTAATTTAAAAATATTACTGTGTTTTCCTCTACCATTTTTCTTTTCACCCACTTTTTTAATAGTATTGCCGATGACCATTTCTTTAACTTTAAGATAAAGTTTAGGATAAGGAATTTTATTTGTAACAAGTAGATCCTTCATGGTGAATTCTCCATTTGGAATCTTTAACTCCACTTGAGTAGTCTCGACTTGTTCTTGCTTGTCGGCTAACATTTCTTTATGCCTGTTAATGGCGACATCCAGAGAAATGCAGTCAAAACCAATCCTGCCAAAAGAATTACTGTGAGGATAGACCCACTTAGCCTCAATAATATTGCCATGAAGTACAAATTGATCTTGCCTCTTAGGCTTAACCAATTCGTATTTTTTGGTTTTAGTAGCTTCTTTCATTTTCTCATAAATCATCCAGCCTCCTTCAAGCTCATTTATGAACTTAAATAAGTAGTGTTTATAAGTGAATTCTTTTGGGACCAAGAGATAGCCGTCTTTATCTTTTTCCATTTTTTCTGTATACTTTATTGTATTTAGTAATTATCTGCTTTAAGAGATTGCTTTCTTTGGAGATCACTACATATTCGTTTTCGACTAGATGTAGGAGGTCTCCTGCTTGAAAGTTGTCACCCATTTTTGGTTGGTGATACTTTGGAAGTTCTTTTTCTTTGAGTTCTATGATGTTTATTGGTCTGTTCATGATGCGCTGGCTTATTCCAGCTAATTTCATCATAATTGGTTTTGAATCGTTTGCTAAAACAATTTCTAGGTTTACTTCCTTTTCCGTTCATGTTTTTCGTTTATCAACAGAGAGGCCATTATTTCTAGTCTAGTTTTCTCAGAATACTGGGTCCAGTCAGCGATCTGCTGCCAAGACCTTCCGCAACCTGTGCAGAAACCGTCTTTTAATTTACAAAGTCTGATGCAAGGGGTTGAGACCTTAGCATCAGTGTCCATTCTTTTGTTGAGTCATCTGTTTCCTGCCGTCAACGGTGTCGTAAAATTTAGTATAATAGCTCTGAATAATCTTATCAATATCCTTAACTATACGATTTGGTTCTTCGCTGGCATCAACATTTTTGATACTTTGCGCCAGTTCGTTTAAGAGTTTTTTGTTTTGCAAGAATTTAGTCTCCTTTTTCGATTCTGTAACTGTCTTCGTCGAAGTGCTGGGTGCTGATTTCAATGATTTCACTATCTTTTAGGGCAGAGAATTGATGGATCATCCCTACTGGGATATGGAAGGTATCGCCTCGACCCAAAGTAGTCCAGTAGTTCCTTGCGGTTTTTTCGTCCATACCGTAATGCAAGACAATTTTTCCGCTTTGGATATAGAAAGTCTCATCTTTAATCTTGTGGTAATGAAGACTACACTTGCGATCTTTAACGACGAAAAGAATTTTTCCGCAATACTTTTCATTATTAACAATCCACTTCTCATATCCCCAGCCTTTGGGCACAAAATGCAGTTTTGACATGTTACTTAAGAAAAGATTCTATTTTCTTTATCGTCCCGTAATTGTTATAAACATAATCAAAGATCCAATCCTCTGCTCTTTCGGACATGTTTAATTGAGAAAGCAAATTGCTATATAAATCATTTTGCTCGATTTTTAGTTTATTAATTTTATTGCGAGTGTCTTTAATTAGTTCTCGCTGTTGAGTTGTAAATTTCATATCCAAAGCGCTTGAATTGCGACTACCATACCGCAGAGTAATAATAAGGTTAAAGTTTTTGCATTTATCTTTTCGTTAAAATGAAAAGAAGTTAAAATCGTAAATAGTATAATTCCTATCCCAAAAGTAAGGATTCGATTAGGCCAAATTAAACCATTGAAATATTCATTAATTAATTTAATAGCTTTAATAGTTATTAATGTAGTGGGGACGCTTATCCATATCAAATAGTATTGGTATTTATTAAACCATTCTGATATAAATTGCCCATGAATTTGATACCACCCAATTATATAAACTATACTAAGCAATAAAATTCCTAAAAATAATTTCATTATATCCAAAGAATGTCATAATACTTCGCGAAAAGCATTAAGCCGTTTTCTTTTCTCTCATTAAGCTTATTAGCCTTTTCCATGTACTCTCCCCAAGCTTGTTTTTCTTCAATAGTCTTTTCAGAGTTGAGATTAAGACCTTTTGTTTTAAAAGAAAGACTCTCTGGCAATTCGCAAAACTTATCTCCATCAATAATATACTCAAAAGCGAAAATCATTTCGTCAAGCGCAAAATTCATTTCTTCTATGCCTTTTTCTTCAGCGGCTGTCTGCTGTTTGCCTTCAAGCAGATGGAAGTTGTCTGGCAGGAAACAACAAGAGATTCCAGTTTTGCCCTTTTTCTTAAAATATTTAAGTCGAGGCAGGATGAAAAGAGCAATATTGTATCCCAAAGAATACACCTCATCATCAGAAACCCCATAACGAATCTTCTGATACTTGCATTTCGCCCACCAACGAATTTCATTAGGCCAATACCTAGCTTTCCAACCCAACCTAAAAGGAACAAGGTCAAGTAAAAAATCTACATACTTATTATAAACTGGTTCATCAGAATTAAACATAAGATCAAAAGCTTTTTCGTTTTCTTCGGCTATCTTTTTATGTTCAGCGACTTCTTCTGGTGTCCTGAAATCAAATTCCTTTTGCATTGTAGTTGTCTATATATTTTTTAATGTTTTCAGCACCTACTGGATTCATAGAATGGACTTCGTATGCTGGGTGAGAGACTTTTTGATCTTGACAAACCTCAACCAAATACTTAGCGCAATCGTAGCCAGTCTTTTCTTTATACTTAGCATAGTCAATTTTATTGGTTTCTAGGATTGTTTTAAGATCACGATAATGTTGCGCCCCAAGGTCATGATCATAACAGACAAAAGATGGAATCCCCTTTATCTTTATTATATCCCTAAATTGGAAAAAGTCACGGGCAATTATCCACTCGTAATTAGGAATATTCACCCAAGTAACGTCGCTTGGATAACGAATGTCATCAATAAACAGATAATAACTCATAGATCTTTATAAGTTTTAACCTCAATCTTGTCATTAGTGAAAGTCAACCATTGATTTAAATGAGTGTCAATGCAATAGTTTTCAGTTTTTGCATATTTTGCGATCTTGCTGTCTCTGCGAGGAGTGTGGCCGACAATTTGATTAAGTCCTTTAATAGGCGCAAATTCCCGATCAAAGTCCAACCAAACAAGCCCTCCTTTATTCCAATGACCTCCTCTAGCTCTGCCAGCAGCATAAAACCAATGGTCATCGCCACTAATTAATTTAACATTTGCTCGTTCTCTTTCTTTAATTAGAAAAAGATTAATGTCAGAACTGTCTTTTGCTGTTGGATCAATAAAGTCAGGGAATAGCCCTGCGTGAGTGCATAGGTAACCGTCTACCCATGCAAACCAATCAAATTTTTTACAAATACTAAGACGATTTTCGCCGAATACTTGATTTATAGCACTTTGCTTCCTTTGCTCGTACCCGCCACACATCAAATAAGAATTATAATACATGTAATGGAGATCATGATTACCAAACAATGTGTGATTATTTGGAGAAGATAAATAGCCCATTAAATACTCAGCAGTTTTTGCATAATGATGAGTTTCGTCATATTCAAAACTATCAAACCAATCGCCAAGAACCAGATTAATATCTGCGCTCTCTGCTTTGATAATTTTATCCAGTTTATCCACGTTGTTGTGGATATCTGAAATGATTAATATTTTCTTATCTGTGCTTGAAATTGTCATTTAAAAACTTTTGCCTTCTGAATACCTTTGTTTTCTTAGATGCCTTCCATTTCCTTTATTTCTTCCTTTGTAAGTTGGAGTCAATGTGTCGCAATTACTGCAAATTAATCTCAAATTACCGAGAGAACAATCTCCAGAATTACCATTTACATGGTCTAGTATTAGAAGAACGGGCTTGCCTCCCCATTCAATTATACCGCACATTTGACATTTGTGTCCATTTTTTTCAATTAGATGTCTTTTAAAACTATTGGGTCCTACTTTTTTGCCTTGTTCTATTAATTTTTTAGTAGACTCCATCTTGTGATCGCTAAAACATCGTTTGTTACAAAATCTTTGATTACTAGTTCCTTTCCCGCAAAAAATACAAGTTCGTTTCTTCGGTCTCTTTATATTATTAAATATTGCAGAGCATGAATGCCCGCAAAATTTATTATTATTTTTATTTTTATATGAGATTGGTTTATCACAACTCTTGCATCTATTAGGATTGAGATAATAGTCTTGACTTTGTTTATCAACCTTTTGCCTCTGCAATGCTACATTGTGTTTAGCAGAACAAGAACGCGAGCAAAAATGCTTAAGATTTAATCTTAAAGATCTGTTGTATTCAGAAATGCTTTTATTGAATTCGTTTTTACAATGCTCGCACTGAGTTTTAGTTACTGTCATATTATATTTTACACTCAAAATGGAGCCGCTAGAAAGATTCGAGCCAAAAACTGGATTTGAACCAGCAACCCCCGCTTTACAAAAACGGCGCTCTACCGTTGAGCTATTTTGGCGACGAATTAATTACAAGTTGTTTTAGCAAATTCCTGCAATTTAAAGATCGCTAAATCTTTACTCTTCAATTCTATGTCAAAGTCAACAACTTGTCCAAAGTTTTTTGGATGATTTATTGGCATGTCTGCGTGTTTGCGAGTGCCATCTACTCCTTCAGAATAATGGAACAGAGGCTTGGTGGGCCAAGTGCGGTAAGCGTCATTGAAAGCTTCTTCGTCAGATTGATCACCATGCAAGAGAGATTGATGCAAGGAGTCAAAGGTTATAGGAATACCGTGACGCTCATAAAAATACTTAATTAAGTTCTTGACTGACCAAGTGCCATTCTTGTTGTCGTTAACTTCAAGCACCAGTCTATCTTTTACATTTGGCTTGAGGCGATTGTAAACCGACATAAATCTTTGAGACAATTCTTCTGGGTCGCCGTCTTGTCTAATGTGAATATTTAGGGGCGAGCGATAATCTTTAGGACAGTCATAGAGATCGAAGAGCATAGCGTGTTCATCTAGATCTCTAATTGAGTTGTTAATGACTTGTTCTTTCTGGGAAGTAAAGCTAACGAACTCAGGAGGATGGGAAGATATCCTTAATCCTGATCTTTTTATCTCTTTCTTAGTCTCATCAATGATGTCAAAAATTTCTTTCGCATGGTCAAGTTCAGTGAGATCAATATCAAGGTCAGGATGACTGAGAAGAGGAGTAATCTCGCTAGAAAGTCTGTAAGATCCAATTCCGCTTTGAGCGCAATGAGAAATCGTTTTAAGAGTAACATTGAAATTATTTAGTATTCTGTTAGAGAGGACTTTCATCCCTTCCTCTCTGCCAAGGGCCTTGAATCTTGTGTAGGTCAGCGTTTGGAATTTCTCCCCTTTTTCGGACAAAACAAGGGAAATACAGCAAAGTCCATAATTTATCACGCCCTCACTTTAGCTGGCTCCAAGGGAAAAGCAAGGTCAAAATTCAGAATCTTCTTCTCCCATCCTCTCCATTAGCTTGTCGATTCGGCTGACCTCTGCTCCAGCCTTGTTCTTCAAACAAATGAGATGATTTAAATGAAGAAGAGTTTCTTCCCCGCTTTTAGACTCTCTGACGAGTTTCATCGTCGCTGCGATTTCCTTCTTTAGCCAAATAGAAGTTTTCTTAATCATTAAGCATTGCTGCTTGGCTTCTTTTTCAGTCATTTGGTTAATTTTATTTCTTCTAAGATGGCTAGTAAATCATCATCATATTGACTAGTCCATCCAGTATTAAAACCGGCTTGATCTTTAGCAAGAGTTTTAATCCACCCCTTGGAATTGCTCCCTACAGTTTCGTTAAAAACTCCGGTCTCTTCGCAAACAAAACCACTCAAAGACTCTGCGTTGTTGACAATGGTGCGAATTTCTTCGCTGTGTGTCCCTGCGTAGTAGAGGCGAAGAGTCCCAAACTTTTCTTTGGTTTGCAAAACGATGAAAGAGTCCTTGTCTTCTGGAGCCTTCTCTTCATTTATGTATTTTAAAGAACGTTCAACTCTCAAAAACACCCAATTTAAGATAAAAAACCAGCCGTCAGAACAGTCAAACGAGTGGCCTTTGCCTTCGAAAAACGAAGAGAAACGTTTACAAAGATAATTTTCTAGCTTTACATTCATGTTCTTTCAGATAGGTCTTCAATTATTGCTTCTGAGGTGTCCCATTTAAGATACTTTTCTAAAGCCATTATATCAAATAATTCATCTTTCGCCCAAAGAACTTCTTTGTAGTCCCCTAGAGTAGATTCTCTGTCGCTTATGGAGCCCATAACGGCGCAAGAAGTATAATTATAAGCAAAATCAAGAGTAAAATACTGATCTTCTGTTTCGCCTTTCCAAATTTCGACCAGCAGTTCCAGTTTTGTGTTAAAGAATTTCTCTACTAAGCAAAGTCGATCAACCTTTAGACCTCTCATGTACTCAGAAGGATCTTCTTTTCGTGTTTCACTATTACTTGTGGATTTATCCATACTTTGTGACCTTTTTCTTTTGCTTTCAAACAGAAGCCAACGTCTTCCATGCAGAAGTCGTGAGCGTTACCAATATTAAAGAAGATCGGCTGGAACCAAGGATAATCCAAACTCTCAAATACGCCTTTCTTAATTAGCATAAAACCAAAACCAGTGTAGTCAGCTACGAAGGGTTTTGTTTCGCCTACTATATCTTCTCTCTCAACGAACTTAAAGTAACCATTTTTTTCAAAAAACTTTTCGTCCCAATCCACAACAGTCGCAAACTTTTTGGGTTCTCTTGAGCCGTCTGCCATTAAGTATAATCCAGACGCAATATCAACCTCCATCTGAAGAAGTTTAATAAAGTCTTCAGGTTTGAAGATGATATCAGAGTCTATCCATAACATGTAATCATAATCGAGCTTTCCGCCCCAAGGCTTTTGCTGCTTGCCAGCTTGGACGTTGCCGCCGACGCACATGTTCCTAACGTAGTAAATATTACATGATTCTTTCCTTGACAGGAAGACGGTAATTCCATTGTGGAGGCACCAATGGTAAAATTCAATGAATGAGTCAAAAAAAGACCCGGAAAAACTGTTTCCGGGCATACAAATAACTAACTTCATAAAATAATCACTTCTTCGGCTTCTTCTTTTCTTGATTTAGGCAGACGGCGACACGCTGCTTTGGGTTTGGAAATTCGCTCTTTGGAAGTTCGCTCATGCAACGCTCCATGAATTTCTTTGCGTCTTCGTTCTTGCGTTTGTTTGGTACGGGCATATTATTTGATTTTAATTTTTAACTGCAAATTTTTGTTTGATTTTTCTTGAATGTAATCTTTAGCTGCTATCTTTCCTTCTTTAGTATATGGAAAAGCTCCATATGTGTAATTGTTTTTGTTTGAGATTATCATGTAGAATTTTTCTCTTTTTAGTTTTGGCATTTTTTATCCTTTATTTTATCAATCCTAGACAAAATTTCGGTAATCTTGTCTTCCTCTATCCTTTTTCTAGCCAAAAAGACTTCAAGATTTTTATAAAGAGATTCCAACTTTTTTTCTCTTGCTAAAGAAAATCCTTTTCGTTCAACTCTATCTATTTCATCGAGAACTTCAGCGGTCTTATTAATCCACCAAGCAGTAGTTTCCTGAAGTAAAAGAGCATCTTCAAAAATCTTATTTTCTTCAGCAGTCATCTCAGCTATATATTATATTACACATTCTATTTTATCATGTTTATTTGGCTAGTTCTGGCTCAACCTCGAACTCATAATACACAAGCTCTTCATCGCCAGCAGTCCACTTGTGAGCTAGCCCTTCGCAAGAGAATTCTTGGCTGAAAGGTCTCCATGTTTTTGACTCTGGAGGTAACGATGACCCAATGAAAGCTCCTGAATCGCGCCAAACTATTCTATTATTTGGTTGAGCGAACATCTGCCCGCCTTCTCCCCAAAAAATATGAGCGCACTTGTGTCCGTTTGAGATTTCAGAGTATCCTAAATTATAATCCTCTCCATTACACCAATCAATTGTGAAAATATACTTAGCTACATGTTTAGTCTTATCTTTAAGCAACATATAAGCTGAAGCATTTTTAAGATAGTCAAATCTTTGAATAGTAAAATAGTAACTAAAACTATCCCACAATTGAAGCCAGTGCAGTTCAAAGTTTGTTTTTGGGTCTGGAATCTTTGATAAATAATGAATTGGGACTCTAGCAAATTGCGCCCCGCATTCGCTCATTACATTAAATAACAAGCATCTCCTTGTTATTGAAACTATAGAAAATATTTCAACAGCAATCCATTTCCCCGTTTGTCTTGGCGGAGAATCTTCAAGAAATGAAGTGTCTAAGTATGCTGTTTGAGTTGGAATTGAGGCGCTTAGGTAAGGCATAAAAACAAACCCCGCCCAAAGGCGGGGAGTAACTTAAGTTACTTTAACTTTCTTCGGCTGATAAGCTCCCTTAACAGGAACCGACAATGTAAGTAGTCCGTTTTCAGCAGAAGCCCTCAAAAGAGAAGCGTCCGCTGCGGAAGGAATCCATAGCGAAGCTTCAGCTTTTCTCTTCGTATTGGAGGCTTTAATTGTAACAGAATCACCAAGCTCTAGCCTCTTCACTGTAATGTCTAAATCTTCTTTACAAAAACCCGGCACTTCAATTTCAGAAACATATTCGCCGCTCATTTTATCTAGCGAGAATGAATCTTTGTTATAAAGATCTAGTTTTTGAGTTTGACCATTACTTGTTTGAATATAATATATCATAAGCGATTTCTTCTAGCAAGAACCGTGCCAATCTTAAAAAGAGCATTTTTACTGCTTATTTGAGACATTCTGAGACAAAATTGGCTGTCACAGTGACAGAGTTACACTCCTGTACTTCCAAATCCGCCCGTTCTTTCGGTTGTAGACAAGGATTCAACTTGCTGCCAATCAATAGCGTGACACTTTTCAATAATTAACTGAGCAATTCGATCTCCAGCTTTGATATTGAAATCAAAATTTGAACCAGCAATATTTGGAGTAAGCCCCATCATACTTGCAAGGTCAATGCTTAGATTCATTAATACAACTTTAACTTCTCCACGATAACTAGAATCTACAACTCCAGCAAGGACATCAATACCATTCTTAACTGCTAGGCCACTGCGAGGAGCAATTCTCGCGTAGTATCCTTCGGGCACTTCGATTGAAAGGCCAGTGCTAACGAGAGCGCGACTCATCGGTTTGACCCTAACGTTTTCAGTTGCGTAAAGGTCGTAACCTGCGTCTCCAGTCTTTTGACGAGTTGGAGTAATCGCTAGATTATTTAGCTTTACGAATTTAACAGGAACTATTGATTCTATAGCCATGATTGTAAATGAGATTTGATCTTGGAGATGTTTTCTTCTTTTAACTCTTGGTAATGGATTTTATAAAAATCAAATACCTCTTTGAATTTATTGCATTGCTCGTATTCTTTGATATAAAATACTCTTTGTATCTCATGAGCGACTATGTCCTTGGCGCAAGCAAAGCAAGGAGAAATTGTCAAGCATATGCTCTCTGCCTCTCCTTTCCTTATTAATGACAAGGCGTTAGTCTCCGCATGGATCATTATCTCTCGCTTCTTTGGACGATTCTCTTCCTTCTTCATCCACTCTTTGACAGCGAACCCTTTTTTCAATCCGTTGTAGCCGGTTGAAAGAACTCTTCCCTCTTTGTTTAAAATGCAAGCTCCGACTTTGGTGTGAGGGTCTTCGCTTCTAGATGAAGCAGCAAGAGCCATCATGCAACCATATTCATGCCAAGAAAGTCTCATGGATAATATTGTCACACATCGGGAAAGAAAAGTCAAGTTTATTTGGAGCTTTTTCTGGCATTCTTCTATTATTAAATATGACAATTTCAGATGCGTCTACAAAATTATATCAATGGTACTTTCAGAATGATAGTTTCTGTGAGAACGATTTCACTAAACTGCTTACCATTTCAGAAAACCCAGAATCTGAAAGGGCTTGCGTGTTGTGTGCGCTTGAGGAATTTGAGAAGAACGGGATCGTAAAAAAGGCTAGTTTTAAAAATAATAATTATTGGATTCTCTCTAAGAAGTTTGACGCATACGAACAAAGCGTGACCATCTCTCCCAAAACTTCTTTCGTCATCTCGGAAGTAATCAATTCTTACTGCTCTCTGATTGAAAATGAATCTGAAAGATGCAACCCAATTTCGATCAGCGAGAAGGACATCAAGAACCTTCTGGTAATTTTCAACGGCTTGCGCGAAAAAACTTTTGACAAAACCAAGACCTCATGACTAGGATGAGGTAGTTCTTTATCTGGGTGAACAGCCTACTGGGGATATCCCAGTTCAAACGCATCAGAGACATCAGGCCCGTAAAAAGACCCTAGTCAACTGGATCTAAGAAATCCAACGCCATTTCGGGAAAAGGCGACGTTCCGCAAGGAGAAGACTTTGAAAAAGCTGCAACCTCATTTTTCTCAAAAGAAAAAGCTGGCAGTTCCGTCCTAAGAGAAATCCCACCCGCAAAGGTAAAGAACTTAAACAAAGAGTTAGTCATTAGCTAGGCTCTCTTGAGAGGGCCGAAAATCTGATAAACAGACTGCGAAGGATTGAAATGGGTAACTCTTGATTATTTTGAAATCTCTATTTTAATTTAGAGATGACAAGCCTTTCCTATTTTAACTCAAAGAAAAATCATAAAGCTGGCAGTTCCTTTTACAAACCAGCCTTTCTTAAATACTATACTTTACTATGTCTAACCAGTTTCTAGGTATTGCAGGTGCTGCTACTGTCGGTAAGGATACTTACTATAAATTACTAAAAGAAATTTGCTTAGAAGACTTTGGAGTAAACGTAATTAGATTTGCTTTGGCAGATTCTTTAAAAAAAGACTTGTTTTCTTTTATCTTAGAAAAATACAATGTTGATATTTTTAATTGTTCTACTGAAGACAAAAACAAAGTAAGACATGAGTTAGTAAATCACGCAAGGACAATGCGGCAAAATACTAAAGGTAGGTATTGGATAGAAAAGCTTCAGTCTGAAATCGAAGCTTATAAAAGATCTGAAAATTTTAAACAGTCAGATATCTTTTGTGTAACTGATATTAGACACTTCGAATATCCTAGTGATGAAGTCGTCTGGTTAAAGGGAGAAAATAAAGGGTTTTTAATTTATGTTGAAAAATTTTTTGAAGACGGTTCAGTTTGCGCTCCTGCAAACGATGATGAGAGAAGAAATGATCCTTTTCTTAGAAAAAATGCTGATTATTCTCTTTGTTGGAGGCATGGATGGCCTGAAAAATATTTAAAAGATTTAGTCAAAAAAACCCTTGACATTTTTATAAAAGAAGGTAAGCTTTATACACATGATAGACTCAACTGACAACGAACTTGTAACGAAGGTAAAACTTCATCAATGCAACCAATCATTAAAAACTCTTATAGAAAGGCATTCTCCTCTTTGTTTTGACATTTTTAAGAAGTACAATAAAATTCTTCAAGAAAGAGGAATAAGCCCAGAAGATCTTGTCAATGAAAAAGATTACATTATTTATAAATGTACTCTTAATTTTGATGAAAATCAGAACAGTAAGTTTTCGACTTGGCTGGCTAATCATGTTAAATACAAATGTTTAACAAACATTACAAAACACAAATGGACAATTTCTCTTGATGATGAAAATCAAAAGACATTAGCAGCAAATCTCTGTCAACAGTCAAATGATTTTGAAGAGAAGAAAGATTACATCTTTAATCTACTTTGTCAAATGAAAGACAAAAGACTTGAAAAAATAATACTGTTAAGATATTACGGAGACAAGTCCTCCCGCAAATGGAAGAATATATCAAAAGAACTTGGAGTCACATATCAGACAGCAATCACTTTGCACAAAAAAGCTCTTGAATTTTTAAAGACTAAAATTGAGAGCAAAGAGATGCAAGATTTTGTATAAATTGTCTTTACTTTTCCTTCGCGAGTAGCTAGTATTTATTTGCATAAATTATGCCTACTCCTACTCCTAATACTAGCAATACTGAAAGCAATACAATTCGACGAGAACTTGGCGCACTTTGGAGCCGTAAAGGCTCTAGTGGTTCTGAGTATCTAACCGGGAAATTCCGCCTTAAGGACATCAAGGATAACTTTGATGAAGTTAAGATTATTGTTTTCCCAAATAACAAGAAGAAGAGCGACGGCTCTCCTGACTTTCAGATCTTTATGGAGAAGGCTCAATACGAAACCTTGACAGGAACTCAGGTTGCTCCTGTTGCCGCCCCGACGACAAATACTGCCCCTCGCCCAGCAGGGGTTAAAACTTTAGTTAAGTCTCCGGTTAATCAAGTTAGCGCAGATGATGATTTGATCTAATATGAAATTTGCCTTGCATCTTCCAGTAAATTCGACCAGCTTTGGTCAGGTTTCTATTCAGCTTCTTAAAGAGATCTATTCTTTGAAGTTGGAGCCGTCATTATTTATGATTGGCGCTCCTGACTTCGGGCAGGAAGAGATTACGGAAGATTTTAAGAACTGGTTTAATTCTTGTTTGAAGAAAGGTCTTCGATATCATTCAAGAAAAGATCCAATTTTTAAATTATGGCATATTAATGGTTCACTTGAGTCTTATAGTGACAGGCAATTTCTCCTTACGTTCCACGAACTTGATGCCCTCACTCAGTCTGAAATTAATATCTTAAAAAATAATGACAAGGTATTAGTTTCCTCTCCTTATTCTGTGAAGGTATTCAACGAGCATGGGGTAGGTAACACTTCTTATCTACCCCTGTTCTTTGATGCAAAGAATTTTAAAGCCACAAACAAAACGTATTTTAATGACGGAAGGGTTACGTTTAATCTCTGTGGTAAGTTTGAAAAGCGCAAACATCATGTAAAAGCTATTCGTGCATGGGTCAATAAGTATGCAAACAATAGTAATTATTCTTTGCAATGCGCTCTTTATAACAACTTCATTTCTCAAGAAGATAACACCAAGCTGATCAACATGGCGGTGGAAGGAAAGAAATTCTTTAATGTTAGTTTCTTCGGCCACATGGCTCAGACCAATCTTTACAATGAATTTCTAAATTCAGCAGATGTCATCCTTGGAGCTTCTGGCGGTGAAGGATGGGCTTTACCAGAGTTCCAATCTGTTGCAATCGGCAAGCATTCCGTAATTGTTAATGCTCACGCATATACTGCTTGGGCAAACGACAAGAACTCTGTTATGTTGCAAGCATCTGGGAAGACTCCCGCTTATGACAATATGTTTTTCCATGAAGGACAAGAGTTCAATCAAGGAAATATTTTTGAATGGTCTGAAGATGCTTTCATTGAAGGCTGCGAAAAAGCTATCGCCAGAGTCAAGCGAAGCAAAGTAAATCAAGAAGGTTTGAAGCTTCAGGAGCAGTTCACCGTCAAAAAGACCACGGAACAAATTTTGTCTCTCTTTTAATATGCCCGTTTACATTTTTCAAAATCCCAAGACAAAAGAGTACAAAGAAATTTTTCTTTCGATTGACTCAGAGAAGGTCTACAGCGAAGGCGAGATAAAATGGCAAAGAGTTTTCCTATCTCCTAATGTAAGTGTAGATACTCAGATAGATGCAAACTCTGAGCAAGATTTTGTTGAAAAAACTAAGAGAAAGAATTATAATCTTGGTGACATGTGGGATGCTTCGAAAGATCTTTCTGAAAAGAGAGAAAAAGAACGTGGAGTAGACCCTGTTAAAGAGAAGTCTCTAAAAGAATATTCCAAGAAACGTCGTGGCGCAAAGCATACGAATAGAGTCGTACTCTAATTTTTTTTGATTTCCCAAAGCAGTTTATTGTCAGTGTAATTTATTATCCCTATATGAGCAAGGCTATTAACTTCCTAGATGAAATGGCGAACTTTACGTTTGTTACAAAATACGCAAAATACGATGAAAAGAAGAAGCGTAGAGAAACATGGGACGAGACTGTTACAAGAGTCGAGACCATGCACTTGAAGAAATTCAAATACCTACCAAAAGAAGACAAATATGAAATCTCAAAAGCTTTTGAGTTGGTTAGAGAAAGGAAAGTCACTCCTTCAATGCGTAGTATGCAATTCGGCGGCAAGGCTGTTGAAGCGCATAATGGAAGAATCTTTAACTGTGCTGTGCGCCATATTGATTCTATCCGTTCTTTTGCTGAGTCCTTTTATACTCTTCTTTGTGGTACTGGTGTTGGATTTGGCATCACTGATAAGCTCCTCAATCGGCTCCCTGATCTCGTTAACGCTAAAGATAAGACAGGAGCGGTAATCACTTATACTGTAACTGATAATATTGAAGGTTGGGGCGACTCTATTGAAGCTCTATTAAATTGTTATTTCAAGAACACTGCTTATTCTGGGCGCAAGATTGTTTTTGATTATAGTAAAATTCGCCCAAAGGGCGCAAAGCTCAAGACTGGCGGCGGAAAAGCTCCCGGTTACAAGGGGCTCAAGAACTGCCATTTCAAGGTTAAGCTCTTGCTTGACACTATTATTGAAGACAGCAATCAAACTCGCCTTAAGACCGTCAATGCCTATGATATTTTAATGCATTGCGCTGACGCAGTCCTGTCAGGAGGCATTCGCCGTTCTGCTTGCAGTGTTATTTTTGATGCTCAAGACAAGGACATGATGAACGCCAAGACTGGCGACTGGTTCCTTGACAACCCCCAGAGAGCTAGGTCAAATAATTCAGCAATTATTATTCGCGGCAAGACTTCTTATGCAGAGTTTGAAGCTCTCATTAATAAGACTAAAGAGTTTGGTGAGCCGGGATTCCTATATGTTGTTGACGAGGATCAGCTTTTAAATCCTTGTTTTGAAATCTCATTTATTCCTATTACTAAAGATGGACGTTGTGGATTCCAGTTCTGTAACCTCACTTCTATTAATGGCGCTAAAGTTAAGTCTCTAGAAGATTTTAAAAACGCTTCTTGGGCGGCTTCATTGATAGGCACATTACAAGCAGCGTATACATCTTTCCCTTATCTTGGTCATACATCAGAAGAATTAACTGAACAAGAAGCCTTGCTTGGGGTTTCTATTACTGGAATGATGGATAATCCAGATATTCTTTTTAATCCAGAATATCAAAGAGAAGCTGCCAAGGTATCTGTTAATACTAATATTGAATGGGCCAAGAAGATTGGAGTCAATCAAGCCTCTAGAGTAACTTGTATTAAGCCAGAAGGAACGAATTCAATTGTATTGTCTGCTGCTTCTGGAATTCACCCTCATCACGCTCGCAAATACTTCCGCCGAATTCAAGTCAACAAGGAAGATAACGTCTATAAGTTTTTCAAGATGTTTAATGAGTATGCTTGCGAAGAGAGCGTTTGGAGCGCAAACAAGGTAGATGATGTTATTACATTCCCTATTGAAGTAGATGAGAATGTCAAGATTAAGTCTGGACTTAATGCCATTGAACATCTAGACCTTATTAAGTTGACCCAAACCAACTGGGTAAATTGCGGGACAACCGAAGCCAACAAGAAGCCATTAAATCATTCAGTTAGTTGCACAGTTATCGTTAAAGATGACGAATGGAAAACTGTTACAGAATACCTTTACAAGAATCAAGAATACTTTACTGCTGTTTCATTACTGCCTTACTCTGGAGATAAAATTTATCAACAAGCTCCAATGGAAGCCGTCATAACCCCTGAAGACGAAGAAAAGTTCAATAAGCTTCAGGCAGAATGGTCACAGGTTGATTTCACCAAACTTATTGAGGATGAAGACGAGACAAGTCATACTCAAGAAGCTGCTTGCGCTGGAGGGAAATGCGAGCCAGTTAGTTTGTAAACTTTTGTGTCTTTTTTATTCATATGGTGCTTCTAGCGTGTAGAGTAATATATGAACTTTACTGTTGGTTTTTCCAACGAAATTAAAGCATTAAAAAAGCAATACGGACACGAAAAACGTATTGAGCTAAACTATAGCGACTTTCTATTTCAGAGAGTCGCTCTTTTCTTGTCTTAACGCCTTAAAAATGTAAAAATCGCTATTGAAACTTATATTTAATAACTAATATGACACCAGCAACAGGAGCGACTATGGATTGGCAAACTTTATTTAATATAGCATTGTCTATTCTCAGCTTCTTAGCTGCTTGGATTTTCAAAAGGAACTTCCAAATGATAGACAAACAAGAAAACAAAGTATCAGATCTTGAAAAGAAAATCTATGGGATTGAAATAGCGCTTCCTAAAGAGTACGTCAATAAAGAAGATCTTAATAAATTCTCAGAGAACATTAACGCTAGATTTGATAAACTGGAAGTAAAGTTAGATAATATTATAGAGCGAAGTAAGTAGCTCTATTATGTTGCTAAATTTAGGAGGACATGGGCTAGGAGACTGCATTCTGTCTTTGCAGATCTCTTCATTACTAACCCAAAAAAATATACCTCATGTAAACTGCCTCTCTACTAGGAAGCAAGTTTTCAATCCTTTAAACCATGTTTTTGGAAATAAGCTTACCATTCACCATGTAGATGAAAAATATTCTCACGATAACAACATCGTTTTAAATACTAATTTACAAGAAGAATTAAAAACTTCTTATGAGTGTTCTGAAATAACTTATAATGTACCTGATTTATTATTTCACCATCCTTTAGCTTTAGATTGTGAAAAATATGATTTAAACACTGCTCTAATAAAGAAGCATAGGGCTTTCATAGATAGCAATGTAAAGAAAGAAAAAATTGTCTATTGTGGATTAGCCACATCAACTTCAGGATATCTATACAAAGACATACAAAATCTTTTAATCGCTTTAGCTACGTCTCTTCCTGATTATCAAATTTATTTTCCAAATATTAAATCTTGGGACAGAGAAGTAAACATGGGAAATTTTAATATTGAGTTTCCTAAAAACGTTTACATTCATGAAGATCCAAAATTTGAAGAGTCTTTAGATATCTTATTAAAGTCTAAGTATGGAATTTTCACCTGCAATGGCCCAAGTCATATAGCCTATCAAATTGGAATTCCAAGGTTAATTTTAGACCCCCAGTTTAATAAGTTGTTATGGATGACTAGATGGAAAGAAGACTACGAAGAATGCATTGATATAAATGAAAACTATCTTAATATATCTAATTTAATAGTTGAAAATATAAAGAATCCAGAAACCCTATTAATGGATAGAAAGATAGTACTAAACCAAATCAAAAACAAAAACATTTTTTGGAAGCATATTTTACTTCATAAATTTTAAAATGGAAAAAAAAATTTTAGTCTTTTCGTATCATGATGAAAACTCTCATTATGGCCCCACTTTCAAAGTAATTGGAGAATTGTCAAGACAATCCAAAGAGGAATATTGCAAAATTCATGGGTATGATTTTTCTTTAAAAGATAAAGATTTCGATCCTTCTTGGGTATACAGGACAGAGAGAGTAAATATTTTAATAAATGAAATAGATAACTATGATTGGATCTGGTATTTAGATACAGACACAATGATAATGAATCAAACTATTAGAATAGAAAATTTAATAGACGATAATTATGATTTAATTATTGCAAAAACACGCACGGAAGGTTTGATAGAAATAAATGATGGGTCGATGTTGATAAAAAGATCAGAGTGGTCAAAAAATTTTTTAAACCATATTAACTCTGTAGCCAAAACATCTTCCAATCCTTGGCCGTGTCAACAAGCTGTAATTGATTATATAAACATTACTCACGTTGAAGAAGCAAAAAAACATATAAAAATAGTACCTTTAAGATTTTTTAATTCTTATTATCATTCATGGCATCCAAAAGACAACTATCAACACGGAGATTTTGTAATACATTTAGCGGGAAGATCTAATGATTCTAGATATGAAATTTTTAATGAATTAAAAAATCATATAATTAAAACTCCAAACTACAAAATCCCATTTGAAGCATGAAATTTATTCCTCAATCAGAAAAAAAGATAGACAACAATAGAAGAATTTGTATCCCATTGGATGGTCTTGGCTTGGCTGAAACATTTTATTACACCACTTTGTGCAAAATAAATCCAAATATTGTAATTAATCCAGTTAAAACAAATCCTAATGCTTACAACATTGCTTCCGTTTTCAATGAGATTGCTACCATAGAAGAAATTAATGAGTATAAATGGAATGATTATACTTGGTATGAGTCAAGATTCCCAAGACACCATTCGGCATTTAACATTCTAGATATGGCGGGAGTATCTTCTGATGATTATATTCCCTATATAAAACTTAATGATGAAGAGCTTGATTGGGGTTTAAAATTTTGCGCTCAATTTGACAAACCGGCGATAGCTCTTTGTCCATTTGCTGGTGGGTATTATAAAAATTGCCCAAATGCGCTAGGAAGAATGCCTACGATAGAAACGTGGAACATAATGTTAAAAGAACTATTAAAAAAATATACAGTACTATGTTTTGGAATTAAAAACAATAACTATCCAATTGATAACACTGTTCAATGTTTAGATTTTCCCATTAGACGACAGTGCGCTATTATGAGGGCTTGTGGAAAATTCTTGGGAATAGAGAGCGGACTAACCCACGCAGCCATTGCTTCTGGAGCGTTTTGCCATGTGCTAGTCCCTTCCTTCGGTTACAGTAATGGTTTATTATTTGATAATTATGCGTATAAACCAGAAATGTGGAAATATGAAAATTGCAGGGTTAAATACCATTTAATAAAAGATTTTATGGATGCATTAAATTATTTTTAATATTATACTATAATGAATTTTTACGAACAATTTAAAAATCAACAATCAAATCGAGATGCTTACTTCAATTATGCATTAAGTCTTTTTAACAGACAGCCAATAAATATATTAGAGCTTGGTTGCGCTAGACATTTTGGAGCAAGACTGGGAGACGGATGGTCGTCTTTTCATTTTCTTGAATACATTAGCAAATATGGCGGTTCATTTACTACGATAGATCTTGTTAAAGAAAATGTAGAAAACTGTGTTACCATGCTCTCAACCCATCCAAAATTCAACGAACTTAAACCAAAACTTAATTTTCTAATTGGAGATGCATTAAAAGTGTTAGATGCAAAAATGTATCATAATGAATCTACCAGTTTAATTTATTTAGACGTTTCCGATGATCCAATCCTTACTATAAAATGTTTTGAAAAAATGAATTTGAATAATTCGGTAGTATTCGTTGATGATTTTTCTTCGAAAGGGACAATCCTTTCTCAAAAATATCCCAATCATCTTGAAATGACTTGGCCTTCACCAATTGGGCACAAAATGGCTTTATACAAAAGAGATCAAATCAAAGCGAGAATGATGGTCGAAACTGTAGAAAAAAATTGATATTTACTATAAACACATTATAATAAAAAGATGAGCGCATTAAGAGACATCCAAACAATTCCTTGGATTTTTAAATACAACACAAGAATTTTCTTTGAAACGGGCACCGGCCTTGGTTCTGGATTGATGAGGATGATTCAGCCGGAATATGGGCAAAACCTCCTTATCTCTTGTGACATCGATAAAGATTTAGCCGAACACTCTGCTAGGACTTTTTCTTTTGACACTAGAGTTAATATTTTTAATGAAGAAGGGCCGACATTGCTTCGCGGACTGCTTCCGAGAATTCCTCTTGACTCTCCAATATTCTTTTGGTTAGATAGTCATTTCGCAAATAGTGATTACAATCTAGGTCACAAACCTTTAACAAAACATTCAGATGGAGACCCAGACGTAAGGCTCCCCGCATTAAACGAATTAAAGATCATCAAAGAATTAAGAACAGATAAAGGTGCGAAAGACTTTATTTTGTTAGATGATGCCATGTTGTACGATGAATTAGATAGATACGAAGATAGCGTTAGTAGATTAGGTAAAGACGCTGTTCCTGATGAGTATAGAAAAATTTTAAACAGATCTATTGAAATGTTTAAAGATACGCATACCGCTCAAGTAATTACTATTGCTCAAGGATTTCTGGCCCTACACCCAAAACAATAATATGCTAAAGTATAGAAATTCCTGCCGGTCTTGTGGACATTTCAAGCTTGAGCAAATCTTAAACTTAGGGCAGCAAACTATTCAAGGATCTTTTGTATATCCAAATAGACCTACTCCTCCAACTAGAGCGATTGATTCAACGATAGTTATTTGTGACATCAAAACTGGAGGATGCGGATTAGTTCAAAACTTGGTATCTATTTCTCCAGAAATTTTATATTCTAATTATGGATACAGAAGCTCTGTGTCTCAAACAATGAGGGACCACTTATCTAAAATAATTAATGATGTATTAGATTTTTTTAGCCACAAAGGTGTTAGTTTAAATAGCGTCCTAGATATCGGTGCAAACGATTTGTTTACTTTAAAACAATATCCAAAGCATATTAAAAGAGTAGGCATTGATCCCAGTAACATTATCAACGAAGTTGAAAAAGATGGAATTTTTACAATTAATGATTGTTTTCCAACTCCAAGTCTTACTAATGAAAAATTTGATATCATATCTTCAATAGCTTGTTTTTATGATATAGAAGATCCAACAAGTTTCTGCCATAAAATTAAACATCACTTAAATAATGATGGAATTTGGATTGTAGAATTCGCTTACTTACCTTTCGTTTTTAATAATCTTTCGTATGACGGAATGGTTCATGAACATTTATGTCTATACTCAATAGCTACCTTTGAGAACATCATCCAAAGATGTGGCTTAAAGATTTTGAAAGCTGAAGAGAATGACACGAATGGAGGATCATTGCAGTTGTGGGTTGTGAAGTCGGAAAACAATTTGTTTAGCAGTGAAGCATTTAAAGACTCTCTAATAAACTTAAAAATTAAAGAATTTCAAATGGCTTTAGAGGATTCGTCTACCTATTCTTCTTTTAGACAAAGGATTCTAGATCATAAGACTGATTTAACAAATCTTATTAAAGATCTAAAAACTCAAAATAAGAAAGTTCACATCTACGGGATGTCAACGAAATTAAACACGATTTTAAATTACTGCGGCATTGGCCCTGATCTTATTGAATGTGCCGCCGAAAGAACTCCAGAAAAATATGGAGCGAAAACCATAAGCGGAATTCCTATGGTTTCAGAAAAGGAAAGCAGGAAAACAGTTGATGTTTATCTTGTTGGGCCATATCATTTTAAAGAAGAGATTCTTAAAAGAGAAGCAGATACAATTAAAAGAGGGGTTAAATTTTTATTCCCACTGCCAGAAATTACTATAATTTAATATGATAAAAGCAATTGGGTTTAACCAAGGTCAGATAGGCGATCTTGTAATCAATTTAATTGCTTGCAGGGCTTTTAAAGAGAAGTTCCCAGATTCTCATTTAACATTTGGAATAAATAAAAAATACGAATCAATACTTCCAATTTTTAAATACAATGAATTAATTGATGATTTTAAAATTTGGGAGAACTACGACAATTGGCCGAGTGAAAATGATAGAAAATACTTAGAATTAAAACAGTTTGATGTTATTTTCAATCCAATGCCAGAACATAAATACCAAGATTGGTATTTAAAGTATCATCATACCGAAGCAGTGTGTTTGATGCATAATTTAACTCCTCCTAAAAATCTTCAAATTAATTTAAATAAATGGTTTGATTTGGACGAGAAGTATAAAGATTGCGTAGCAATCACATCATTTTCTAGCGCTGGAGCCATAAGAGATATACCTATGGATTTTACAAATAAAATTATAGAATATATCCACTCCTTGGGGCTTAAAACTATTCAGCTAGGTTTAAAAAAACATCCAAGATTGAATACGACTTATGAGCCATTGGGAGGAGAAATTTTTGATGATATTAAAATTGCTCTATCTTGCAAATTTTTATTGACAGCAGATACAGGAATGAATTATATTATGTCTGGATATCAGGCAAAAGTCCTTTCATTATACTCTTGTCTATCTTATCCTGTTTACGCCCCACTGATTAACCGAACTCCTAGAAATCCAAATGCAATTGCTTTGGAACATTATAATATAAAAGATATAAATTTTGAGCTAATAAAAGACTCAATTTATAAATTGTTGAAATAATGAATCTTACAATTAAAACTTTTGGTTGGAGAAATCAAACATTAGATCAGATATCAAGGATAGATCAAGGATTGAAAGCTATTGGGTGTTTTTTTGTTGAAGAATCGCCGGATATTGTTTATTCAAATAACGATATGTATGACGATATTCTAAACTACTCTAAAAATCAAAAGAAGAAACCTTTTATTATCCTAAACGTTTTAGATTTACAGATTGGAAATCAAACATACAATTTAAACAAAGTAAAAGAGCAACTATCTCAAGCCGACGCAATTACTTGTATTTCAAGAACTGTACAAGAACAAATTAAAAATGAGTTAAATTTAAACTCAACAGTGATCTACAATCCCACGAAAGATGTAGCTCATGATCCAAAAATTGCGAAAAGTATGCCGTTCCTTTATGTCGGCAGAGCAAATGATCCCAGAAAAAGATTTTCTCTTATTAAAGAATCTTTTAAAAATTATCAAGAACTTCATAAAGGATTAATGATTTGCGGGTCTGAAGATCCAAAATTTGGCGTGTATGCTGGGATTTTATCTGATGAAGATTTAAATTTAGCTTATAACACTTTTAAGTTTTTATTGCTCCCATCTAGTTTTGAAGGCTTAGGACTGCCAATGATAGAAGCTATGATCGCTGGGTCAATTCCAATTACTTGCAGAGATAATTTGACCGCAGTAGAGTTATGCCCTCAAGAGTTTATATGCGACCCAGATCCAAAATCCTTTATGGCTAAACTGATTGAAATCAATAAAGACTATACAAAATTTCAAAAAATTTCATTAGAATACGCAGAAAAATACAAATTGTTAATGAATAAAACCACTGTCGCTCAAAGTATAGTCGATATATATAAAAAAAATAAATCATGAAACCTTTGCTACTAACGATGACCCAAGAACGCAAAGAGCATATCTCTTTGATGTTAAAAAATATTTATCCAACTTTTGATGGAGTAATAGCATTGGTTAACTTGCCGTCTAACGATGGAACGATAGAGTTGCTAGAAGCGAATAAAGGTAATGGAAAAGTAATAACTCAAAATTGGACTCCTAATCATGGATTCCTAATGAATCATTTACTTTGCTATGGAGGTATTAAAGATGGGCAATATTGTGTTTATTTAGATTCTCCAGAATCGATGACGGATAAATTTATACAAGAACTACCAGTTCTTTTGCATTCGTTTGAGGAAAAAGGGATCGGGGCACTTTATTGGGACGATAGACCTTATGTGTTTAAATACAATCCACACATGGAATTTGTCGGAGCAGTTCATTGGGGATTAAAAAATGTAGAAGGCCAAATAGTAACTATACCAGATAAAGATAAATATATTATCAACAGGAGAAAAGAAACCCCTAAATTCTTTGGCTCAATAAATGGAACGAAATATTATCTTTGTTATCCTTTAGGCAATGACATCCAATTGGTCTACGCAAAATACGGTCAAGAAGTCGTAAATCATCATGAAACTCTTAGAAGAAAATTTCAAGCGTATTGCAAGAATAATCTTAATTTAGACATATCTACTTTGGACGATATGGTAAAGTACATGATGAAAATTAAAGACAAAGAAGTTACCCCAGATCAATATTTTGTAGAGATGGTCGAACTTGAATTTAGATTAAGCGAATTATTTCAAATAGAAGTTTTAGGTCAAGATTTCATGAAAGAAGTAGTTAACTATCAACCAGACGGAAGCCAATTAAGATATACATTTTCTTTTAAAGACTATCTGGCTGGAGGATCAGGTTTCCTGAAAAATTATCAAGGGACTATCTTAAAATACAATAAACAATTCAACATAAAAAACGATTAATTTATGAAAATTGGTATTATATACTGTGCGTATAATTGTTTTTCTTATGTAAGAGATAGCTTATCTGCATTTATAGAAGCTAAACAAAATGGTCTCATAAGTAAAATTTCATCTGTATCAATACCCTTTGCAGAATATTCTGATTTAAATCAAACTAAAGATGAGACTACAGATTTTTTAATTAGTTTGAGCGAAGAAAAATCAATAGACAAAGTTTTTACTGAGCCTACCCATATTCAAGAACACAAGGCTAGAGATCTCTGTTTGCAATATTTAAAAAATGCAAATTGCGATGCTATTTGGATGGTGGATGGAGACGAATTTTATTCCGCAGAAGACATTAAAAATATAATAAATTTCATCAATAATAATTCAAATTACTATTGGTACAGTATTAATTTTAAAAATTATATCTTCGATGGCAAACAGTGGATTGATGGTTTCTGTCCGCCAAGGATATTTAGGGTAAAATCAGATGTGCTTAATGTAGATAAATTTTATTGGGACAATGATCTAGTATATGAAGACATAAACCATAAAGCTTTTAATTATAAATCATTAAATAATTTAACTATCCCAAAAGAAGTCGCTCACATCAAGCATTTAACTTGGCTGCATGAAAATGGAAAATTAAAATATGAATATCAAATCAAGCATTTTGGGCATTGCGGATACTTGTGGGACTATGGAAAAAAACAATTAGAATTTAATGAAGATTTCTATATTAAAAATAATCTAGAAAAACCTGCAATCAATAGGGAAAAGTGATTTGATTTTTATACGCTAATATTGTATCATATAGTAATGTCAAAATATTACGAACATATCGCTGGATGGTTTGATTTTCAAGATATCTATACTGAAGTAGTAAACAAAGCTCAAGAAAATGACATTCTAGTAGAAGTTGGTTGTTTTTTAGGAAAGTCTACGAGTTACATTCTAGACGAAATAGAAAAGTCTAATAAAAAATTACAATTTTATGCCGTAGACACTTGGGACTTGACAAAAGATGACCAATTTCACGTTACAGCAGAAATGCCTTGGGGAGAAAAATACATAGACTTTAGTAAAAGACTTGGAGAGGCAGCGTTTTATAATTACTTCATGGATAATATTAAATATTGTCCCGGTGGTCGCAATTTAACGAAAGCGATACAGTCTTATTCTTGGAGTGCAGCCGATCAATTTAAAGATAATAGTTGCTCTTTTGTTTTTATAGATGCAGGGCATTCTTACGAATCAGTTCTTAAAGATTTAAACGCTTGGTATCCAAAAGTTAAATCTGGAGGAATTTTTGCCGGACACGACTTGATTGGTGAAGGCGTTCAAAAAGCTTTAAAAGAATTTCGTTCAAAAAATAAAATTGAAAAAGTTTACCAAGTAAATGCTTCTTGGCTTTTATATAAAAATATTTAATCAAAAAAATTAATCCACAACAACTTATGAAAGAAAATTTTATCTCATATAAATATATCGCAGAAGGCATTATTAGGCAAACAGATGCGAATCACATATTAGAAATAGGACTTGGCCCCGGATGGACTGCTGATGTATGTCTAAAATATTTAACAGAGAAACAGAAAGGAAAATATACTGCGATAGACATGAGTCCGCCTAAAGACGGGTTAGAAGTATTAAATAAATATGACAAAAAGTTTTGGGATTTAAGGATTGGAGATACTACTAAAGACGATAATCTTTTTCAAAACTTTCATGATAATAGAAACGACGTTATCCTCGTTGATGGATCGCATTGGTACTCGCATGTTTTTTCTGATATTCAAAAATTAATAATTTATGGATGCGCCAAGCCAGAAACCATCTTCTTATTTCATGACTCTGAGGGTTGTCATACTAGATATGGAGTTTCAGAAGCTTGCGATAAAATGGGAATAAAGCTATTTGAAATCGTACAAGCAAATGTTATTCTTGGAAAACTTAAAGACTTGTAACAATTTTAATTAATTTTAAAACTAATGGACTTACTGCACAATAAAAGGAGTAGTCAGGATATTGATTTTATAAAATATGTTTGTTATGATATATTGAAAAAAGATAAGCCTGATGCCGATAAAAGCACCGAGTTTGCTGGAGTTTTTGTTGATGGAAGGAATAGAGAAATTAACACTTTAGAAGACTTTGCTTCTTTTCATTCTTTTCATGTATTTTCTGAGTACTCTTATCCGATATACGTTTTTGTCAACAATACAAACAATTTTTTAAATGGCGAAGAAGATCTAATTAAAAAATATAATATAATAATAAAAAAGATTCCAGTACTTTCGCATGATGAGTATTCTGATTTTAGCATTAAAGATCTGTATTTTTTAATCCCTGAGAACATTAAACATATTATTACCATCCATTCAGACGGTATGCTTATGAAGGGAGGTTACGAAAAGTATGTGCTAAATAAAAAATTTGCTTATATTGGCTCGCCTTGGCTACATTCTCCATCTATTGATATCTTAAATTCAAATAATGAGTGGCTCCCGTTTTTTAAAAATACAAGAATAGGCAATGGCGGATTCAGTTATAGAAACACTGATTTTTGCAGAGAAGCATCAAAACGGTTTTCTAAATTTCACCTTAGAGAAAGGCATACTGAAAACAAAAAACCTCCAGAAGATTTATTTTTTGCTACTATAGCTAATCATTTTTTTAATAGCCCATCCGTAGAAGAAGCAAAGATATTTTCAATTGATCCTTTAGACGAAAAGGACTATAATAATAAAACTAGTTTTGGGTTTCACTATTTTAACGGGATCACTAAACAAACAGTATGAGATATAATAAAATTAAAATATACAACCGTCATTTTAGCAGAAACAAAAAAAACAACTTAAGGCCAAATTGGTTCTCTTATGAAAACTGTTTTGTTAATCTTTTAAAAACAACTAATTTTAAATACTGTGACCTGACAGTTATTTTTGAAAAAGAAGAAGATTATGATTCTTATTTTATAAAAAAATATGAAACCCAATACCCTTTTAAGGTTAAATTTATAGACACAGATAGGGAAAGGTGGATTGGAAAGACAAATGAAGACATAGCTTGGAGTAGGAGTATTGCTGCCGCAGCGGAAGTCATTTATAATGACAATTTATCTTCAACAGATTTAGTTTATATTGTAGATGACGATTTTTTGCATGTTCCCAATTGGACTGAAATTGCATTAGACTACATTATAAACTATATCGGTCATGATAATTTTTGGGTTTGTTTATGCGATTATGGAGATAAATATTATTTTATCGATGAAAAAGAAACCATAGACGAGTATGGAACTAATCTAGGAATGTATAAAAACTTAACTTCCAAGATAAGATTAAGTTCTTACTGCCATTGGAGAAGTGTCCCTAATTGTTTAACTTCAAGCATCGTTCCTGCTAATCTTTTCATGAGAGATTTTAACCCATATTGGAAAACTGGATATTCCGATTGTTCTCTTTGTCACGAAATAAAACAAAAGTTCAATACAGAATTTTGGACCCCTATACGCTCTTTGAGTTGTCATGTTGTGAATCCTTTTATCCCACCATTTATTGATTGGGAAAAGCTACAAAAGTAAAATGATTAATATTTGCGTAGATGAAGCATATGCTTTTGATTTTTTAAGCATACTTGAGATAAAAAAGAATCACTCCGATCAAGCTATGCAAAGTTGGCATAATTGTTTTAATTATTTAAAAGCTCAATTACCAAACAATTTATTCGCTTTAATAATCAATTCGCAAGAGTATAGAGACATGGTCGATGCTAATAAAAAAACTTTTGATGCTGTTGAGCTTGCTAGAAATAATAAAATTACATCAAAAGAATTAGATAAAACTAATTTTGTAAGGTATCAAATGAAGATTAATTTACAAAACAAATTTTTTTCTAATAGAATAACCGAATTCAAAACATGAAAAACGTAATAATCACAGGAATTTCTGGGCAAGATGGATCTTACATGGCAGATTATTTACTTGAGAATACTAATTATAATATTTTTGGCGCAGTGAGAAGACTCTCTAAGCCAAACTATTCTAATTTTTCTAATCACTTAGATAATAAAAGATTCAGTCTTGTCACTATTGATCTCTCAGATTCTCAATCTATTGATAATGTAGTAAGGGACGTAAAGCCCGATTACTTTATTAATTTCGCGGCTCAATCTTTTGTTGGCTCAAGCTGGCAAATTCCTGAACAAACATTTGACGTTGACGCAATGGGAGTGCTAAGATGTCTTGAGGCCGTGCGAAAGCACTCTCCTAAGTGCAGATTTTACAACGCTGGAAGCTCAGAAGAGTTTGGAGATGTCAAGTATATACCTCAAGACGAGAAGCATCCGCTTTCCCCAAGGTCTCCTTATGGAGCAGCAAAATGCGCCGCAAGGCACATTATGAAGGTGTATCGAGAATCATATAATTTGTTTGCCATTCAAGGCCAACTTTTTAATCACGAATCCCCAAGAAGAGGAGAAGAATTTGTTACGCGAAAAATTACTAAAGGAGTAGCAAAGATATTTAAAGCTATTAAAAATGGAGATTCTTTCGAACCTATTCATCTAGGTAATGTTGACGCAAAAAGAGACTGGAGTCATGCTATTGATTTCGTTGATGGAGTATGGAAGATGCTTAACCAAGAACATCCAAATGAGTATGTCCTTTCTAGTAATGAAGCTCATACGATTAGAGAATTCGTTGAGCTAGCATTTAAAGAAGTTGGTGTAGAAGGGTTTTGGCATGGTCATGGGACGAGTGAAGAATATTCCTTCTCGACTGAATACGCCATCAAGAACGAAGTCAACTCCTCTGTTCTGGTTAAAATTGATCCAAAATTCTTTCGCCCAGCAGAGGTAGAGCTTTTACTTGGAGACTCTTCCAAAGCTCGCCTAGAATTAGGATGGAGGCCAAAATGGTCTTTTCATCAATTAGTAAAAGACATGGTAATTTCTGATCTGAATCAAACTTAATGTCCATTCAACAAACAATTGTAGAAAAATTTGTCAGGGAAAACGAAAGAAACTGGGCTAGGGATATGAAGGCTGCTACGGCGCTTTTAAAAATTTTCCCTGAGCATGGGTTTTGGGAATGGCTTGAGCCGCACCCAACAGTTTCTAATCTTGGATTTTTTCGGTCTAAAAAGAACTTAACAATACTAAAAGACAGATATTCCCTTTTCCTTCAACGGAAAGACCTCAAGGAGTCGAAAGAAAAGCTGAAAGAAAGCTTTGACTCAAAGGTCGCGACCAGCTATAATCAAGAGGACAGCAAAGTGGGCGAAGACATTCCTATCGTCAAAAAGCCCAGAACTTTAAAAGAATTTCTTAATCATGGCAAAGCCCCCGAAACAACAGCAACCTGAAGAAAAAAACTCAAGCATTGGAGCTTCAAGCAGACTCCAATCTATTCTTAATCACAAAGATCACAAAGATGATCACTTTAATTTTGAAGAAGCAGTGACTTGGAAGATCTCTACTGGGAGCTTGCTTTTAGATGCTGCGGTAGGTGGAGGCATCACCCCTTCTCTTATCCGTCTTTGTGGACCAAATAATGAAGGCAAAACACCCCAAGCGATAGAAATTTGCAGAAATTTTCTTTTAGAAATCCCGAAAAGTAGAGTAGTCTGGGTCTTAGCAGAGGGTCGTCTCTCTAAGGAAAACAGAGAACGCTGCGGGATCAAGTTCGTCACCGATGCATCAGAATGGACTGACGGCTCAGTGTTTATCCTTGAATCTAATGTTTATGATTTAGTAATTGACGTTATTAAAGATCTTGTCCTTAATAATGAAGAAGATAATCGTTATTGTTTTGTTATTGATTCTATGGACGGTCTTATCTTAAAGAGAGATAAGGACACAAGCCCAGCAGACGCGAGCAAGGTCGCCGGAACTCAAGTCATCAGCAAGAAGCTCCTGCAATCACTAAGTATTGGTATGTTTAAGCATGGTCATCTAATGATCGCAGTTAGCCAGATCACTTCTGAAATTAAGATCGATCCCTATGCTAAAAATGCTCCAAGAGGAGGAATGTTTAGCGGCGGAAATGCATTATTGCATTGGGCTGACTTTATCCTAGAGTATAGCACGACAGCGATGGGCGACTATATTCTTGACAACCCAGCAGGGAAGATGAATGATGGCAAGACTAAATCGATTGGTAAGTATTCCAAAGTAATGATCCAAAAATCTACCAGCGAAGCTACTCGCAAAAACATCGTCCAATATCCTATTAAATTTGGAAAAAAGCCTTCTGGCATCTGGGTTGAGTATGAGATTCTTGATTGCCTACTCATGTGGGATCTTGTAGTTGCAAAGGGGGCTTGGATTACGGTAGACGATTCTTTAGTCGAAGAGCTTAAGAACGCTGGAATTGAAATGCCTAAGCAACACCAAGGAAGAGAGAATTTCAGAAAATGGCTTGAAGAAAACGAACAAGCTACCAAGTATCTTTTTGGCAAGCTAAAAGCTGTCCAATCAAAATGAAGTTATATTCTGTAACCGGCAGGATAATTAACAAAAATGTTTCTCAATTTTTAATAGATTGGGACAAACAGTCTCGCTCTAAGATTCAGTTCCAAGTTAAACAGTTTCTTAAGCCATTTTGGAAAACTCATGTCTGTTATGAAGAGTTCCCGGTATTCGGAAGCAGAATGAAAGTAGACTTTATTAATATTTCCCGCAAAATAGCGATAGAAGTTAATGGAGATCAGCATTCTTCTTTTAATAAATTCTTTCATAACAATTCTAGATTGAATTATCTTAACTCTATAAAAAGAGACTATAAGAAATCTGTATGGTTAGAGAAGAACGGTTTTCAACTATTAGAGTTAGAGACATCTGATTTAAATAAATTAAGCTACGATTATATATATCATACATTCAAGATATCACTGGTGTAATATAAGCTGTGGCAAAAAATAAAGAATTCCAGTTTCCAGACAGTATTCTATCTCAAATAGATGAATGCTCTCAAGGAGGGTTTTTATTATTCACCTTTGATAAAAAAGGAATGCCAGAAGTGAGATCTAAATTCGATAATGCACAGAACGCAATGGCTATGCATTATTATATTAATAATTGGCTTAGTGCTGTTGAACAAATCAATTTAGAAAACACGATCCATAACATTATCGCTGCTGATAAAGAAGATGATGAAGACGATGATAATGAAGACGGTCCTGCTAGTAAGTAACTCTTTTTTTAGTTAAATGAAACTTTCCTCTATTAAGGTAGAGCAATCCTTGCTTGGTTCGCTCATTAAAAACTCAGAATCATTCTACGATATAGATCACTTTATATCAGAGATTGATTTTACAAACGATGTAAACGGAACAATATATTCGATAATTCGCCAGATATGCAACGCTAAAGAAAAAATAGATAAAGTCATTCTGGCTCAGAAAATTCAGAATCTTGGCATTTCTTTCCAAGAGGATCTTGACATATATGATTATATCGATTGTCTTTCTTTAATAGTTTCAAATAAAGATTCTGCTATTAAATATGCTCAAGAGTTAAAGCAGTTTTCTATTCGTCGTGATATAAAAGGCATGGCGCAAAGAATAATAGAAACTGTTTCTACCAATCCTGAGAAAAACGCCAATCAAATCATAGCTGAAGTAGACTCTATATATGGCGAAAAGATTAATTCTTTTGATGCTACTGAAGAGATTAGAAATATCTTTGATGACATAGAGGCATTTATAGAAGAAAAAGGTAATAATCCTCAAGAAGAATCAGGCATAGATTTGCACTATCCAGAGTTCGCAAGGCTTTATGGAGGCTTGAGAAATGGGAATGTTTATGCAATCGTCAGTCGCCCCGGTCAAGGCAAAAGCTCGTTCTTGGTTGAGATGTCTCTTGGAGCTTATTTAAAGAATAAAAAGGTTAGCGTCCTTTACCTTGATACAGAAATGTTTTCACAAGATGTGAAACTCCGTATTGCAGCAGCGAAAACTGGAGTACCTTTCTGGTATATTGACACGGGAAACTGGCGTAAAGATCCTGAGATGGTTTTCAAAATCAGAGCTTTCTTAAAAGAGTTTAGCAAATATAACTATACTCATCATTGTGTTGGCAATAAAGGAATTGACGAAATTATATCTTTTATCCGTAGATGGTATTACAGTAAAGTTGGAAGAGGGAATCCTGCTCTTATTTGTTATGACTACGTCAAACTTACCGGAGAAAAGGTCGGCCAAAACTGGGCAGAGCATCAAGCCATTGGCGAAAAGATAGATAAACTTAAAAAGATTTCAGAAGAAATTAATGCCCCTCTATTCACTGCAATGCAAATGAATAGATCTGGTGAAAATTTCAATAGAAATGCTGGAGACGTAACCGATGATAGTTCCGCAATCGCCTTGTCTGATCGGCTTCAATGGTTTGCCAGCTATGTTGCGATTTTCCGAAGAAAAACTCTTGACGAAATAGAGCGCGATACGCCAGACTTCGGCACACATAAATTGATAACTTTAAAGAGCCGCTTCCAAGGCAAAGATGCTGCTGGACATCAGGATCTTATGAGAAGGAGAAATGATCATGGCGATGAAAAATATGTTCAAAACTTTATCAACTTTCAGATTAGTAATTTCAGCGTAGAAGAGAGGGGTTCCTTGGCTAACATTATTGAGAGAGAGCGCCAGACATTTTTATTGAATGATGCCAATCCCAATGATGGTTCTTTGTTATGAGCGATATAAAAGAAATACTTAACAACATCGGTTATCAAAACCTTAAAGATTTTGGCAGTTGGTATAGAACTCGTCCAATTTATAGAAGCTCTGATAATGATACCGTCTTAGCCATAAATAAAAACACTGGTTACTGGTATGACTACAAATTATGCAAAGGGGGTAGGTTAAGTGAATTAGTTCAAATCACGCTTAATCTAAACGATCTATCTCATGCAGATAAGATGCTTGCTGAGAAGTTCAATTTCACAGGAATTGTATCTAATCCAGACAAAACAATTATCAGTCAAGTAAAGATTTATAATGAGTCAATGCTCGATGGTCTTGTAAAAGATCACTCTTATTGGTTCAAAAGAGGAATCAAAGAAGAAACCATAGCTGAGTTCAAAGGAGGAACAGCTAAGAAAGGAAACATGATTAATCGTTATGTCTTTCCTATCTACAATCCTTCTGGCAAAATTGTAGGATTTAGCGGCAGATCGCTTATTGATTCAAATAGATCTGATTTCATAAAATGGAAACATCTTGGAGCAAAAAAAGAGTGGGTTTACCCAGCGCTCTTTGGGAAGGATTCTATCTCTGAAAGCAAGACGATATTCCTAATTGAAAGCATTGGAGACATGCTGGCTTTATGGCAAGCTGGTTACAAGAATGTCATTGTCACTTTTGGATTGGCAATCTCTCCCAAAATAATAAAATTTCTTTTAGAAAACTCTGTCCAACGAGTGGTTGTCGCATTTAATAATGATTCTTTTAATAATTCTGCTGGCAACGAAGCTGCCAAAAAAGCTCGTTCTAAGCTATTAATGTTCTTTGACGAAAACCAAGTGAAGATAAAGCTCCCTACTAAAAAAGACTTTGGATTAATGGGCAAAAATGAGATAGACTTATATATGAAGGAATTCAATGGATAAGAAAGAAGTCTACCTATCTGCGTCCAGAATTAAAGCTCTTGAAACTTGTTCATGGTCTTATTATTGTAAGTATCATTTAAACATTCCCGAGAAGTCTAATTCAGGAGCAAAGCGCGGTACAATTTGTCACTTAGTATTTGAGTTGCTTCTTAACCCTCGCCATAAAGAGCTTTATGAGGAAATCATTGCCTCTGGCGATCCTCTCTCTTGCGCTCCAGTAGGCAGGTTAGTAATAAAACACGCTACGAGAGAAGGGATCAACAATCTTGAAGACATAGCGTTAATCAATAAAATGATTCTTGTCGGCCTTAAGAGCGACTTCTTTCCAAAGGGCGGCGACATTCAAAACCCAGAGTTCGAATTCAAAATCGAAAGAGACGGCTATAAGGCCAGAGGATTTATTGATCTCCCAATTCTTTATAAGGAAGAAAAGAAGAGTAAGATTAGAGATTACAAGTCTAGCAAAGCAAAATTCAAGGGAGAAGAGTTGACAGCCAATGTACAGGCGATGCTATATTCTATCGCTTCTAAAATTTATTGGCCTGAGTACGAGCCAGAAGTAGAGTTTATATTTCTCAGATTTCCTAAAGCACCAGTGCAGCCGGTAAAATTTACAGATGATGAATTGTCAGGATTTGAGGTTTACCTTAAGCATGTTTACGGTAAAGTCAGCAACTTCTCTGAACAAGATGCAAAACAAAACTTTGCCGCAGATGACTTAAAGAGCAGATGGCTATGTCAGGCAGGAGCTACTTGGGTTTGTCCCTTTAAGAATGAGATGTGGTTTTATTCTATTTACGACAAGAACGACAAATTTGTAAAAAGCTTTTTCACAGCAGAAGAAGCAAAAGCAGCAAAGAAAGACGATTTTCAAGTGATCAAAAAATTTAAGTATGAAGGTTGCCCCAGATGGAAATAACTCTTATTTATGAAAATATTACCTCTTTTTAAAAGCCATTATAGCATCGGCAAATCAATATTAACCCTAGATAAGGCCGGATCTTCTTCTAAAGAAGGCTCCTCTTCTATCGTAGACATCGTTAAAGAAAACAAACTGGACCAAGTTTTCCTTGTAGAAGAGAATATGAGTTCTTTTCTTGACGCTTTTAAAAACTTTAACTCTATTAAGGTTCCATTCTATTACGGACTTAGATTAGAGCTATGCCCTGATATCAATGAAAAGACTGACGAGTCTTTGAAAAAGTCCAGTAAAATTATCATCTTCGCTAAAAATGGCAATGGATACAAGAAACTCATTAAGATATTTAGTATCGCCGCGACAGATGGTTTTTATTATACACCAAGAATAGACGAAAAGACCTTGACACAAGAGTGGGATGAAGCTAGCCTAAAATTATGCGTCCCATTCTATGACTCTTTTTTATTCAAAAATACAATGTCTTACTCCTTGTGCTGCCCAGAGTTGAAGTTCACAAAGCCTACTTTTTTTACTGAAGATAATGATCTTCCATTTGATCAGATAGTAAGGCAAAAAGTAATCAAATTCTGCGCTGATCAATATGAGACAGTTGCCAGCAAAAGTATTTATTACGAGACAAGAGAAGACTTTAAAGCCTACATGACTTTTAGATGCATTAATAACAGAACTACCCTTAACAAGCCGAATTTAGAACACATGTGCAGCGCTGAATTTAGTTTCGAAAGCTGGAAGGAGGTTAATTCTATATGATGGAAAATCTTCTTCGTTATGATAAAGATAAAGTCTATACTTTTATAGACTTAGAGACCGAGAATTTATGCCTTAGCTTTATAAATAATCGCCCTTGGCAATGCGGCATGATCAAAGTTAAAGGAAATGAGGTCTTAGAAACTTCTGATATTTATATTAAATGGGATAAGCCTATTAATGTTAGCAAAGAAGCTGCCCAAATTACTCGTTTCGATCAGTACAAATATAATAAAATTGCTATCCATTCTAGCGAAGCTATTAAAACTATAGCACATTGGTTAGAAAATTGTGATTATATAATCGGGCACAATATCTTAAACTTTGATATGTATCTCATTAAAGATTATTACGAAATGTATGGGAAAGAATGGAAGCACTTAGTGAGTAAAGTTATAGATACTAATTGTCTAGCGAAGGGAGTTAAATATGAAATCCCTTACTCTCAAGAAATGAGCTTAATTGAGTACCAGTATAGAGTACTGAACGAAAGAAGAAAAGGAGTGAAAACTAACCTTACAAGCCTTGGAAAAGAATATAGCATAGAACACGATTACGAGACTCTTCACGACGCACTTAACGATTTACATTTAAACATTAAAGTATGGAACAGACTGAAATTCCAAATCGCAGTATGAACTTTTCAAAAGACTTTCAAAAATACGAACTTGGCCTTCACGGACTTAGAATGCCTGTCTTTGAAATTGACCAAAGACACAAGACTAGACTTAAATTAGTTGCTCAGACTTCTAATTACGACTTTTTAAGAAGCCTAGCTAGAGAGGGGTTTCATAAGCTTGATCTCGAAAAAGGAAGCGCTCTTTACAAGAGGTATATTGATCGCGTTAATTACGAATTACAAATTCTTCAAGAGTTAGAATTTATTGATTACATCATCCTCATTTGGGATGTTATTAATTATTGCAGAGAGACGAGTATCCCAACTGGACCGGGAAGAGGATCTTGCGCTGGCTCTCTACTGTTATTTCTCATTGATGTAACCAAAATTGACCCCATTAAATATGAACTATTTTTTGAGCGATTCATTTCTAAAGCCAGAGCAAAGAAAACTATTGTTGATGGAGTAACTTATTTTGATGGCTCGTTATTTCCTGATGTTGATCTTGATATTTGTTATTATAATCGGCATAGAGTAATAGCTTATCTTGAAGAGAAATTCAAGGGCAAGACATCTAAGATACTTACTCTAAACACTTTAAGCTCTAAACTCTGCATCAAAGAGTCAGGTAAAGTAGTTGCAGAGAAACAAGAGAGCGAAATGAATAATGTCTCTTCTTATATTCCTAAACTTTTCGGTCAAGTCAAGAGCTTGGAAGAAGCAGTCACTGAAAGCGAAAAATTTGCAGAATGGGTCGGCACAAACCAAGAAGTTTATAAGATCGCCTTAAAGCTCCAGAATCTTAATAAAAATAAAGGCGTACACCCGTCTGGGCTTTTATTGGCGCACTCACTCCTTGAAGAATCCTGTCCAGTAGAATTGTCATCAGACAAGCAGGTCGTTTCAAGCTACGACATGAATAATGTTACAGCTTATAATATTAAACTTGATTTGCTTGGTTTGCGAGGAGTCTCAGTTGTAGACGATGTTTGCAAATCTCTTGGAATCAGATATGAGGATATTGATGTAAATGATGTTTTCATATATCAGCAATTACAAGACTTTAAGTTGCCTCATGGATTATTCCAAATTGAAGCAGAAACTAACTTTAAAGTATGCCAGAAGGTAAAGCCTAAAAATCTTGAACAGTTAAGTGGCGTATTAGCTCTTGCTCGTCCCGGTGCATTGCAGTTTATTGATAAGTATGCTAACTATACAAACAATAATCATTACGAAAGTATCCATCCTTTCTTCGACGATATCTTAGGAGTAACTGGAGGAGTTTGTTTGTATCAAGAACAGTTGATGAAGATGGTGAGCAAGGTTGGATTCTCACTTGACGAAGCAGAAATTGTTCGACGCTGCGTAGGCAAAAAGAAGGTCGAAGAGATGAAGGAGTGGGAGCAGAAGATTAAAGACAAGATCTCCCAGCAGAAACTTGACCCCAAGATTGGCGAAGTATTATGGAGAATTGCAAACGATTCAGCCAATTATCAATTTAATAAATCGCATTCAGTCTCATACGCTGCTCTCGCCGCAATATCTATCTATCTTAAATTTAAATATCCGCAACAGTTCTTCTTGTCCCTATTGAAAATGAGTAAGCATGAGCCCGATTCTATTGGAGAGATATCTAAAACAGAAAAAGAATTAACTTATTTTAATATTAAACTCTTGCCTCCTCATTTATTAAAGTCAAAAGAAGAGTTTTGTATTGAAGGTGATAATATCCGTTTTGGACTTCTTTCTGTTAAAGGCATCAGTGAGAAGACCATTAAAGCCGTAAATGAATTCAGAGCAGAGTTTAAGAACAAATTCGACATCTTTGAAACAGCCTCTCAAGCTAATCTAAACATTGGAGTCCTTTGCGCCCTTATCCAAGCAGGAGCCTTAGACGGAGACTTCAAGCAATCAAGAAGCAAAATAGTATACGAGGCTCAACTTTGGAACATCTTAACTAATAAAGAAAAAATAAACGCCAAACTGTTTGGCGAGACTTTTGAGTATGATTTGGTTAAAATTCTCATGCACATGAAAGACAACAAAGATGTGCAGGGCAAACCTTACATAAAAGAATCAAGACTCCAAACGCTGCGAACCAAAGCAGATGCCTATAAAAAGATATATGAGATCAATAGCAAATCAGAGAGTTTTGCTAATTGGTATTATGAGAATTCTATTATTGGTTATAGCGTAAGAAGTAAACTGAGAGAAGTGTTTATTGCAAAGAAAGATGATCTAGTTTATATAAAAGACATCGCTAATTTCGGTGAGAAAGATGAAGTTTGTTTCATCGGTGTAATTAAAGAATGCATGTCAGGGGTCTCAAGAGAGAAGAAGACTAGGTATTTTAAAATGCAAATTTCTGACGAAACTTCTGCCATCAACACGATGATCTTCTCCGATAAAATAGATGAGATGCAAAATCTTAATAACAGAATGCCAAAGGAAGAAGATATAGTAATTATTACCGGACAAAAGTTTGGAGACTCTGTTTTTGCCAGAATGGTCGCTATCCAAACCCATACGGTTTACACGAAACTTTCTCAATTAAAAGCCGAAAAAAATAATTGATAAATCGGCTTTTTTCAGGCAAAATAATGTCTGAATGAACCTACAATTTTATAAGGGAAATGCAAAAGTAACTGGAACCGCTTGCTCTTTTCAGACAAAGGGAACCTCTTTGTTCGTTAACTTCATCAAGCAGCACTCTTGGAATGAAGCCAAGAAGCTTGGGTCTTTTCGCGAGAACGCTAAGAATCCAGAGAAGACTACTGTCTTAAAGTTCAATGCGGTAGAAGCCGCAGGTATGGTAGACGCAATTGATAGAAACGCAGAATACAAGTTCTATCACACTGCTCCTAATTCAAACGCGATGGGCAAGTTTTGTCCTTATCTAAGGGACAACGCTCAGATTGGGTTTTCTTTTAATGCCACCAAGGAGCAAAAGGGAGATACCGTTAACAAGGTAAGTTTCTTGATTGGATTTACTTTTGCAGAATCTGTACTGGTTAAGACTTTCCTTTTGGAGTTCATTAGGAATTCTTTCTATCCTCAAGATGATGTCGCTGCACCTGCTCCAAAAGAAGCTCAACAGGAAGAATATCCAGCGAAGGCGGCTTATAGCAAAATCCAACTAAATCAACCTGCTGTCAAACCTGCTGCTCAGACTGAAGCAGAAGCTCAAGCAGAAGAACTCGTATTCTAATGCGAAAGAAAAAGATAGTAATTCAAACGGATTGGTGCCTCGCTAAAACTGGATTCGGTAGGGCGGCGAAGGAACTAGTCTCTTACCTATACAACACGGGTAAGTATGATATTATCCATTATTGCGGGGGAACCCAAGTGGGTTCTCCCGTTTTATCCAAGACTCCTTGGAAGAGTCTTGGGAGTATCCCTACCGATCAAAACGAGGTCAATAGAATTAACGCCGATCAAACTCTTGCAAGAGATGTTTCTTATGGGTCTTATTATATTGATCAAGTAATCAAAGAAGAGAAGCCTGATGTTTGGATTGGCGCACAAGACCCTTGGGCGTTCACTCAATACTATAATAAACATTGGTATAAGAACATCACTTCTCTGCTTTGGGTGACTCTTGATTCTTTGCCCATTTATGAAGAGGCGATTAATCAAGCTAAAAAGTCTTCTCAGTATTGGATTTGGAGTGAATTTGCTACAAATGAAATGCACAAAATTGGCATCAATAATGCCAAAACTGTACATGGCCCAGTAAATCATTCTAAATTTAATTACTTAGGAGCAGAGAAGAAGAAGCAGTTAAAGGCTAATTTCGGGCTTTCTGATTCTTTTATTGTCGGCTTCGTATTTAGAAATCAACTTCGCAAGTCTGTCCCAAATCTATTAGAAGGATTTAGAGACTTTGTTAAAAATAATCCCGATGTTAAAAATGCAAAGTTGCTATTGCATACTCATTGGGGAGAAGGCTGGGATATCCATAAGCTTGCTGACGAATACAAGATAGATAAAAAAGATATCCAGACGACTTACGTTTGCAATAAATGTAAAAATTACTTTATCTCGCATTTTCAAGGTCAAGAATTAGGCTGTCCAGTATGCAAGTCTGAGAAGAGTTGCTCAACTACCAACACTGGATTCGGTGTATCCGAAGAGCAGCTATGTGAGATTTATAATTTGATGGATGTGTATTGTCATCCATTTACTAGCGGGGGTCAAGAAATTCCAATTCAAGAAGCTAAGTATTGCGAATTACTAACTCTCGTCACTAATTATAGCTGCGGCGAAGACATGTGCCATCCTGATGCTGCATCTATTCCTTTGGAATGGTCAGAGTACAGAGAACATGGAACACAATTCAGAAAGGCTTCGACATACCCTTCTTCTATTGCCAAGCAGCTATATCGCGCCTACAAGATGTCTGACCTAGAGAGGAGACAGTTTGGGCAAAAGGCGAGGAAATGGGCTATAGAGAATTATTCTGTTCCTGTTATTGGAAAGATGTTTGAGCAATATATTGATTCTATTCCATTTACCACTTACGATTTCTCTTTAAAGGAAGAAGAAAAAGATCCCAATGCAGCTATTCCAAATATAACCGACAATGGAGAATGGTTGATCTTCATGTATCACAACATTCTGAAGATGAAACAGGTGGATCAGAATGAAGATGGATACAAGCATTGGATGGAAAAACTTTCTAAAGGAGAAACTCGACAGAATGTTGAAAACTATTTTCGCCAAATAGCATCACAAGAAAATCAAAAGAATCGAAAAGTAGATTTTGAAGATATTTTAGATCCTGCTGACAAAGGAAAGCGCATCTTGTTTGTAATGCCTGAAAGTATTGGAGATATTTATCTCTGCACTTCTCTTCTTGAATCAATTAAAGAGACTTATCCTGATCATAATTTGTATTTTGCTACCAAGAAAGAGTACTTCTCAGTTCTTGAGGGTAATCCATGCATCCATAAAATACTAGAATATATCCCTCAAATGGATAGTCTACTGTGGCTTGAAGGACACGGTAATCATCAAGGCTACTTTGAAATAGCATTTCTTCCCCATATAGGAACACAAAAGATGCTCAATTATCTTCACAACGGCAAAGATAAGATCGCATTCGATATTAAATAATATGCACCTTTTAGAACAATATTCTCTAGCTTCTGGAGTTAAGATTAAGAAGCCATATATTTACGAAAAGTTTTTCCCAGTAACTGCCGAAAAGTATATCACTTTCCATCCAAGCTCAAAGCCTTCGAAGACTTACGATTACTGGCAAGAAGTAATAAATATCATTTCTCCTATCTTAGATAGTAAAGGTATTAAAATAATTCAGCTTGGACAAGAAAAAGAAAAGGTCTATAACGGTGTTGTAAGCTTAGTAGGATTTACTAATATAAATCAAACTGCTTTTATTTTAAGAGACTGTTTGCTGCACTTTGGTGCAGATAGTTTTCCTACTCATATCGCTTCTGGATACAATAAAAAAATTGTGGCTTTGTATTCTAATAATTACGTTAACTGCGTAAAGCCTTTCTTTGGAAACCCCAAGGATCACATTCTGCTTGAGCCTAAAAGAAATAGCAAACCAACTTTTTCTTTTGAAGAAAATCCCAAGACGATTAACTCTATTAAACCAGAAGCAATTGCAGGAAACATCTTAAATCTTTTAGAGATCCCTCATTCGAATTCAATTCAAACTCTTTATTTCGGCACCGAATACAATAATATGAGATTAGAAATGGTGCCTAATCAAATAGTAAATCCAAACCAATTTAATTCTAACAATATTGTAGTTAGAATGGATTTGCAACATGATGAAAAATTCTTAAACGAGCAATTACAAGTCTGTCAATGTTTCGTTATGACAGATAAGCCAATTGATGCTAATCTAATTTTAAACAATCAAAAGAATATCGGACGAATCTTTTATGAAATTAAAGAAAATAGCAGCCTAGAGTTCGTTAATTTTCTTGCTCATAAAAATATTTCTTATCAACTATTTACTTATTTACAAGGAGACAAGCTTGAACAAGCGAAGCTTAAGTATCTTGACCAAGAAATAATTGTAGAAATGCCAACTAATTTGAAGCAAAAGACAGGCATTGAGTATACTTTAAATGCTTTCTATAAGTCTAATAAGAGAATAATTAGTAATGGTAAAATTTATTTAAGCGAATCTTCTCTCAAGAATGGCATGGAAGCAAAGCAGATTGCTGAACCAGTCATTGACTGCCCAGAGTTTTGGAAAGAAGCAGAGAGTTTTTGGATTTTTAGAGTTGACAAGTCGCCGGTTGCCGCATAGTATACCTATGTGAATACCGTAAAGAAACTTGTTCGTTCCTCTGATGGTCTCATTGAAGGTGTGGAATACCACTTTAATGATGACGGCTCTATTAACTGGCGCAAAATGATCAAGCCAGAGTTTCTTGTCCCAAATAGGGACAAGACCAATGAAACCGATGTCACCAAACTAGAAGATAAAGACCTACTTATTCTTCTCGCTGGAATTAAATATGTAGCTCAACTTAGAGGATTCTTCTATGTTGATTACACTGTAACCTCTCCAAGTTCAGACTATGTAGTGGCGGTTTGTAAAATAGAGTGGATTGCAAACTACGAAACACAAGGCAATTCAATAGCCTTCTCTTCTATTGGTGACGCTTCTCCCGGCAACACTAAAGATTTTGCTCGCCACTTCTTGGGTCCGATTGCTGAAAATAGAGCATTCATTCGTTGCGTCCGAAACTTCTTAAAGATTAATATCGTAGGTCAAGACGAAATTGGCAAGTCGAAGAATAACGTTGTCGATGACTCTGCTGAGTCTTCGGCTGTATTTGAACCTCATGCCATTCTTGAAAAAGTGATGAAAGACAAAAGCGTTACTTTCGCAAAATTGAAAGAACGCCTTATAAAAGAAGGCTACGTTAACGCAGACTCGTTTATGTCAATAGCCGACATCCCAAAGATTAAAATCTTTGAAATGATTGAGAGAATTCAAAAAGCCAAGTAATTAAGAAGTCCCAATTCCGGGCGAACTAGACCCTGCGCCAACAGAACCAGCAAATACTTTACTTGTCGAACTAACGCTTCCTAATCCTTTAAACAAAGAAGCTGCTGAGTTTATACTTTCTATTCTTAATTTTAGGAATTTGGAATCAATTGGGTCTATTGGGTTTACATAATCACCCGTGGAAGGGACTTTTGTAGAGAAATCAACTCTTAAGTTCCTTCCATTCTTAGAAGGCTTTGTTGTGGTAAGTAAGAACCTCTTCCCATTGTATCCAGTTGGATAAAGCACTGAAGTCTTAAATTGCAAATCCATATCATTAAAATCAGCATCATCAGTTGAATATATCTGATCGTATCTAACGGTGAAACTGCTTTCTCCAACATAAGCATTTCCAGTTAAAATGATGTCCACTATTCTGGCGAAGTTATTTGGATTTTGTATACTTAAGAAGGGCTGATCAGTTGTCTCGTAAACTGCACCATAGTTAGCTAATCTCAAGTCTAATTTTTCACCAACCACAAAACCATTATCTAATGGAAAAGTCGTTGAAACAGTATAATAGGCATAATACTTAGACCCATCTCCACTTTGAGTTGCAAAATTATCTCCAGAGAAAACAAGATTAGCTGGAGGATTTCTTAATATGAAACCTGATAAAGGATTTGGAACGATAGCATTATTACCTTGCCAGAAGTCTTGAGTAGGAGAAGTTGGATTAAATGTTATATTTACTCCCGTAACTTGACCTACATAAGGAGGCATAAACGAAACAATAGCATCTATAGTAGGAACTCCTGCTCCACCATTATTTAAACCGATGCTAATAGGAGAGAATGTATAACCAGCGCCTCCACTTACGATATTATAACCAGTAATGATGCCTCCCGGTTGATTGTAGAAATTTATTTTTGTTTGTTTTTTATTGAATTGAAATGTTGTTGCGAAGTCTTCTATTATTTGTCCATTGACTTTAGTAAAGAAGTTGACTCCTGTTAGGTATCTTATCCCTTCTCCATTAAAAGAAATTACAGAGCCATCCCAGCCACTTACTTGAGTAGTCCCATCTAATCTATAAGTTAAATTATTGTTTAAATAAGCATCATTGACAGATATAAAAGGAATATAATTAAAGTTTCCAGTTACAGGATATTCTTCTCCCAAGTAAGTTTGCAGATAGAACATTCCAGAAATCGGTCTGATATCTTCCACATCTTTACCATGCATACCTCTTCCTGCCATTGATGGAGGATAGAATTTTAATTTACTATAATCTTTATATACAACATTACTACTTAGCTCTCTAGCATCAGTTATTACAGTTATTCCTGATTTATAATTTGCAGCTAAATAAGGGAAGTTTGGAGTTATTGTCCCAGAAGCACCTCTTGCAAGAGTTGTTACGCCTTCAAATCTAATTCCAGTTACATAGTTAAGATTAGCTCCAGTTAACGTAATTAGTGATCTAAATGTCCCAGTTGTAATATTTAAAGTAGAAGTTGAGATAGAAGGAGGTTTAATCGTTATTGTCTTATAAAGATTATCAGCATCAAAGCTGTTCCTTTGGAAGAAGATTTGACCGCTTCCAATATACCCATCCAATACTACATAACTATTTGCACTTACAGTGGTTCCTATTCCGACAACATCAGAACCACTAAGCAACAACCCTAGATCTGGAATTTGAGAAGAGACATCTGAAGTAATATTTAAATTTCCAGAGAGTATAGAGTATCCAGTATATGGCTGAGACAATCCAGAAAGAGTAGATATATCAATAACAGACATTGCCTGAGAAATTAAATACTGCCCAGTTTTATTTGTTAAATTATTGAATCCGCTAATATAGAGGTCTCTTGTTTGAAAGTTGTGGGCGTTTATTCCAGTAATGACTATTCCATCTCTCGTCCTATAAGTGCCAAGATTTGAACCAGAAATTGTAGTGCTTGGATTAAATGATGGAGAATAGCCCTTGACTTCATTTGTAGTCCCAGAAGTAAAGAATCTAAAACTAGCTTTCTTAACGTCTCTAGGGACAGAAACCCTTACTCCAGTAGTAGACACTAAAGAAATATTTGGATATTTAATTACTTCATTATTAAAACCAACTCCATAGAATTCAAAACCGCTTAAATTACTTCCTGATAAAGAAATCGTATCATTAAAATAAGCTGAATTTGGAGTAATTCTTAAGACAATTGGATTTAAAAATGTTAAAGACTGAGAAGTCGTAACTCTACTTGAGCCATTTAGGACAATTGGGCCATCAGCAATATCATAGACTTGAGGGATATAAAAGCTTAAGCCAGTAATACTTTGACTATTAAAAGCTGTTATCACTTTATATGCGCCATCCTGTCTTCCTAATTCAATAGAAGAAACCGTATTTAAGAATTTACCAGATATAGAAATTAAAGAACCAGCTATGCCAGTAGTAGGATTAAACCCGTTTACGACGAGAACGCCGCTATTAATAGACAATCCGCTGGGATAAGTATAGTTATAGTAATTAGAATTTATTGTCAAGCTATTCCCACTTTGCACTAAATCAGGCACAGTAAATATTAATCTTTGAGAAAACTCTGATCCAAACTGAGAAATAGAATATCCAGTTACTGGATAGTCCCCTATATTGATAGATCCGACATAGTAAATATCGCTTCCATAACCAGTAGCTAATTGGCCTTGCGTCAATACAGCAGGATATATTCCTGTTATAGTTGGCGTTCTTAAGAAAGTAAAAGTTTTATCAAATCCGCCAGTTATTCTTGAATATGAATTATTTAATATTAAATTAGATTTTCTTATTGATGATAAGTTAGGAGTATTTAAACTTAGATATCCAAACGTTCTAATAGTGTCATCGATAAGACCAGCATTTGAATGAACTAAAACTTCTGTATTGATATTATTTCTTGCTCTTCTAATCGGAGCAAAATTTGAATATTGATATGGATTTTCTTTAACTACTCTAATCTCGTCTATATATCCACTCCAATAATTAGCAGGAGTATTTGCATAGTCTCTTCCTATATAAATATCAAAAACTGGACTAGTTAAATTCTTATCATTATTTAAACTAAAGTCAAGATTTGAAATACTAAAGTCTAATTGAGAAGCGGAGGGGCCAGAATAAGTTAATCCAGATAAGTTTACGGGGTTTCCATTTAATAATATTTTTCCGCTTATACTACCATTGTTAATGTAGCTCTTTGATATCGATAAGTGATTCCAATCTGTAGCGCTTATTTGACCAGAGAATACTGGAGTAAACCCATTCCACTCTATTCCAGAGATGACTATTTGATTTGATGTCGCAAAAACATTTAAACCATTTTCGCTTCCTATTAAGAATTTTTTATCTGAAGCACTTAGGTTAGTTAATGACTTAAAATCTAATTCTACAGCGAAACTATTTCCATAACTTAAAGGGACGTTTGGAGATTGTCCCGTAATAGAAAATTTAATGTAAGGACCGGGGCTTCCAGAGAATAAGAAACTCCTATCATCAAACTTAGAAGTATTATTGCTTATCGCTACAGAACTAGAAATGGTTAAGTTTTTTTTGTTTCTAAATGTAGACTGATACGAATAACTATTTGAATTTTCTGTTGCGTCTACAAGTGAGTTAGCGTCACCAGTATCTTGAAAAAGAGCTTGAGTGTTTGGATAAAGATTGTGGCCTAAAATTTCAATAGCTCCGCCAATATAATTTTCAAAAGTGGAAATACTTTTAATGATTGGATCGTTTTTAATTACTTCAAAATTTTGGAATGGAAAGTCTCTGCCTCCAGAATTTTTTATAATAATGTCGTAGCAACCGACATCAGCGTTTGTTCCTGTAAATGTTAAAGCAGAATTAGCAGAGTTCTTTACAAAACCAGATACTGGATAAACTTTATTATAAGCTCCATAATTATAATCTTCTACATATCCAGAGATATCTCTAATTGTCGATACTTGAGTCCTATCTCCTCTATAATCATAATCAGAATAATTTCCTTGAAGTAGTAGAACAGTATTCGGAATATCGAACATCCCAGAACCAGTGAATACTTGATTAATGCTGTTATACAATCCTGCGCCTTTGACAATTCTAAAATCTTCTATATATCCAGAAAATGGATTAACCCCATAAGTAGCATAAGAACCTACATTATGAGTTCCAATGAATAATCCGCTACCTGCTGTGATTGTATAAGGAGTTGCCACTGATACTGTTGTGAAACTCTGTCTATTATTACCACTGACGGCATAGAAAGTATCACCATTAGCAGATGTCCTAGAAATTAATACTTTAGTCCATTGATTAGCTGGAATTAAAGAAGTAGCTATATTAAATTTTGCAGTATTGCTTGCATAAAAAGTCCAATTAGTGGTAGCGGCAGCTTTATAAAAGTAAAAACCATTCCCATCCCATCCTTGGTCTTGGAACATGTCAATTCTTTGGGCAGTCGTGTAGGGTAATGGATTGACTAAAAATTCAATAGTGAATGGATCTGCTCCAAAATTAAAATCTCCTCCAGAAGGAGAAGGTATCTGCAAGTAAGAACTTCCGCTGAATAACAAAGATCTTCCAAATATTCCAACTTGAGAACTCCTAACTCCACTATTTAAAATCGTCTTAGGCTGTCTATAATTTAATCCGCTTAGGACAATGCCGGTGGCGTAATTGAAATTTTTTCCAATAGCAATATTGGACTGTCCAGAATTTAAATAATAGTTTAAAGCGTTAAAAACCACAGGAGCTTTAAGAACTGAAATTTGATTTTTAGAACTGAAAGATGTATTATCTTTAGAATTTATCGTTACGAACCCTGCATTAGCGTTTGGAGGCACTGTGCCTGAAATAACGTCACCTAAGCCCGTAAACGGAGAAGTTATAAAGCCCGTGATTCCATTATCTACAGAAGTGGTAAAATTTACAGGGAAATAGCTTTCATTAACATAAGATAAATTAAAATTATTACCTGAAATTCTGAGGATATCTCCCTCATATGGCAAATTATTACTAAAACCACTTATTGATATCCTTCCATAAAAGTTAAAATCACTAGATACAGAAGCTATGCCAGTGTTATTATAGCCACTAATTTTAATTGGACCAGTAGTATAACCACTTGGGACTTTTACCAATAACACTCCACTAGTAGGCTGATAAGATATATCAGTTCCAGTAAGGTTATTAAAAGCTACATACTGAACTCCGCTTAAAGATTTTCCGCTAATTGCAACAAATTGTCCTACTTCTTGTGTTTGCGGGATTACAGCGTCTAATCTTGGAATTGGATAAAAATCAATTCCAGTAACATACATTGGCGAAGAAAGAGTAGTCCCAGTAATGAAATAAAAATTTGCTTTTCCTAGCAATACGCTTTCGGGTACGTTAAACTCTATGTATTCAGGAGTTGAATCATAATAGGAGAAATCAATAAATCCAGCACCGGGAAGCTGCAAACCGCTTACCGCATAAAGACCAGCGCCAGTTACGCGCATTCTCTGATTGATTAAACCTGTATTGTAACTTGGCATATTATAATCCTTCGAAATTTATAGACAGTCTTATGTCGTTTTTATTTACGCTTGTTTTAAAATTGAATATAGAAGAAGAACTAGTTTCTTCTGTATCTATTAGAATAGCAGCAGCGCCTTTCAAACTAATAGGAGCCACAGCAGTGATTAGAGAAGTAGAAACTGGGTTAAAAGAAGTAGCCTCAGTATTACCAAAAAATATTTTTTTAACATTAATAAAGTTACTGCCATTTATAGTGACTGTCGCTCCGGGTAAAATAACTCTTGGTGTAAAATCAGTTATTACTGGTTTAAAATGAGAGAAATCTTGTTTTAACGAAAACTCTGATCTTGCATATCCTTGAGTCTCTAAAGAAGTCCTCTTTGAAGAAACTATTCCTGCAAAAGAAAGTGTATCCAAAGGAGCCGCCCCTGTTTGTAAAGAAATATAAAAAGTACAAGGAACACCAGAATAAGGAAGCGACACATTAAAATTATCTAACTCAAAAGAAAGAGACTGAGATCTTTTACCTAAATACGCTCTGCCGCTTTGATCGAAAGTAGTTGCACCTTCTTTATTGTACTTCTGTACCTCTCTCTGATATTGATAACTAAAATTAGTAAAGCTATATCCATTTGAATCAAAAGGGACTCCATCTAAATTGCCCGATAAATAAAAACTTGAGAAGTTTAATGGAGCGAATTCTGGTCTATTAATAGGAGTAGTAGCAGAAAAAGCCCCTTTCAAAGGCTCGAAAACTTTGATTTCTACATCAACTTTAGCCAGAGCATCAGGAGAACCTTTTATAGAATAGTTTGTAATGTAGCCACTTTGGAAATACAAACCGCAAAAGTTTCCAGAAATACCCTGCTCTGAATTAGCTCCTAATAGATATTCTTTTACAAAGTCTTTGCCTGTTAAGTAATAAGAAACTGAGAAGGTCGTATCTACTGTGTCTTCAGCGGCATAAGAATAAGAATTCTTTTTAAACTCTTCATTATAAACAGGAGTGTTTGATGAATCAAGGGACATGTTTACATTAGAGGCGAGAACATCAACGCCACTTAAGCTAAACGTACAATTTTTATAATTAAAAAACATTTAAAAACTCCTTTTTAATGATATCTTACTTTCTGCATATTCATCAACATTAATTGTCATGCTAGATGAATCTATTTTACTTCCAGACGTATCTATAATAAAAATAGAATCACCTCCGAAAGTGCGGATATTAACTTTTGCATTTTCTGCTGTAGCGACAACAGAATTAGAAAAATTAGAATTAAAGTCCTCAATCGTAAAATTAAAATCTTCTTGTCCTGCCGAAAGGTCTATCTGTCTTGGCCTTCTTTGACCCACGGAATAGATTGGATTCCAATTTACGGAAAGAGAATAATCAAGACCAAGCACATTATAAGCTGTATTTGACACAGTACCAGACACTCTAACATTCCAAGAATGCGCCAATCCAGATCCACTACTAAATATATTAGAAGTTGTCTTGCTAAGTAAAGATCCCGAAATATCAGAGTAATTAGAGAAAGAAGCCGTAGCTTGAATTTTTGAATTTGGTACAATATTTAAAGAAAATCTAGAAGGATAGAACATCCCGCTAACACCAGCAATTTTCAAAATTATAGGAATTCTAGACTCTGGAAAGCTATTAATAAAAACTCCTGTTTTTAGGTAATCAAAACACTTAAAAATAGGATCAGCAGAAAACAAAAAATAAGAGAAATCAACAGTTGTTTCATCTGCCTTAGTTTTGATCATTTGAGAAGCATTTCTCCTTCCAAATGCATAAGTAGAATCTATACTTCTATTTACATTAACAGAAGCATTCTGAGCTTGGATTAGCCCTGATCCAAAAATTGAATTGACGAATACGTCACACTCATTAAAATATTTCATCCCTTTTTCCTTATTTAAAAAACCCCTTGTACTTTACCACAACCTCTACAGCAGAATTTACACTAGCAGAGAAGTCTTCGGAAACATCAATAAAATAAGATAACGCATTAGCAAAGTTAAAATTAACAGCATTTCCATTAAAATCTTTAGTATTTATATAAAAGTTATTGGAACTTTTCAGATCAAAGCTTAAAGTAGATAGTTTTTGAAGAGTATAGCTATCTTGAGAAATAGTAAAATCACATTCTACTCCGATTGGATAGTCAGTTGTAACAGAAAAAGGAGTTGCACTTCCTATATAATAGACTGGATATCTCGGAGTATTTATTGTTAAATTAAAAGAAGATACTCTGTTTGTAGCAAAATCTGCTATACCTATATCAATAGTATTAGAATTAACTAAAGAAACAGCGCTTGAAGAATTAAAAGCGCCCGAAGAAGGGATAGTGCCAGCATCATTAAATATATCAAATGAAGCCCTGACCATAGGCACTTCATCTATTTGAGCAGAGCATGAATAAGAATTTAAATAACACCCTTGGAACCCAAATAATATATTGGAACTAGGATTTGCTTTTTTAGTTATGAACCCATAGTTAGCGACATCACCAGTTAGTGCAAGAAAGTCATTACTTGTTGTTAGCAAACTGTTTACAGATAGACTTCCTATTCTGGCTCCTTGAGGCGTATGGGTACTGCTACTCATACCAATGAACTTGTTATGGTCAACTGGTATTTTGTAAGAGCATTGAATATCCTGAACACCATGAATCTGCTTCTGATTCAGGTAGAAATCCAAATTTTTCTTGTTTATTCTAGAGAATGCCATCTTATTTTAATATTTACACAAAAAAGTGTAATAATAAGTTGGTAAAAGGTAAAAGGTATGTCTAGCTCAATTTTTAATATTAGTTCATGGAGTAATTCTGTCGCATACAATAAGCATGATATTATCGTATACACAGATAATCGATATTATTACGCTAAAGCCGCTGTGCCCGCGAATAATCCACCAGTTTACTCTAGCGTGATATCTAATTCGGACGCTTACTGGGGAGGTTATTTTCAACACCCAGTAATTAAAAAAGATTATCCTTTGTTCATTTGGAGACCGTCTTATCAGACCCAAGCTAATTTTGAACCCAAAGTTAGCGTAATAAAATATGGAGATGGATACGAAAAAAGAGTAAGCGATCAAATTAACTTTAATCTTCTCAATTTTGAATTGAATTTTGACGGGTTAACCTTAGATGAATGTACTGCTATCCTTCATTTCTTTAGCGCAAGGTCAGCCAAGACAGCTTTTATTTATTACCCATCTGCACCTTATACAGTTGCGGCTACAGATGCCAAATTATTTGTATGTAGAAGATGGGGATCATCTAATCCATTCTTTAATAATTTCTCTATAAAAACTACCTTCGAAGAAGTCCCAGCATAAGATTATGGCCACTCAACAAGAAATTAAAAACGCATCTTTAAAAGTAAATAAAGAATTTTTCTCTCTTGAACCTTCTTCGATTATTTCTTTATTTGAAATTGACTTAACCAATCTTGGAGTAACAAATGCTTCTCAATTTGTAATTAATCTAAGGAATTTTCAATTGACTTTACCCGGAACAAAAAGCGGGATATTTAATTATAGCGTTATTAGATTGCATAATAATCTTAAATTAGGCAGAAATATTATTTATTGGAAAGGCGATGCTTATTTACCAGCACCTCTTTCAACTGAGGGATTTGAGATAGCTTCTAGAGGTGTGTTCCCAAAACCGAAAGTGCAGATTAGTTTTTCTGATGATATGCTTGATGTCTTTTCTTTATTTAGGGGAACTATTAATTTTGGCGACTTGATTGGTGCGAAGTTCACAAGAATTAGAACATTCGCTAAGTTTCTTGACAGGAGCAACTTTTATCAAAACGACGGCACTTCTGCGCTATCTCCAGATAAATTAATCATACCAGATGGATTTGACCCTGATCCTAATTGCGAATTTCCTAGAGACATCTATTACTTTGATAGAAAATCTTCTGAAAATCGAAATAGCATTCAGTTTGAATTATCAAGCATAATAGACTTAGATAGAGTGAAGCTTCCCAAAAGGAGAGTTTTAAGTTATATTTGTCCTTGGCAATACAGGGGAGAAGGATGTTTGTATGAATATAAAGATAGATTAAATACAGACATTCACGGGACAACTACCCCAATATCAAATCAAAGCGATTCAAGTGGAGTATCAGCACCAGTTTGCGGCACAGAAGATGATCAAGTAATTCAAAAAATGGCTTTATTTTCCGATCTTACTATCGCAGCAAATGCTCCTAGCGAATGGGGATCATCAACGGAGTATGTCAAAGGAAAAGTAGTTTTTATAACTAAAAAAGATATAAATTTTTATTTCGTCGCAAAATCACTTGTCCCAATTAATACACCTCCTCCTAATGGACAATATTGGCTAGCAGATCAATGCTCTAAAAGCATTAAAGGATGTAAAATTAGATTTGGAGAAAATCCTTTACCTTTTGGAGGATTTTATGGAGTATCTAATTACAATAGAGGGGCGATGTAATGATTTCAGATGAGATAAAAGCTAAAATAAAAGCGCATTCATTAAAGGAAAACCCAGATGAATGTTGCGGCCTTTTGCTTTTAAATAAAAAGAACGCACTAGAGGCTTTCGCTTGTAGGAATATCGCTCAAGATAAAGAAAATGAATTTGTTGTATGTCAGCTAGACTACTTAAAAGCAGCAATGAATGGCAAAATTGTTGGTATTTATCACTCTCATTGTATACAAGATAATTCTTTTTCAGAGTTAGATAAGCAGATAAGCTACAAGCTTAACATAAAAAACATAGTTTATATACTGAAAAGGGATTCTTTTGAAGAATATTCTCCAGAAAATTACTACAATAAATACATTGATAAAGACTTTGTGATTGGGGTATCTGACTGCTTATCAATAGTAGAAAACTATTACAATGAAGAATTTGGCATTAAGATTTTCCATTATGGAAGAACAGCAGATTGGGATAAAGACTATCCAGAGTTTGTAAAAAATAAATTAGCAGAGTTTTGTGAATCACAAAATTTTGACAAGTTTTTCGAAAAAGAGAATTTCATTAAAGTCGAAGGCATAGAAAACGCTAAGAAACATGACATTATAGTATTTAAATATTTAGAGAATTACCCTTCTCACTTTGGTATTTACCTTGGACAAAATTATATTTTACACCAGCCAAGAAATAAAAAATCAATTATTGAAAAACTAACAGACGCAGAAAAAAGAAGAATATACTGTTTCGCAAGGAGCAAGGAATTATGTTAACAGAAGAAATAAAAAATCAGATCATTGAACACGCTAATACTTCCAATAATGAAGTGTGTGGATTTTTAGTACGCACAGATGGCGGATTAGCGATTGAAAAAAAAGAAAATCTAATTAATTCTGCTACTGAGTTCATGATGGATTTGAATGGTCAGTCTGGCATTGCTGCATATTATCATTCTCATATTAATTTTGATGCTATTTCAGAAGCGGACAAGATTGTTTCGGAAAGGCTTGGTTTAGCCTGTATTATTTACAATAAGCAAAGCGGATCTTTCTACATCTATAATCCAAATAGTTATAAAATTCAGTACACAGGAAGGCCTTTCCTTTTGGGGTTTGCTGATTGCTTGTGGCTAGTAAAAGATTATTACTGCCATGATTTAAACATCCATCTTTGCCCAGAATTAGAAGCTCTTAAAAGTAATGTTTCTGAAGAAGAATTTAATGAAATGGCGAGCAAAAGATTCATTGATGAAGCAGAATCTTTAAAAAATAAAGACAATTATTTAAAAAAATATTTTGAGTATAATAATTTTAGGCAGGTTTACGACTTAAAGAAAAACGATGTCCTAATAATGAGAACAGAGAAATTCAATTTTCCTATTCATTGTGCGGTTTATTTAGGTAAAGACACGATCTTACATCATCCGGGAGACGGAATCTCTATTACCGAAAGACTTTCTAATAGATATAAAAAATGGGTAATTTATATAATGAGAAACAACCTCTATGACTAACATAACTTTACACGGTGAAATAGCAGAACAGGTAGGCAGAGAGAATTGGAGCTTAAACGTAACTTCCATAAAGGAAGCCTTACGAGCTATTCAAGTATTGTCTAAGGGTAAATTGTTAAAATATCTAATTGGAGCCGCAGAAAAAAGCGTAGAATATAAAGTACTAGTCAATAAAAGAGAAATAATAAATCCAGAAAATATTTCTCTAGAAATGCCAGAGTCTATTGTCAATTCTGAATTAGTAATGATTAATGAAAAATTAGAAACTTTAGACATTGTTCCAATTATCAAAGGTGCTGGCGGTGGTGGCGATAGCACAACAAAAGGAGTTTTAGCTTTAGTGCTTGGTGTTTTATTAATTGCATCAGGCATTGGAGCCGCAGGAGGAGTCGCTATGTTGGGCATTGCTGCATCATCAACTGCTGCCACTGTTCTTTCTGCTGCGTTAATTGGAGCAGGCATTGGCTTGGCCGTAACTGGTGTCACTTTATTGATGATGTCTCCTCCAAAATTTGATGATTTTAGGAAAATAGATAACGGAGGCGGTAAACCTAGCTACTTATTTGATGGCCCTTCTAACATTCTTGGAGAAGGTGGCCCTGTGCCAGTTGGATATGGGAGGATGAGGATAGGCTCTCAAACAGTTGAGATATCAATGAATAATGTTGAACTTGATGTTAAGTCAACCGCTAAAGACGTTAAAAACGAAATTTATAATATATAAAAATGAACAATCTTGAAGATTTTAAATACATAAAAGGCTTTGGAGGAAAAGGGGGAGGCTCTCAAGCAGCGCAACCGACTGCTGCTTATGAAGACTTAGAGGGGTTTGTTTATGGAGGCCAAAGCTATAACGTCTATCAGTTTGCCAAAGTAAAAGATCTATTGTCAGAAGGGCCAATTGAAGGTTTAGTTGAAGGACAATATCTTTATAAAGGAAGAGTTGGAGATTTAGGTTTTACTGAAATTGTTTATAACGAATACCCTTTAGTTGTTGGAGACACTACTGAATCTAAGTATTTACGATCCATCCAATGGAACGCAAACCCCTTATTAGATACTCAAGATAAGTACAACTTTCAACAAATAGATGTTAATGTAACAAAAGGTGAACCAGCGGGAACAGCGTTAGGCGGAGGGTTCGATAACGTTTCTTATATAAGATCTGTTGGAGAAAGACTAAGAGGGCCAAATCAACTAGCATTAACCGAAGACGAAGTCTCTGATTATCAAAGGACATATCGGATACTAAATAAAGAATGTAGAAAAATTAGCCTAAGCTTTAGAGTGTCTAGCTTATATATAAGTTTAAAATACCAAGACGGCAAAGCAATTGTTGACAATAAAATAACTATTGATGGCGTAGCAGGAGTAGACACGACAGACAACACTTTTAAACTTAGCTCTACTGACCGCCAAGCAGAAAATAATCAATCTACAATTAAGGCTGGCGTAGGATCTGTAATTTATAATAAATTTAAAATCAGAATTAGAGCAACTCCAATATATAAAGAAGGAGCGAATTCCGGTCTCCCTAGTTTAGACATGGTGTCTTCGACCCCTAAAGTAATAAACGATGATAAAAATTTAATAATAGTACAGCAAGATGCCATGCAATTACCTTTATTTATAGAGGTGGAATGTAAAGGCAAAGTCACTCAAGGCTATGTAAAACAAATTACGCTTGATATGTCTAGTTCTTTTTCTGCTTTAAATCAAAACGAAAACTGGTTAGGTTGGGATGTTTCGATTATAAAAATCACCCCAGAAGATACATTCTCTTCAAGAAGTTCGTTTATCAGCTTAGAAAGCATTACTGAAATATATTCTTCTTCTTTCCGATATCCAAATTCTGCAATCATAACTTCTAGATTTAATGCTGCGTACTTTTCAAAAATACCGGAAAGGACTTACGACGTAAAGCTGTTAAAAGTTAAAGTCCCTCAAAACTATGACCCTCTTACTAAAACTTATGGAGAAACGAATACTTTAACAATTAATCAAACGATCTCTTACTCCCAAACTATAAAGCCAGAAATTATAGATTATTACGTCGGAGAAAATAATGCTTATACCAATTCAGATAATATCAACCCCCCTATTACAGCAGAATTGATTGGTCAATTTGATGCAGGGAATACAACAAATGGTGGAGCGACCACACCAGTAACTGCATGGGCAAATAGAGTTGCTGGCAATTTGACTTGCACTTTATCAGCGAGCAAGCCCACTTATGGCAAAGCTGGGGAGACCAGTCCAAATGGTTCTTTTGGAGTAAGTTTTACCAGCGCTCAAACTGCTACTTTTTTAGATGGAGATAAATTTTTTGCTGATGCAAACGGCAACTGCACTATTTTTGTAGTGTCTAAATGGGGCGCTTCATCAACTTCTGGCACAAGAAAGAGAATTTTACAAGGATATACTAACACCAACTGGACGCTCGGAAACTGGGGTAATTACAATAAAGCTTTCCTTTTCGGGTCTTGGGTTTATGGCCCAATGGGCAACAACGATGGCAATTTCAATTCTTCAAATTACTGGCTCACTTCAAGTGATTCTAATACTTATATTGCTGGCGCAGTGATTAGAGATACCAAAGATGTAAATATATTTTGGCAAAATTCTATTTATTATGCCAAACCAACTTTTAAATCAACTGCACCACAAGGATTAGCTATAAACGTTAGAGAACCTAGCGATTGTACTGTTTTTGAAATTCTAATTTACAATAGAGCTTTATCGAAAACAGAAGCAATTAAAGTAAGGAACTGGTTAAATAACAAATGGAATGTAACAAAAAATAGTGCCACTACTTATTCAACTTCAACGAAATATCTTAATGACAATTCTTTAACAGTAGGAGCAACTACTTATTTGAAAGTGCCTTTAAAGACTATTTGTGCAAATGGCCAAAAGAGCAAAGGATACAGCACAGAAGGGCAATCTGCTGACTCATATCAATTCGATTTAATTCCTCAAAGATATTGGGACGGAACAAATTCTGATAGAAAATTTTATTTAAGAGAACAAGGATTTTGTAGTTTTTATTGCGACTTTTTCTTAAAATTAAAATCAGATATTGTTGATGGCACATATTCTTTAATACATAGAGATAATCAATTTAATCTTTCTATTAAACTACTTGGCGCTCAAGCTTCTCTTATTCTTACTATCATTACTCCAAATAAAAACTACACAATAACAAAATTACTAGATACTACTAATTATTCTCCGGCAGTGTTGAAAAATGATTTTAAACGTTTTAGCATTTATATCCTTCCAAAATTAGTAAAACCTACTATTAATTTCAAACCCGGAGCGGCTGAAGTTTCTCAAAATGGCATTAGCACTAATAAACTTTATGAAATTGCGACTAAGTATGGATTTTTTAATGGAAAACGATACGATCCAGTATCTTTAGTCTCAAATATTACCTTTAGAGAAGATGATACTTATGGCGAAGTATCTAATCTTCCTAATACATGCATGAAAACTATCGGCATGCAATTTTTTACAAGTTCTCTTAATGCGGTAGCAAGTAGCGTAAATTTTGATCGCATCCCTGCTAACGATTTTTTTCCTGATATTTTAAATGCAGAGATTAATATTTTAACTGATTTTAACACTCAAATAAGATGTAATATTAATATTGCTGACTATGAAGCTTATCAGACACTTTGTGTAGGTCACAATGTTAGACCAATGGTTATAGCTCCGAACGTCCCTACTCTCATACCCGGATATGCAATATGCGTATATAATTCCACTTACAATTATTCTAGAAATATGTCTATATTTGTTTACAATATAATAGGCTTAAATCAATCATTAGAAGCATACAATAAAAAAGATGTAGACGCTACTTTCGACTCTAATAACATAACTTTATCCTCCACGCAAAGCAGCGTACTTTTACCAGTAAGGCAAGATGAAATCTATCTCTTTGGCACTGCGCCAAATTACACTGATGGATTAAAGTCTGGCCCATTCATCCCTGCTTCTTTTATTAACAATAATTCTCAAATAGAAATATTTACAGACAAAAGCGCCACTTCTTTTGGTGGTAAAATACTAGGAAATGCAGACTCTATTAGAGTAAACCAAATAGAATTCGATAGAGCGTCACTTAGCAAAGCTTATACAAAAACTATTTTTACAGAAGGCCTACCAAAGAAACAAATCATATACGCCCCACAAGGAGTAACCCCTTATGAGACTTCAAGCGATTATTGGGATGGCACTTTTAAAACAAACAAAGAATGGACTGATAATCCAGCTTGGTGCTTCTTTGACCTTTTGACCAACAAGAGATATGGCGCAGGAAATCATGTAACGACTACTGATGTAGACAAGTGGTCTTTATATCAAATAGCGAAATACTGCGATCAATTGGTATCTGACGGATTTGGAGGAGTAGAGCCAAGATTCTCTTGTAATCTTTATATCCAATCTCAAGAAGATGCTCTTAAAGTATTGGCTGATATGGCTTCGATATTTAGAGGTATGTTTTATTATTCTAATGGATTTATTTATGCAATAAATGACATGCCAGAAGAGACCCCTGTTTATTCGTTTACAAATTCTAATGTTATAGATGGTAATTTTAATTATGAATCTACTTCTCTAAAAGATAGGAATTCTGCTGTTTACGTTAGATACGTTGACAAGAATAACCTTTATAAGCCAGCAGTAGAATATGTAGAGAACATAGAAGCAGTTAGGAAATTTGGGTTTAAAGAAACTGAATTAACCGCTTTTGGATGTACAAGCAGAGGGCAAGCTCAAAGATTAGGCAGATGGTTATTGGCCTCAGAATATAATGAAACAGAAACCGTTTCTTTTGAAGCAGGTCCAGAGTGCGTCTATCTAAAACCCGGAGACGTAATTAAAGTCCATGATTACAATAAAAAATATAAAACAGTAGGCGGACGCTTAAATTATATTGACATTTCTGGAGATGCAAACGTTACCACTGGGACATTAACTTTAGATCGAAAACTTGATTTCAATTTTTCTGGAGGACAAAACTATAAGCTAACTATCCTTTCTCCTAAATACAATTTAGATCCTAGTATTAATGGAGCAGTTACAACAAGTAACGATTATAATGAATACAGGAAACCATTAACTAATTCTTTTATTATAGGAAGCGGCAACTTAATCACTGGTCAATATTATGATTCTATTAGGATTACTGGATTAGCGCCAGTAATGGCTTCTGGATTAAACGTAACTGGACTATCTTATTTTACTGGAGCATCAGGGATGTCTCCAAAATCAATTACTTGGGCTTTAGAAAATTCAGGAAATTTAAATGGATCTACTGATAGCGATTATGACTTTTATAGAGTCTTTAGGATTCAAGAATCTACTGAAGGCGCGGACTATACAGTTATGGGTTCTCAAATGTATAATTTGAAATATACTCAAATAGAATCTGGTTTAAACATCACTCCAACTAAACCTTCCGCTGGAGGAGCCTCTGTGCCTTCAAAAGTTATATTCAATCCTTTGCCTAATAATTCTTTAGACGTTTCTATTTCTTATGATTCCTCAATTAAAACAAATACTATTGCATTCAAAGTATTTATTGTACAAAATTACGATGCATCTTTCGATCCTAATAAATATACAGTTTTTTCTTTTGTAGCTATTGATCTTTATGAATCATTTGTGAACATAAACATAACTCCACCAAATGGCGGCGGGACCATGAGAGTATACGGAGTGAATATTAATAATGAATGTACATTATCTTACACTCTCGGACAAGATGCTTCTGACACATCTAGCTCATCTGTAAGCTCTAACTTAAATATTAGCTACAACGATGTAAATAAAAATTCTTCTATATCTTTATCTGATAATAAAGTCTATGGATTTATCTCTCCTATTGCTCAAACAAGATCAAACTATTTTAAAAATGATTCTCCCACAAATATATCTTCTGTAACTCCTATAAACTCTTTAAGCATAAATATACCATTAGATTTTATTTCTAATCTTACTAAATTTACAGACGATAAATTCCCTTATAGAATTAAAGTAATTCCAGAGAAAGTAGAAACAAAACAAGCATTTATTTCAAGCTTTTCTAAGTATCAAAATTCAAGCAGCCCAAACGATTACATCTTTGAAGATAAGACGTATGACTCAAGAGGATTTTATTCTTATGAAACTTCAAAAACATTAGCAAGATACAGAAGCTTTTCTATAGCGATTGATAAAGCTAGCGCTTCAACTGATACACTTTCATCTACCTCAAATGATTTTGTTAACTCAGATGGATTTTTGTTACTAACTTACGACAACGAAGAATCTTCATTAGTAAATCTTTTAAATACGATACTCCTTGACACGGGCAACTCTTTTACTTTAACAACTCAGAACGGCGAAAACTCAATTAAGATATCAATTAATCAAAGCTCATCAAATGCTTTTGTCAATAAATTTTATATATTATTAATTCCTATTGATCAAAAATTTCAATTTGGAATCAACACAATAATTTATAAAAATCGTATTCCATTCTCTATTAGAAATTCTTCTGGAAACGAAATCATAGATTCTCATTTTGTGTCTTTTACAAATACTCAATCAGAATTTCGTTTTGATCAAAAAGTCGATGACAACGGTAAATCTTTTTCTTCTACTTCTTATAAAGCTTATTTAATAGCACAAGACTCCTTGATGGAAGCATGGAAAGCCGCAGACTTAAATGCTGCAAGAGAAATATTAGATTACTACTCTTCATTCATTGATAAAAATGAAACGGTTGGCAAAATTTATCCACAAATAAGCGATCCAATTGATATAAAGAAAATAGCAGACCCGACTGTAATCTCTTCTTTGGAAACAGTACTTAAGGAATCTAGTGGAAAATATCTTCATTTTTCTTTGAATAAAACGATAATGATTGAAAATATTTTTGACACTTCCGTAGCCGCTACGTCTGTTTTGCCTAATTATACAATAAGCAGAAGAAGCGTAATTTATAAGCCTACTTTAGATACAAATTTAGTAACTCAAGACAATAGAATTGTATCTACAGATCCAAATGGGACTATGGCTTATTACAAGCTCTCTTTACAAAATAGAGACAACATTTCCAACTCTCCAATTTCTCCTGTTATTCCTCAAAGCGCAAGAGCGTATGTATTAAATGGTAATAAAATTTTTACAAGAGCTTTGATACAAAATACAGACACCTCTGCCTCTCCTAAGCTAATTCAAGGAATAAATTCAGAAGGAAACAGCCCAAACATCTACAAACTTAGAAGTACAATTACGCAGGATAGTTTATTTGGCAAAAATGGGCAAGAAGTATTTGATATTTCTATTATTAGATTAAGCGACTTATCTGGAGATATAAAGAGTAAAATTACCGATTACTCCCCCATCTTTAATAATATAGCTGTGACATCTACAAATTCAAATACAGAAGCTAGTTCTAAAACTATATTTGATAGTGCAATTACTAATAATCTTTTTAATTCTTCTTTTAATGTCATTAATCTGACTCCTGAAAATAACTGGAACGAACTTGGCCTTCTCCCTAAAAATATTATTTGCAACATAGGGAATTCTCCAAAACAATTTACTGTTTATAGTTTAAACGGAGATGCTGTCAGTAGTCAATTTCAAATACCTGCATTGAATAGCCTTTTCTATGCAGGAGTCCCTGTTCTGGAGGAAGACAGTATATCTGTATCATTAACTATTACTGATAACATAAAGGAAACTAAACCAATAAAAGTATATTGCTTTAATGGAGAAGATCTAATTGAAAGCTCAGTAAATAAAACGACAATAGAAAAAGGTAATTACAACGAAATCAGAGTGACTCTAACAAGTTTAAAATTTAACAATTACTACACTTATGCCAACTCTTATAATACTTCGGCCTCTATAACGAATTCAAATTTCTGGAGATTTAAAGATCCAAAGAATTTAGCTTTTGCACATTTATCAGCAAAAAATGCTTTAGGAGGCTCAATTCCTAAATACAACTTCCACATCCAAACATTAGAATTATCAATAGTAATAACTTACTAAAAAATGAAATACTATATTATTTACTTTATTAACGGCAGCTATCAATACTTGCATACCTCTTTCGATCTAATGAATAACTTAGACAACTTGCATCTAGCAGGTCTAAATTATGACCTTATTGATTATATAGTACCATTAGATAAGCACATCGATCAAAACACGCTAGAGGACAGAAAGTATTTACCTGACGGCAGTTCAATTTGGAAAAAAGAAAATCTCATTAATAAAAAAGTCAAAGACATAACGATTAAAAGAAACGCCTTGTTGAAGAAACTTGATATAGACTTTCTTATATCTCTTGAGTCTACGAACAACAGACAAACCCAAGTCATTAAAAAGAACAAAAACTTTTTAAGGGAACTCTCTTGCAGAACAGAAATGCATCACGTTCATGATTGCGAAAAGATCCATAAGTTTAACGCATTTTACAATATAGTAGACATAGAAATCATTGACCCCGGTTACGGATGCTCAGAGCCTGTTCCTTGCGTTACTATCTCTCCTCCTGAAGAGACTGATTACAACTATGGATTGGTAGCGGCTGCTAATGCTATTAGAGGATCAAAAGGAGAGCTACTCTCTGTGTCTATGGAAAAATTAGGATGCGGTTACATCTCAGATCCAGAAATCAAAATCAGTGGATACGAAGGAGAAAATGCTAAACATCCTATTCTAAAAGCAGTGGTTTCGAATATAATGTAAGTATGACAGATGTATTATTTTGTTTTGGTGATGAGTTCATTTATTCTAATAATTTAGCAGATTGGTCCATAATTGCCCCCGGCAAAGAGATCGAAATCATAGGCGATGAAGAGACATTCTCTGTCGTTCGTGCTAACGTTATTAATTATAATAAAGTCTTTACAGTAGAGTCAAATTCTACAATTAAAATCGATAGCACCATTAATGATTTAGTTTTAGATGGAGACACTATTGATTGTTATTTTGTTACTTATTATACTGCATTAGTGAATGAAATTACCGAAGCTGGGTCTGGATATAAATTAAATGAATATGTTAACATTAATAAAAATACTTATTTCGATTCTAGCAACGATAGAAATGAAAGAGCTATTCTCCAAGTCAAATCTGTTGATAGCAATGGAGGTATTACCGAACTCCATTTAATTAACAATGGTAAATTCACTCAAAACTTTGAGCAAGCAGACCTAGATGGTGGCTCTGGCAAGGGAGCAAAAGTAAGCTTAATCTTAGGTAAGCACGACAAAAAGGTTTTAAAATTCTTCTCGGTATTAAACGTCAAGCGAGAACAGGGCTCTACTTTTGTAGAATTGGATGAAAAAATTAAAGATAACTTCCTTACTGGTGAGATTTATATAAAACGATATCGCGTCACTTTAAATAAACCTACAGGCAAAGAATACTCTAGCCATCCTTTTATTCTTAAAGTAGAGAAGACTCCTTTCTTAAACTTGCCACTAGCCAAAGATAACAATATAGAGCAAATCTATAATCAGGCTATACTGACTATAGACTCTAAGATTAAAGAATTATCTACTGGAGTAAAGTAATCCTCCGGGTCTCTTTTGTTCGACTAATACTTCAACAACTTTGCTTCTAAGTAACTCAGCAAGTTTGCCATTGTTTTGAATGCTGTTCTGATCGGTTTTGGAATTGGATGCGCCTTTTTGAGTGCTGGAGTTAGCTTCAGAGGTAACTTCGCCGCCTTGAGACATGTTAATTGAAATATTATTTACTACAGACATACCAGACTCTTGGGTAGCTCCAGCAAGAGAAGACCTTCCTGATTCTGATTGAGTTATTCCCGAATCCTTAGATAAGTTATCATTTAAAGTATTCAATGCAGTTACTAATTCATCCATGCTAGAAGACTGGTCTGTATTGCTTTGACCACTATAACTTGTTCCCACCATCCCGCCTCTAGCATATTTAGGAAGAGAACCAGAATTCAATTGACCCATGAAATCTTTGCCGTACATATCGACGGCTTTTTTATTCATGACGTATTCGCCGCCCATTAACAAAGCGGGGATATTGTCTTGGCCTGTAGAGCCGCCGCCAGCAAATTTAGCAATATAACCACCACTTGCTTTTTTTCCAGTATAATTAGGCATAGAAGATGAGTACGCCTGATAAGGTTTGCCGACTGTAGCTTTAGGTGTTCTTAATTTTTCTGCTCCCATTGTGAGGCCAGCAGAAGCTATTTGAATGCCAGCGGCAGCTAATCCCGAATAGAAGGTACTATTTACTTGATTTTTATAGTTTTTAAGGCTCTGCTTCTTGTCTGCCTCATATTGCGCTCGGTCTTGTAAGTACTGATCAAGTTTTTCATAACGATCTTGTCTTAACTTATTTTGAGGATTACTGTCGTCAGTTAGGGCTGCGGCTGACAATCTAGAATCAACAGCGTATTCTCCAGAAGTTGGGCGATCAGGGTTATCGTACAAGAATTCATTTTGTAATGGGCCAATAGAGAATCCTCCAGTTGCATATCTTGGGATAATTCCACCATTTAGATTCCTTAAATAGTCAGATCCATATTTATCAACAGAAGATTTCTTAATGACATACTCGCCGCCGCTCATCATCGCGGGCACATCATCTTTCATCCCAGAGCCGCCAGTAACCATACCTCCAGAATTATATTTCTTTATTTCGCCACCATTTTTAAGTCCAGCAGCGGCTTTACCAAAAGCAAACAAAGCATCAACTCCCATCTCTAAAGACTTATCAAGCATTCTATTTAAGATACCTTGGAACATGTCTCTAAATGCATCTTTAAGGGTTTTAGTGCCTTTGATAGCTTCGCCAAATGCGCTGCCAATACCAGACTTAAAATCAGTTTGAAATGTATCAATTAGTTGACCAGTGTCTCTGGCAAAATCTGCTTTGTTGTAAGTAGTATTTTTTTCAGTGATAGCTCCTATATCTACATTCCCTTCGCGAGCATTGCTTTCAATTCTGGCATTAGCAAAAGCCGCTCTTTCGTCTTTGAAAAACTTGTTGCCAAATGCGCTTTTATAATACAATTTAAATTGGTCTTCAGCAATTTTATTTTGTATTTCCAAAGTTTTGTTTCTGATATCAATTTGTAATTTTAAAAGCTTTTCTTCTTCTTCTGCGCTTTTTTGTTTTTTGTTTAATAGTTCTTCTATTTTAATATTAATCTGATTGAGATCTTCGTTATCGAATCTCCTATTTGAAAACTCATCAAGCCTCTGTATATTCTCTCTTGTCCTTTTTAACATGTCATCAGGCAGTCGAGACTGATAACTAAGTGGTTCGTCTAATGGAAATTTATATCCGCCAGCAAAAGGTCCAAATTCGCTTTCTTTTGTACGCGGACGCATGATCCCTTCGGCTATCTTCGTTTTTTTTGCATCTTTTTCTTTAATAGAAATTATATCTTGTTCTGTCATGGAGCTTTGAAAGTCTCTATTTATATTATCAACAAGTTCTTTGTATGTCCCAGTAAAATCCATTCTTTCGTTAGCAAATCCTAATGCTGGTTTTTTGCGTGAATCAATTAATTGACTTAATCTTTTTTGATTTCTGTTTACAGATTCATCACTTGTTCCAAAAGTTTCTTGCAATTCAATCGCTTTATCCCTAACGGTTCGATCCGCCAAGGTTTTTGCTCCGCGATAACCCGGCCTATAAACGACACCACCTTCAATATTGCCATAATCATCTCTTACTGCTTTGTCGTTTGGATTTCCCATTATCTCGCTGGCAGTCCTGCCGTATAAGCTTTGGTCTCCGACTACTTTTAGCGTGTTAAAGCTTTCAAAATAATCTTGTAATTGCTTGATTTCTTTTTCTCTTGAAGCCCTTATTTTAGCCTCGCTTTCTTTTGAATAGACCAGCGATGTTGCTGGAACCTTGGTTCCTTTTTCTTTTAAATCTCCTGATCCTATTATGCGTTTTAATATTTCTTCTCTTCCTTTCGGATCTACATTAGCAGGTAAAAGGTTTCGTATTTCAGTATCAAGTATATTTTTTTGAGTTTTAGTAGATAATTCATTAATAACCTCACTTAAAGAACGAGTTAATTCTCCTAATTTATCACCTACTTGTGTTCTTATTACTGAATTGAAATTATCATTCAAAGATTTTGGCAATGTCCTCGCCAAAATTTCATTTTGATCAGTTGTCAACTCATTTAAATATCTAGCCTCTTGCTGCAATACGTCAAGATAATTGCCCATGTTTTCTAACTTAAATTGAGAAGCTATTTGATCTAAAGCAGTTTTCACTGCGCCTTCTTTAGCCATATCAAAAGCTTTACCCAAAGCAGTACCTTCTGTTGATTTTCCTGTTTGAATTTCAGTAACATTTTTAGCTAAATCTAAGCTCTCTCTTATTTGCTGAACTCTTCCTGCAATTGCTGTAGCTGCTAATGGATTCAAGTCAGAAGAAACTTGTTTATTAAAGCTTTGAGCATCTTTATACGGTACAGGAGCCTCAGTAGCTCTATTTAACTGTAATTGATTAGTTAAGATATCTAAAAACTTAAAAGAAGTAGAGCCCTTTTGAGCAGCGTTTCCAATAGCATTAGTCTGTCTAAATTCTGAAACTAATTCAGAAAGGCTATCAAAAAGATCAGAGACTCCAGTTTTACCAGTTGAACCCAAAGCTTGGGCACCGCCAGCAAAAGAAAGTCTTTGATTTAAAGCTAATGATTGTTTTTGATATTCTCTTTGAGCTTGCTGAATTTCCCTATCTACATCTCCTTGAGCTTTGATTTCTGCGAGAGTATCTTGGAAACTAGAGAAAGATAAATTAAGAGATTGAATTAGCACTTCCTGTTGCTCAGGCTTAAAAGCGTTATTCGCCCCTCTAATTTCTTGTTCTAAACTATTTCGGATATCTCCAATATTTCCGCCTTCAGCAACCCTTTTTATTGATGCAGAAATAAGAGGAGTTAATTTTTGTATTTGCGCTTGAAATATACTTCTTTCTTTTGTTATTGCTGCGTCATCTCTAGCATTTTCAATAACCGAAACAATAGTGCCTCTAGCTTCTTCGGCTCTTTTAGTTATAGTCTCTGAAAAAGAATCAAGAACCTTATTTGAAGCTTCTCGTATTTTAGAACTTTGCCTAGTGTCTATTTCATTAACATCTAACTGAGATTGAATATTATTTTTGGCTCCTTCGCTAATTATAGGACTAGAAGCATCTAAAAGACCTTTAATTCTAGCCCTTTGAACAGAAATCGCACCTTCAGCTTGTATTTTATTTATCTCTCTAATAGCCTTAGCGCGATTTTTCTCTATATCTATTTGATTAGAGATCAAAAGGTTAGAGGCATTATATGTTGCATTTAATTGTTTTAGAGCTTCGGCAAATGCAATAGTCCTTTTAGTGTTATCATCTACAATGTCAGTAAGAATTTTCGCTCTTTTCGCGCTATCAATAATTGCTAACCCTTGTTTTTTTAATGCATCAATAATTGATTCTACAGCAGTAACATCAAATGTTTTAAAAGCAGAATCGAGAACAGGCCCTAATATGTCAGGAAGACCTCCTTTGGCTTGTAATTCTTTTTTTACACTTTCTGAAGCTGATCTATTTAAGGAAGGAAGTTCTCCAAGGTATGTGTCTCCGCCTTCATCTGAGATATACATAGGTGCCGTTCCTATAGCTTGTTTTTTTATATTATTAAAAAAAGTGTTCATTTCATCAGTTGCGTTTGGCCCTTTAAAATTACTCGTAATAGATTCTGTATTCAAAGAAGAAGAAAATAAGGCATTTAATGTTTTTTGATTTTGCGGCGATACTGAAGTACTGTCAAACAGGCCTGACTCTGATTTAATTATATTCGCAATAAGTAATTGTTTTTCAATATTTTTTTGAGTATTTCCCAACTCTTTATTTACTCCAGCAATAGCTTCAGTGACTTTTGTTATGTCTGTCCCCGCTTTTAGTACTTTTACTCTAAATTCTTCTGGGATAGAGCTAAGAGATTCTGTTAAATTATTTTGAAATTTTAACAAAGCTTCTGGTTTAGTTTTAGGGTCATTTAAAGCATCTTGCAACCCTTGTAAAGAAGAGGAATAACCTTGTGCAGCGCCAGAAAAATCAGAAGATTTTTGTTTTGTTTCGTCTAAACTTTTATTTATTTTATCAATAGCTTCTTCTGCTTTTGCATCTTTAAATTTTAAAATAGCCGATCCAAATCCAATGACTGCACCAATAATTGCTCCGGGAGCGCCAAATTGGGCTCCTAAACCTGCAAAACTAGCTACATCACCAAGTCCAGAATAGGCTGCTTTGCCTGTTTTGTTTTCTGGAGAAACAAATTGACCACCAATATTTGATGCTGCGCTTACCCCTAAACCTACTGGCGTTCCAATTGCCTTAGCATAATTACTAAACTTTGAATCGTATTTAAACATCGTTTTTGAATCAAATGTACTAGCGCTTGCTAAAGAAAGTGCCGCTTCTGCTTCAGCTTTCCCTGTTCTAGCAGCTTCTCGTTGAGCTAATTTTTCTTTTCTATTTGCCGCTCGTTGCTCTCTTAATTCTGCTAGTCTTGCCACTTCATCCGCAGAGGCGGCTTGAGGAGAACGAGTAATTATCCCAAATTTATCTCTAGTAGGTGGACCCATTACTAAAGGAGCAGTTAAAGTACCTGTTAATTTTAATTTATTGTTTACGTTTGTAAAAGTTTTTTTAATTTCATCCTGTATTAGTTTTTCTCTAGCAGCAAATTCTTTTGCTATCGTTCCTGATCCTTTTTTTAGCTCTGCTTCATATGCCTTAGCAGCATCAGCGTTAGTTTTTTTTGTAACTTCTAATGCTTGATTTAAATTTTTAAATGAATCAAGTGAACTTTTTATAGAAGTAGCAAACAAAGCCAAGGCACCAATTGCAATAGAAAAATCTACCCCACCAAATTCAGCAAAATTAGGAATATGTCCCCTTGCAGACATACCTTTTGTTTTGGGGTTTATGCCAGCTTTTTCTGCTAACCCAATTCCACCATTAAGAGAACCTTCTGTGGAGTTATAAACTCCTAATCCCATTGGATTGAAATTTGTCTTTAGCTTGCTGCTTTGGCCTACTTTAACTTGAGAAGAGGAGTATCCAGCGGACATCTCTCTTCCTATTGCTTCTTGGACTGCATTAAAATTAGGGACATGCCCTTTTGCAAAATAACTGACAATATCTTGTATATAAGTGGATTCAGACAAAATAGAATCTTTTAAAGAAGGAGCGTTATATTTATATATATTATTTAATATAGATTGCGCTTCTGAAAATGTGCGTTTTGAGTCTACTGGATATTGTAAGTGATTATTATAAACATTTAATTTAGTGTTTTTAGCTTTACCTCTTTCGCTCCATTTTAATTGAGGGAACCCTGTAGAGAGAACGTCTCCGAAAGAATTAGTTTCTGCGTCGTACTTTTCAAGATTTTCTATTTGAGGTATAAATGCGCTTGTAGTTAATGGGATATCAAATTGTTTAGCTATATTTCCCGCTCTATCCCAAAGCATTCCTCCATCCCCTCTTCTAGAAGAACGAACGAAATCTACATCAATAGAGTTATCTTTTTTGGAGTATCTTATATAGCTCTTGTCTTGATGTCCCGCTAAAACTTTTTCAATAAATTTTTCTCTAGTTTGCTTATTGACTATCGCCGTAGGACCTAAAACTCTTTCGCCTTCTCCTGTTTTAAAAGATTTTATTTTTGGTTTTGCAAAATTAGGTATATGACCCGATGAATAATTAGATACGAAATCTCTAAACTTTGAAGATTTGCCCTCATCAATAATAGATTTGTTTTGCTTATAAGTAGAAATGATGAAGTTCATCAACTCGGGAGTTAGTGAACCTTGAATTTCTTTTAAATAAGAGCCTACTTGCTCTGCGTTAGCTGCCCAAACGCTTGCCATTGATTTAGCATGAGCTTCTCCTTCTGTTCTATTAACTTGGTGAGCGGCTTCATGAAAAACAGTATCTAATATTTCTCTAGAATAGATGTCTCTAAATTTACCAACTGATTTTATTTTCTTTCCTTGTTTAGCTTTTTCTTGAGAAATCTTTCTAATTCTATCTATAACTGTCTCTACATGAGCAAATGGTTCAACTATAGATTTCGTACCTACTTCTTTTGATGAAGCAGTATTTAAACCCATCCAATTAGCTCCAACAGCTAAACCTCTAAATGAAGCATTAGCCATTCTTGGATCAAAAATCTCAGAAGCCTGTCCAATTGTTTGTTCAAAAACGCTTTTTAAAGCAGTACCAAAATTTTGGAATTTAGGATTTCCAGCAATACTCTCCATTGTTCCTTTAGGCAAAGAAGAAGAAACATCAAGAAGCTCAAGATCAGAACCCATTTGATAAGAAGGGACATTCCTAACGCTATCTTCTTGAGCGCGTTTTAATTGTGCAGCTAAATCCTGTACGGCAGATTTTGCCATTTTGCCTAATGGCCCTCTTAACTCAGTTCTGTCAGTATTCCAAGGATAATTTGGATCACCTGCACCAACATTACTCCTAACATTAAACATTAAACTTTTAGGAATATAGTCTACTCCTTGTACTTTATAGTTAGCATACTTCATTCCCTCTGACAGCATGGGAATCTGAGCGTATCCATAAGTTTTTTGAGGATCTCCTTGAGGATCAAACAATATATCTACTTCTCCACCTTCTGCCGTTAAAGTTCTTTGTACTGAAGATTTACTAGGATCAAATTTAGAAAAATAATATTTTCTATAGCTAGGATCTTCATTTCTAGTATTAATTGTTTGCTTCAATAAACCAGAAGAAGCAGTAGTAAATTTAAATGGAAGTTCTGCTACTTTTCCTGCTCTATTCTCTAAATAACTTCCATAAGATATATAGCCCTCTTTAGAAGGAGAAGCAGCAAAAGTAGTTCCCATTACTGGAGTATTCTTTTTTTCTGGATTAACTTCTCTCCAAAACATTTTTAATCCATCAAAATTTAAATCACCTCTTGGTTGATTAAAAAGATTATCATCTAAGCTTATTTTGCCCTGTTGTATAAAATTATTCCATCCTTCTGGAGTTCCAGAAACAATTGTTCTTATTTTTCTACCATTTATTTCTTTTATAGTATCAAGAAGGAACTTCTTAGAACCCATGAAAATAGAAGCTTTTCCCATTCCGAATCCAGACAATCCTTTATTGCCTCCTTCGTTTCCTGTTTGAGCGTATGGTAAAAATTTAGTAAAGACATCTTCAGGGGACATTCCAGTGCCGACATCACTAATTGCAAACTCATTTGGTTTTCCATATCCGCTTGTTCCAATGAAAACTCCTTTTTCTTGTCCTGATTGACCGTGAGCGACAGCGTTTTGCAAAGACTCTCTAAATACTGTTTCGGGATTAATATCCATTTGTGCTAAATTAATTCCCATTAGTCTAGCGGTATTTACTGTTTGAAAATCTTTTTGAGCAAAATTAGGAATAAAACCTTTAGCACTTGTTTTTATTCCTGCTATTTTTGATTCTTGTTTATCAAAATGGTTGCCTATTTCAAGAGGGAATTCTTTTCGAACTTTATCAATAAACTCTCTGATTGCGTCATAAGAATTATTTAGCTTATAATCGCCATAAGAATCAGTAAATCCGGGAAAGAATTTTTGGACATTAGCAAGGTTCGCTCCTCCCTTAACGTCAAAGTCTCCACCTATAGCACTTAATTTTGACGCAGTTTTGTTAAACTCTTGATCTCTAACGTAGCTTGCTGCTAAGTTAGTTCCAGCTTCAAATATCGTACCAGCTAATACATTGTAATTTTTACCAGTTTTGTTAAAATAACTATCTACTTCCTTATCAGAGTAATCTGATTTTGCTCCGGGAATTCCAGTAGCTAATTTTTTTGTTATATCACGGGCAAACTTAGAAGTTTTATCAATTAAACCAAACTTTTCTTCATTCAAAGGACTCCCTGATAAAGCACGAATTTTAATTCTAAATGATCTTCCTGCTTGTTTTTTATCTTCAGTGAGCTTCTCTAAATCAACTATCTCATCTTGGTCACTATTTTTTCCTGCAAGATCCCAAATCAACATAGAAGCAGGAGGAGTAAAAGGTTCAAACACTCTTTTTGCTTCTTCCTTTACGCTTTCTACTGTAGCTATTTTTGCTCCGGGTTTATACTCTTTTTTTAATTGATCTAATGATACCCCTGCCTTAGCTCTTGGATCATCTTGTACAAATGAATCAGGCAGATACCGTCTAATTTCTCCATAAGTAACTCCTGCTCTAACGAATTTATTTAAATCAGTTGCAGTAAATGGTAGACCATCTGTTCTATAAAATCCTTTATCTGGACCACCCCAAGCAGCTTTATCAGGATTACCATCTTTATCTTTTAATCTAACTTCACTCAAAGAAGTCTTCCCTGATTTAGAAGAATACCAGTAATCATTATCCCCATAGCGGCCAGCGTTATCTAGTGGTGGAGGACCACCGAAATTAGGCACGAATCCTCTAGCCATATAAGGATTAATGCCATTCTTTGCCATTGACTTTGAAGCCAAAGATTGTGCTGCGCGAGATCCTTGAGGAGGTAGTATATAAGGTTGAGCAAAGCCGGGAATATATTTAACTTTTTCGGCAGTATTCATTACGCCGCCAATTGATTTGGGGGCAGCAATTACTTTACCGGGAGTATAACCCCCTTGCATTGCCCCTACCATTTCGGAAGCTTGTTGTCGAGCGGGAATATAACCTCCAGCACTTCCTCTTTTTCCAGTAATACCACCAGATGTAGAAACCCCAAGACCTGACGCAATATAGCCATAAGCGATAGATGCCGAACTTTTTTTAAGCATTTCTGAAACTGCTGCTTGTTCAATAAGAGTTTGTTTTATTTCTTTTTCTACTTGTAGGCGGCTCTTGCTACCAGCTATTATTTGTTGAATTAATTGAGGGTTATTAGAAAGGATGTTGCTTATTTCTCCTTGGAGAACTGCTTGTTGTCTTCCTAAACTATTTAATCCTAAAATGTTTTTAGTAGCATCTCCAGCGAAAGAAGCAAAATTACCTATTAATTTACCTACAGCAAGCGCACCTAAAGCTAAACCGGGGCCAGTGACAAAACTAGTAATGCCTGTTAATAAACCTGTTGCTATTTTTTTTCCTATACTTTCAGAGTCTTTTTCATTATAGCTTTCTAAAGCAGAATTAACATAGTCTAAAACTTTTCTAATTCCGGGAGCCACACTGCTTTCGCCAATAGAAACTGCAAATTTAGCAAAATTAGCTGTTGTTGCGTTGAATAAAGCAGATAAGCTTTGATTTAATGCATTGTTCTTTAATATGGCATCATCTACCGCTTGAGAAGATGCTTTCGTCGCTTCGGCGAAAGCAGAGTTTTGTTTAGAAACATCTGCCAAAGCAGCTTTTAAAATGTTAATTTGATAAACACCACCGACAAGTTCAGCGACCTGAGATTTAACAATTGGATTCAAATTTTGGAAAGACTGAGCTAAGTTTTCAATTATTTTAATTGTCGGCAAAGTATTCCCAGAAATATCAGCGACAGTAATACCAAAATCTTTCAAATCGCTAATGACTTGAGGTCTTTCTATTCTTGTGAAAATTGTTTTTAAGGCATTACCAATTACAGCACCACCACGGGCAGTAGTTTGCTGTACAGAAGTAACAATACCTAGCAATTCGTCGAAACTAACTCCAGCTTCGCTGGCAGAAGATCCTACACGTTGGATAGCTTCTGACAAATCTCTGGAGCTAACAGCAAACTTAGCGTCAACTGCTGCGAGTTTATTAACAACATCTGTAGTTGTTAAAGCTTCTTGTGTAAATGAGTTAACAGCAGAAGTAAGAGCTTCTGTACTGGAAACTACATCAAGACCAGAAAGACGAGTTAAGATTAGAGCATCTCTAGTTCTCCTTAGTGTCTCTTCTAGTCCTAAACCTTGTCTTGAAAATTCTGTCGCAGCACCAGCGGCATCTTTAAATGAAGAGCCAGTATTTTTTGCTACTTCAAATAATTGATCACCAAATTTTTTAATTCCAGCAGAAGACGTATTTAATACAATATTGATATCAGTAAGAGACTTTTCTACATCAATCGTAGTATTAACTAATGCTGAAAAAGACTTCTGAACTGCAAAAATAACACCAGCAGAAGCGCCGAATGCGACTACACGGGCATTTGAAGCTTCTAAAGATTTGTTAAACTCATTAGCAAGGCCAGTGATTTTACCCAATGGTTGGGTGAAATTCCTCGTATTTAAATTAAGTGTGCTTTTGCTTTGGATACGAGTTAACGCTGATAACACATCTTTTTCAAGCTGTGCTGCATTAAATGTTGCCGTAATTGGAATTGATCCTGCTGATGTAGCCATATATCCTTAAACCTAAGAATAATTACACTTAAACACCGTGCAACTTCATTAAATCTTCAAAGCTTAGTGAGCCACCTTTTTTCTTCGCCGCATCTTCCAAAGAAACGCTTCCGGTGTTGTCTTGTTTTAATTTCTTTAGGTCTTCCTTTGTGGCTCCCATGACAGAAACGGCTTGGACAGCAGTCTCTTTACCGTTAGTCATGTTCTTATCTTCGTGTAATTTTTCAAGATTGCTACTAGACTCATACCAATCTATAATCTTGTCTACATTATCATTATATTCATCAGGGTGCTTAACTGTAGACTTGCCCATTAAATCTTTAAAGTACCTTGCATAACCAAATAGCTCGACCTGATAAAATGTTAAATTGCAAATAGGTTTGCCATAGAAGAAATAAGCATTGTCATCACATAAATAAAAATAATTAAGGAAAAATCCGCTAACTCCAATTCTTTTTACGTTATGATTATTAAATTTATGAGCAGACTTAGAATAAGAACTAACTAATCTAAATAACTCATTTTGATCTAGTTCTTCAAATTCTTCTAATGTAAAAGCGTGATTTTGGCAATTTTCGTCAGAGTAAACCGAATAATAAATGTAAAACTCATTCATCCGTTTGCCAGTGTATGTTTCGCAAGTATTTTCTAACAAATCATTTTTCTTAGTCTCTAGCAGACTTGTCTCTTCATTAATTTCTTTTATTTGTTTGTCAATGTTATCAAGGTCTCTAGTTAAATAGAGCTTGCGTCTAGTCTTATTTAAATTAGCAAGGGTTAATCTATTGTTTATTATTTTCTGATCGTCTTTTTCGTCATAGATTTTTTCTTTAATAAGTTCTTTTATCTTTTCTTCATTTGTGGGTATGCCTTGTGATCTAGCTTTTTCGTAATAGTGGTTTTCGCGCACTTCGATCTCTCCTGCATCTTTTGGAGACATGTGCTTTATATAATACTGATTATTGTTGCATAGAAAAGAAGATGAGCCCTTTACTATTTCCCAATAAAGAGATTTTAAATTTTTATTAAAAGCTTCTAGATCCATATGCTAAAAAGCCCCCGCTCGCGCAGGGGCTAGGATTAATTTACGCCAAGAGATTAAAAAATTTGTTGATCCGTTTTTAATAAATCAAAGTCTTCCTTTGATGCCGCTCTTCCAACATACCAGAAGCTAATAAAATAAATAAAAGCATTAGCTACTTTTATCATATGAGGATCTTCTGATTCAAAAATTTCGTCATACTTGTTCATTCGGGTTTCGTAATTTCCTTCGCCAAAAAATGGTTGTTTTTCCCCGTTTTTCTCATAGTATGACAAAAATAATATCCACCAAGTTATTACTTTATTACGAGCCCTTGTCTCTGCGGTATTATCAAACAGGGATTCTTTTTGCATCTCCAATTCGGTCAAAGAACTCTTAATAACAGAAATCTTGTCTTGCAATTCTTTTTTCTTGGTTTCAAAATAATCTGGACGATCTTTTTCTTCTAGAACGTCTAACCTTTGAATTTCGTTTTGAGCATTATACAGGTCTTTATAAGCATCTGCTTCGGCACCTTTAGCTTTATCCCCTAAAATGCCGCCATCATCAACGTATCTTTTATTTAACAAAGATCGAGTAAGGAGGCCAGCCTTAACGCCTTCAGAAAGTCTAACTCCATAAAATAATTCAGCCTCATCAAATAAAACTCTTGTGGGTTTCTTAATAAAGTACTTATGAGGAACTTGAGATACAACATCTTTGGTAATAGTTACCTTTTGTCCTTCTTCGTTTACCGACTCTTCTGTTTCTTTCACAAGCCCTTCTTTATTAATTGCAAATTCGTATGTAGTCTTCATTATAAATTTATATTATTTAGATCTTCTTCAAAATTTCTGATGCTATCGTTGCCGCTGTCTAGTATTTTCTTTCTTAGACGTTGGTACTTTTCATCATTAATATTATAACCATCTTCCTTTAAATCTTCAAGTAAGATTAAGAAGTTTTTATATAAATTTACGACTTGTCGCCTATTTTTAAATAGGACATATTCTTTTAGCTTAATATCTATTGCCATATAACCTTTGAAAAACCTTTACCTAATGGTATTTACACTCTGTAAAAATAAAAAAGCCCCAGTTTTTAGGCTGGAGCTTAGTTTAAATATTCTAACTATTATTGGAGAGGCAATGTTTCAAACATGAACATTCCTCTATCGGTTTGTTGAGGAGAACCAACTTGAGTAGTGAAGTTTAGTGTTACTGATTTATTAGCGCCAATTGAAGAAGAAATATCTTGAGAGTCTAGGCTTAATCTCTTGAGAACATATCCAACGCCTTCACCAGTAGCCAAATTAGTGTTAGCGCTAGCAGGAGCGCCCAACACAACGACAGCGTCATAAGTAGCATCATTATTTATTACATCAACAAGATTTCCAGTGGTAAGATCTTGGACTAGAGCATTCACGCTGAAAGAAATAGTAACTGGGAAATCGATTTCTCTAGAAAAAGCGTATTTACTACCGAGTTTTTGTAATGGAGTTCTATTTAAACCCATTGAGATAGAGAAATTTTGGATAGCAGCAGCAGTAGTGACATCTGTACCACCATAAGCTGTTCCAGTTGTTTTTGTTAGAGTGAGGGTAATATCGCCATGTCTCAGTGCTGAAATTCTGCCTAATGAGTTTTCACCATTAGGATTTGTAGCGGTTTGTGGTAAAGAGAAAATCCCGCCAGCGATTGCTCCAGCACTAGTTACACCGGGAGCATTTCCTGAATTTCCAGCAGTAAAATTCATGTTTAAGCACTCAACAGTAGAAGAAACAGTTGGGAAATCTCCTACAGCAGCATTTATGCTATAATTAGTCAAGAAACCATTTCCTAAGCCAATTGTATTTCCTTGAGTAATATTTGGAATAGCGTCGGATGCAAATGCAGAAGCATCATTACCTTCATTAACTGTTCTAACGTAATAATTTTTAGTATTTACAAAGCCACTAGTTAAGATTCCAGATAAGCAAGACTGAACAGCATTGACAGAAGTAATGCCAGCGGTAGTAGTTTGACTTGTTATAACAGAAAATCCTAAATTCTTTTCATTAGCCATATCTGAAAGTAGATATGAAAAATCTAAACCAACAGTTGGTTGCTCTACGATAATACGATCAATAGCAGCAAGATTGCCGAATTGATTGACATCTTTTCTTGCAATATTAAAATTATAATTGCAAGATTGAACGCGAGAAAACTGGTTAACAAATAAAGCTCCAGTTTGTGATGGTGTAGAAGCTGATACGTCAACACTATCATTTGTATTGAATAACGCTTCTGATTGGTAAATTACACGATTTCTTGGCATATTTTTAATCCTTTAAAATTCTATTCATTATTACATTTTTTATTCAGTTTTGAGAAATAATTAAATTATATCAGGTATTTGCATCCAATAATCTCCATGCATTAAAATACCCTTAGTTGCGTCTTGAGGAGAACTCATTTGCCCTCCAAAAGTTAAAGTTGCTGTTTTATTCGCTCCGATTGACGAGCTAAAGCTCATAGATTCTAATAGTGTAGATTTGGCTGTATATTTAGCTCCTGTGATTCTTCCTAATGAAGAATTTTCTGTTCCGGGTTTAATGTGAGAAATTGACACATCGAAAGAAACATCTTTGCCAGTAACCATAGTTAGTAGATTTCCAACAACAAGATCAGAAACCAAAACATCTACAGAAAGAGAATAATTAATTGGGAAAGTTATTTCTTTAGAAAATTCGAAAGTATTTCCTAATTTCTTTAGCGAATCTCTTTGCATAGCAATTGATAAGCTGTAGCTTTGAGCATTTAAAGAAGCTGAAGACGTATCAATACCAAAACCAGAAAGGGCATATTGACTTAAATCAAGGACAATGCTTCCGGGCTTAAATACTGAAACATTGTTAGTCAAATCACTCCTATCATTAAAATCAGGCAAAGAGAATGTTCCATTTACTCTAGATCCATTGGAATCTAATGAAGGTAATTGATAACGTTGCCCAGCCGCAGAAGATTTAAAATCATTAGCGCCTGTGTGGAAAGAAATATTCCTAGCTTCATTACCAACAGTAACAGTAGGGAAGTCTCCAACAGCGCCATTTGTAGAGTAATTATTAATTACAACATTTCCAAATGCAATAATCGCTTGATCTAATGTGCCAGTAGTAGCTACTGTTACGTCGTTTCCTTGAGCGACCGTCCTAACGAACATGTTTTTATCGTCAGTGACTTTCGTTAATATCCCAGATAGGCAAGTAACGTTGATAACGCTAGCCGTTCCTTCTGGATAATTATTTGCTAAAGTTGGAGAAAAAGTTTGGATATTGCTCGTACCGCCGATCCCGACATTAACTGGCACATTAGTAGGATTACCAGCGCTAGTTTGAGATCCATTTATAAAAATAACTCCTGACCCTTGGTTAGTTATTGAGACCCCTGTCGCTTGACCAGCAAATAGGCCTCCCGTTGCGACACCAAAAGAAAGCACTGGAGGTACGTTTGCTCCTCCTTGAGGTAGCGTTAATGTAAATGGATTTAAATATCCTTGACCGCCATCGGCAATAGAAGCCGCAGTTATTGCATATTCTGCTTGTCCAGAAGTAACGATAGTTAAATTTACAGTAGCACTCCTCTTAAGGGCCTTAACATCGAATCCTAATTCTTCTTCATTATTGAAGCTATTTTGAAGATAAGAAAAATCCAATGAAACAGTAGGCTGATCAATTATAACTCTATCAATTGCGGCCAAAGCGCCAAACTGGTTTACGTCTTTCCTTGTAATATTAAAATTATAATTAATACTTTGAATACGATCAAGATTAGTAATATTTGCGGCCAAGCCGCTAGTCATTTGCGCCAAAGAAGCACTCGCCGTAGTGCTGCCTGAATTTACTGTTCGCACAGAAAGAGGATCTAATTGATTCAATTTTTGAGTTGGAACATTTACGGCATTATTGCCTGTAACGAATTTATAGTGTCCACTTATAGCTGGGCTAGGGCCAACATATAAAGCTTCATTTTGGTAAATTACTCTTGTTCTTGGCATAAAATATTATGTTTGTCTTGGTTGTCTAAACTTGATCAGTTCAAAATCAATCAGCCCATAATAGGAGCTAGGATTGAGATTGTTCTCTATATCTCTTACACTCGCGACTTTAGAGACAGAAACACTATCTATCATGCAGTAATCTTTTCCAGATGTTAAAGAATCGTAATTAAATGCTATTCCACTTTTGAAGCTCCCTAACACATTAAAAGGATTATAAGTTGCGTCAATTAAAGGAACATTATCATAATTTCTATCTCTGAATAAAGAACAAACTGCATCTAATGTATATTGAGAATCGGCGATCACGATTGCTCGGAAATCCATTTTCGTTTTGTCAGTGCCGCCAAAAGCCCAAGGGTCATTTGTACTGCTATTATTTTTAATAAAAACCACAGGATAAGTGATAGTATTTTCTTTAAGACTTGACTTTAAAGACTCTGTTGAGGTCTTATTTCTTCTGACGTATTGAGTCTCAAAAAGTAGGACCTCTTCTGGCTGAGAGGTTAATAATACATTAAATTCTTTAACTGAGTAAGTCCCTGAAACAGTAAGAGACCCAGAAGCCAAATAGATTTGCCCTTCTGAATAATTAATACCGCTAACTGGGTTTTGACCTAAATTATAATTTACTCCACCAATACTAACCCCAGTCATTACTGTAGCGCCAGATATAGAAGTATCATAAACTAATCCTTTATAAGGCCCATTGTATGCATAGAACCCATTGACGTAAGATGAGTTGGCAGGAAAAGCACTTGTGACATTATAATAAGCCTCGCCTTTAGATAATAGAGTATGGTCAAACCACATTAGGAACGAAGAAGATATTTGGTTATCAAATTGGGGTTTCATTATTTAAGTTTTTCCTTTAGGTTTCTTAATATCTCGCTTAAGTAGTCTACAGTAACGAAAGAACCTTTTCTAACTTTATAACTTGATTGAATACCTCCGCCAGATTGGCTAGGCTCTGGACTTTTGAATCGGCCAGACAAGTAGTAACCAAGGCCAGAAATTCCTCTCTCAATGCCCTTAACCCAGCTTCTACCATTTTCCCAAGGCAATGGAGTCTCCGCTTCTATTGCTTTAAGAGTTGGAGCTAAGACTTTGAAATTGAATTGTATTCCTGTTTCTATGTTTCTTACTGTAGGTTTTTGATTTAGATCGATTTCTTGTTCTAAAATTTGCCTTACTTCTTGAGTTGGGTTAGCGCCTTCTGCAAACCCAATAAATGAAAACAAATTTGCATCACTTTTCGTTCCGGGCAAAGTCTTTGAAATATTTGAAGCGCCAACCCCCTCCTCTAACTCTTTAGTAACAGGGTGTTGATTGAACTCTCTAAGAGCTTGTTTTTTAATCCTTTCAAATTCCTTAAAGGCTCTTTGATAAGCTAAATTTTGAATGTCTTTATTAAAGAGAAGTTTTTTGACTTCCCTATTTAAGATTGTCTTATTTATGGTTGCCATTATGTAGACTCTTTCATCATGTACTCATAATAAGGTTCATCAATAAATCTTTTAACAACAAAACCATATTGGACATTCCAAGATTTGCCATCAAAAGTTATCTTTTCAGTGCTTCCATTTTCAATGTAATCTTTAGTTTCTGTCTTTACTCGGATTCTCGCAATTGCTTTTGGATTTTTAATCTCTGAACCTAAACCAATAAGGTCTTCTTCTGGATTGCCATAGAAGATTCTCGCTTTGTAAGTGCCATACACCGGGGTATAAGTTACGCTTTCTGGCAACTCGTCGCCGGGGTATCCAAAAGCTGGAGTTTGGTTTATGGAAGTGATGTTTTTAATAGGCTCTTTATAAATGACAATATCCTGACACAATGTATCAAAAAGATCATTGTAGTTTGATCCAAAGCTAGCTCTTTGTTCGTTTGTTAATAAAGATGCCATAATTAAACTCTATTAAATGGACGAGGTGTATAATATTTATCAGTGATAAAGGAGCCAGCGACAGTATCGTCGCCAGCAATTTGAAGAGGGCCAACATCATTAACGTTATAATCACCAACCATCATAGTTAATTCAGTCAAGGCAGTCTTCTTTGCATCTAAGTATATTTTACTTGTTTCGTTTCGGTTGATTCTTCGGACAGTCCCGCCGCCATCTGTTACTTCTAGGACAGAATCGTTATTTATTGAATTTAGAGTTTGTTTGACTTTTAAATCATAGAAGTAGCATTCATAAATTTTCTTATAAACAGACTTCTCTGCTTCGCCAAGGTTTGGGTCAAGCTCTAAAGTGGCGTCATTAATAACGATATCTTTATTTAATTTATTATTAAGGATACCAATATTGTTTCGAAGCCAGTAGCTAATAGCTGGTACTGAAAGGTCAGTTGGCTGACCTAATTCGAAATAAAGTTCTTGAGCCATGTCTACGATTTTCATATTAGTATGTTATTTCTGGGTTAATGATGAAATATCCACCTTCAATAGTACGAGCATAATCTGCTCCTGAAAATACTTGAACATCAAACAATAGGTAACTAGAGGGTAAAGCTGCCATTCCAGCCCTGCCTACATCGATGTCTACATATCCACTACTATATAAGGAACCATTTGTTCCTGAGATTATTTGTGGATTTAAATTTAATAAGATACCAGAGCTAGGCACATAAACGTTATCATTTGTATATCCCGCGCCATAACTAGCTCTTATATATCCAGAGGCCGTGAAACCTGATAAATTCATTATATTATTATCAGAATCACGGGCTACAAGTCTCTTGTAAAAAGAGTTTCCTTGCGTACCTGTTAAATTCATACACATTATTACACAAAAAAAGCCCCTTTCGGGGCTTGAGAAGAGATATTTTAAAAATTAAGCATTATCGCTAGTGGGAATTGGATCAGGGACCACATCAGGGATAACATCAGGGATTGGAGCAGGTGGAGGAACGGGCTCAGTGACAGCAACAACGGCAAGATCACTTTGCACAGATCCAGCTACATTACTAATTGTTACAAAATAGTTTCCAGAATCAGAGATCTTGGCATCCGCAATCTGCAAAGAGCTTCCGCTTGCTCCAATAATAGTCTCATTATCTTTACTCCATTGGAAAGCTAATGGTTGATCGCCCATTGCACCTACATTTAAAACACCAAATCCGCTAACGGTCAAATTAAGATTTTGAGGTTGTGATGTAATGGTTGGAGCTTGAAAGAAATTTAATGATGCATAAGAACTGATAATCGAACTCACTGGATTATTAATTTGTACATTGTAAGAGCCTAGATCGCCAGTCCCGGCTGAATTAATGGAATAAACTGGAGAGGTAGCTCCTTCGATAGCGGTTCCATTTTTAACCCATTGATAATTCAATGGAGAATCGCCACTTGCGACTACGGAGAATTGAGCAGGTTGCCCATCTATAACTTTTTGATCTACTGGTTGGGTAGTAATAAATGGAGCAATAGCTTCAGTATAGCCTAAATTATCTAGCACTACTTTCTTTACATAATTATAGTCAGCTTCGGCAGTTTGTTCAGAGGGCCAATCCTGCCAATCATCTCCGTACATGCAAGTATAAGTCCTATCTAGGCTTAAATCTTGTGGGTTTTTAAGGACTACTGAAAATTTGATTCCATTATGTGGATCAAAGTCATTAAAGTCTACGTCCAATCTGGTGACATTCGCGCCAGATGGTTTTGGGTAAACGGGTATAAATATTGTATTCATTTTCTTATTTTAATTGAAATTTAAGTTATTCTAATGTTTTTTACACTTTATAATCCAAATCTTCCTTTTGTAGCATTGTAATTTTGTAAAACTTGAGCGGCAGATAATGCAATATTATAAACTCTTGTTTCTCCTATTCTTCCATTGAAAAAATAACCACTGCTATGTCTTCCGATATATTGATCTGTTTGACCAGTAGGAAGCGCTCCAGAAGCGGCTACACTTTGGACTTGAATGCCATTAACATACATAATTTTTGAACTTCCATTATAAGTGCAGACAATATGATTCCATGCGCTTACAGTTAAGTAAGTAGATGGAGAAAAAGTCGAACTTTGATTACTTACTGAACCCATCGTTCTAAATACAAAATTTGCATTTTCAAAAAACATGCTATATTGAGTATTTACTTGTCCTTTTTCAAATAAGAATCCATTTTGACTCAAGCTATTAGGATAACACCAACATTCCATTGTTATTGTTTGAGAATCATAAGCTGCGGAAGTAGATGATTGTAACCAACTATCACTACCATTATAACTAAAATATTTTGGATCACTTGAATTATATGTTGCATTATTAATTGTCCAAGATAAAGCGGTTGGACTTACATCATAAAATGTTGTTCCTGCGCCGCCATAACTATATGGATTACCAGCATCAAGATTTAATACTAATCCTTGTTGTACAATTGTATTTGCAAATTTTGACTTTTGAGCTTCGTAATTTTGAGCAACTTCTGTTGCACTTAATGCTCTGCTATATACATTACATGCGTAAATATTTCCGGTAAAAGAATCGGTTCCTACTGATGGACCAACGCCAAATCTTAAAGTAGAATTTGCGGTTAAAGTTTGACTATTCGTTGTTGGTGAACCATATGACGCACCATTTAAAAAAGTTTTTAATGTTGTTCCTGATTTTTGAAATACTGCGTTATAAATAGTATCTCGTACTAAATAAGTTCTTGCAGTAGGAGAATCAGTTACTGAATCTGTGAACCACGCACCATAATTCCATCTTAATTGACCTGAATAAACTGTCAATAAAGTTCCTCCTCCACCTTGAGCGTAATCCATTAAAAAATCCCAATCTGATGGATTTTTGTGTTTAAACCAAATAGATACGGTCCAATCTTTATTAAAATCAACATTCAAGTTTTGAGATTGAAAAAAACTATTTGATGTAGATGAGCCTACAAATGATCCTTTATTGTAATAATCAAATCTAGGCAAATTAGTGCCAGCATAAAAATAATTACTTGTGTTTGCTAAATCAATAAAACTTCTATCAGTATTTGATATACCCCATTTTTGTCCAAGATATGTGTGGACTTGTTTCATTTCAGTAGAGCTTAATGATCTATTGAAAATAAGTATTTCGCACATATCACCATTATAAAAACGACTTGCTCCACTAGCTAAAGAACCAATAACTAAACCAGTAGTAGATTGAACTATAGCAGCATTAACAGTTGAAGATGATTGAGCAGTTCCATTTGCATAAGGAGTCGCAGTCGAAGAAGATTTATTTAATGACAATATCCCAATAACATTATCTGTATAAGACCATTGGCTAGATGCAGTATCTAAATAAGCAGATCCATTTCCATTTGCATAATAAAAAGTACTTGCATTAGAATTTCTTTGAATTACAAATCCCGTATAGGTTACAGCGGCATGATAGTTATCAATTAATACAGCGTATTGATTCGTTTGCGTTGTAGGTTTATAAATTATAAAAATACTAACATCATTTGGGACAGAAATTCCAGACGTTATTGTCAAATAATCAAAATTACCAGCAATAAAATTTATGCTCTTTCTGCCATTATTTACTGATGTCCTACCCGGTTGATATGCAACTGTTGCTTGATTTGCATGAAAATTATTTCCGCTTTTATCTCTCCATTGGCTTACTTCTGTGCCTGAACTGTAACTAAAAGTAGAGTCATCAGCAGCATCTAACCAAACCAACAATCCATTTTTTACAGGCAAATCAGTTGGATATGATTTATTTTGTGATGCATCTAAACACATCACTAAAGAATCCTGAACTATTTTGGGGCTATACTGAAGCATTTTGTTCCTTTATATTGTTAAGATAAATATTAAAATTTTCCTTGGTTGCGTCTTTTAGTTTGACTAGTTTATGATACTGCTTATGACAAGGATTGCATAATGTTATTAAATTATTGACTTCAAATCTATCGCCTGAAAAATGTTTCCATGAATTTAAATGATGAGCATGTATATTTTTATTAGAATCGCAAATAACACATTGGAATCTATCTCTTTCGAAACAAGACCTAGAGAGTCCTTTAAGGATAAATTTTTGATTTTTTCTTAATTTTCTTTCTTCTTCTGTTAAATTGTGATTCCAAGCATGATGTTTCCGACCAACTCTTTCTTTCGATGATCTTCTAACACCTTCAATTTTTCTTTCTCTTTGCAAACATTTACATGATCCTACGTTTCCATTTTTTAAATCTTTAGAAATAACGTTGTGTTTATTGCCGCAATCACATTGACACAGCCAATACCATCTATCATTTCTTCTGTAAGATTTTTCTAAAACGATTAATCTATTAAATCTTTGACCGATAATTGATTTATCGACTCTCTCTTCTCCTGAAATTCCTAATTTACATTTATGACAATAACAATCATTCGATCTATTAAAAGCAGAATAAGGAGTTTCTTTTATCACTCCACATTTATCACATTGATATTGAATTCTAGAAGCGCTATTTTTCTTTAACATTTCTACAGGCAAATTTATTTTGTCGCCCACGTTGCAAACAACTCCTTTGGATCTATAATAATTTACAGTTCCACCTACAATTAAAATTGGTAATGTTTTTGTTATTAACATATATTATTTTCCAAATCTATATTTTTGAGCGTTGTAATTTTGAACTATTTGATTGCTTGTTAAAGACGCAGTATATAATAAGAAATTAGCAAAATTTCCTTTAAAATATTCTAAACTAGAAACACTATCAGTCAAATGTCCTATAAAAAAAGAAGACCCAAATCCAGACGGGATATGAGAGCTTGTCCCAACAACAACACCATTTAAATAAAGCGTTGAAATTGTCCCATCACATGTAAATGTAATATTATACCAAACATTAACAGTCACTGTTGAGGATGAAGTGATAGATGGTGTGCCTATCCAAGCGCTTCCATTTCCAAGATAAACTACTAAATTACCAGCACCATCTCTGTTTAATGATATTGCAATAGTATTATGCGGTTGACCGTTAATAAAAGTATTTAAAGCTTTAGCTTGGTCTGTATACTTCATCCATCCAGAAATAGTCATTGGCACAGATAAAGTTCTGGTTACTGACACATACTGAGTAGAGCCATTAAAAAAAAGATTCCTTGCTTCAGTGCTAGTAAAAGTAGGAGCATTATTTAGACTTCCATTTATTTGACTGTTGGTTAAATCATACCAAGTTGTACCAGATATCGGATAACTTGAATAATAATTACAATCTAACCACAAAAGAAGATCATCAGTTACAATTTTGGGCATAGAAGTTATTCTATTTTTTTCCAACTCATATTGATAAGATGCTTCAGCAGTTGTTAATGCTCTATTAAATATTTTATAAAATAAAATTTCTCCTTGAAGATTTTGACTTGTACCGGTTGGATAAAACAATGAATCTGTCGCCGTTGTACCTTTGTCAAAGGCTACAGCATTTGTTAACGATCCATTCAAATAAAAACGAACAGTAGCACCATCATACGAAACAATATAATGATAATACTTTCCAGTTGTTAAAACGGTTGTGTCATAAAAATCAGTAAAAGATGTAGCTCCACCTCTGCTTATTCTCACATACAATCTTTTTGATGCACCATCAACTCTAATAACCACACCTTTTACTTGATATGATTCTCCATTATCAAAAATACCATAATTTGTACCATTATTTGGTCTAGCAATAATTGCAAATGCCCATTCAATAGTAAATGGAATAGCACCTAAAGTTTTTATGGTAGTGTTTGAATTAAAACTAATATAATCTGATTGCGCATTTTGTTCAATTGCATCTTTGTATGGATGTTGTAATATAGGATACGTGGTTGGATATATTGTATTTAATGTTGTAGTATTAGTCAAATCTCTAACATTGGTTACTGATGTTGTTAAACTTAGTGGTATTGCCCATTTTGAACCCAAATATTGTTCAATTTGTTTTCTTTCAGTGTCAGACAAACAACGATTGTAAACTATAACTTCAGAAATAAAACCAGTAAAAAAGTTCACATTTGAAGCGGCTTCTATTTGTTTTCCTATACTAGTAACAAATGAACCAACAGATGGAGTAAGTGTCGGGCTAAGTGTAGATCCACCCATATCTTTACCATTAGAGTAAAGTTTTAATGTAGACGATCCAGCAGATCTTGTTGCTGTCGCAGTAATTATATTTGCGGCGTAATCTCTAATATTGGCTGTTTGTCCGGTTGGTTGAATATAAGGACCGGCTCCAGCACCAATATCAAAATATATCCAATCTGCACTATTAACAACAGCAAGTCTTATTTCTTCATTTGCATCACCAGATCCTCTTTGAATTAAAACTCCATAATTAGTATTACTTACTTTTGTGTATTTATAAACTACAAAAATTGTTTTTTCATTTTGAGTTTGTAAAGCGGAGTTATTTGGAATTTCAAAATAATCAGTTCCGTCAAAATAAATACTAGACAAACCATTTAATGCATTACTTGTTAATAGTGGTTCATTCGCTAAAGTTAATCCACCGCCAGTAGCCACAACACCAGATGTGCTTTTATCAGACCAATATCTTACATAACCTATACCTTCAGTAGTTAAAGTTGAAGAATCCGAGGCATCGAGCCATAATATACATCCGCTCAATTGCTTTGGAGTTTTAACATATGAAACGGAAAGATCACCATCTAATTGAAAAATTAAACCGTCTGTTATACTTCTTCCGCCTGCATTTACTGTACTCATATTTTATATTCCATAAGTTTTACGGGTTGCATTGAAATTTTGTTGTATTTCTGTTACGGTTAACGCTCTATTATAAGCTTTAATATTTGAAATGATACTATTGCATGGCCAATTAGCGTCTCCTCCGCCAATAAAATAAGGAGTAGTAGAAGTGTATTGTCTTAATTGTTTAGTTAATGTATTGCTATCTACTAAAGCTCCATTTATATATAATTTTCTAGTACCTTCTTCTACATTTGCTATATAAATACCGTGATACCAAGTATTTAAACTTAAAGTTACGCCTAAAGACGCATTTGTTGCGTCATTATACCATGTTATAATATATATAACATTTGAAGGTGATTTATAATGCCCAAATCCTTCATGATACCCCTGTCTTCCAAAAAGATAACCGTCATATAATCCGGGAGGAGTCCCTAATAATTTAAACCAGATTTCATAAGTATGAGTATTATTACTCAAACTATCTAACACTGAATTAGCTACTGGAGTTATAAATTGCCCTCCAGCATTTCCATTAAAATAAAATCCTCCACTATCAAATGAAATAGCAGAACTAGTAAGATCAATATTATAATTATTTCCACTCATATCCAACAAACCACCACCACCAGCAACAGTATTAGCAGAGCGAGATGTTGGTGTAAATTCTGATGCGTATGCTTTTTGTTCTAATTGTAATTCTGCTATATCAACAGTAGCAGGTAAAGTAGCAATAACTGGAAAAAAATAAAAGAAAAAAGATCCTCCCGTTGCACTACTAGTAAATGTTCCTGTCCATTTTTGCCAATTAGAAGTCAAGATAGGAGAATAAACTCCAGTAATTTCTGGATATGTTGCCGTGCCTGTTTGATACGCACTAATACTAACCTTTCCACCTATCGCATTTTGAGATGTAGCTCTAATGTAAGCGGTAAAAGCGTATTGTGTATTTGCTATATAAGTTGGCTGAACTCCATAAGCCATTCCATCGCTTCTATCAGATCTAAACCAATTTAACCTTACACAATCATGAAGTCTATTATCATAAGCAAAACCATTTGTTATTGCTGTTTTAATTAAAGCGACATTAGGAAGGTGAGGTTCTCCCCACCACATTGTAGGAAAACTTGTAGCATTAACGCTAATTCTTGTATCAGAATTTATATAAGTTAATACTTGCTCTGGAGTTTTTGAAGCGTCATTGGTTCCATCGTATTGATGCAATGTGAAAGTAGTAGATGTTAATCTTTTAAAATAATAATTAGTGCTTAGATTTAATCCCCCTCCAGTACTTTGAGGTCGGATTACATCATAAGTTGCAAAACTATTAAAATATGCAGTAGGAGACGAAACGGTTATTACGTTATCAACAGAAACAGAAGCTATTGTTCCTATAGATCCATAAACTCCTCCATTATACAAACTATCTCTATATGTTCCCCAGCTATTTCCTGCGGATGGATAGGTATTTGCCGCTCCTCCTGCAACTGTACTGTATATATTTGTAGTAGCTTCGCCTCTAAAGCTTTTAGAAAATTCACGGTTATAATATAACTGTAAATCTTTTTTTACTACTCCTCGGTTGGCATGTTGGACAGACATACTTTATTATTATATTGTTAATTTGAAGGTAAGAATACTTTTCCTATTACTGAGTCTCTTTTACTCAATAGTTTTTGCTTTAGAACTTCGATTCGATCTTTAACTTTTTCATAAACTAATTGGCACACCTCTTCTTGGTCTTTGCCTGTAGACTCTAAGAGAGTGGCTATCTCTTCGATGTTTAAAGACTTGCCATTTGTAGTGTCGGTTATTAGGAATCCAACAATAATCCTGTCTGGATCATCGACTGGACAGAACTCGTATTTGTATATTTTGTATTCTATTTCTTCCATAAAATTTTATTTAAATAGTGGGATATAGACTTTGTCTCCTGCTGCTGCGCCGGTCATAATTGGCAGCCAAGAAACGAAAGTTTTGCTAGCTGTACTTGTCCCTGCTTCTAATAAAGCAGATTCTACTCTTAATACAGGGGCAGAGCCATCGCCTTTAATATGAAGCCTTGCTGCGGCTGGATTAGTTAAACCAATTCCAACGTTGCCATTTGTTTCGAATGAGTGATAGGTCGTTGCTCCTGCTCCTACTAATAGTTTACCATTGTCTGTTCTAATAGTAGAGTTACCTGCGCCACCATCAGTGGTTCTGTTTGAAGAGTTAGTAAACATTACCAACCCATTAGTATTACCATTTCTGCGCAATACTATTGCTGAATAAGCATTTATTCCTGAATTGTTATTTCTAACAAAAGAAAGATGCCCCGCATCTGTATCATTATATACATCAAGTCTTCCAGCAGCAGTATCAGTTCCAATACCAACATGACCATCGTTTGCCTGAATACGCATTCTTTCATTTGTACCATTAGCATAGAATCTTAAATGACCAGCAGTAGTACCACCGTTATTATAACCGATAAACATTCCGTCTGCATTGGTAGTCGATTCATTTCTAATGACTCTTATGTTTGCGTATATATCTTGAGGATTAGAGGTTATATTTAATACTGCGACAGTTCCAAATCTTAGAACATTTGCACCAGCGATATTAACATCACCACCAGAGACTTCAAATTTATAAGCAGGAGTTGTTAACCCTATACCAACATTACCGCCAAGAGGATTTAAAACTATAGGATATGATAAATCACCACCAACTGTGGCATGTTTGCCCTGCAACCATAGGCTAAATGGAGAAGTGACCATTCTGCCAACCGCTAGTTCTACGCCTAAGCTATTAACATTAAAAATTGAGGCAGAACTAGGAGTTAAACTGGGGTCCATTGACGTACCGTAAACTTCCAAAGGACTTCCTACTGATGTCGTTCCTATCCCGACATTTCCATTATCATAAATACTTCCAGTAACTAATAGTTTAGTTCCACTCCAACGAGGGACATAGTTGGATACTCCGACTCCAGAAAGGAAAGTATTATTTGCATAACCACTCAGAGTGTTGATTTTCGTATCAAGGACCGAACCTGTGGCAGCTAGGTTCGTGTTCGTAGTGTTAATCTTAGTATCAAGGGTAGAACCAGTAGCAGCTAGGTTAAGGATCGTCGCAAAGTTCGCGTTGGAATAACCGCTCAGAGTGTTAATCTTAGTATCAAGGGTAGAACCAGTTGCAGCTAAGTTTGTTATCGTCGCGAAGGTGCTGT
>Ga0209190_1000021_pt1 | contig 120225 bp, 96 predicted proteins | sample M_140205_XF_Meta_FD_187315 | JGI IMG/M metagenome (GOLD analysis project Ga0209190, IMG submission 187315) | Freshwater microbial communities from Lake Montjoie, Canada to study carbon cycling - M_140205_XF_MetaG (SPAdes) (version 2) | ecosystem: Environmental > Aquatic > Freshwater > Lake... | reverse complement strand
CTCATTTTTATTTTATAAAATGAGACTATAAATGAGACCATATATCGTCACAAAAATATTTTTATATGTTATTATAAATCGATATATTTCTAGATTAACTTTGGAATAAGAATCCAATCTAGAAATGTTTACAAATTATTTCTAGATTGATATCGTATTGGAAATATAAACTACAAACAAACTTAAAGAAAAAAATAGTATAATTATACATAATACCTAATACAAATGGCATCACCAGTGAATACAACCCTTACGTGTAAAAGCGCAAAGGTTTGGGCGTTTTATCATGAACATCCTCATCTAGATTTTGAAAATATGAACGTTATGTTTACAGATATTCTTGTATCTATTATGCAGTCAACTAATCCAGTAAATAATAACATTAATGCACAAATCTTGAATGGAATTGCAAATATTCAATCACAGCTTACGAGTCAACAAGTTGAGTATGGTAAGCAACTATTTTTAAAGCTTACAGAGTTTAAGAAAGAATATATTGATGATTTGAAGATGATTTTGTCGTCGAATATTGCGGATAAGATTGCTCCTTTGATTAAAGATTCAAATGGGACAATATTAGACAAGACCCAATTATTGTTGTCTGAACTTGTTCCAAAAAATAATGAAAATCTCTCTAGACAGATTAATGAAAACATCAAATTCTTTTGTTCATCCATTACGGAAGAGATTAATAAAACATCAAAAACGAATGGCGAACCTTTGTCGCAATCATCACTGGATGAGTTTATTAAAACGATTGATTCAAAATTTACTAATGTTATTGATTCAACTAGAAAAATGGTTGATTCAAACAAAGATGCAAATTTGTCACAATTTTCCTCTATAACTTCATCACAAAATGCGCTTCTATCTGAAGTAAAAGATGTTCTTAAAAGGATGGAAAATTCGAGTTCAAAGGGGAAAATGTCGGAGAATATTGTTTTGAATATTTTAAGGGGTTTATTTACATCAGCTGAAGTTGAATATGTTGGTTCTCAAAAAGAATCAGGAGATATTATGATTCATCGAAAAGATAGACAGAAGATTCTTGTTGAGAATAAGTGTTATGAATCAAAGACAGTAGGTTCTGACCAAGTTAAGAAATTCATTCATGATGTAGATAAACAAAATTGTTCAGGACTATTTCTTTCTCAAGAGGGAGGTATTGTTAATAAAAACAATTTCGAAATAAATATACATAATAGAAATGTATTACTATATATCCATAATGTAAATTATGACCCAGAAATCATTAAAATTGCTATTGATATTATTGACTCTTTCAAATCCAAGTTGGATGAAATTACAACAACTGATGACTACCATATAAGCAAAGATACACTCGAAGATATTAATAAGGAATATCAACTATTCGTTGAACAAAAATTTGCCCAATTGAAAATGGTTAAGGAATTCTCTCAAAAGATGATTAAAAACATTGAAGGTATTGAACTTCCTTGTCTTGAAAAGATGTTATCATCAAGATTCGGGTATATTAATTCAGGCAAATTCATTTGTGAAAAGTGTAGTTTTGTTGGAAAAAATCTACTAGCTCTTTCAGTTCACAAACGAACGTGTGATAAAACGAATGTACCTACACAAGAAGTTGAACATGAGGCTACTATGAATATTACATTTTCATCACTTGCGCCACCTGCGCCACAACAAAAACAAGTTAAAGCAGTTACAAAAAAAGCAGTTACTCCTTCACAAGATAAATAGAAGCGTCAAGTCTACAAGACTGAACTTAATTATGGTGTCGATTTCATATTGAGGGTATTTTGTAATTCATTTACCGTGAATATAAAACACCAAAATTGTTCGTATATTGTATATTATTCAAATACTAATTTACAACACTATATATAAATATAATCATGTTTAAGAATTTTACGCATTATGATTTCATTTACAGTCAATCAAAGTCATTCTCTTTCATTGTTTTTATTATAACATTTCTGTTATTATTAGTAAATAGTAAAATCAATATTATACCCTTAAATATTTTAACATATATCGGAAGCATCTATTTGTTTCATTACAATCCTGGTTATTATGAAGTTGTAAAAATAAGAGACCCTACACTAACGCCATTATTATTTCTTTATGATATCATTGGTCATTATCTACCGTTTGTAGTAGTCTACAAAGTGTATAATACAACAACTATAAACTATCCTTTATGTATCGCAATTTTACTGACATATTTACTCATATTCCATTCCCAATTATACAATATATATTTCGATTACGAGAGATTTTTTCTCTAAGTATCATTCCTAAATCTCTCGAACTTATAGATTCAATCCATTAACTCCGAGAGATTTCATCATAAAAACACAAACCGGCCATCAACCGCACAATACTTTCTCGCAATATTTCAGTCATATTTTCCCGAATGGTAGAAGTTTACTGTCATATTTCGAGAGATTTGGTGCCGAACCATCTATAAATACACAATCAACCATCAAATCTCTCGAACAATCAAATCTAAACTAATTATCAAGAGTATAAGACCCTCTTATCAATGGTTCATACGGATAAATCTCTCGTAAGAATTCACTCGCCGTAAAAAATAACAATACGAACCATAAAACCGGCGCATTCTTTGATGTAACATAACGGTCAAACCTAAAATAATACGCCAACATCCATCCTACAAAAAACGCAGTAATATCACCAATATGATTTTCTTTTGTTTATAAAACACGCCCATTTGGTGCAACACTTTTCTCTATTCTCTCAATCATATAATGAATACCATTAGCAATTATGAAATTATAACCAAGCGGAATATTAATGTATTGTATCAAAGAACACGACAATACTCCTCCACATAAATGACCTATCGTGTGTCTATCAAAATAAGATAACCCCATTATTATTCTATAATATATGCAAATATCATAGATTATCATCCCTACATTATACACAAATGAATCTCAAAACAGGCGACCTTTTATTATGCGACGACCTCGCCTACGGAGACTGGGGACTCTTAAGTTGGTTCATCAAATTCATGACGAAAAGCGACTTCTCGCATATCGGGATGGTTGTAAAAGACCCCGACTTTTTAGAGACGCCATTGAAAGGAACGTATGTGTGGATGTCCGGCACATCTAATGTTCCTGATTCAGAAGACAATACGCAGAAGTTCGGCGTCCAATTTGCCCCCTACGAAGAGTTTATCAAGACTTATAGCGGTAAAATATACGTTCGTAAACTACACTCCGAGAGATATGATGAACTGTTCACTCCCGAGAGATTAAAGAAAATACATCAAGTGGTTTATGATAAACCATATGATCTTGTAATCACCGACTGGATTGAATTATATTGCAAGAAAGACCCACGCCCTCAAAAGACGAACCGGTTCGTCTGTAGTGCATTTATCGGTTATGTTTATACGCAACTCACGCTTCTACCGGAAGACACAGACTGGGATTTATTATTTCCAAGTTACTTCTCTAGTGAAAACCCGGGCCTGCGCCTCCGGCACGATTCATATCTCTCACCGGAAGAACTCGTCCATGACTAATAAAACTTATATAAAATAATCAAATACAATCATTATATACAACAATATATCATGATTGAAAATGTTATAAGTCATACTGAAAATAAAGATGAACAACTCGCTATTTCCTCTTCAAATTTAGAAATGTATTGTGTTTATCACAAGAATTATTACATTAGAGAAGACAATTATTATTTTACATTTTTCGGTGTTAATGAGGTCTATCCGAAGGAGAAAAAAACAAACACGGTTCTAGAATATGAATTAGATATTTATAACCCATTTCTTCAAAAAAGAGGATATATGGAAACAAGCGCATATTTACATGTATACTGGAATAAACTATATAAAAATAAAGACATGGTCGGATTTTCACAATATGATATGAAACATAATACCATATACAATAACCTTCATAAAAACACTATATATGTATTGAACGCGAATGCACCAATTGTTAAACACGGCAAATGGAATTCATCCATGTTTCCAAAAATACGCAACTTGGATTTTATTATAAAAAGTTACAACACACATTTTAATAAAACATACTCGATAAAAGAGTTAGAAGACCAACCTCTATCTTTATGGCAGACGAATATCTATCCTGTTCAAATTTATGAAAAATTATGTAGTTGGTTGGAAAAACTAGTTGAAGAAATATATCCTTGGTCTAATCAATCACCTTACGAAACGCATTTTGGAAGCGTTGGAGGTTATACCGAGAGAGCATTATCTATTTTCAACGCATTTGAAATATATGAGGGTGTACCGTATTCTAATTTGGATATAACACATGGGGTCGGCGCAGACATTAAAGAGCAATATAACGAAAAATCATTTTTAAATAATTACAGTCAGGATATACATACAAGATATATAGATAATATCACTGGAAATCACGCTAGTAATTTTTGTATGTTTAAAGCCGAGTGTTATTTGGATTATGTAAAATATAGTTGCGAAAGAGTAAATATAAATAACCGAAACGGTTTGTATTTTATGAGAAGTGATTGGGAACATCCGAAACAATACGCATTTGATATAGAAGGTGAAGACCCGCGCATCTTTATAATAAATAACCAGGTTTATGTGATTTTTATTTGTTTATCTCCTTATCCAGGGCAAAATAGATGTATCGGCGTATCACCATTCGGCAAATGGAGTCCAATTTTTTTACAAATCGAAAACATGAAACACAACGTAATTGAAAAAAATTGGGCGCCGTTCGTCAAAGACGATAAACTATTTTTTGTCTATAATTATGACCCATTGGTGATTATTCATTATGACTTCAATCCAGTCGGTTGGTGTAATATTGTTTATAAACAAGATAACGTTAGATTACCCATAGATACTTCAAAAACATTTTTAAGAGGCGGTTCGAATTTAATTAAATATAAAGACAACTATTATATAGGTGGTTGTCATTCAAGAATACATAAAAGATGTTACCAACATTATACAAATATAGTTTTATTAGATACATCTAATTGGAAAATAATTTACATATCAAAACCTGTGATGTATTATTATAACCTGAATGACAAATTAAATGCGTGGCATATTCATTATAGACCAGCAATGAAGGAATTGGATAAAAAGCATAATATATTAAATGACGTAGCACCTAATATAATACAAGACCCAATTAGTTTATATGTAAAAGATAACAAATATTATATAACCATCAACGTGCGGGATTGTGTATCTCTTTTATATGAAATACAGTTTAACGACGTATTATTAGAGTTCAAAGAAGATGACATCAAAAAGATTGGATACTGGGATTTTAAAACCAAATGTTATTCGGATCCGGTAAATTGACGCACTAATTTGTATGATTTTTATCCTTGACAAGAAAATATTGATCCCATCCATCCATATAATCAAAACTATAAAATTCGTTATAATTTTTACCAAAATCGGCGTTTTTCAGTAGAATATACCCCGGTTTTATTTGTTGCTTTATCTTTTCATCAGTTATATCCCTCCAGTCATAAACCATATTTGGATAATAATCATTATCACAACCACTGGCGCCAGTAGTTCCTAACATCCGGCAATCATCAATAATAATAATATCATCATAAGGTCTTTTTTTCAATATTTCTAATTCAAATAATAACGGTGTCTCTTCTTCACCATATTGGTCCTTATGACCCGAATAATGTGCATCCAAAAATATTGTTACTGGTTCTGTAATAGTTGCCAACAACTCTACCAACACCTTCTTTGAATCACCATGATGTAATTTTACATGTGGATATGATTTATACAATTCTATATTATAGTCATACCATTTTTGCGAAAGTTCTATTGAATGAATTGTAGTATATTCATGTAATACCTTCTTTATACCATCACCCCTATATGTTCCGGTTTCAATATATATAGACGGTTTTGCCGTGCTAGTTAAATTATATAATTTCGGTTTTAGGACTGGCATTATTATAAATATTATAAATATTATATTCACAATATAATGAACGGTAATTTATGAGGGAGTAAATAATTTGTCCTTTCTTGAATAGTTCGGGTTTATCCAAAATTCATCCGCACTCAACGTCTTCACTGTATAAAACCTTTATCTAATTTAATGTATATAAACTATAACATTCATTTTGTCCTCCTCTATCGACGACGTGCTTATCGTCATCCTTAATGTAAAGCAGTTCCTTATTTTGTAGATGAAACGGCGCTATATTCAAGTTATACATTTGATTATCCCATCCGTGTTCTTGAATATTGTTATCAACATTTGCGCGTAAGCCTCGTTGGTGGTTTATAATAAGGTATTTGGATTTACTTTTGTAAATGTTATCGATCGCCTTTTGTGCGTCCGTATAATTAAGATGTTGAATAACATGGCGGAATATTATCAAGTCGCAACTATACTGAGATAAGTTGCTGGTGATGGCATCCAGGCATATAAATTCTTGGTCGGGATATGTTTTTTTATTATGTTCTATTATTTTTATACTGATATCCGCACCAATATATTTTATATTGTTATTCTCGACTATATCCTTGACTGCTATATAATTTCCACAAGCCAAATCCAATATTGATTTTATATCATATTCTTTAATGATTTTTACAAGATGGTCCCTAAATAAAACCGTATTTTCTTCATATGAACCGTGTCCACTCGATGAGGAATTTGAATAGATCTGATTAAATCTACTGGTTCTTTTTATTATGTCTGACATTATTTATATATAAATGTATACTAATATATAAATTTATATATGAACGATATATTCGACATAGTAATACCGGTTGGACCGAATGATGCATCTGTCATACACAAACAAATCAAATATACGAAAAAAAACATAATTGGTTATAGAAATATTTACCTTATTTGTTATGATGATACTATTAGAATTGATGGATGTATCACGATCAACGAAAACATTTTCCCATTTTCATTAGAAACTGTGAGTAATATACACGGAAAATTAAGTAGAAACGGTTGGTATTTACAACAGTTATTAAAAATATATGCGTTATTAGTGATTCCGGATATTCTCGACAGATGCTTGGTGATTGATAGTGACACCTTTTTTTTGAAACCAACAACATTTATTAATACGAATAATGAGTGTTTATACAATTATGGAACGGAATATCACTTGGCCTATTTTGATCACATGTCAAAATTGGACGCGGGTCTAATAAAAGTAGATGAAAATAAATCCGGGATTTGTCATCATATGATGTTTGAAAAGGTCTATATAAATGAAATTATAACCAAAATAGAAGAAACGCATAATAATGATAAGTTTTACAACATATTTTTAAAATTGGTTACAGACGTTAGAGACTCGGGCGCCTCAGAATACGAAATATATTTTAATTATATGTTGAAAAATCATGGTAATAAGATTAAAATACGAGAATTAACGTGGACAAATAGTAAAGATATACACGAGTTGAACTCACCATACGATTATATTTCATGTCATTGGTATATGAGGTGAAACTGTGACATTTATATAATACAATGGTTATGGTTATGGTTATGGTTATGGTTATGTATTCATAATTACGCTTCCTTGTCTATAATAACCTCCGCCGCCACATTCTTTATCACCTTGGCAATATTTCTATCATCTCCATCAAGAACTGCCCTTGATAAATTGATATACTGCGTATTCTCACTCGTTGAACTATCCTCGCACCTAGGGTTCTGTTTCGCCCATTCATTCACCATAACGATATTCTTATGTTCTACCACCCGCACCGCATTCGTTATCTTCGTATTCTCTGGACCTTCACGCTCCCATTTATCTGCGTGCTTGACATAAAGCGTCTCTCGTTTCGCATCACTACAATGAATCGGGCGCTTGAATACATCTGTTTCTTTCAACGTATCAATAAAAAGTTTCGACATCCCCTCCACATATCCTACCCTCCCGAATTCATCCAGGTCGCTCACCTTCAATTTAATCGTACTCGCGAATTCGGTTATATTCATCGCGTCCTTACATTTCTCATTCAAGAAGAACTGGAGATTGAATGTATTATTATTATTATTATTATGACTGTTCGTTGTTCCGTTATAATTATTACTGTTGGTGTAATTGGTCGTCGTGGCTGCTACGGCGGTCGCGGCGGCGGTGGCGGTGGATGCTGCCGATGCTGCCGTTGCTGCAGCGTTGACTGCGATAGATTGCTGGTTACACATCATTTCAATGACTTTATTCTGGAACTCCTGGTTATTCTTCAACATTTCAATCATGATTGTTTTGAATTCTTGGTCTGCTGGCGGCGCAACCGAGACTGCTGCGTTTGTATCATCCGGCACGAACACACACGTTTTACGATGCTTCCATAATCCGCTTTTACTGTGATACTTACTACCACACTTTTCACAATACTTATAAATCTGCTTGTCAAATATGAAAGCAAGTGGGGCGGTGGGTGATCCTGTAGGGTAAAGTTGTGGTGGAGATGGTAAAACACCGCTGTTTTGGTCTGCTGACATGGGTTCGCTGGGTGGTAAAATGAGACCATGATCGTTCGCTCCGGTTCGCTTGGCGTGTTTTGCCGACGAAGTGTGTCGCTGGTAGTCGCGTTTGTTATCAGTTATGAACTGGCATTTGTCGCATCGGTAGTGGTAATTTGGCACGGGGGTCGCTAGGGTTCGCATCGGTTTCCTAGATTACGCCGAGATAAGAGCCCGGGGGGTGTGAACGCGGGGGTGGCGCGGGGAGGTTTGGGACAATTCCATTTAAGAGAAATTAAGAGAACATATGAAAATGAGAGCGTAATGAGTCTGTATTGTAGTAATTGATGTGTTTTAGGTGTTTTACTGATTTTCATATATTTTTTAAAATCAAAGGGATCCCATGGATCAAAAAAGACATTCCTGAGAATGTCCAAAAACCGTTTGGCGTCCCTCAATTTTAAATACGAAATCTTCACTATATTATGGATGTATCCCCAATGGTGATATTCATTGATTATATCAATCATTCATTGGAACCACTCACCACCCACCCCACCCCCCCCAATCATCAATACTGATCTCTCACGGCTTTCCCCACAGGAAATCTCGGTTTACCTTCCTCCGTCAGTTCCTGATATATAACCGTCAAGTTCTTACCAATATACATCTCCCCGTCTCTGAACCAGGCGCGTCGTTGCTCCATTGACCCACGAGGCCTCGCCGTAAACTCCTTGCCATCCTCCGTCTCGCATACCCAAATCACCGCGCCAGAGTCACGCCCTTCACCTTCCTTGAAATCAATGATCCGATACTCATCCTCCATGAATTCCTTGTATTTCTGTAAATCATTACTACGGAAATTCGGTGCATATTCACCGACATAATTCCGAAGCATAATGCCTTCATACCCCGCCTCCACAAACTCCGCGAACAATCGCTGGAAATCACCGAGCGCCGCCACTTTCTCAGTTCGCACCATAATGACGAGAGCAGCAGCAGCAGTAGTACTCCGCATACTTCGGTTAGGCGACGTCGATAGTGTATCGTTGGCGACACACCCACACCGCCGAACCGCGTCACCCAGAACACCCAATCTCTCGGAGTATGGCATATCGGACCGTTCGCGGTCATAGATATCATAGACGTGATATTTCACCTTCTTCAAGCGTTCGACGTCGTCGTCAGTGATTTTCTTCTTTTTGATGAGTCCGGCAAGTTCTTCAAACGGCATTTGGTCCGTGTATAACTCTCCGTCAATGACTATATTCGGGTGTTGCGAGAGATAGGGGCGGAGTGCGGCAGCGATGGCGGGAAGACCCGTAAAGAAAGCACCGGTGCGTGACTGAAGTGCGACAGTGATGTCGTTTGACGTGCGTGTTGCATACGATACACATCGTAGTCCATCTAACTTTGGTTGAACGAAACATGGAAATGTGATGATTTTCTTCTTTCTTGAACCTGATGCGTTGGCGACAGGGTCGAATGTCTGGGCGAGCATTGGAAAGAATGGTCCTGTGTTCACGACCGTTGCCGTCGTCGCGCCGCCACCTCCCTCGCCGCCCTCATCCTCGAATTCGTCGTCACTGTCGAGGTCCTGTTCTTCAGGTTTCGTTTCTGAATACGCCTCCTTCTCTTTTTTATCGGTCCATTTCCGCTGTGTTTCAGCAATACATTGTGCGAGGGGTGTTGTTTCATTTGACTTACCGATATTTTTCCCGGTGTTATAATCACGATACGCTACCTGCTGTTTTCCATCGATATACCCGTGTGTGATACGTGCAGTCGCGTACGCCGTCGCCGTCGCAGCCTTTGATTGAAGGACCGCGGCCTTCCATACTTTCGTTTTCCCATTTTTGTCATTTGCGTATAATATAGGGAATGAACGAACAACCGACATTTTGGTTCCTTCTAATGATGAAAATGACATATTGAATCGAGACGACGATGAGACGATGAGACGATAACGAGACGATGATGTAATTACACAGTAGTAATTATATCATTTCAATTCTATTGGGGTTCGAATACTAATATTCTAGTGTCTAGATTTGTTTAAAGTTTTACGGCGTTTTGAACGAGAATTGCGACGTTTGGGTTTTCTTGATTTATTTCGTTTGCCCCCCCCCCCTGCCCCATCCCCAACAATCTGGGGTCTACTCTATTATCACCCCAAGAAGCCGTAGATTTCGTGACAACACCAGACTCATCGCAAACAAACAGTTTTCGTTCCGCCATCAACTGTTTGATTGTTTTTCCAGTGTTATAAGTTTCGTCACTCACTCCATCACTCTTCATCCTTTTCGCGTGAACGTGATTTGACTTCAAAAGACCTTCATCAATGCCACGTACTTCATTAAAAACACCCTTACACGCTGACATTGTTTTGTTTATAATATACCATCATACTATTTTTTAGTTCTAAATAAAGGAGTAAACAATGCGAGAGATGCCCGAGCGGAGTAAACAATGCGAGAGATGCCCGAGCGGAGTGACGAGTGGAACGAACGAAGTGAGTGAAAGGAGTAAACGACGCGAGCTAACCAAAATACGTCGGATCCAATTGATCGACAATCTGCCTCAATACATTATTTTCCTTCGTAAGTTTGTTATTATTCTGAATAAGCGAGAGAATCAAATACGTCATTTTCTCAAGAGTGATATCATGCTCTTCCTCTGGACTCACCTCCTCAGGCGGTGCTTCAATAATCGAAATGGTGCGTGTCGGATGATTATGCACGGTAGTTCCATCCGCATTTACAGTCGTGCTTACTCCATTAATACCAGCACCGGGAGGCGCCGGTTCATCACTGGTCACAATAATACGCCCCTTACAAAATTGGTGAGCAGTAGCCGTAACTGCACGAACAATCTGTTGGGTCTCTTCGGAACGACGCACATAATTAATATTAAATGACGCATTATGCTCTTCATTTCCAACATTGTTCTTATTATTTGTAACTACGGCGCCATTAGTAACGGTCGATGTCGATGTCGATGTCGCCGTTGCCGTTGATCCGCCGCCTTTCCCCGCGACTTTTCCACCTAATGCCGCACCGCCACCGCCGCTATTCTTCGTCGGTACATGAGACTTGACTTTAGAAGCAACCGCAGCAGCAACAGCATCCGCTGCAACCTTCTTTTCCTTTTCCTTTTCTTTTTCTTTATCCGCCTGCTCTTTCTGCGACTGAAGAATCGCCTTCAATCTCGCCTGTTTTCTTTTTTCCAACATTTCTAAATCCTCTTTCGTGAAATTTGCGGTGGGTTGAAAACTTGTAAGCGGGATTGTGAAAAAGGGACTTTTGGTGATATCATTAGGATCTTGTGATTCACTCGCCGCCGCTGCCGCACCTTCACCTCCACCCGCCGCCGCACCACCCCCAGCCTCCGCTGCTGCACCTCCACCACCACATTTTTCCTTATGATTCGTTAAACCACTTGCGTATTTATATGTCTTACCACAAGAACATTCAAACATTTTCGATTACTACGACGACGACGACGATGAAAAGACAACGAAAAGACGATTACTATAATAATATATGAAATCATTCTATATTAGTTTTTCTCATTATTCACTCGTTCCACTCGTTCATCTGTTTTCCCATCTGTTTTCACCAATTAATACTCTGGTAGTTCCACTCGTTGATCAGTGCATCCGCATCATCACCGTTCCATTTGTCGTGCAACCAACATTTGTATCGTTTCCTGTTGTTTACGCAATAATTCCAGCATCTCACCGTTCTGGCGTAATAATTCCATGACTGTAGTATTATCGAGCATCGGCGGAGGCGGTGGCAATGGTGTATCCTTTTCGATACGCCCCATCGGATCCGCTATCGGGCGTGTATCCTTTTCAATACACACCCCAATATGCGTTATATACCGCGCCTCTTGTTTATACACCTTGTCGCAATATTCACACTTATATTCCGGTTCTTTTGATAATTCCACACAAATCAAATAAGTGATAACGAAGGCAACCGCATCGGCGTCGTCGACATCATTCATTACACCATTCGTATAATATCATACGCAAGTTATTCTTATATCCGTTACATGAACGTCGGGCCGTCCATAATACATAAAAATATATTATGAGAGAATATAATAATGAACAATCCTTATCGGATACATTCATCGATCGGTTTCGGTTTTTTACAATTATTATTGCTAACTTCTCTCGCATACCCCGCACCTCCACCAAAAATATACCAGAATGTCGCACTTGTGCGTTTGGGAACTAGCGTATATTTCAGTATGTATCAGAAAACCCCCTTCTATTTAAAACTAGACTGTGCAAGTATAGTGTTGAAAATCATATGCGATGCATTATATGTCCGGTATATTATTACAAATTACACATACCTTTTCGGGATTTTCGATATATTCAGCGATATATTGTTCTTTGTCGTTGTCAATCTTTCATTGCGTAATGACGATACTTGGGATAAAATATCGGAGAAAATAGAAGACGTGTATCGCACATGTTTCAAATGCTGTTGCGGTTGGGAGACGACGACGACTACGAATGGGAGGTCTGGGACGGACGACGTGGACGTTGATGTGGGGGTGTATCCGTATACCTCATTACCGAGCGAGGCGGGGGCGGCGGGGGCGGCGCATGAACCGATTTATACATTCGGGGGTCGTCAAGCCTTCAAACCCGGGTTTTATTCTTCATCATGGGGGCGCGAATATTTGAATACTCAAGTTGATCGTGAATTTGATACTATAAACCGCGGAGGCGGTGGCAACAGCAGCAGCAGCAGTGCGACAATAACCGGCGCAGATGGCACGGAATATATACGATTTGATGAATCAAGCGGGGGCGTGGGTGCGTCGCATTATGCGAATATTTTCGTGTCGCCGTATTTTGCAAAAGACGGAACACCGATCACGCTTCTGTCTAACCGTCATCCATGTAATATCGGTATTTTGTTATTAACATATAATCTGCTACAGTTTATATATCAATTGATGATGTATTCGAATATTATGGTTACATGCGGTGCATATACCCGCGGACTATATAGCGACGACCCTGCTGCCGCGACTGCCAACGCGACCACCATGATCCGCCTATTATGCTAACTATCCATCGATTTATACATATGGAACAAGTAGGCAGACAATGCGAATAGTGTGCCCCCCCATGTCGTATCGATGACCGCGGTCACCGGACTCCAATTACGCAATAATGCGAGGGTCGTCGTTTCATATACACCGTATACAATCACACCAAGGAAGAATGCCGTAATCATTCCTTCGCGAAGACGCATATTTTGGATGGAGGCCGCGACCGACGACGCATTAGGAACGATAATATGGCGAAGGACGAAATAATATAATCCGACGACAATAAGGATATAACATATCGCAGCACTAGGTATATTTACTTTAAGTGCTGATCCTTGAACCAACATAATCTGGCGCGAAAACATGTTGCTTGATGTATATAAAAATACGGCGTCTAAGGCGAGGACGATGAGAGCCAATACTACTAAATCGGTGATTGTTTGTGCATTTATCATTGACATTCTATAACGCGCGCGGTCTTGATACTTGTTATATATATTCTATTGTAAAAAATAGTCCGTGATAAATGTTTTATCCAGCATCTCATCTAAATACATATATCCGTCGTGATCAGTCGTATTATTACCATGCGTCTTTGATGTATTCGTCGTCGCATTCGCCGCCGTCGTCGAGAGATTCGTATCTATTTTCATAAACTTCATTTCCCACCGCGAACAATGTGTATGTATAATATATATAATACAACTATAATGCCAAAATCACGCAAAAAGAATACGCGTAAAAAGGCGTTGACGTCATCAACGCGTCATCAATACTATAGTAAAATGGAATATGATGGGGAGACGTTATCGGTGGAATCGAAACAAGATAATCAACCGATTAAGAGGAAGAAATATACCTTGAAACAACTACGTCGAGAGATTCCCATGGCGGCCGAGTTAATCAATAAATATTTAGATGGGAAAGTACCCCGTTCACTCCATACTTATAAATACCCACAGAATACTGTGTCGATCTATCCTGTTTTACCGAACCCGGTTGATTTAGGGTTAATACCGCCCGCGATGGAAGAATCACGGGCGGTCGAAGAATCGTCCCCCGGTCGTAAATATAGAATTCCTGACGAATCGGCCGATGGTCAAATTATGAAACTGTATGTCAGTGACGTTCACCAGGGCAATCGCGACCTGGGTCGAAATATAGGAAGTTTACCATATAGGGAATCCGCGATTGATAACCATTTTTGAAATATTGTATAATTATATAGTTTGATGTCAAATAACACGAATTCATGGAAACGTGTTGGCGGGTTTTCCCGAACAGGAACACAAAACTATGTACGAAATAATGACGCCACGATGGGCGGGACTACATTTGGGTCGACGGATATATCTCAAAATACCGGCAACAATATTATGCGAATCGGCAATAATAGCGGTGTTATTTTTATTAATGGCGATATTGATATGTCGGGTGGTCCAACTATTACTGCACCGATTAACCGTATTAAACATGTACGCGATCCGATTGAAAACCAAGACGTCGCCACTAAATTTTATGTGGATGATAAAGTGCTGAGAGTGCAGAATACGCTTAATTTGGTCGGTCCAGAGGGACCACAAGGTCCTCCGGGTATCGGATACCCAGGTCAGGCCGGAACTGACGGATCAACTGGATCAACGGGTCCAACCGGATTGACGGGTCCGGCAGGTAAGGTTGAATTAGCGTTTGGTCCTCCGGGTCCAACAGGTGCAGGAGGTCCTACCGGTTCCACTGGTTCGTTAGGTCCAACAGGTGCAGTCGGACCTGCGGGGGTGCAAGGGACACAAGGTACACAAGGGACGCAAGGTATCCAGGGATCCAACGGAACGATTTTATGGTTAAACCCGGACGGCGAATCTACCGGCGACCAATTAATAACAGATTCTTATATGCTTTCAACCACCCCAATTAATAACGGGATGAAGACGGTGGGTCCGATAACGGTTTCGGCCACATATGGCAACGTGAATAAAACGATCCCAAGCAACCGATTCTGGAATACAGCACTAAAAGTATCAACATTGTCCGTGATTCCAAGTGGTGTTTGGGTTGTCAATATATACGCAAAAGTGGCGGCAGTAACCGACGCCAACCAACTTTCATTACACGCCGGTATATTTATGATCACTGGAACGGGAAGTCAACCCTCCCCAGACAGTATAATCATCGAAACAGGGGATGGCGGTGATTCAGGGTATTATCCACCTCGTGCAGACTATCTTCCATCACATATCAAATATATCGGGAAAAGTTGGACGAACGCAGATAATGTTCTTGACGCTAGCAGTGGTGCAATCATTAACAGCACGAACGTTAAATTATATAAAATGGAAATCCCTGTCGAGTTTATGACACTTAAAGATACATCGGGGAATAGCGAAAATGTCTACGTCCAATTACAAATTTATATTAAAAACAGAGGTGCTGCTGCCGCGAACCAATCCGCGAATGCATACTTATACTATCAAACCGATTTTAGTTCAAATGTAACTACATACTCATATTTACAGACGACATTTGGTGCGGTAGGTATTCAAGGGACACCAGGAACTGTGGGTTCTACGGGTAGTGTTGGTCCTGCAGGTAGTACAGGTTATACCGGCGCTGCGGGACCTACGGGGGTTGCAGGACCTACCGGACAAACCGGTGCAGACGGACCTAAAGGAACTCAAGGACCTACCGGACCCACTGGACCCAGAGCACTGGCGAATTCAAGAGGATCGCAATACTCGATACAATATAGGTCGGATGTTCCAAATGGACAAGATTCAAGCGGCGATTTCAGCGGGAATTCGAATATCCTATTTATTCCCGATGGTTCTTCAAACAATGCAAGTGCGGCAACGACCGGCACATTGATCGTAAATGATGTCGCATGTAATTCGATCCATTCGTCGTTTTATGTGGAGGATCCGAGCATAACTGGATCGGCAACAAAACCGCGCACATTTGTACGCGGCGGTGAACAAAGTAGTGGATATACGGTTATATCGTCAGGAATCGACGATCTTAATGGAGGAACAACAAGAACTCCCGCAAATATAGGTCGCATAACCCAGGGGATATCGTTAACACATGATATACCCAACTCTCAAGCCAATATACAACTTTATAAAGGTAGTGTTAATCCTAAGATTGGTCTGAAATTCGACCTCTTATCTGGCAACATCTCGGCCGGAGGGGATCAGGTTTGTATCATATATGATACTGGTAGAGTCGGTGTAGGTGGTATAACGGCGAGCGAATTGGCGGATACCGCATATAGTAACCTAAACCGTGCACTTCATGTGACTGGTAATATAATGGCCGGAGCACATCCGAGCGGCGTGAATCCGGCCAATCCTGCGTCATCCGCGATGATTATGTTGAATAAGTCCACAACTACGCCATCGTCTAAAACGTATCCCGGGTTATATCATCGCGGTGTTGCGGGTTCTACGGCAACAACAATCGGATTGACAGACTCAAGTGGAGGTCTCGGAATAACATCGCCGGATTTTATTACATTCCAAACGGGGGTGGGATCAACACAAAGCAATTCGATCGTTATTAATTCCGCGGGTGATGTGTCGGTGACGGGACGGGCGAACCTGAATGGGGCAGTGAGCGTGGGTAATAATTTTGCAGCAGTGACGGCACACGACACTCGAACGCCGATTATGGATGTATCGGGAATAATACATATATCAAATGTCGCGACGTCATATGCGTCTGATCAACCGAGGATAAAACTAATATCACGGGTGATCGCATTAGGGTCGGACATTCCTGCATTAGGATCTGATTCAGCAAATGAGATAAGAGGTGTTATTCCAAGCGCGGATAGCGGGTTTCTGCGACTTTCCGCCCAAACATCCAGTAATAGTTGTATTGATTTGATTGGTGTTAATACAAGCACAAATGCAAGAAAATTCAATAATTCGGTGAGGATTAGCACAGCAGGGACGAACCGAATGGTGGTGGATGGGAGCGGGAATGTGGGGATTGGGATGATGACACCGGGGGTGCGGTTGGATGTAGCGGGTGCGGCCAGTATATCAGGAAATTTGAATATGAATTCTAACAGAATCCTGGGTCTTCCTGATACTCCCGCTGCTGACAACGATGCTACTAGCAAAAAATATGTCGATACTTCTTTAACCAGTGGAAGTCAGACGAATAATCCGACTGTTGCTGATAGTGGTAATGCTAACTCGACATACCGTTTATTATATACTCAACAATCATCTGGACGTGCAACATTGCAAAATGACGGTGAATTGTATTATAACCCTAATAATAATACTTTATATTCATCTAACTTTAGTGGGACTGCGTCGTATGCGTCGAACGCGGGGTATGCGGGGTCTGCGGGGTCTGCGTCGAGCGCGGGGTCTGCGTCTTATGCGTCGAGCGCGGGGTACGCGGGGTACGCGGGGTGGTTAACGACGGCTTCCTCTGGATATACATACATCGACGTCCGTACTAACGGAGCGGAACGGATGCGTATTATACAAAATGGCAACATAGGAATCGGGACGTCGACGCCAGACTTTCCTCTTCACGTAGCAACGTCGCAATCGTCGTTGACTAATAATACTTATTATTTTATCCCCCCCTCTACCTCTTTCATACCAATCTCAACGGCATCGATTGGTATTTACTGTGCTTATTCATTGCTAGTTGCTGGGCAGGTCCTATTTACTAGTGACAAACGTATCAAACAAAACGTCAAAGATATTGATGGCAATACTGCTTTATCACAAATTAGACAAATCCGACCAAAAAAATACAATTATATTGATTATAGATCAGGAACTGGGGATGTATATGGTTTTATCGCGCAGGATGTAAAAGATGTTATTTTACATTCAACAACGTGTGCCAAAGATTATATACCAAATTTTTATTGTCAAGGAAATATCCGTGCGATAGATGCAAGCAATCATATATACGAAATATCATCTGAAAATGATTTGTCATTTGATAAGGTAATAGATGATAGTGGGAACGAAGTAATACATCATAAGGTTAAAATTTATGGGTTTGATAACACTGAATACATTTGCTCTGTAATACAGATGAATAACCCGAAGAATATACAAGTAAAATTAGAAGAGGAATATAAATTTGCAAATGATGAAGAAAATAAATATAAACTATTCATCTACGGGCAACAAATATATGATTTTCATAGTCTTGACAAGAACGCGATATTTACAGTCGCCACCGCCGCCATCCAAGAAGTCGATCGGCAACAACAGGCGGACAAGGTCCGGATTGCGGAATTGGAAGCAACCGTAGCTGATCAACAATCAATCATAAACGATATTCTCGAGAGATTGAAGACCCTTGAAAAGACGTGAATATGTTTCTATGAAATACGCATAATGAAGATGAGGACGTAGAATGGGTGCATATTTTCGTGGGCGGTTCTGGTCCTCTCACCCGGACCATTACAGTCGCCACGCCTTCATATCCTTCCACAATTTCGCCCTCACCCGCATCAATATCGTGTCATTTGATAAAGCACCGCCCAACATCTTATCCGCATACTTATTGTAAAGCGTCGCGAAATCCTCCGACAGCACGGTATCTGTAACTGGTTCGTCATCCGCCACCGACACCGCCACCGCCACCGCCACCGCCACCGCTCCACCGTCACCCCCCGGCATAGAACACTGCGGTTGCTGCTGCTGTATCGACGACATCACCTGATGATATGACGACGCCGCCTTCTGCCTCTGTTTCGTCATTTGATGTTGCGCCTCCCAATTCCTATCCTGCCATTTCTTAAACTCTTTAAACAGGAGTTTATGAATTGTATTCACCAATAACTGAAACTCGCACGGTTCAATCGCACGCCATCGTCGTCGGGGTTGTGTCTGGTGACCCGTCACCACCGTCGCGGTTGGGATGTCTGTGGCGGCAGCGACCGCAAACGGTTCGTCGTAGATATAAAACGCACCCTGTTTCACGTCAGCAAGTTTGAAAGGGACGAGGTGGGATTTCCCCGACTCCGCCGTATATTCGGTCATAATACGCAATAATGCGGCAGTTATTCCGGCAACGAGATCTTCATTGAATACGACATTTAAATCTGTCTCTCCGAGTGACATTATCGAACCGGAACTGGACCGCCATTCCGTGAAAGAAGGACGTAATTGGACCGGGTTTTCCGCACCGACGGCAGTAGCAGCCTCGATCATTTCATCGTCTTCTTCATTTAGAGTGACCTCCATATTCTGACGCTTTTGGCGTGTAATGGATGTGAATTCCAATGCTCCCGCCGTCGTCGCCGCACCCCCCGCACCACCAATCCGTCGCCCCACCATTTTCGCCCACTGTTTCATTACATCCAATTCATCTTTAACTTTATTATATTTTGCCGCGAGTTCCTGAATCAATATAAACATCTCACGGGGTGTCGGCATTAATGCGTCGTCGCCCCCGGTCACCCCCCCATTGTGTATCGTTGTCGATACACCACCGCCACCGCGCCGTATTTCGCCCAATGTCCTACAAAATAACATATGACGGTCGACCGATGTCTTATTCGGGAATTCCGCACGACACGAGTCGCATATATGCTTAAGAGTATTTTCTTCGTCGAGATTCATAATAACGTTCATTCTTTTCATGGTTAGTGATTATTTATGTTCAATTTTTCACCTTAATTCCTAATATACCTATTGGTAATCTTATAATATTCTAGCAGTATATTATATATCATATTCTTCACGCATAAACCATAAATATACAGAATGCCGCAATTATACCCAAACTGTCCATCATGTAAATTCTATATTCCCATCACTGTGCGTAATATTGCAGATCAGAACCCGGTAAATAGCATACAATCCGCGTCAGTAAGTACCCAGCAGAAAATATGGAATACCGTGCGTGTGCCTGCGAGCGAATATACGATGAATCGTGCAGCCTTGAATGTATATACTGCACCTATTCTTAACCCGACTGCAGGGTATTATGGCGTGAATTGGAATCAGTCTAGCGACCGCGCCGTCGCGGGTATCGTACACACCAATGTCCCATCACACGCCAGTTCAACCCACCGTAGTATTACGCGGATGCGTCCTGGTTCAACTTCGGCACCTGGTGCGGGTGTTGATGTAAAGCACGGGTCATATGACCGGTATTTAGCCCGTTTGAAGGGACGGTCGGCACTTCGTACACAAGCGCCGGCGAAAGCAGCCGCGACGCCTCTGGAAGGCAATAAGACACAGAGATATGGAATCGCATATCATACCAAGTGTCTGTGCTAGTGAAGCACTAAGTGCGTAACCCAGAGTGCGTAGCACGTAGTCCGGAATGCGTAACCCGAGCAAAGGGATTCAAATACTTATCACCAGAGATAATTGAATACGATTTATTGGTTTAATGCACATCACACACCAAGACGCGCCCGAATCCGCGTCTGCACAAATGACCCGAAACCTAACAAGAATAACGATATTGTTGGTGATATCGTTATTATATATAGAGACTGATTCGAAGTCCACGTCGGCAACAAAGTCGTCATCGTCGTCATGGTTTCAAGAGAAATACTTGGATGAAAAATATAATCACTATTACAAATATGCATTTGAGACCGATTATGAAGACCGCATTACATGTCCGGAGGTACATAAACCGGCTATGATGAATGCAGTAACTGGCGCATCACAGCATACTATGACAAGACCGCATCAACGTACAATTCCGTCGCCACCACCGCCACCGCCATCACCGCCATCACCAACAGTAAGCGCGACCACACCAGATCCCCCCTCGCCATTATTCCAAACACTCAAATCACATTATATTTATGTTCTTGATACAACTATCCGCGATATCGTAATATTCATCGCGGAAGTTCTGGTCATGATAGTACACTGCGCGTATTATGCATGGCAGGTTATTCTTATGACAGTATTATTGTCGTTCACAATAACAGTGACAATTTTGGTACTGGTTATGTTTTTCGGGCAATACTAGGGCGTTGCGCCGCCCGGCACGCTGGGGGGGCTTCGCCCCGGGCCGGACCCTTGTTTTTTGTTGTATAATTATTTGTGACTGTAATGAGAGCATAAATAATTACAAGTGTGATATATAGGTCGATACATGGACGAAGCCCCCCGCGAGTTGCGAAGCAACGAGCTATCCACAACTCTTACATGATCCTTGCCTAATCCCAAAAATTGCTGAAACAGAGAATAATGATGGCGCTGATCGTGGCGCAGACCGTGTCACTGGAGGCAATACGGGTGTAGGTTCAGGTGCGGGTGCAGTGACAATTATCCGAATCTCTCGGCGTTGCTGTTGAACACTACCCGTTCTTAAATGATCGTTGGTAGACCGTGATGTAAAAAAAAGAGATCTCATTATTGTATTGTATTATATATATAATAATGATATAATCGAGAGAACACGCTTAGTTCGTTGCTTCGCAACTCCCGGGCCGACCCTCTTTCGCGTCAATTTCGACACACGCAGTAATTATTTATGCTCTCCTTACAGTCACAAATAATTACACAACAACCAGAAAATACCCCCCAGCAAATTGCGAAGCAATGAGCGCTCCTTCTCTTACAGTTAGAAAACTGCGGCGTGAGCGCCCAGCGCGAGTGGAGCAGGTTTTCTAACTGTAAATACATTCAAACATCAACTCCATCGACCAATCCATATAATTCAAATTCAGGATACGACCATACTCATCAAATAAAGTGACGCGCATCTTCTGAATATCAACCGGTCCGAAATAACTCCTACTCCGATCCAATTCCGTAGAATAACCCTCCTGCTGTGCATAATGATATACAGTCGTATCCTGCGCCAATTCCGCGACATTGATGCGTGTTATGATATTCGGCGCCATAACCGAACTAGCGAATGCTGCCGTGAAATAATTATTCGAACTATTTACGAAATCATCAATCGCCACATAAATATATCTCGTCCCCTGAACGTTACATATTCCTTCTGATATTATATTACCTGACCCGTCAGTTCCGCCCCCGCCGGCGCCACCGATGAGTTTACCGTTGGAAGCGTACTCGCCCAAATGAGACCGAAATCCGAGCATCCAACCGAGCGTCCCCTGTAGCGGCATTGGATTCTCGCTGGTAGGCAATACGACTCCCGCCTTATTCACCGTGAAATTGATTTTGAAAGGCACGGCCACAGGTGCTACACCAGCCGACGCATCCTGAAAAAACCGGGATTTCCCAGTAATAGGATTGATTTCATAGCGGAGACGCAAACCGCTGATATCTGTCGCATCACCGGCGAGAGACGCCTGTAATTGTGCGTTGATTTCGGACTCGAGACGCGCGGCCTTCGTCTTATCGGACGTTCCGGTATCATAATTACCGTCGGGGAGCGTAATAAGTGCGGATGATGCATCCGGGACGCCACCCCACGCCCACGACACCTTGAACACATTATTCCCGTAATCGGAGTTTATGGCGTAAAACGACATCGGAATCTCAATTGATGCGAGACGCATACTAATCGCACGCTCCACCTTTGTAGGCAAATTGATCTGAAGGTCTGAACTTTTCGTCGTATAATAATTGGGACGGAAACGTGTATCGATATTCACTGCACGCTTAATGGTATTGATCTTCAGGGGGTTTAATGTCCCGGGTGGCGCACCATTATCGTCGAGATTAATGCCGGACTTGCTACTGGGATCGTAGTTCTTGATACCATCACGCGCAGGATTATTGATTAAGAAATGCCCATTGTCGCCGGACAGGGAATTCTGGGGGAGGTCAGTGACAGGTTTACCGCTACCGATGGGAAGGAGATGCTGGACGATACGTGCGAGAGCCTGGTCGAGGAAGGCGTGGATACCGGATCGGGTAGGCGGGGCGAGCGTATAATCCCGGTCAACAGCTGCACACATCGTTTTCTTTTTATGGACGACATCCTGAATATCGTAATTTTTAGTAGGAAGTGTGAAGAACGCTTCTAAATCCTGGATACGATACTCTTCAATGTTGAGATTAATATAACTCATTGCTCCGGGTGGGTAGTCGTCGCCGGTGGCGACCGCACTCGCACCATTTCCTCGCGATGACGCAGACGACGACGACATGACAGGTGATCCCGCTACTGATCCAACCGACACCGGAGGAGTGCTTGTCGGACGTGTCTGAATCGGTTGCGGGAAATTAGTATATGAACTATTATTATTCTGATAGAACGACATTTAATATATATACGTATTTTTATGTTTATCTTTATTACAAGTTCGGTCCACCAAGTTTGGACGTACGGACGTACGGACGTATGAAATAAAATGTTGTTATTCTATATATTCTACAACCGAAGGAGATGGATGTCAATAGTCGTGATCCTTCACAAAATATATTACCATTTCGCATAAAGGGAGTGGAAGTCGCACGATTTGATATCTGCGGAAATCTAGGGATTGGGACAAATACTCCGAGTGCGAATTTGGAGGTAGTCGGCACAGCGAAGATAAATGGCGAATTATTCGTAAATGGTCGCGCACTGAACTCTCTCACATCGGGTGTAGTTGTGAATATGGATTCGCAACCCGCGCCTGCGACGGCATTGAATAGGCAGAAGAAACAAAGCATCCCGCTCGCAACTGCAAGCACACTGTCGACGAGTGATATCATTGCTAAAATGAGCGGGGTGAGTGTTGGGAAGACACAGACATATGGTGTCGGTGCGGCACAAATGGCGAGTTACGGAAATATTGTGGTTGCGGTGGGGGATGGGACGAATAGTATCGCGTATTCTCTCGTGAACCCGCCAACCGCGTCAAGTTGGGTGGGGATTCCAAATAGCGCGAATACATTCACAACACGTGGAAATAACATTATATACGCAAACGGGACATGGGTTGCTGTTGGAGAAGGAACAAATTGTATCGCGTATTCTACGATGACACCGCCAATCGCGTCAAGTTGGGTTGGAATCCCGACGGGGTCGTCGTTCAATGGAGTTACAAATACGTTTAGTGGCGGAACTCGTGGAAATGATATTGCGTATGGTAATGGAGTATGGGTTGCAGTAGGAACAAGTACAAATAGTATCGCGTATTCACTTGCAAATCCACCAACTGCTGAATCATGGATTGGAATCCCATCATCAGGAAGTAATTTTGATGTTGTTGGTACAGGCATTATATTTGGAAATGGAACATGGGTGGCAACCGGTAGAGATATAAATAGTATTGCTTATTCTACAAGAACACCCCCAACATCGGATAGTTGGGTAGTCATTCCACTTGGAGTCGTAAACGACTCAGGAGCAAATAATATATTTATAACAGTTGGAATTAATATAATCTATGCAAATGGGGTTTGGTTGGCCGCTGGTTATGGAACCAACGTTCTTTGTTATTCCATAGAAAACCCGCCCATCGCCGAAAGTTGGATGCCGATTACGACCGGTGTATTATTCGGCACGATCGGTCGGTCTCTTGCTTACGGCAACGGGACCTGGGTTGCGTGCGGTGAATCAACGACGCTTCTTGCGTATTCTACCTCACGCATCCCCCACAGCAGCAGTTGGGTCACGATGAAAGGCCCGACACCGTCGTCGTCCGGCGAAATCATCAATAATGTCACCTTCAATGCTTCGACGAATACCTGGTATTTCCTAGGCGATATCGGTAATAATTGTATGTTTTATTCGACAGCAACACCCCCAGTCCCCGCGACTTGGATTGGCGTCCAAAAGAGCGCGGGAGCGTTTTCGGTTCAAGCCTACGGCGCTCTCGGAATCACCACGCCGGCGTTTACCTCTCCAATCAATGTCGCGAGGTTGGATAACAAAGTGACCTTCCCGGTGAATCGGATGCTCGCAGTAGGCGGCGGCGGTAACGGAATCGATGTCGTATCACGGTCCAGTGCTTCACCCGCCCCAGCAATCACCGGAACAATTTCATATTCGGATGATGATGGCGCGACATGGGCGATGGTTCCAGGGGGCGCTACGAACTCGATGTTTTCATCCGCCGCGGATATCGCGACCGGGGCGTCATTCGGAGTCGGCGGATCGCAGGGCGCAAACGCGGTGGCGTGGAATGGCGAAAAATGGGTAGCAGGCGGAAATGGACGCACGAATTCTCTCGCGTTCTCTGATGACGGCGGGATGACATGGACGGGGATTACAGGGAAATCCGTGTTTTCAGTGGAGGCGCGTGATATCGCGTGGAATGGACAAATGTGGGTTGCGGTAGGACGCGGTATTAATTTTTCAACCGCATATTCGCATGACGGGATTACATGGATAGGACCGGTGGATGTATCTGGAGCGCCGGTGAATGTGTTTTCATACGATATTGCAGGTCCTACCGCGGCGATGAGCGATATCTCGGGAGGCGGGAATCACGTCGTATGGACGGGGAAGATATGGGTTGCTACGGGAACACGGACCTTGATAGCGGGGTCATCGCCGGCAGCGTATTATACAGTCGCGTATTCGGTGGACGGGAAGACGTGGACGGGGGTGGCGGATAGCGGGGCGACCAGCACCGGATTCGATATGTACGCTTACGGAGCGGCCTGGAATGGACGGAATCTTATTGTCACTGGACGGGGGACAGTGAATACACTCGCTTTTTCTACGGACGCGGCGTCGTCGTCATGGCAAGGACTAGGGAATACGGTGTTCTCAGTATGGGGACGCGGGATAACATGGGGTGCAAGGCGATGGATGGCGACAGGACGCGGGACAAATACGGTCGCATTTTCGACCAATGGGCGCAACTGGCAGGGATGCGGTGCCAATGTGTTTAAACCTATGCGTCGGTTTATGGCGATGGGGGATACGGGGTTGTATACAGGTGTCACAGGTGTCATATCGGGTCAACCACAACGAGGGGTGGCGTTCTCATATTCGGATGATGGTATCACATGGGATGCACCGGTGGTGAATCAAGGTGTAGAGATGAATACAATCCCGTTATATTCATTTTCTACATTTACATTTACAACTGCGGGAACTACAGGCCGAACGGGGCCGTCATTGGGGACGCTTAGAGCAAATGCCGCGTATTCTAGCACGAGTTGGACCACAGATACTACAAATAATTATTTGAATATGGAGAGAAATGGAATACAATTATGGAAGGTTCCGGTGACTGGGATTTATACGATACGTGCGGTGGGTTCGGCCGGTGGAAATCCGGGAACTTATTGTAGAGGAAGGGACATTCAAACAAGTACTGTATTGACAAAGGGGGAGGTTATTCAAATATTGGTGGGTCAACAAGGAGTAGTCAATTCAAACAGTGGCGGCGGCGGCGGCGGCACATTTGTAGTAAGAGGCACGTCAACCCCAATTATTGTTGCTGGTGGTGGTGGTGGAAGAGGACAGACTTTAACTAATGAATATATTAATTCAAATGCGAGCAGTGCTACATCTGGAAATAGAGGTGGAGATGGTTCTAGTAATAATGGTTACGGAGGGATTGATGGGGGTGGTGGTGGAGCGGATAATGGTGGTGGTTATGCTGGTGGAGGCGGTGGATTATCAGGAAATGGTGCTAACGAAGGACTCGCCATCGGTGGTTCCTCATTTATCAATGGAGGTATTGGTGGCGGTGTTAGTGGTGGCGTCGGTGGATTCGGTGGTGGAGGTCATTCGTACGACACCGGCAACGCCGGTGGTGGAGGAGGTTATTCTGGTGGCGGTGGTGGTAAAATCATTACCCCTGCCTCCGGTGGCGGTGGTGGTTCATATGCTATCGCCGCAATGATCGATTATGGTGCAATTAACACCGGCGCCGGTTCTGTCACTATCACTCTAACCTCAATTATACCTGTATTTTCATCATCATTTTTAACATCATCCACCCTCTTCACCAACAACACCCTCCTCACTAACGCCATCACCGACAATGTATCCCAACACACCGCGCTTATGTATTCGACGGACGCGGGTGCTTCATGGTCTCGTGTCCCCGGTTCCAGCGATGCATCGAATAACGGTGGAACCGGAATGACAGCTTTCAACGGCGGGTGCTATTCTCTCGCCACGAACACCGCACGAACACGGTTCATCGCCGGTGGTGGCGACAGTGCAAGTGCAACTAGTAAAGTCTATTTTTCCAATGATGGTTTCAATTGGAATCGCAGCGTCAGCAGTCCAAACTCTTCAAAATTCGCGTGGGTATATGCGTCATTATGGATTGGTGGCGGGTATAACCGGTGGCTCATTGGAGGCAGTGATGTAACGACACAGACCAATGGTCGGATTATGTATTCCGGCGATGCGGATGCGGTAGCGGCGTGGATTGATGCGTCGGCTGCAACATATACCGGCACCATCATTTCATGCTTCGCATCCAATACGGACTTTACAGTCATTCTGGCCGGCGCAGCATCCAGTAATAAGATTTATCGCTCTGCAATCAATGGCGGCGCAACATGGACGACAATCGATATTAGTAATACACCCATCGGTAGTGTTCGCTCTATCGCATTCTCTCCATCTCTCGGGCGTTGGGTCGCGGTGGGCGGTGGTGGCGGTGCAGCAAATACGATTATTTATTCGACCGACGCAACCGGAACCGCGTGGATTGCGCCACCTATTCAGGCGAAAGCGATGCCGACGGCGATATTCAAGAACGGCAGTGAAGTCACCCGCGTGATTTGGGATGCACTTAATGGCGGGCGGTTCATCATCGGTGGATATAACGGTGTGAGTGATTATGCATCATTTACAAATGTCGCGGGAGCGGACGGCGTCAATAACAATCCAGGGTATACAATGGCGTATTCGTCCGATGGCGTGAATTGGACGCCGGTGACGATTCGGGCGTCGGAAACTTCCACATCAAGTAGTGGAACATCCTCCGGTCCTTTTATGACACGATGCCGAGAGATTATGGCGCTGGATGTCAGCGGTGAATATACTCCCATAAATACTGGTTATTCAGTTACGTGGAATTCATACGCCAATAGGTTCGTAGCTACCGGCAATGGAACAACACCGGTCGTTTATTCAAGCGACGGCGGTGCGACATGGACGCCGGCAAATCAGCAACCACCACAACAGGCAATCGCCGTCGCAGGCGGTGCGGGTGCGGCTACGGGCACAGGGACGGCATCTCCAATTACATATACAATTGACGGGAAGACATGGTCACAGGGCATCGGCGCGAAAGAAATATTCGGAGCGGGAGGTACCGTGCTTTGCGTCAAATACGGACAAACCAGTACAGCAATCTCACCGAATGGACGTATCTGGGTCGCGGGTGCAACGAGTGGAAGCAATAGTTGTCTCGCATTTTCTCAAAACGGGATTCGATGGACGGCGATCGCGAACGCCAATACAATGATAACCAATGTCCGAACCATTGTGTATGCGCCGGATGCATCAATAACTGCCTCATCAGGCGTCGGTAATGGCGTCTGGGTGGCCGGTGGAGATACAACGAATTCTCTTATCTTCTCCTATGATGGAATCAGTTGGAGTGAAGTTCCAGGTTCGCGTGGTATACTAACCATGTGTAATGCGTGTGCGTTCGGAAACGGGATATTCGTAGCCGGCGGAACTGCAGGAACCACCGACCCCACCGCCATATTGGCGTATTCAACGGACGGAATAAACTGGCAACCTATCCGTGGAACGGTATCGCGAATCAGCAGTGGCGCCTCAATCAAATGTATCACCTACGGTCGTGATGAACGAGGACGCGGATTATGGGTTGCAGGAGTGAGTTCCGCATCCGGAGTTCCCAACATTTCGTTATTGTATTCGTATAACGGTATTGACTGGATTGGTGTAAATAATAGTTCGTCATTATCATCATTCATTAGTGGGATAGCGTATGGCGTAAGTGCGACGACAGGTCAGGGTATCTGGGTTGCGTCCGTATATAGTTCCGGCAGCAGTTATTCATTTCTATTTTCAACAACAGGACGTGATGGTTGGACCACGGTGACAAATACGAAGACAGGATTATTCGATCTTACGGGTACGAACGGTGCGACAGGTATCACCTACTCGAATGGGGTTTGGTATGCGACGGGATTGAGCACCGGCGTCAGCACCGGGCGAACACTCGCATATTCCTATCAAGGGACTGATGGATGGTTCGGCGTATATCCTTCATCCAATATGTATGGCGCCGTTATTCCAACATTCAGTGCGACCGGAATGTACTGTATCGCGACAACGAATGATTACATGATTCCGTCCAGTGCAGCAGGGTCGCCCACGGCGATGGTCCCTGTTCGTAGTATCGGGTGGACTGCTGGTGTCGGGTCCGCGTATCTTCAACATCCGACCCTTTTATTCGGGACGTCCGTGGCGACCACGGCGACGACCACGGCGGCGACCACAGCAGTGACCGCAGTATCCACCGATGGTGGACGGTCATGGGGATCTAGTGTCGTAAGTCTCGGAACTTCCGCATTTCGCGGCGGGGTATGCAATGACGCATTCTGGAACGGGTCGATCTGGGTGGCGGTAGGATATGACGCCGTAAGCGGGGCGAAGGTGGCGACATCCAAGGACGGAGTGACGTGGTCGCAAATCCCCACAGGGGCAGTCCCGATATCTGGGATCCTTTATTCAGTGATGTGGAACGGGACCGTCTGGATGGTGGGCGGTGATGGGTCGCCTACCAATGACGTGAATACCGCATCCGTCGCGTGGTCGTCGGACCTCACTCTATGGAACGCGGTGACAAATACAGATACGAAATTATATCTGGTAAAACGCATCTCGTGGAACGGAATGTATTGGGTGGCGGTCGGACTCGGAACTGTAAGCACAATGATGTATTCAAAAGACCGGAATGGTTTGGTCTGGGAAGATACGTATGTCTCATCCTCCAGCACAAATAAAACGGCAACAATCACCTCGGCAGTCAATGATGTTGTTTGGGGTGGGGGGCGATGGGTGGCGGTAGGACGCGGGAATGATATTGTGGGTGGCGGCGGTGTTTCGATACTGTATTCCGCAGATACTCCTGTGGTTGGTGGTGAACCGGCGGAATACGCAATCACAGGACGTCGTTGGACGGGGGTTCCAGCGTCGGCGCAGTTATTCCCCTACGGTGCAAGTTCGGTGTGCTGGAACGGCAAACGATTCGTGGCGACGGGACCCGCGTATTCATCGAAATCCGCACCATCCGGTAATATTATCGCATGGTCCGCAGACGGGATTTCATGGACGGCGTACTCTACGACGAAAACAGTCGCACCAGGACAGAGGTGGGTGGCGGTAGGAAGCGGGTCGGCCGCAACAATCGCGACATCGGCAGATGGACGCACGTGGACGGATGTGAGCGGGTCGTCGCTCTTATTCTCGGATATTTCCGGGGCGAACACCGTGCTCGTAAATACAATGGGGACGGGTGCTCGCGCGATAGGATGGAATGGCAACTTGCTCATTGTAGGCGGTGCACGGTCGGCTACTACGAGGACGGACTCCTCACTACTCACAGCGACGGCAACAACCGGTCGAACAACCATCCCAGTTTGTGCATTCATCGGAAGCGGGAATGGCGTCATGGGTGGCGGGACGACGAACGGACCGATGGATGCTACCGCACAGACATACATTCGCAACAGCAGCAGTGTCTTTATCACACACCTCGATGCGAATATGCGCGAGGCGTCAGCACCCTACGCGAATATGTGGTTGAATACATATACGGACCTCTCGGCCACCCAATTATTCCAGGTGACACCCGAATCCCAATCTTATAGTTCCGCACTGAAATGGAATGGATGGTCATGGGTGGCGAATTTCGGAATGACGACAATCAGTCCCCTAACAGGCGAGAAATACGGGTCGATTTGGTATTGTACGGACCCACTGGCGCGGGTAGGATGGTCGGTAGCGTCCAATTACGCCACACCGCGAATCTTAATGGGGCAGGGCGGATACGCCGGCCTGGAATGGAACGGTTCAGCATGGTTGGCGTGCGGATATGATCCCAATAACAATAACCTGATTTATACAACAGATAAATATGGTGCGACGGGATGGACTGCCGTGTCGGGGATTGTAAGTAGTGGTTCGGCATCATTTCAACCCGTTTGTATCGCATCGAGTTCACGATTCTGGGTGGTTGGCGGGTCGCTAGGGACGACATCGGCGTTATACTATACAAATGACCGCACAGGTGCAACGGGATGGAAGGCGATAACTGCGTCGACCCTACCAGGGATTCGAATCACGTCAGTGGGATATAATGGCACCTCGTGGATATGCGGCGGCGGCGGACGTGTAGGAACGGATAATACGGGCGGGTTTTCATCGGGAAGTATCTCATGGCGCGTGGATGCGGATGATATCGGGACGGGATGGGCGGCGGCGACGGTGTCAGGTACAAGCGGAGGATTTCCGTCGCTTATGTCGACATGTAGTGCAATCGCGTATAATGCAGGAACGGCGTCGCCGATTTGGGTCGTCGTCGGAGATGTAAGCGGAAATATAGTCAATCAAGTGGCCTATACAACGAGTCTAACCGGTTCGATCGAATGGAAAACACCGTCAGGCGGAAATTCTTTAGGAGTCTCATTATTTTCCAAATTGAACGGGATTGCGTGGACGGGATACTCGTGGATTGCATCATGCGGTGCGGGTGCTTCACGTATAGCAAGCACGATGGATATCACTACTTCGACAGGGTGGAATAATGGAACAAATGGCATTTACGCCCCGACCTTATGCACGAACGCCGTGACGTATGCGAATATCCCGATTTCGCTTTTGACGACGGGGATGTCTACGACCGCGGGTGTTGGCGCGGGATCGGGTGCGATGTGGCGTGGGGGTGTAGGTCGCGCACAGGGACTTCTGCCGGGTGGTGGCAGCGAGACTACATCGGTGGTCGTCCGGTCATCGAACGGTGCGGAGGGGGCGACATGGTCGCAGACATATTCACGAAATTTCCTGATTGCGGTGGGTGGCGGTGTCATACGAGATGCGAGCGGCGGTGGCGGTGCGAATAGAATGGCGTATTCATATGACGGCGGTTTATCGTGGACGACGAATAATACCGCGGTCCTCACAAATGCGGCGACGAATGCGTTTGGGACGGTCCGAACCGTGAAATACGGGAATGGAATGTGGGTGGCGGGCGGCGATAGTGCGGGAAGCAGTGTGAGTGGCAATAATTGCTTGGCGTGGTCACGTGATGGCGTGAATTGGACGGGGGCTGGCGGGACGCAAATCTTCGGGAGCGCGGGTTCGTGCTACGCGGTGTGCTGTAATGACCGCGGTCGATGGGTGGCGGTGGGCGGGTCGCCGCTCGGGACGGCGGGAACCTATACGAACGCGAGCGGGTCGATTTATACGATGGCGTGGTCGGATGACGGGATGAACTGGACGCCGGTGATAGGGTCGCGAGCATTGTTCGGGATTGTATGCCAGGGCGTTTCCTACGGGGCGGATGCTTCGGGGGTGGGGATGTGGACGGCAATAGGGCGAGGGGCGACGTATACGGGGTGCGCGTATTCCTATGATGGGAAGACGTGGTATCTGTCGCAGACGAGCGGGTCGTTGTTCGGGACGTCGGTGAATGTGCTGACGGAGAGGTATGCGCCGGCGGCGGGGGACTGGCGAACGGTGGCGATGAATAGCACAGGACAGATTCAATTTGCGGCGGCGAATGCGGGCTTGGTGTATCGGTCGATGGATTATGGAGTGACGTGGTCTGTGCTCACGTTGGCCTCGCGTAACTGGAACTCGGTGGCGGTATCATCCACCGGACAATATGTCGTGACTGTAAGCAGCGATGGTTCAACTGACCGTTTATACAACTCATCGGATTATGGTGTCACGTGGACAGGGCGCGGTTTTGCCTCTAACACATGGGTACAAGTCGCTATATCCGCCAGCGGACAGTATCAATGCGGAGTAAGTTCTAATCTGGCAATACAAAGTTCGAGAGATTATGGTGTGACGTGGAACCCAATAAGTGGCACGGCGGGCATTGCTTGGACAGGTATCGCAATTTCATCATCCGGGCAATATATAACTGCGGTCATAAATGGAAACCCATACGTTTCTAGTGATTACGGAGTGTCATGGTTAATTCGTGATACTTCCCGTAGTTGGAATTGTATTGCGATGTCTTCGACCGGACAAATACAAATAGCAGCACTAACGACATCAGGTGTTATGTATATATCAACTGATTATGGTGTAAGTTTCACCAACACCGGTAGTTCACCCAGCGTAATTTATCGTTCGCTAGCGATTTCAAGCACCGGACAATATCGTGTTGGTGTAACTACCTCCGCCAGCGATACCATCAAACGAAGCAATAATTATGACTCTGGATGGACGTCTGTCAACCCTGCCGGCAACTACTTCGCAATCGCGATGTCCTCCACTGGTCAATACCAAACCGCAGTATCTCAAACTACCGCTGGCCTCATCTACATCTCCTCCAACTTCGGTGAAACCTGGTCCTCCGGCGCCACCGATTCCCGTTCTCTCGGCGTAACATACGGCAAGGACGCCAGCGGCGCCGGAATGTGGGTCGCAACTGCCGGACGCAGAGACCGCGACATCTCCGCCAGCGCGGCGAACACGATGGCGTATTCCTATGACGGCAAATTATGGCGCGGAATCGCGGCGTCGGTCGGGTTGAGCGAACAAGCGTGGTCGGTCGCATACGGAAAGGACGGTTTCGGTGTCGGAATGTGGGTATGCGCCGGATATGACCGCAGCTGCGGTCTGAAATGGTCCTACGACGGTATCACGTGGAATGCGACAATGGGCGCATCGGGGTCGGCAGTCTGGGCGTCGATGGCAGCGGGACGGCGGGCGCTCTGCGTCTACTGGAACGGGTCCATGTGGTTGGCGAGTACCAGCGATACCCGAAACGGCGAACCCCGTGGAACCGGCATTGCGGCGAATAACGCGTCGACTACGCCTGGGTATCTGCTGTATTCATATAACGGCAAGAACTGGTTGCCCGTCCTGGCGCCGAATACATATGCGTCGACGATATCATCTACAACCCAAACGTCCGTATACTCCGTCCTTCCGAACCCGGCAATTCTGGATTTCGGGAGTTTCTATGACGACTCGACGCAAAGGGGGGCGATGATTACAAACACAACTGCACGGACGGTGGGCGCGGTTATGTCAAGTGTGCCGATTGAAAATATCAACACGATTGTGCCGTATGGTCGGGGGTCGTTGACGACGGGACAGGTGCCGTTCTTGATGGGGGGGGATAGCGGGTTGATGGACACGGTCGTCGCCGGCGCGCCTCCGGTCACATCCGACATCGCCGCGTCCACCACCTCCCTTTCCACCTCCGTGGACGGCGGGATTACATGGCGTGCAGTGCCGAATTCTACAAAGGTGATGACAAAAGTGAATAAAATACTGTGCGATGAAACCACGCAACAAATCGTCGCGGTTGGCGCAGGGAATTATTCGGTGGCGACATCCACGCCTGCTACGGCGGGCAATGCGGACGGATGGGTGGGCGTTTTTGGCAGTCGGATGACGAATACTCGCACGGGATTGTTCGAGAAATACGGCACGGGGGCGACATGGTTCGGGGGGGCGAAGATGTGGATTGCGAGCGGTCGGACGCAGAGCAGACGCGGGTCGTCGCTAGCAGTTTCGGTGAATGGCACGGTGTGGCAGGACGCGAAGATAGTGTCGCAAGTGGCGGCGGGGACGTCGCTGGGAGGAAGAGGAGGCGGACTCACGAGCAGGACGACGACGGGAGTAACGATGACCTCCTCCGTCATCCCCTACACCGCACCGGCAACCCCCCTCCTCACCTACACGGACAGTGCCGCCGCATTCTCTACGCAAGTCAGCAGTGTCGCGACGAATTCGCAGTATAATCGTGCGGTCGTCGGCGGGTCTGGCGTCCAATTCGTGGCGGGCGGGCGTGGTATCGGCAGCAACGGTAGTGGACTCGTGTACTCCAATGACGGGCAGAACTGGACGGCGGCAGCATCCGGCGCGGCAACGGTCTTCCAAACACCAACGAATGTCGCGGCGTATAGCACAGCACCACTAAGTGGCGGATTCGATGCGAGTTTCGGGACGGTCGCACTTACGCAGAGATTGACGGTGCCGGCGACGTATGTGAGCGTGTATACATATAACGCATCATTGAGTAAAACGGGACAGTATCAAAGTATGACGATCAATGGAGGAAATATCTGGACTTCATCCGATTACGGTGTTAACTGGACAGAGCGAACCACAGGGGCAACTCGGTATTGGCGTGGGATATCTTTATCATCATCAGGTCAGTATCAAAGCGCGGTGGTTGCTGGAGATTTTATCTGGACCTCTTCCGACTTCGGTGTAACGTGGACATCCCGAACTGCGCCCGGAAATTTGGGTTGGAAATCTATATCCTTATCATCAACGGGACAGTATCAAAGCGCGGTGGTCGATGGTGGCTATATCTGGACCTCATCCGACTACGGAGTAACATGGACGTCCCGAATCGCCCCTGGAATCTCTACTTGGTGGTTTATATCTTTATCCTCAACGGGGCAATATCAAAGCGTGGTAGAATATTCTGGCCGAATATGGATCTCATCGGACTATGGTGTTTCATGGGCATCTCGAACTCCACCCGGTAGTTTAGCTTGGCGTTCTATATGTTTATCATCCACAGGACAGTATCAAAGTGTGGGGGGTTATAACGGCAATATATGGACATCTTCCAACTATGGTATCAATTGGACGGAACGAACCACCGGGGCGACTCGAGCGTGGTGGTCTATCTCCTTATCATCAACGGGTCAGTATCAAACCGCTGTGGTTTATAGCGGCAATATATGGACCTCATCCGACTATGGTGTAACGTGGACGGTCCAAACCGCACCCGGAACTAGGGGTTGGATGTCAATATCATTATCATCAACCGGTCAATATCAAACCGCCCTGCCCGAGGGCGGCGGAGGAGGTTTCTTCACCTCCACCGACTTCGGTGTCACCTGGGTCCAGCGTTCCACCGCCACCAAAACCAACGCATTCACCCGCATCAAATCGTCCGCATCCGGTCAATATCAACTCGCGACATCGGGTCCCGCGGGGGACACGAACGGACAACTCTACGTCTCCTCCGACTACGGACAGACGTGGATACCGAGGCGAGGACTGTGGACGTGGTTGGGGGGTGCGGTGTCGGCAACGGGGGCGGTGATGATGGGGATGACGTCACCCACCGCAGCGACTGCTGCGCTTCTCCGCTCCACTGACTACGGCAATACCTTCACCGATATCTCCGGCACCGCCCTCACCGGAAGTGCCTACTGGCGCGCCATCGCCGCGACCAATTCCGCCGTAACCCAGACGGCAGTCGCATATGGCGGCAGTATTTATCGATCCTTCGACACCGGTGCGACCTGGTCCAATATCGGAATCACCATCGACGGAAGTGCGAACGCCAACATAGCGACGCCGCGAAACTGGCCGGATGTTGCCGTCGCGGCGGAAACCGGTGCGACCCAAGTGACATGTGTCAGTGGTGGGTATTTATATTATTCCGGGGACACGGGTGCGACATGGGTATCATCGATGGTCAGTATTGACGGGATCTCACCGCAGACAACAAACCGGGCGTGGCAGGCCGTCGCTCTTTCGGCCAACGGACAATACGGATTGGCGTGTGTCAATTCTACGACTGCGTCGGGATTCCTCTACCGGTCGCTGAATTATGGGGCGTCATGGACATCGTCGAATATCGTAATCGACGGAGCGGGACTGCAAACAACGAGTCGCCCGTGGCAGGATGTCGGTATGTCCGGCAACGGCAAGTATCAGGTGGCGTGTGTCGGAACCGCCGGATTCATCTACTACTCCAAAGACTACGGTGCTTCGTGGTCGTCCCTCACTGCGACGGGGTCTCGGTCCTGGTCCTCCATCGCCTTATCCGCGAATGGCGGCACGATTTCCGCGACAACGAACGACGCATCCGGCGCGATATTCACATACACGATGCCGGATGACCAGTATTATCGCCCTCCGGCACTCCTGAACACCTCAGGAATAGGAAGCACCACCACCGCCACCGTTCGCGCCATTACTTACGGGAATAGTGGAACGGGTGCTGCGACGGACGGATACTGGGTGGCCGGCGCCGACGCTTCCGCCAATACGCTCGCATACTCGTCCAACGGAATGGACTGGACTGCGGTCGTCGGGTCCAAGACCACGCTTTTCAACTCCGTAAATGGTGTGGCGTACGGCGCCGACCTCTGGGGCGCGATGATGTGGGTCGCGGTTGGCGCGCCATTCGTCGGTTCCGTCCCTGGTTCCACTGCATACAGTATCGCGTATTCATATAATATGACGACGTGGACGGGGGTTCGCAATCTGGCAAATTTCACCGGACAAGGGAATCACATCGCTTATGGACAGGACGAATACGGCACGGGAATGTGGGTGGCGGTAGGACAAGGCAGCGGCGCACTCGCCGCGAATCTCGGCAGTTCGTCGTTGTATAACAGCAACGGCGGATCCACAGGTGGTGGAACCCCGAGTACGACCATCTTTTATTCCTATGATGGCGCCAATTGGGCCGCGGGCGCCGGGACCGGTGTATTCTCTACCTCGGGGACGGATGTCGCATGGGGTGTGGATGCGTCGGGCGTCACTACCTGGGTCGCCACAGGTGTCGGATATACGGACCTGTTGACTGGCGTCGTTATCCCAGGAGGTCAAGTTGCCCATTCCACGAATGGGAGGGTATGGACACCAATCCGTGTGCTGACCGCAATCACCCCTGCGTTGACACCGACGACGTTCACGTCGCGTATAAACGTGCTTCCGGCACCACCGGCGAGTACCGGGTTCGTTACACCTATATTTGGAACGACATGGGGTCAGTTGGGGTTGGATATTCTGGGAACTCAAGCCGATGAATACGGTGGAATTGTAAGTCTATCCGCAGATGGAACGACTGTTGCGATTGGGTCAAGTGATTACAACAACGTCGCCACCGGAACCTATGATGAAGGTCGAACGAGAGTCTACAAATACAATGGAACGACGTCGACGTGGGGACAGTTAGGATTGGACATTTCAGGTACTCAAACAATAGAATACAGTGGATATAGTGTAAGTCTATCCGCGGATGGAACAACTGTTGCGATTGGGTCATTTGGTTACAACATCGCTGGTTCTGATGAAGGTAGAACGAGAGTCTACAAATACAATGGAACATCATGGGGACAGTTAGGATTGGACATTTCAGGTACTCAATCGGGTGAAAACAGTGGATGGAGTGTAAGTCTATCCGCGGATGGAACAGTTGTTGCGATTGGGTCCCGCTTTTACAACATCTCTGGCACAGATGAAGGTCGAACGAGAGTCTACAAATACAATGGAACAACGTGGGGACAGTTAGGATTGGACATTTCTGGAACTCAAGCCAATGAATACAGTGGATATAGTGTAAGTCTATCCGCGGATGGAACGACTGTCGCTATTGGGTCCCAACAGTACGACGTCACCGGATTTAATGATGAAGGTCGAACGCGAATCTACAAATACAATGGAACGTCATGGGGACAGTTAGGGTTGGACATTTTAGGCAATCAAGTATATGAATACAGTGGATATAGTGTAAGTCTATCCGCAGATGGAACAACTGTTGCGATTGGGTCAGTGTATTACGACGTCACCGGAACCAATGAAGGTCGAACGAGAGTATACAAATACAATGGAACAACGTGGGGACAGTTAGGATTGGACATTTCAGGTACTCAAACAATAGAATACAGTGGAACTAGTGTAAGTCTATCCGCGGATGGAACAGTTGTTGCGATTGGGTCCAATGCTTACGACAAAGCCGGAGGGACTACGAACTCCACCACAGAAGAAGGTCGAACTAGGGTCTACAAATACAATGGAACGACGTGGGGACAGTTAGGATTGGACATTTCGGGCAATCAAGCAAATGAAAATAGTGGAGGTAGTGTAAGTATATCCGCGGATGGAACGACTGTTGCGATTGGGTCCCGTGCTTACGACAAGGCCGGAGGGACTACGAATACCGAGACAAATGAAGGTCGAACACGAATCTATAAACTTGACGCTACTGGTGCGACCTTTTCCAGCAGTAATCCAGCAGTTGCCGACATCTGTGGCAACGGGCTTCTCCTCATCAAAGACATCTCGGCGGGAACAACGACCATCACCGCGATCCAACCCGCCACCCCACCATTCAGTCTCGCCCCCGTAACCGTCCAAGGCACTCTCACCGTCACCGGCACAGTATATACACTTATATACAACAATGTCGTCACGACATTCACGCCGTTTACGACATCTGCGCTTACGGTAGCGTATGGTCGAGGTGGGTCGCAAGGTGCCGGCGCGCCGCTTTGGATGGTCGGCGGTAGCGGTAGCAATGTCTTCGCGATGTCGTCGGCCCCCACAACCACCGGTGCGTGGTCTGTCATCGCCGCAGCTGCCCCTACCACCAACGCACCATTCCCCATCTGTAATTCTATCGGATATTCCAACGGTATTTGGGTTGCCGGTAATAACACCGACGACACGAACGTCCTTGCACGGTCTATCGACGGCGGCAGTACTTGGACGCCTGTCCCGCTTTCGTCCGTAAACGGATTTATGGCCGGGTCGACATCTGTCGGCGCCAACGCATTCTGTAATTATTCACTGGCGTATGCGGACTATTCCAATGACACGAATCTGCGGTCGTGGATCGCAATACCCGGAACCAAGAATTTTATGTTTGAAGGTGGAGTGAATACGGTTGCAACGGTCAGCAGCAATATCGTCGCAAGTGCGTATAACAGCTCTGGCGCTGGAACCCGTGCGTGGTGGGTTGCTGGGGGGTCTGGGACATCCGCCGCCGTGATTGCATACTCTACCGACCCAAGTGGTGCGACCGGGTGGACGAAATCTGCGAGCGCCGGCATCGCCAGTCTCGTGGCCATCAACGATGTCGCATTCTCGCCTCAAACCCAGCAATGGTTGGCCGTAGGTGCAGGGGCTGTGGGATCCACGACCCAGAATATCCTCTTCAGTGACGCATCCGGTGCGACATGGACTGCAACTGCAGTCGCGACACCCGCCACACCCGTCATCACATTAAATACATGTATCTGGAACCAGTTGGACGCATCCGCATCCGCGTCCGGGCGATGGTTAGCAGGCGGAACGCGAAACGACATCTCGGTTAGCATCCCGACATCCGCCACGCTCTATATTTCAACAGATGTGAGCGGGTCAGCGTCGCCGTGGACGCCCATCGCCGGAACCGGCGCCATCCTCTCGCAAGTCTATTCCGCGGCATTCAACGGTCGGGTCTGGATTGCTGCGGGCGCACCGGCCACCGATAGTGGCAGCACAAGCACATTGATGAGCACCAGCGACCCTACCGGCGCTGCCGGGTGGCAAGGAATCGCGACCACCAATGCAAGCACAACCGGGTTTGATACAGCAGCAAGATCGATCACGTGGAACGCCGACCAGCAAATGTGGGTCGCCACCGGCGAAAATACCGCCACCGCAGGATCAGGCGCAGCAGTCGACGCATCATTCTCATCCGTTATTTATTCTCTCGATGTAAGCGGCAGCGCCGGAACATGGCGAACAGTACGTGAATCCAATTCTACCTGTTTCTCGGGACAAGGCAACGGTATCGTATTCACAGGTCGGAAATGGTTCGCGGTGGGTGAAGGAACCAACCAAATCGTCGCGACGACCGACATGTCGGCAAATGCAGTGTTCGGGACCGGCGCCGCACCATCCTGGTCGTCCATCGGAAACGCCAACACCGTATTAACCGTCCGCGGAACAGATATCGCGTTTACAGGACGCAATTTACTCGCGACAGGTGTCGGCAATGGCAGCAGTAGTGGTGTCGTCATTTCAACCGACCCAACAGGCGGCGAGTGGTCGACCGCCGCCGCCGCTGGATTCACAGACGCATCAGGTGGTGGAACCAGTATCACATTTGAACCGACATATGACGGCGCAGGTCGTCTGGTCGCAACAGGCAAATCCGCGACAAACTCAATCACTGTAAGCAGTGACAATGGTGCAACCTGGAATACATCCGCCACGGCACCCGCCACCGGAGTCCAGTTAAGTTCTCAACGTGTGGCGCCGGTAGCAACCACGCAATCCTTATTCACAATGGGGGGAAATAGTGTCGCGTATGTCGGAAACGATACACTATTAGGGGGTGGTGGAAATGATGTTCATTGGACTGGAAAGCGGTGGATAGCAACGGGCAAGAATAGCGGTGGTGACACTGCAACAGCCGCGACCAATGCCGCGACCGCGTCCACGACCGCACCCGATATCACCAACAATAATACCGCCCCTATTGCGGTGAGTGATGACGGAATAACTTGGCAGTGTGTATCATCAGGTCAAGCACCGAATATCACCGAAGGAATATTCGTCGCTACGAATTCGCGGATTGGTGCGTTTCCACTCATCGACAGTCGTATTACGATAATGGATGGTGGAGATACTGAATCGTTGACAAGTGATTACAGCCTCGGCATCAGCAGCGGCGGAATGGGGACAGGTATCGCGCAACTGGATATTATTTCCGAATTGCCGGTGACGTCAGTAAGCGCATCAAATACGACCGGTACTGTGACAACGATAGGAGTTGGTTCGAATAATGTTGCGAACAGCGTAAATGGTGTCGGAGTCACACCCGTCGCGAGTTTCGACAATACGGCGTTTACGATAACGACACGCCCGGTCTAACCCCCCGGGGCTGGTCCCGGGTATTCGCGACATTCGCGACATTCGCGATATAGTATTTTGTGAACATAGTGTAACTTAGTGGAACCGAACCGAACGAGTCGAACGAGTGAGAATGGCATTTTACAAAAAAACCGGTTCAAATTATGTATTTACAAAAACACCAAATAATGTAATCAGTAGTGGCGGTGGTGGCAGTAGTGGCGGTGGCGGTGGCAGTGGCGGTGGCAGTGGCGGTGGCAGTGGCAGCAGTGGTGGTGGTGGAGGCGGTGACTGCGACGAAATCCGTATGTTTATCAATAGCGCACTATTGAAAAGTATCAATACAATTAGTGATAATTATGCGGCCGGACGATTCGATAATATCAAAACCCAACTCACACAAACCGCATACAATACAATCTCACTCCAACTATTCAAAGCCAAGCGTCCATTAAACCCGGATTATGAAAAACTCCGCAAGATCATCAATATTAATTTAGAAGGTCTGCTTCAATCCATCAATTTGTATAATACGAATGTGGATATGACAGGTGAGCGAAACTATTATAAGACAAAGGCCGATAAATTCAATGATATTAACGCACTGATAGAGCAAATAAATATGTTACGTGGTTCCGTGTCGCTTTTCCCCGAACAAACAATCACTGTTATTCCTGTTCAAATCAAGGCCGAATATTTAGCTTATATCAAAACATACGGTTATCCAGACAACGGTATTTGGGACCCCGATTTACTTGGTGCAATTCTTGCGAGTATTCAACCGACGACGATTTAATTGTTAGCTCGACTCGCAGGCTTGCTCGCCTGCGCTTATTCATAGACGCATATGTATGAATAGTGATATAAATATTATAGTAGTATTTCAGTAATATAATATTAATTAATCATAATAATCGTAATCGTAATCGTAATCGTAATCGTAACCGTAATCATGGAAATCTCCCCAAATAATAGCGGACAACGAGGCGGCGGGCATCACGGCGGAGATGATTCGACCGGAAGATTCGGATTTGATTTAAATATCGATAATTATTCCACCGACGATTTATTGGAAATATATAAGATCAACAAGAATCAAAAAGGCAACATCACTGAAGATTATGTGAAAAAAATGACGGATGAGATTGTTGGGCAATATAAAAATTATAATGCGATGGGATTGGGCGGCGATATGCCTTTTTCCGATAATTATAGCGACGACGACCAGTATATCGCATTTTTCAATAACGCGCAAAAACGAATCATGCAGTATTTACAATCAGGCGCCAGTTTCATCAATGATGGAATCGAAGGTGCGTCCGCCGGTGGTGGCGGTGCGTCGTCCAAAACCACCGATAAATCACATGGTCGTCTTCTCCAAAATTACGCACCATCATCGCAAATAAGCGACGGAGACAAGTTAGTTATGATGCCGAAAGAAGACTCCCGAGTTCAAATGATAAATCCGACCATTGCCACACCCACCATCATCCACGAATATACAAAGGGTGTAGTGAATCCACTTGAGCGCCGCACATTGAAACGGATTATTAGTATTGATACCCTATTCAGACCCCATCACGATAGGACAAAGGCCACGGATTTTATCTGGAATTTGCCGACACCCATCAACAATATCTTGTCACTGAGGGTCGTTTCGATGGAAATGCCGAACTCGATTCGCATGTTTTCCAATGATAAGAAAAACAATATCTTCACGATACATTTGTATAATGTGCGCCAGGTGTATAATGAAGGCGGTCAACAAAAAACCGTATTTATCAACCACAGTGAAACACTGATTATACCGGAAGGGTTTTATACATCGTCGCAATTCCCTGAAATGATGAACTATTATTTAACGAACGCGGGAACGCCCTCGAATGGAAAGGTGGTGCGTGATGCAAGCGGGGTTCTTCTATCAGTCCCATATGACGCATCCAGCAACCAACTCGTTTTCAACGGACTAAAATTGCTGGTATTAGAAGTCAACGATATCTCATCGAGGACAATCATACGCACGAGAGAAGAGACGGATACCTTGCCGGACCTTACCGATGACACATTACCATTAAAAAGATATCGTGCGTTTTATGAAGACGAAACAACGAATCCACAATACTCTCCCGACTTTTACTTCAGATTGGATTTTAATATTGATAATGACCGGTCGTTTACTGATTATTACAAACTCGGCGGTTTATTTGTGCGAAATGTGACATACGGAGTTGATACTAACGGCGATCGATATATGATAGACCCCGATCCGGAAGGAAATGAATGCGCGACTTCGTCTGTTGCACGGTCGCGAATGACGTCCAAAAATCTGCAATGTTTTCGCCCGAAGTTGGACCCGTATACAGGTAATATTATGAAATCAAATACGAAGATGCGACCGCTTTATAAGAACGCAGGTTGGACGATGGGGTTTTATAATGATGTATACGATGTGACAAAACCCTATGTGGTTCAAGGACGCGTTAATCCTTTAGGAACATATGAACCCGTTACCTACGGGCGATATATTGAAAGCGAGTCGTCATACGGCAGTTCTATTGTCCAGTACTACTTTTTGGAGGTAGATGATTATAACCGGAATTTTACGACGAATACGATTATTGCGGAAACCGGCAATGGAACGAATTTAGGCAATAATATTATTGCGAGAATCCCATTGACAACGGCTGCATTGAATATTAATTACTTGAATCCGAGTGATATGATTTTCAAGCAACGGGATTATTTTGGACCTGTCAAAATCGAGAAAATACATCTGCGTTTAGTTGATCGATTTGGCGAAACTTTAGACATCCAAAACAACGATTATTCACTGGCGATAGAATTGACGACGACGTATTAGAATAGATATATAAAACAACTTGTTCGATGATTTTGTTGAATTTAGGAAATCCAGAATCCAGAATCCAGAATCCAGAATCCAGAATCCAGAATCCAGAAATATAAAATATTTAGTTTTATTATAACAAGTAAAAATGTCCAATATTGCTTTCGCTCTTCCCGCGCTCGATCAGGCGTTTACCCTCATTGCCGGTGAACTTGAAGGTGCTGCACCTCCTACGTTGGACTTCAGTGCCGTTGCCGTCTACAACATTAAGTTGTCTGATATGCTCGCCGTCTTTGAGTACCAAACTGATTCTTTTGATGTCAGCAACGCTGCTGCGACGGATATCAAGTATTATGTTAACAGTGGTGCTTGGCCCGCCAATCTCAATCCGGTCCACGCATCTATGAGTTCAGGTGAAATGTTGGCTACTGCGGGCAGCATCGTTGCAGCTAAGAACCTTGTCAAGCACGACTTTGTTCGTTTTTTGGCCGATCATCTCTTTAACACTCCTCACGGCGTGGATCTGTTTAGCAATGAGGATGAACTCCTTTCAGACCTTGTTACCAAGGGTGCTACCAAAGCCACTGCTATCGAGACTATTCTTGGCAATGTCGACCACGCTCACGCAGTGGGCGGCACCGATGCTTCGACTCTCAAGTATAGCACCAATGCTCAGAGCACTGACACCAACATCTGCCGTGAACTGATGTTCCAGATTATCAACGGTGATGCGTCACGTTTCGGCAGCATCGCAGATTCCACGGCCAAGCAGAGCGTCCCTATTATCGCCGGTGATAGCTTGAACTTTGTTCTGTCTATTTCTGCTGCTGATGATCAGGAGGACCTCACTGGCGTGGGTGCTTTTGATGTCCGTAAGTACAAGATTCAGTTGAACGTCGTGGACTCCGCCACCCCCACCAACACCGTCCCCGTCGAGGCTGGTTCCTCGACCGAGTACCCTTACCACGCCGTCTAATCACAACAATCCCCCTCCAATAAATTATTTTGTAAATATTATAAAATTTATAAAATAACTCGCACTCGTCACACTCGTCACACTCGTCACACTCGTGTCACTCGTCACACTCGTCACACTCGTCACACTCGTGTCACACGTCGACGACCTCAATATAACAAATCGTTCGCGGTATAATGAATACACGCGTAAATAGATTTAGATGATATTGTAAGAAACTCATATTATTTTGTTATGAAATATTATAACACGCATATATATTTTATACATTGGAACGTGATTGTTTAATATGACAACACCTCCAACAACTGCCGTGTCTGCAGTCCTGCTTGTGGATCAACGTATTCAAGATTACGAGACCATCGTCGGTGCTTTGAAGTCCGATGTTCGGTGTATTGTTTTTGACGTCGAAGATAAATCGTACCCTAGCATGGTCGAATGCATAAAGGCGAAAATAAGCGAACTTAACGTTGCTTCATTTGACACAATTGGATTGGCGCAATATAATGAACATCAGACATCTTACCAAATGTTTGGACCATCGAGTCCAAGCGCAACTATCGACTACATTATGATATCCGACCCAACATTACAAACGTGGTCATATATAACCGATCTGTTCATATGGTTAAAATCAACGTACGCCATTAAACATTTCGATATGTTGGCGTGTGCTTTATACATTGATATTAATTGGAAGTATATTATCGATAATCTTTCGACGATTTCGGGTGTAGAAGTTCGCGCTTCTTCAAACCGGACCGGTTCAGGCAATCTTGGTGGCGATTGGATATTAGAATCTACTGGTGTAGATTTAAAAAATGTGTATTTCAACGAAACAATTGATAACTATGAAGGTGTTCTGGATTTGGCCGGAACTGTTGTAAATACTATTCCAGCGCCGACAGCGCCAGGGGGTGGGACTGCCAATAGCGAATTTTTGTTCCCTACAGTAATAAAATTTTATAACGATAAACTTTACGTTTGTGATTCAGGTGATAATCATCGTATTCAAATATTCGACACAAGTTTAAATTTCATTAGCAAATTTGGAAGTGTAGGTACTGGTAGTGGTAAGTTTGTCGGACCATATGACATAGCAATTAATCCGTCGAATGGACGAATCCACGTTGTTAGTTACAGTTCGCACGATGTTAATGTATATGATTCTAGTTATAATTTCCTGTTCAGAATCACTGGATTCTCATATCCAAGAGCTATTGCGTTGGATTCAGCCGGAAATATTTACACGTCAGAAGGTTATGTCATTAAAAAATTCAGTTCATCAGGCGCATCTCTCGGAACGATTCTTTCAAGTTACGGGTCTGGAGATGGACAACTTTTTAATGCGAGTACACTGGTATTTGATGCGTCTGACAACTTATGGATATGTGATACTGGAGCAGGTGGTGCTACCACAAATCATAGAGTTCAAAAATTTTCTTCAAGTGGAACATACATATCACAATTTGGAAGTGGTGGAACTGGAAATGGACAATTCCGAGCTCCTTATGGATTAGTGTTTGATTCTAGTGGCAATATTTTTGTTGGTGATCAGTTGAATCATAGAATTCAAAAGTTTGATAGTAATGGAACCTATATTTCGCAATTTGGTTCGAATGGAACCGGAAACGGACAGTTTGATAGACCAAACGGGATTGCTCTAGACTCTATCGGAAATATATTTACGGTTGAAAATTACAACCATCGCATCCAAAAATTCAGTTCTTCTGGAGTGTATCAATCCCAAATTGGGCATCTTGATGTGGTCAGTGGTTCCGCAAACGGGTCGTTTAATACGCCCGGTGATGTGGCGATGTTTCCATCCAATGGTAATGTTTATGTTGTTGATACCGCCAATAATAGAATCCAAAAGTTTAACTCGTCATTGGAGTGGGTTTGGTCGGTTGGTTCGCTTGGTTCTGGAAATTCACAATTCAATACTCCGCGACGAATCGCAATTGATGCGAGTGAAAATATTTATATTACAGATGCGGCGAATCACTGTGTTAAAAAGTTCGATTCGTCCGGTTCATTTCTTCTGAAATTTGGAACGAATGGAACGGGAACCGGACAATTTACTACACCATATGGTATAGCAGTTGATTCGGCATATAATGTATTCGTCACTGATAATAACTCGCGGGTTCAAAAGTTTGGTTCAGATGGAACTTATATTACCAGTTATTCAATATTCAATTCTAGGGCAATCTCACTGGATTCGGCAGGAAATATGTATATAACATCGACAAACCAAAGCATTTACAAATATTCGTCGTCAGGAACATTGCTTTTAACGCTATCCAGTCAAGGAACTATACCCACCGGTATTTCAGTCGATCCGGTTAGTGGTAATTTCGCCGTTTTATTTGAAAGTTCGCAGTATTGTAGAATTTACAATTCAACAGGAACATTACAAGTTTCAACAGATTTCACTTCGATGTACAATGCTCAAGGTGTATATTATAATAATACTACCTTGTTTTTTTGTGATCGGGGTCAACGTGTTAGGAAAGTTACTCTTACGGGAATAACAGTCGCACCGACATACACATTCACCACGCCAAAACCCCAATCCATAACAAAGACATTTGGCGACGCCACATTTTCCTTGTCGGATTTATTGACGGGTGTCAGCAACAGCAGTGGTGCGTATACATTTGCGACGAGCAACTCTGGTGCTATTTCCATCGGAGGAGACGGCGTAACCGCAACCGTCGTCGCATATAACGCCACCCCGGTGACTATAACGGCGACCCAGGCTGCTTCGGGTGATTACTCAGCAAGTTCGACTACCTTAACGATCACGCTTGCGCGCAAAGCACCGAGTTACGGAACATTTACTCCGCCTGCAAAGTCGTTCGGTGATGCGTCCTTTTCAATGGTTTCATTTGCGCCAACCTCCGAGAGTAGTGGCGTTTATACCTATACGAGTTCCGCACCCGGTGTCGCGACCATCAGTTCCGACGGCACGACTGTTACCATCATCAGTGCGGGTTCAACGACGATTACAGCGTCGCAGGATATTTGTGGCAACTACACTGCCGGAAGTCAGACGGGTGTATTTACGGTGAGTGCAGCAACTCCCACCTATACCCCCGCATCACCATCCGCGTCTGTCACGAAGACATTCGGAGTGGATGTATCATTCTCATTGACCGCTCTCGTCGCAGGTATCAGCAACAGCAGTGGTGCGTATACCTTCTCGTCGGCATCGGATGCAGTGAGTATCAGTGGTGGGATTGCTACCATTGTCGCATATACGCCCTCCACAATCACGATTACGGCGACGCAGGCTGCATCCGGCAATTACGCCAGTGGAAGCACGGCAATTTCTGTGCTTATCAATCGCGGAACGCCCACCTATCAGTCTATCTCCCAAATCTCTAAGACATATGGAACCGACGTATCGTTCTCGCTGGTCACCGTGATGTCGGGTATCAGCAACAGCAGTGGTGCGTATACATTTTCATCGGCGTCGAACGCGATTAGTATCAGCGGGTCGGTTGTGACGATTCTCGGATATTCTGCATCCACCATTTCTATATTGGCTTCACAGGATGCATCCGGAAATTACGCGTCAAGCAGCACTACGGTTTCTCTTGTCGTCGCCGCAGCGACCCCGACGTTTCAGTCCGTCTCCCAAATCACGAAGACATTCTCGACCGATGTTTCATTTTCGATGACGCCAATTGTCGCGGGTATGAGTAACAGCAATGGTGCGTTTATCTTTACGAGATCGGGCGCCGCCGTCGATGCCATCAGTATTAGTGGCGATGTTGTCACTATTCTCGCATATACACCATCAGCAGTGAACATCGATGTGTATCAGGAGGCCTCTGGAAATTATACATATAAGTCCGGAACAATCTCTTTATTGGTTGCACGCAAGGTGCCGACATATGGCGCGTTTACGATTCCTGCAGTTACATATAGTCCTGATGGTTCTTTTTCGATTGTGCCGTATGCGCCAACCACCGACAGCACGGGTGTCGCACTTACTTATTCTAGTTCCGATGCGAGTGTCGCGACGATAACCAGTGACGGCACCCTTGTTACTGTCATCGGACACGGTTCAACCACCATCACCACATCGCAAGTTGCCAACGGAAATTACGCAGCAGGTAGCGCGACCAGTGTGTTCGTCGTCAATCGCGCAGCACCCACCTTCTTGAAGGCATTTACAATCGACAACAAGGTATTCGGTGACGCAGCATTCTCGCTCCTGCCGTTTACGGTTGGACTTGACAACACGGACGGCACTTACAGTTTCTCGAGTTCGGACCCGTCGATTGTTTCTATTTCGGTCGTCGATAATGTGACCGCAACCATCCTCGCGTATACTCCATCCCCAATAACAATTACGGTTGATATTGATGCGTGTGGCAACTATGCGGCCGCCACCACCAGCGGCACATTAACTGTCGCACGCGCCGCACCCACCTATCAATCCGTGACACAAGTTGCCAAAACATACGGGGTCGACGTATCATTTTCACTCACGGCAGTCATGGCGGGTATCAGCAACAGCAGTGGCGCGTATACCTTTACGTCTAGTAGCGCCGCGGTTACCGTGAGCGGGTCTGTTGCGACGATTCAGGCCTACACGCCCGAGGCAATCACCATCACCGCGTCTCAGGACGCCTTAGGCAATTACGCGTCGAGCAGTAAGACATTTACTGTCCTCGTCAGTCGTGGAACACCCACGTATCAGACCGTGTCACAGGTAACAAAGACCTACGGAATTGATGCGTCGTTTTCATTGACTGCCGTGATGTCGGGGATCAGCAACAGTGACGGCGCTTACACCTTTTCGGGTGGTTCAGGTGTGATTAGTATCAGCAGCGGTGTCGCAACTATTCTGGCGTACACGCCCTCTGCGGTCACCCTCACCGCGTCACAGGACGCCTCCGGCAATTACGCTGCAAGTACTAAGACGTTTACATTGCTCGTCAATCCCGGCACTCCTACGTATCAATCCGTGTCACAAGTCACAAAGACGTTTGGCGTCGACGCCTCGTTTTCGATGACCGACGTGATGGCGGGTATTAGCAATAGCAGTGGTGCGTATACCTTCTCGTCGGCATCAGGTACGGTGAGTATCAGCGGTGCCATTGTGACGATTTTGGCGTATACGCCCTCCGCAATCACTATCACCGCGTCTCAGGCGGCCGATGGCAATTACGCGGCCAGTAGCGCAAACGTGTCGCTCCTCGTCGGTCGCGGCACTCCCTCGTATCAGTCGGTGTCACAGGTCACAAAGACCTATGGCGTCGATGCGTCGTTTTCGTTGACCACCGTGATGTCGGGTATCAGCAGCAGCAACGGTGCGTATTCTTTTTCAAGCACAGCGAGTGAAATCAGCATCAGTGGAGACGTCGTAACCATTCTCGATTATACTCCCTCCGCGGTGACTGTCACCGCATCTCAGGATGCATCTGGCAATTATTCGGCGAGCAGCACCAGTTTTTCTGTCCTCGTCGGTCGCGGCGCACCCACCTATCAGTCGGTCGCCCAAATCTCTAAAACCTATGGAACCGACGTATCATTCTCGCTGGTCTCGTATGTGGCGGGTATCAGCAACAGCAGTGGGGCGTATACATTCTCGTCCATATCGGGCGCAATTAGTATCACTGGCGATGTCCTCACGATTCTGGGGTACACGCCCTCCGCGGTCTCAATCACGGCAACACAGGCTGCTGCTGGTAATTACGCATCGAGCAACGCGACATTGTCATTGCTCGTCGATCGCGCCACCCCCACCTATCAGTCTGTCGCCCAAATCACGAAGACGTTTGGCGTTGACCTGTCGTTTTCTATGACCGATGTGGTGGCGGGAATCAGCAACAGCGACGGTGCGTATTCCCTGTTTTCATCCGCAAGTGGAGCAGTGAGTATCAGTGATGACGTGGTGACGATTCTCTCGTATACACCCTCCGCGATAACCATCACCGCAACCCAGGACGCATCCGGCAATTACGCGTCAAGCAGCAAGACCATTTCATTACTCGTCAACACCGGTCCCCCCACTTATCAATCTGTAACCCAAATCGCAAAGACATATGGAACCGACGTATCGTTTTCGATGACCACCGTGATGTCGGGTATCAGCAACAGCAGTGGTGCGTATACGTTTTCGACTACGGCAAGTGAGATCAGCATCAGTGGCGACATTGTCACGATTCTGGCGTATACGTCATATGCGGTCACCATCACTGTAACCCAAGCAGCATCCGGCAATTACACGGACAGTAGTGCAAATGTCACCTTACTTGTGGACCGCAAAGTACCCTCCTACGGTGCGTTTACATTGCCCGCAGTCACATACGAAGACATCCCATATTCCCTGGTTTCACATGCACCAACCAGTGAGAGCAATGCGGTGTATTCATACACCAGTTCCAACACCGCCGTCGCAACTGTGAACTCGGATGGAACCGTCGTGACTGTAATCGGTCAGGGTTATACCACCATCACGGCGTCGCAGGACATCAGTGGAAATTACAAGGCCGGCACTACTACGGCGTCACTGCTCGTGAATCGCGCCGCACCTACATTCTTGAAGGCGTTTACCATCGACAATAAGACATTCGGTGACGCTCCATTCTCTCTCCTACCGTTTACGGTTGGCCTTGACAACACGGACGGAACGTATCACTTTTCAAGTTCTGACGCGTCGGTCGTCTCGATTTCGACCGTCGATAATGTGACCGCAACCATCCTGGCGTACACGCCTACAACTCCCGTGACGATTTACGTCGCGATCGACGCATGCGGCAACTATGCGGCCAGCACCACTAACGGCACATTAACCATCAACCGTAAAGTGCCCGCCTATCAGTCCGTCTCCACGGTGGCCAAGACGTTCGGTGACGCTGCGTTTTCACTGGTTCCGTATATGTCCGGTATCAGTGAGAGCAGTGGTTCATATACATTCACTAGTTCCGACGCATCCGCGGTAAGAATTGAAAGCGACGGTTTTACGGCAACCATCCTTGCGTACACCGCCTCCGCCATCACCATCACCGCGACTCAGGCCGCCAGTGGAAACTACGCAGCCGGCGCGAAGACATTTTCGATGACGGTTGCTCGTGTAGCACCCACTATCGGCGCACTAGCACTGGGAGCATTGAACGGATATTATGATGTCAGTGACGGGTTTTTCACATTGACCGCACCCACGTCCAATAGTTCAGGCGGATTCACTTACGCCAGTGATAATTCTGCAGTTGCCATGGTCGTAAACACGAATAATGTCAGTTTCGTCGGGAATGGCACCGCGAATATCATCGCAATACAGGACATCTGCGGAAATTACGACACCGGAAGTGTGTCTTCCTTGTTGCGTGTCGGCGCCACTGTCCCCACGTTTGGAACGTTTACTGTGAGTAGCACCACGAAAACATACGGCGACGGTCCGTTCACACTCACACCGCCGACCTCAAACAGTGACGGCGCGTTCACATTTACAAGCAGTAATTCTTCCCGTATCAGCATTAGTGGAACTACAGCAACAATTGTAGGCGGTGGAATTGTTGACATCACTGTCTCGCAGGGTCCAAGTGGTTCGTTTACACGCAAGTCGGTTACGACTACATTTACAGTTCAACGCAAAACCCCCACTCTGAGTAATTTTCCCGCCATCGTAAAATCATATTCGGATGGATCCTTTATAGTAACTGCGCCAGAAACAGATGGATATAATTATTTCACGTATTCGTCTTCTAATACAGGAGTAGTGCGGAGGTCTGATAGTAACATGACTCTATTTGATATATATAATGGAGGATCTGCTACGATCACTGCTACTTCAGGATCAAACGATAATTACGCTTCGGGCACCATAACTGCAACAGTTACAATTAATCCAGTATTACCTTTCCTCACTTATAACAATTCAACTCGCGCGTTCGATATCGGAACATTCTCAACCAATGCTGGTTCGGATTCAGATGGTGGGATTTCATATGTTTCAAGCGACACATCCGTCGCCACGATTTCGGGTGCGATTGTAACCATCAAGAAGGTTGGTGAAACTACGATCACCGCGACCATCGCAGCAACTTCAAAATTTTTGACAAGATCTACTTCGGGCGTACTTACCATTACTCGTGGAACGCCGACGATATCCAATCTCTATAACGAGACGCGAACAATGACGCAAGCACCTTTTACGCTTTCCCCCACATCAACCAGCAATGGAACGTTCACGTATGTCAGCGATAATTCAGGCGTCGTTTTTATGACGAACAGTGGAACTACGTTTAATGTGGCAGGTCTCGGAACAGCTACAATCACTGCGACCATTTCCGAGGACCCATCTGGCAATTACAATTCGCGTAATTACAGTTTCACGATGTCAGTCATTCGTGCGACGAGCACTCTCTCGTCCTCCACATTTTCTGTACCGGTTTTGATGACATATGGTGACACGCCCGTCAATATAATAACGGCGCCGACATCAGATAGCAGTGGGGCGATAACCTATACTTCTGGTAATGTAAATATCGCCACCATTCATCCCACCACCGGTTTAATTACCGCGGTTGGCGCAGGTTGGACCTATTTCGTAGCATCGCAAGCCCAGACTAATATTCACTACGAAAACACGGTACAAAGTAATTATATGCAATTTGTGAGCAAGTCAGTTACCCAGACCCGTGTAGCACCTTATACATCTAGCACGATAACAAAGTATTACGGAGATGCGCAATTCCAGTTGTCAACTGTGAGCGAAAGCACCGCGAGCAAGTTATTCACAACAAATATCGCAGGCGTTGTTAATATATCAACCTCATCCAACATCGGGTATGTTGATATTATAAATGTCGGAAGTGTCGTAATCACGGGTCAACAATATGCGAATTCGCAGTATTCTACGCAAAACACCCTTACGTGGACACTTACTGTAGAAAAGGGAACCACAACACTTACCGGATTGGCCGCGACATTATCGAAGAATGTGACGAATGCACCGTTTACTGTCGCGGTTTCAAGTGCGAGCGCCGGCGTAAAATCATACGCGTTGAGTAACCCGGATTCAAGCAATGTTCTTACGGTGGACTCGTCTTCTGGAGTTGTTACACTCAAGGGCGCCGGAACCGCCACAATCATCGCATCTCAGGCTGCATCCTCATTGTATAATGCGCCCGCCAGCGTGTCATGCGTTGTCACTGTGGCGGAAGCCGGTACATCATTACAAGGATCAACCATCACAAGTGCGCGGGTATTTGATAATGTCAATATGACTGGTGCTTCGTTGTCGAACACGACCGTAACCGGTGTTTCATTTGCTGGTGCGACCATGACAAATGCGGTGTTGACTGGTGCAACCGTTAGAAACGCAACATTAACCACCACAAATATGGTAGACGCTACACTTACCAACGCCGATGTTTCTGGAACATCATTTGCCGGCGCGACAATGACAAGAGTCACGATGACGGGTGCAACCCTGACGAATTCCACATTAACGAGCACGGACCTCTCCGGCGCCTCAATGGCCAATACGACGATCACCGGGACGACATTCACGAGTTCAACAATGACGAATGCTATCCTCACTGGCGCTACACTAACAAATTCGACACTGACCAGTGCGGTTCTTACGGGTGCATCACTTGTGGGCGCCAATGTGACTAGTTCGACATTCGTCGGCGCATCCCTATCCGGTGCGGATTTGTCCGGCGCCACCGTCACCAACGCCAACTTCACCAATGCGAATATCAGCGGTGCGAATATCACCAACGTCGCGTTTTCATCTCTCCAGAAGATCCAGTTGTTGAAGAACACGAATAACCGCGCGATTGGCGGAATCCAGGTAAGCGATATTTCTGGTTCAGTTGTTCTCTCGGCAATTTCGGAAACTTCTCTGGCCGCGTCGATCCCGAATATCGCATCCGCTGCAATCAAGGTCGTTATTCCGACGACATCCACTGTCGCGAGTGACCCACTTCCGAATGTCGTTCTTGATACAACTACCAGCGACAAGTTCTACTTCCCTATCAATGAGGGCGAGTATTTCCAGATATTGGGGGTCAAGTATTATACCACTAGCGGTGTAGTGCGAAACTATGCAACCAACGAGGTCGTCGAGGTTATTTCATACGGAAACAAATCGATCTGGTTGATTGCGGGTTCGATTATTGCGTCAGTTTTGGCCGTGAATACGATATCATCATCTACCTTCACGGTCGCGTCCGGAAAACTGGATACCGACGCACCGTTTAATATCACTGTTGCACCAACCAGCAATAGCGACGCACCGATCGTGTATTCATCCAATCACACATCCGTTGCGACAATCCACCCCTCCACGGGTCTCATCACCATTGTCGGACAGGGTTATGTGAGTTTTATCGCCACACAGGCCGCGACCCTCTTATATGAGGCCGGTTCAAAGACTAGCAATGAATTACATGTGAATAAGCTCATCAACTTCTCTTTGCCGGGTTTAGACCAGGCGATTACGATGGCTACCAGCGGACTTTTGGATGCGTCGTCCGTTTCTCTCGAAACCACCGATGCAACTGCCGTATTCTATGTGAAATTATCTGATATGACCGATATATTCAAATATCAGACAGATTCATATGACATGAATGAAAATGATGCGAGTGACGTCAAATACTATATATTCAATCGCGCGTGGCCGGCAGCACTTAAAATCAATCCCGCCAACGCGATGATGAATAAGGTCGAATCCAATGGAATGTTGGGAACTGTTGGTCTTTTTGAGGAAAATAAGATGCTCGCGAAGCATGACTTCTTACGTTATTTGGCGCTGAAATTATTCAATACAATCCATGGCGTTGATTTGTTCAACAACGAATCCGACCTACTTGAAAACGCGACATATTGGGGTGAAGATGTTCGGAACAATATCCGCAATATATTAACCGGTATTTCCACCACGTCCAGCGATGGGACGATGAGTTATGATGCGTCTGGTAATAAGTATTTGACAAATGCGACGACTTCTAATACGAACTTGTGTCGTGAGTTAGTTCGCCAACTTTTGGCTGGTGCGTCTTCTAGGTTTGGAAATATTACTGATGCGAATACGCCTCAAAGTATTCCACTGATCGAAAACGACACGATTAATTTCAAGATTACATTTAATCCAGCATCTAGTCAGGATGCGTTGACGGGTGTTGATCCAATCCCGTCTAGGTCGTATATGGTGAAGTTGGTTATGAAGGCAAGTATCGCCGGATTGAATACTCCCGTTATTGACAGTGAAATGTATCCGAACGCCTACCCCTATTCATCGTCGGTCGTTTCTTATGCACCCACCGAGTCGTCGTCTGCCGTGTATAACATTTATTCACCTCCGGCGCCAATCCCGTTTGCCAGGTTCGGATTTGATGGTTGGTATTACACGAATTCGACCGCGTGGGTAACTACTTCGGCGCGTAATCACATCAAGTGGTTGCTTCCACCCAATTCTGGTTCGTCAACTGTAGGAAGTTTACTGTATATTCGCGCCAACCTGAAGATTCATAATAAGGTCGCGTTGCCATACATTATGGTGTATACAACGTCTAATTCAGCGCGTAAATACCCGGTAACGAATACTGGTGCACTTGCGAACGGGGGTGTGTATTCGTTCTATGTGAACTTTAATTCATATACAACCGAACCCGCGATCGTTGGTTATACGAATGCGGCTCTTGCGAATACAACTGGTAATGGTTCGTTTGCGAGTAACGAGGTTATTTTGAACATCGCGTTGGAGACGGATAGTAGCGCCAGTGCTGGAACGGTGGATTTCACTTTGTCGAGTATGATCGTCGGTGACGCAAGTGGCGAGAAGGAGTACGGGTTTGAGGCAGCTGTACCGACCGCATATCCTTGATGATCATAAATCATAGATCATAAATCATAGATCATAAATCATAAATAATAAATACTATACCACATGTTTGTTGGTATAATTTAATAATAAATACTATCCCACATGTTTGTTGGTATAATTTAATAATAAATACTATCCCACATGTTTGTTGGTATAATTTAATAATAAATACTATCAGCAGTATTTATTATATCTCCCTCCCTGAATGGACAATGACAATGACAATGACGCCGACAATCACGACAATGACATGTCATTTCAATTACAAGCATTAAATACAACACCCGATGATACAGCAGGTGTGCGTTCTGCATCATCACCAAGTTACGATGCAACTGCCGTGTTTTACGTGAAATTAAGTGATATGCGTGAAGTATTCAAATTCCAATCACCAGACCTGGACCCGTCTCTCAACGACGCCATTTTCGATCCTTCATCCAATATTCGTTATTATGTTTTTCGGCGTTCGTGGCCGACATCATTAAAAATCAATCCGTCGCATGCGATGCTGGACCGAGCAGAGTCAGACGGGCAGTTATTGGGCGCCAACGATACATACGCCACCGACAGATCTCTCGTCAAGCACGATTTCATCCGTTATATTGCGCTTCAATTATTCAATACCGTTCGCGGAGTTGATCTATTCCAGAACGAATCAGATATTATCGAAAATATTTCCTATTATGGCGAAGTGGCGAGAGTCGGGATTCAATCCGTATTAGATACCGTATCATCCATATCCGCGGATATAACAATGAATACAGATAGTTCAGGGAATAAGTATTCGGCAAATACAAACGACTCCATAACAAATATCTCTCGAGAGTTGATGCGGCAGATTGCGACGTCTGCGCCGTCAAGACTCACCGATTCAGACGTCACGGCCGCAGCCGAGGCGGGTAGTATCCAAAGCGTCCCCCTCATCGAAAACGATACATTAAATATAAAAGTCACCATCGACGCCGCACCCAACCAGCACAATCTCACGAATGTAGTCGCAATACCCTCGCGAACATATAATATCAAACTAATTTTGAAGAGCGCGGTTATCGACGCGAGCAGCGTCAATATAAACACAGCAGTCACAGACAGTGCGTTATTTCCGAACGCGTACCCTTATGCGTCAAATGTCCTAGACCTCCCAGCGGGGACCGCGACCGCGGATGCGGTGGTTGCCGACGGTTCTCCACCTGTACCGATTCCTGTGATTAGATATGGATATCAGGGTTGGTATTATACAAATTCGGATGCGTGGGTCAGTAGTGCACCGACTGTGCGGAATAAAATAAACTGGTATCTTGGACCGAATGTCACTGCAACGACCGTTGGCGCGTTACAATATGTCCGGTTATGTCTTCGCGTATTCAATCGTGTTAGCACACCGTTTCTAACTGTATATACAAAAACGACGGGGAGCGGTGACGCGGGTGGTTGGTATAAATCCAAACGGACCTATGTTATATCCGATTATAACTCATTGACGAACAATACGTCGTATTGTTTTTATGTATGTTGGAATGGATATTCTGTTGCGCCGTTTTCGGTAGGACACACCAATGCGGTATTGACGTTAACAGAGGTTGCTGGTAATGCGATTGGTGGGTTTGGGACGGGGGAAACTATATTGGCGTATTCTATCGGGACAAATAGTTCGTCTGCGCGCGGGAATGTGGAATTTATTCTCTCGTCGGCAGTGATTGGTGAGGGCGCCGGCAGCGGCGTCATTGAAAAGGAATATGGTTTTATTCCTGCGTAACTGCGTAACTGCGTAACTGCGTAAATGGTATGAAATTATTCATTCATACAATTTATTATTACGGATCCTGATCCGATCCTGATCCGATCCTTTCCTTTATCCGTATCCTTTCCTTTATTCAGAATACAATTGTCTTCTTAATTCCGAAATCTCTCGTTTCATCTGTTTAACTTCATTCACAAGAAGTGCAAACATCGGTGTATAATTAATCGTTTGGTATTGTTCAGCATCCTTTACGCCAACCACTAAATCAGGGAATATTTCTTGAACTTCATGCGCGATGAACCCGTATTCATGTTTCTGAAGAAGTTTATTGTAATACAGAACCGGTCGTAGTGTGTCCAAGCTTGGAAGACTAGTATTCGCAGACAAAGAGGTAACATTTTCCTTGATACGATAATCACTAACATTATTAATACCGATGGTTTTGATGATACCACTAACGTCCAACGAATAACTGATATCAGGAGTGGATAATCCGATTCCGACAGTTCCGCTCGCGTAATAAATATTTGTTGTTGATGTGATGGTCGTCCAAGGAGTTGCCGCGCCGGTTGGACCGGTTGAACCGCCGGCACCTGTTGCACCGATTGCTGCGTAAGCGCCGTTTAGACCTGTTATACCCTGAATGCCTTGTGGTCCAGTTGGACCGGTAAACCCGATGGGACCGATAGGACCAGTATTTCCAGTAGGTCCAGTGGGTCCAGTGGGTCCTGTAGGTCCTGTGAAACCTGTGGGTCCCGTGCTTCCCGTATTGGCTGCTGTTCCTGGTGTTCCTTGAGGTCCAGTAGGTCCGGTGGTTCCCGTGGGTCCAGTAGGTCCTGTGGGTCCCGTGGGTCCGGTGGGTCCAGTGGGACCTGTGCCACCCGTGGATCCGGTGGGTCCAGTAGGTCCAGTGGGTCCTGTGCCGCCCGTTGGTCCGGTAGGTCCCGTGCCGCCTGTGGAACCCGTAGGTCCGGTGCTGCCTGTTGGTCCTGTGCCGCCTGTTGGTCCGGTAGGTCCAGTGCCGCCCGTGGGTCCGGTAGGTCCCGTGCTGCCAGTATTGGCTGCTGTGCCGGGGGTTCCTTCAGGACCGGTGGGTCCAGTGGGACCAGTAGGACCCGTTGCACCGGTAGGTCCACAATCCACATAACCAACCGCGATGTTTTGAATCAAGTCATTTTGTGCTGCGAGTGAGAAATAACCGCGCAAGCGACGTTGTCCGACCGGAGTGGCGGGGTCTGTATAAACTTCGGCGCCGTTACGATAGAACCTTGTATAAATTGCGGTCACTGCAATAGTAAATATGTCGTTAGCCGCATACGTTCCAGTAGTCACGACAGCACTGTTCACAACTACGCTATAATTCGTAGAACCGGATGAAAACAGGAAGTTATAATACGGACTTGTAACCGCGCTGATATCCGTAAAACCGATGACGCGAAGATTGCCGGTGGAGGTCGGAGAGAATGTAATGAACCCGGTAAAGTATGATTCATTCGTAATGACGTTTTCACTTGAACCTGTAGCCGTTGTTTTCTGGATAGAGTTTTTGGTGGGGAAACTAAAACTGGTCTCACTTCCCGATGCGGGTGTTAATGTGAATAATGCGGGTCCAGCTGCACCTGTAGGTCCCGTTGGTCCTGTGGGTCCCGTTGGTCCGGTTCCGCCTGTGGGTCCTGTAGGTCCCGTAGGTCCAGTGGGTCCTGTCGGTCCAGTGCCACCCGTGGGTCCTGTGGGTCCCGTTGGTCCGGTGGGGCCTGTCGGTCCAGTGCCGCCTGTGGGTCCTGTAGGTCCCGTTGCTCCAGTGGGTCCGGTGCCGCCTGTCGGTCCTGTTGGTCCTGTTGCACCTGTTGGTCCAGTGGGTCCCGTCGGTCCTGTTGGTCCGGTTCCGCCGGTTGGTCCAGTAGGTCCCGTCGGTCCAGTAGGTCCGGTTCCGCCCGTTGGTCCTGTCGGTCCAGTGCTGCCTGTCGGTCCAGTGGGTCCCGTAGGTCCCGTAGGTCCAGTGGGTCCAGTGGGTCCCGTAGGTCCAGTTGGTCCAGTCGGTCCAGTTGCGCCGGTTGCTCCTTTAATTCCGGACAATCCGAAACTGACATGACATGAATGTGCATTTGCGAAATTCGAATCTGAAATAAGATTTACCACACTGAACTTATACCATCCGGTATATGCTGTCGCATCCTGAACTGCAACCGCAGTTAAACGAAATAATATAAACTTGGAATAATCCTCGACATCTTGTATCTTGATTGTTCCGATATTATTGATGTCACCGTATAATGCGAGAGATGCAAAAAAGGGTGCAATATTGCTTCCGGTCCCTGCGCTGTCCGAATTACTAATATAGATTTCAGTGGCGGATGATTGCACGGATTGGTTGTATTTAAAATTGCCTGTTCCTGGATTTGATAATACTGTATCATTGGCACTTATTGTGTATCGGAATGTATTTTCGGATGTCGCAGCCGCGCCTACTTGTCCAGTGGGTCCGGTGGGTCCGGTGGGTCCAGTTCCGCCCGTGGGTCCTGTTGGTCCTGTTGCACCTGTTGGTCCCGTGGGTCCCGTGGGTCCCGTAGGTCCTGTTTCGCCCGTTGGTCCTGTGGGTCCCGTGGGTCCCGTTGGTCCTGTTTCGCCCGTTGGTCCTGTGGGTCCCGTGGGTCCTGTGGGTCCTGTAGGTCCCGTGGGACCGGTTGCGCCTGTGGGTCCGGTTGGTCCTGTAGGTCCCGTGGGTCCTGTCGGTCCCGTCGGTCCTGTCGCACCCGTTGGTCCTGTCGGTCCCGTCGGTCCCGTTGGTCCTGTTGGTCCTGTGGGTCCTGTTGGTCCTGTCGCACCCGTGGGTCCTGTCGGTCCAGTGGGTCCCGTTTCACCCGTTGGTCCTGTGGGTCCCGTAGGTCCCGTTGGACCCGTGCATCCAGTTGCACCAGTTGGTCCGGTCGCACCCGTAGGTCCGGTGGGTCCCGTAGGTCCTGTGGGTCCGGTTGCACCAGTTGGTCCTGTCGCACCCGTGGGTCCCGTTGCGCCTGTCGGTCCCGTTGCGCCCGTCGGTCCCGTGCTACCTGTCGGACCCATCGGTAAAAATCCATATGAAATATTGGTTATGGCGTCATTTTGAACGAGCATACCGAAAAACCCTTTGAATATAGATAAAATATTAGGGGTCGAATAAAGAAGCGCACCGTTTTTATAGAAACCCGCGTAGATGGATGTAATAAGAATAGTAAATACATCATCAACGGTATAACTTGTTGGGTTATTCACGGATGTAACACTCACATTATTGACAAATATAAACAATTGGTTGGCACCTTCGTTGGCAAAATTGAAATGATAATAAGATGAAGCGCCGTCATCGTTTGTTAGACCTACGATACGTGCAACACTGATTTGCGATACCTTGAATGTGATGTAACAGAATTGGTAGGCTTCAAGAGTGAGGCATTTGTCGATGGATGTGGTTGTAGGACCTGACTTTAGAACTGTGTTTGTTCGGGGAAACTGAAAGACGGATTCATAACCGGTGGCTGGTGCGAGAGTGAATTGTGCAGGTCCAGCGTTTCCGGTGGGTCCCGTTGGTCCGGTTGCGCCTGTGGGGCCCGTTGCGCCTGTGGGGCCCGTTGGTCCGGTCGGTCCTGTTGCGCCAGTTGGTCCTGTTGCACCAGTGGGTCCAGTAGGTCCAGTGGGGCCTGTAGAGCCTCTCTCTCCGGTGGGTCCTGTTGCGCCAGTGGATCCAGTGGGTCCCGTTTCTCCTCTCTCTCCAGTAGGTCCAGTTGGTCCTGTTGGTCCGGTTGGTCCGGTTGGTCCAGTAGGTCCTGTTGGTCCGGTCGGTCCGGTTGGTCCAGTTGGTCCAGTTGGTCCTGTTGGTCCAGTGCTTCCAGTAGGTCCTGTTTCGCCTCTCTCTCCAGTGGGTCCGGTTGGTCCTGTTGGTCCGGTTGGTCCTGTTGGTCCTGTTGGTCCTGTTGGTCCTGTTGGTCCTGTTGGTCCTGTTGGTCCTGTTGGTCCTGTTGGTCCTGTTGGTCCTGTTGGTCCTGTTGGTCCCGTTGGTCCCGTCGGTCCTGTTGGTCCTGTTGGTCCTGTTGGTCCTGTTGGTCCTGTTTCACCGATCGATCCTGTTGGTCCTGTTGGTCCTGTTTCACCGATCGATCCTGTTGGTCCTGTTGGTCCTGTGGGTCCTGTGGGTCCTGTTGGTCCTGTCGGTCCAGTTGCACCTGTCGGTCCTGTTGCACCTGTCGGTCCAGTTGCACCTGTCGGTCCAGTTGCGCCGGTCGGTCCTGTTGCGCCTGTAGGTCCCGTGCTTCCGGTGGGCCCTGTTGCACCGGCCGGTCCAGTAGGTCCAGTTCCGCCATTACCACTAAAATCAAATGTTAGTGACTTATTTCCTGAACCGTCAACTGCACCAGTGATCGCAATATTATTACCGGACTTGAAATTAACGGTATCAAGACCGTTGGCGGTTAAAGCCAAATTCCCATCAACCTCCCAATACTTAAATGTGCTATTCATTGTAACTGTTACTGTGTCGGAGGGTCCATGAACCAAATCAAACCCAGCATCTTGATCGAAGAGAAGATTGGATATCGAATAATATCCGGTAACACCGCCGGCAGCACCAGTAACACCAACAAATAGCGTATTACCAATACCTGTGGGTCCTTTTACACCTGTTGGACCGGTTGCGCCATTCTGTCCGTCAGTTCCTGTTACTCCTTGTGGGCCTTCGATACCTTGGACACCTTGTGGACCTGTGGAACCTTGTGCTCCGGCGGGACCATCTATCCCATCTAGATTTACATTGTATAATACGGATGATGAAAACACACCATTAACATTTTGAATGTTTGATATGTCAATTACACCGGTGGATGTATTATACGCATTTACAGTTCCTTCAAATGAATTATTGCGAGTGACCGACGAAATAACAATCACCGAATTGCCTGGAATATATGATAAACCTGGTGATACTGTGAGAGAAATGTTGCCGTTCTGTGTGGGTGTGGGTGTTAGAACAGCAGCACTTGTTGTCTGGGTATTAAATATATTACCGGATAAACCAGTGGATCCTTGCGGGCCTGTAGGTCCTGCGCTGCCTGTGGGTCCATCAATACCATCAAGATTAACATTATAAACTTGACTCGACGAACCGAATGTTCCACGAATATTGCTTACACCTGTGATTGTAATAACTCCGGTGTTTTTGTCGTAGTTAAGTATTGTTCCTTCGAATCGGTTATTTACATTCGTGGAATCAACCACGACGACACTATTTCCTGAAATATAAGCGTAGTTTGATCCGACATTAAATGATATGTCTTGGTTCTCCGTGGGTTGTATAATGATGGATGTGGTAGTGCTTGTGTTGAATTTATCACCATCAGCGCCGACAGCACCGGTGGGTCCTGTTGCGCCAGTTGGTCCCGTTGGTCCTGTTGGTCCCGTTGGTCCCGTGGGTCCCGTGGGTCCCGTTGCACCCGTTGCGCCAGTTGGTCCGGTTGGTCCCGTGGGTCCCGTTGCGCCCGTTGCGCCAGTTGGTCCCGTTGCGCCCGTTGCGCCAGTTGGTCCTGTAGGTCCTGTGGGTCCTGTAGGTCCTGTGGGTCCTGTAGGTCCTGTGGGTCCTGTTGGTCCTGTCGGTCCAGTAGGTCCTGTTGCGCCCGTGGGTCCTGTTGCGCCTGTTGGTCCCGTAGGTCCTGTTGCACCCGTTGGTCCCGTAGGTCCTGTTTCGCCAGTGGGTCCTGTGGGTCCTGTTGGTCCTGTAGGTCCAGTTGCACCAGTGGGTCCTGTTGGTCCTGTTGGTCCCGTTTCACCTGTTGGTCCGGTTGGTCCCATTGGTCCTGTTGGTCCCGTTGCACCCGTTGGTCCTGTGGGTCCTGTGGGTCCAGTCGGTCCTGTTGCGCCAGTCGGTCCAGTTGGTCCTGTTGCACCAGTCGGTCCAGTGGGTCCAGTGGGTCCTGTTGTACCAGTTGGTCCCGTTGCACCAGTCGGTCCCGTGGGTCCAGTAGGTCCAGTCGGTCCAGTCGGTCCCGTTGCACCCGTCGGTCCTGTCGGTCCAGTTGCACCAGTGGGTCCTGTTTCACCTCTCTCCCCAGTAGGCCCCGTTGGCCCAGTAGGCCCCGTTGGCCCCGTTGGCCCCGTTGGTCCTGTTGGTCCTGTCGGACCTGTCGGTCCAGTTGCACCAGTGGGACCAGTAGCGCCAGTAGGTCCTGTGGGTCCTGTTTCGCCTTGTGGGCCAGTAGGTCCGGTAGCTCCCGTAGGTCCAGTAGGTCCAGTTTCACCTTTCGGTCCCGTGGGACCAGTAGCGCCAGTGGGTCCTGTGGGTCCTGTCGCGCCGGTAGGGCCTGATGCACCTTGAGGTCCGACGGGTCCGACTAGACCGAGAGATGTATGGATGTGTGTATAAGTTGCAGAACTTTGGAAATAAATAGTTGCTTGATGTGAGGTTCCAGCATTATTATTGAAACAATACATTTGTATTTGTAAATAGGGTTGGACATAGGAACCAATACTCGTATACGGAACATATAAACTTGCCGTGTATTCGGTAATTATCGCATTTAAATTAATTATTGCGTTTGTTGACGCACCGCCAACCTGGACGACATTTGAAGGTAAATTCACTGGTGGTATCGTGGCCGCATTTACGGTATCCACAATAGTCGTTCCTGGAACTTGGGGATGAAGAAGTGCGCTTGCATCAATAATATATGCCGAATAATATACAACCAAATGCCCGACATCATTAGCGTCTCGTGCGTCCGCGAAAAAGTTGAGATCCCACATACCCGATGTTAAAAAGGGTTGACTGGTGAAATCAGAAATAAGACCGGCCAATGTTGCCGGAATAGCTACTAATCCATTAATATTTATTAAAAAACTATTTTGTGCGGCCGCATTCGGAGACGTCGATAACTGGTTCAGTGTGGCGCCGCCGCCGTTTTGGCGGTTCATAAACAGAACTAGACCACCGCTACCTTGAATACCTTGTGGTCCAGTGTTTCCAGTTGGACCCATCGGTCCCGTGTATCCTTGGGGTCCCGTTGATCCACTTGGTCCAGTCGGTCCCGTAGGTCCTGTGCATCCAGTTGGTCCTGTTGCGCCAGTAGGTCCCGTCGGTCCAGTCGGTCCTGTTTCGCCAGTAGGTCCTGTTGGTCCGGTCGGTCCCGTGGGTCCAGTTGGTCCTGTAGGTCCTGTTTCGCCCGTGGATCCAGTCGGTCCCGTGGGTCCTGTAGGTCCAGTCGGTCCCGTTTCGCCAGTAGGTCCTGTTGGTCCTGTAGGTCCCGTGGGTCCGGTGCATCCCGTTGTTCCTGTCGGTCCTGTCGATCCAGTAGGTCCCGTTGGTCCTGTCGGTCCTGTCGGTCCCGTTTCGCCAGTAGGTCCTGTTGGTCCTGTGGGTCCCGTGGGTCCGGTGCATCCCGTTGGTCCTGTTGGTCCTGTCGGTCCCGTAGGTCCTGTACATCCCGTAGGTCCAGTAGGTCCAGTAGGTCCCGTCGGTCCTGTCGGTCCCGTCGGTCCAGTTGGTCCAGTGGGTCCTGTAGGTCCAGTGGGTCCAGTGGGTCCTGTGGGTCCTGTGGGTCCTGTAGGTCCAGTCGGTCCCGTTGCACCTGTTGGTCCCGTTGCACCTGTTGGTCCTGTTGGTCCGGTTGGTCCGGTTGGTCCGGTTGGTCCTGTTGGTCCCGTTTCGCCAGTCGGTCCTGTAGGTCCTGTAGGTCCCGTTGCACCTGTGGGTCCAGTCGGTCCAGTCGGTCCCGTTGGTCCAGTCGGTCCAGTCGGTCCAGTCGGTCCAGTTGGTCCTGTCGGTCCCGTTGGTCCAGTCGGTCCAGTTGGTCCTGTTGGTCCTGTGGGTCCAGTAGGTCCCGTAGGTCCCGTCGGTCCCGTAGGTCCCGTTGCACCCGTTGGTCCCGTCGGTCCCGTCGGTCCGGTTGGTCCTGTTGGTCCTGTCGGTCCCGTCGGTCCTGTCGGTCCCGTCGGTCCTGTTGGTCCCGTAGGTCCAGTTGGTCCCGTCGGTCCAGTTGGTCCAGTCGGTCCTGTCGGTCCTGTTGGTCCTGTTGCGCCGGTGGGTCCTGTGGGTCCTGTTGGTCCAGTAGGTCCAGTCGCACCGGTGGGTCCAGTCGGTCCTGTTGCGCCGGTGGGTCCTGTCGGTCCAGTAGGTCCTGTAGGTCCCGTCGGTCCTGTAGGTCCTGTAGGTCCTGTAGGTCCCGTCGGTCCTGTAGGTCCTGTAGGTCCTGTAGGTCCTGTAGGTCCAGTAGGTCCTGTAGGTCCATCAATACCATCAAGGTTCACATTATATACAACAGTGTTTGATGGACCAAATGTTCCCCTTAGATTTTGAATATTATTCACGGTCGTGTCGCCGGTCTGTTTATTATACGCAGAAATATAACCTTCAAATTTATTGGTTGGGTCGGTAGAATCAATTACAATCACCGAGTTGCCTATGATATATGCAAGTGTCGTATCTACTGTAAGAGATACGCTTCCTCCTAGGGTTGGCGTTATCGTCACTGCCGTTGTTGTCTTCGTATTATATCTATCGCCATCCATACCGGTACATCCTGTAGGTCCTGTGGGTCCAGTAGGTCCGGTGGGTCCATCAATACCATCAAGGTTCACATTATATACAACAGTTTTCGATGGACCGAATGTTCCCCGGAGATTTTGGATATTATTCACGGTCGTGGCGCCTGTCTGTTTATTGTACGCTGAAATATAACCCTCAAATTTATTGGTTGGGTCGGTAGAATCAATAACAATCACCGAGTTGCCTATGATATACGCAAGCGTCGGGTCTACTGTAATAGATACACTGCCTTCTAGTGTTGGTGTTAGGCTCACTGCCGTTGTTGTCTTCGTGTTATATCTATCTCCATCCATACCCGTACAACCCGTGGGTCCGGTTGGTCCTGTAGGTCCAGTGGGTCCAGTTGGTCCTGTTGCGCCAGTGGGTCCCGTTGCGCCAGTTGGTCCTGTAGGTCCCGTTGGTCCTGTTGGTCCTGTCGGTCCTGTTGGTCCTGTTGGTCCCGTAGGTCCAGTTGGTCCTGTTGCACCAGTTGGTCCTGTGGGTCCAGTTGCACCCGTTGGTCCTGTTGGTCCCGTTGCGCCGGTTGGTCCCGTTGCGCCGGTTGGTCCTGTAGGTCCTGTTGGTCCGGTGGGTCCTGTAGGTCCTGTTGGTCCGGTTGGTCCTGTTGGTCCAGTTGGTCCTGTCGGTCCCGTTGCGCCAGTGGGTCCAGTTGGTCCTGTTGGTCCAGTTGGTCCTGTTGCACCTGTCGGTCCTGTCGGTCCTGTCGGTCCTGTCGGTCCTGTCGGTCCAGTTGCACCCGTTGGTCCTGTTGCGCCCGTGGGTCCCGTAGGTCCAGTTGGTCCTGTGGGTCCTGTTGGTCCTGTTGCGCCAGTGGGTCCTGTCGGTCCTGTTGGTCCCGTAGGTCCTGTAGGTCCCGTTGCACCCGTTGGTCCTGTCGGTCCTGTAGGTCCTGTAGGTCCTGTTGCGCCGGTAGGTCCAGTCGGTCCCGTTGCACCCGTTGGTCCAGTCGGTCCCGTCGGTCCTGTTGCACCCGTCGGTCCTGTTGCACCCGTTGCACCCGTTGGTCCCGTTGGTCCCGTTGGTCCAGTTGGTCCAGTTGGTCCAGTCGGTCCTGTTGGTCCTGTTGGTCCTGTTGGTCCTGTAGGTCCTGTTGCTCCTGTAGGTCCAGTCGGTCCAGTCGGTCCAGTCGGTCCAGTCGGTCCTGTTGGTCCTGTTGGTCCCGTGGGTCCTGTCGGTCCCGTGGGTCCTGTCGGTCCTGTCGGTCCTGTCGGTCCCGTTGGTCCTGTTGGTCCTGTTGGTCCTGTTGGTCCAGTTGCACCGGTTGGTCCAGTGGGTCCCGTCGGTCCAGTGGGTCCAGTGGGTCCTGTCGGTCCTGTTGCACCGGTTGGTCCTGTAGGTCCTGTCGGTCCCGTTGGTCCTGTCGGTCCCGTTGGTCCTGTCGGTCCTGTGGGTCCCGTTGGTCCCGTAGGTCCAGTCGGTCCAGTTGCGCCGGTGGGTCCAGTCGGTCCTGTCGGACCAAAATCCGTAACGTGAATTGCACCACTCATCGTTGAGTGAAACATACAAGCATAATATAAAGGGGGTGCATTGAAGGCCACCTCTATAATAATTATACCTGAGTCAGTCCCGTTATTTGTTACAGATGTGTTATAAATGTTATTTGAATCATAAGCGCCAGGAACTGTCTGGATCCAAAATGGATGTCCGGGAGCATCTACATTAATAATATAACGGTGTCCTCTGATAAATGATAATCTCGGATTATTTGCACCGTTTATTATATAATTTCCAGAACCGCTATTTGTTACATTGAATGTAATACCTCCACTCAATCCTTTTTCTCCCGTCGGTCCTGTTGGTCCAGTAGATCCAGTTGGTCCAGTCGGTCCCGTTGGTCCAGTCGGTCCAGTGCAGCCAGTGGGTCCATCCAGCGCATCCAAATTCACATTATATAATGATGAATAATCCCCGGAAAAAACACCATTTATATTCTGGATTTTATATACAGTCAATTGTCCGGTGACTATGTTATAGAACTGAACGATACCTTCAAAATAGCGGCGATTTTCTTGTATTTCAATATAAGAATCCGAAACAATAACAGAGTTTCCGGGAATATATGACAAATTGGGAGGTATTTGTAAAACAACGCTTCCACCCCATGTAGGTAGTAATGTAACAGAGACCGTAGTCGTAGTATTATAAACATTACCGTCACGTCCGATTGGACCAGTCGAACCCGTCGTTCCTAACCCACCTCCGGCGCCGGTGGGTCCAATTGTTCCGGTAGGTCCCGTGCTGCCTGTGGGTCCCGTAGATCCTGTCGGTCCTGTAGGTCCTGTAGGTCCCGTGGGTCCCGTTGGTCCCGTTGCTCCAGTCGGTCCCGTCGGTCCAGTCGGTCCAGTCGGTCCCGTTGCTCCAGTTGGTCCTGTTGCACCCGTCGGTCCTGTTGGTCCCGTTGGTCCAGTCGGTCCTGTGCAGCCAGTTGGTCCGGTGGGGCCCGTTGGTCCAGTTGGTCCCGTGCAGCCAGTTGGTCCCGTTGGTCCTGTTGGTCCAGTCGGTCCAGTGCAGCCCGTTGGTCCAGTGGGACCTGTTTCGCCGGTAGGTCCAGTCGGTCCAGTCGGTCCAGTCGGTCCTGTACCTCCTGTAGTTCCGGTAGGTCCCGTAGATCCAGACGGTCCTGTAGGTCCGGTAGGTCCTGTAGGTCCCGTGCATCCCGTCGGTCCAGTATAACCTACCGGTCCTGTCGAACCTGTATTTGCGGCTTTACCATCTGCACCTGTTACACCCGTAGGGCCGGTACTGCCGGTTGGACCCACACCAATTGAATAAACATCAAACGTAGATTGCCCCAACCAGTTGTTCGTATTTGACGTCATAATAGAAAACGAGAGGTCTGCCGCGGGGGGTGCTGCGGGTGCCGCCACCAACCCCAAACTCGTTATATTGTTATTTCCGCGCGTATTATACACGATGTAACATGACCAACGTTGCATATACGGTGTCGAGAGATTGGACGATACATCGCTGAAATAACCACCAGTTCCTTCAATGATTTGCGCGTTTTGTTCCGGTGTATTATAAATACGGAATGTCATAACCATTTCAACTGAACTAGCGCCGAACTCTGTAGGTGGTGGAATAATCATAATCTGACTACCCGAATTATCCATTCTATTCGCATAATTTGCCGTAGTTGACTCTGTCATATAATAGTAACGACTCATATTGTAGTCGTCATTAATAATCATGCACACACTGTACGGGACATTAAACAACCGTCCACTATTAAGCGTGTTATTTATAGGGTTATTACGCTTTCCGCGAAATGTCACGAAATAGAAATTATTGGTTTGGGCGATATTCAATCCACCATTCCTAATTTGCCATGATGAATTTCCCGAGGGAATAAGTGTGGTTTTGACAAGACCTGCGACGGGACCTTGCGGACCTGTCGGACCAGTCGGACCCGTAGCACCCGTAGGACCCGTAGCACCAGTCGGTCCATCTATACCGTCCAAATTCACATTGTATACGACAGCTGTGTCCTGCCAGTCACCATAAAATGCACCTTGGATATTCTGAATCCGGTTTATCACCATAATACCTGTATTTTTATCATAACTTTTCACGGTTCCCTCAAAGTATCGGACGGTTGGTTGTGTAGAATCGGTGACAACTACGGAATTCCCGGATATATATGAGAAATAGGGTTCCACTTGTAGTGTGGTCTCGTCATAATATTGCAATACTGGCATTACCATTTCGGGTGTGAATGTGAGGTATCTGTCTCCGCGTGGACCAGTTACACCAGTCGGTCCAGTCGGTCCAGTCGGTCCTGTAGGTCCCGTCGGTCCAGTGGGTCCCGTAGGTCCAGTGGGACCCGTAGGTCCAGTGGGACCCGTAGGTCCAGTCGGTCCTGTAGGTCCAGTGGGACCCGTAGGTCCTGTTGCACCGGTAGGACCGGATAAACTAAAACTCAAATAAAATAAACCTGCTTCGAAATTTGAACTCGGTGAAACGTTTAATACTTCAATTTGATAATATGAAATGCCTGAAGGATCAAACCCTTTTCGAAAAACACCAGCATTCACAATTTTAAATGTCATAAACTTATTGAAATCATAGACACTCTGTATTTTTAAATAACCATATTTGTCACTGGATGCGTATTCGCTGATTGTATCTAAAAACAGACTTATATCGGCGCCAAACCCGGAAGTTATATCGTTGCCACATGCGTCTTGTGCGTATGTTTTGCTATTCAAAAAAATAGAATTTGACTCGTCCATATTCGAATTATCGAAACGAAATTCTCCAATAGTCGGGGCAGTATCGCCAGATGTGGCATTTAATTTATATATGAAAACGTTCATTGCGGTGGATGAATTACCGACTGCGCCGGTAGGTCCAGTAGGACCTGTGCAACCGGTTGGACCTGTCATTCCCTGTGGGCCTGTATCACCCTTTTTCCCTTGATATCTGGCCTTACCGTCCATACCGGTTATACCTTGAGGACCGGTTGGACCAGGCGCACCTGGCATACCTTCGTTTAAGGACCAACCATTAAACCCCGTCGGACCTGTCGGACCTATTGACATGCTGATATTTGATAGAATATATATGTATTTAGTCGCCTTACTTAAATTATAATATCTATTTTAGATTATAATATCTATTTTAGATTATAATTACACCGACAGATATATAATAATATATATGTATATTATACTTATTAAACTTATTTCATTCATTCATTAATTCCATTTCATTCAAAAATGGGTTCACGTAGTTGCTTTGATTCGCGGACATTTCACATTTATACGGAACATGATAAGAATCAGAAATGTTGTAATGAAGCCAGTGATTATGTTCAACGATTGAAATTTGGCGTTATAATGAATGAAGCGTGTGTCAATCGGGCGCGGTATTTGACAGGCGTTTCGAATGCGGATATCCCACATAGAGTAGTTACTCGGTACCCGAATTATCAGGTACTGTATGATGCATTTGATGTTTCTTGTAATAAGATAAAACCTTTTTGAATTACGACGGCGGATCAGGCAGCGGTCGATTCGGACGGAAACGTCGAGAGATACAATAACCACAACAGAAAAATGAAAATACAGAAAGTGCAATGATACCTACAACTTGATATATAGGCGTCATTATAACTCTAAATACAGGTGTAAAAAATTGAAATGATTTTCCCCGATTTCATATATTCCATAGAGAAGTTATCAGTCATGTCGAGTGGTTGGATCAATGAAAGTGGAATATCAGTTTCGGTGCCGTCGTCCCCTCGGGCGTCCCCTCGGACTCCACAAGTGTCGTCTCCTCTGGCTCCCAATATTGAAGAAATGGGACCTGGCGCCCCAATGAAAAAAAGGTATGAAGAAGCGCACGAAGACGCGCACGAAGAAGCGAGCGTTTCGCCGCGTGTGTTGTTTCCATCGTCTGTTGCACGGCGTTTGGAATTTTACTCGTCGGGAGAATGGTCGCCGATACCACTGCCGTCATCTCCGTCTCCGTCGGTTGCGTCATGGGAAGCAGCGCAACCAATTATAATAGATAGAATAGAACCCGAAGACACTGTCGGTGAATGTAATGTTTGTTATATGGCGCTCCCCCCTCGTTCGAATCATGTATTTACACCATGTGGTCATTTGTTTTGCGTGAAATGTATGCTTTTGTGGTGGGATACATCCACAACGTGTGCTATGTGTCGGGGTGAAATTTTGGATCTCTCCGATGGAGGAGGTGGTGGTGCTGCTGCTGTGGCTGATTTAGACTCTGAATCAGAGTCGTCGTCGGAGTCTGAATCCGACGCCGACGCCGACGAAGAAGAAGGCAATGACGTACCGAACTTCCAATACTTTCTCGCCGCCGCCATCGCAGACCGCCAGCACTACGACGATGACAGTATCGGAGGACGTGATGTTGAACCTCCTAGGCCCATTCCCGCCATCGACCAATATCTTCATATCGACGCTGATATTGAGTGGGATAGTCTTCACGTAGGAACAGGAACAAATCCTTCAGGCGATGATTTGGGAATTCTATTAACTCGACACGAATGTATAAATATTCGCTGGGGGCGTGAGACGGCCGCGATGTTGTGGGCTCGGAGGCGGTTTAATGAAACGCTCTTCTCTGAAATCGAGTTCCTGGGTGAAACGTTTCACACATTCATTCCGAAGACACATTGGTTGAGTTTCGGTGCTCCTGATATGGGTCCTCACCGAATGTTTGAGTTCGTGATGTGTCGGACAAATGTTCACAACAGGGGACATGAAACCAACTTCTTCGGGTACATTTCACAAGTTGTTGTCATTGACGCCGATCATCCCGTCACATCTACGACTTCTTACGACGCGTTCACCGATTGGGAAAATACACACGAATATGCGTTCGTCGTCCATGTCTTCAGTCCCACAACCGCACCTTATGATTTCTATAACGTTGATGATGACACATATGAGACGACCGAGTTGATCTTTCGATTTGCCGACATTCGCCGGTTGTATTCGATTCAGTCGACTGAACGTAGTGCCGTGTAAATGCGAAACTAACTTAAAGAAAAGAATTGTGTATATTGTGGGGAGCAATGCAAGAGAAGAGACAGTGGGCGGCGCAGTGAGAGGGTGTAGTCTTGGATGCGTTGTTCGGACCCGATTTTAATATACTACCTCAAAAGAAAATACAAAGGAACCGAAAATAAAAAATCCAAAAATGTTTGTGACTGTAATATGACTGTAATGGTTGCGTGAATCGGTTAGTTGGTCTATGCCGCGTCGCTTAAGCCGACGTATCTCAGGATGCGCAGGTTCGAATCCTGCTTCACGCATTTTTTTTGTCCTTGTAGTTTAATGGTAAAATTATCGGCTGTTAACCGATCGTCGAAGGTTCGATTCCTTCCAGGGACGATTATATTTTTATTTATGATCTTATAAATTAAAATACTTATTCAATTCATATAATATCCGTATACTATATGAAATGGTGCGCTCTTCCCGTATAAATCGTAAAGTTCGTGATACTCGGCGTCGTAGTGGTCGTGGTCGTAGTCGTGTCTCAAAGACTGCGGGTCTTGGTCTGGGTGCTGGTGCAGGTATGACATTAGGACTCATCGGTTCACTCGTAGGTGCAGCCGCGTTAGATCAAGGGTCGGGTGATGGTGCACCGCAAGAACCTCAAAATCAAAACGTGATGTCTGGTGGAAAACGCGGTCGTGTAAACAGCAGCAGCAACGCGGGTGATTTTATCCTCCGTTTTATGGAAATGTTGAACACGATTAAAATCTATCATTGGTCGACATTATCGTACCCTATACATAAAGCCACAGATAATCTTCATGAGAAAATGAGTGAATTGGTTGATTCATTTATTGAGAAATATATTGCTATAACCGGAACACCTTTATTCTACCACGGTCGAGGTAGACAATCTATTCCATTCTATGAATGTAAATCTCTCGAAGATTATAGAAAAAAACTCCAGGATTATAAAAGATTTCTGGTTTCATTTAACGAGAATATATTACATAAGGATGCGACCGAATTATTAAGTATTCGTGATGACATGTTAGGGGAAATCGATCAGGCGTTATATTCGTTGCGGTTGACGGGGGGTACCGCGGGGGTACCGCCCCCCAACGGCGGGAGCGATGCTCTATAAACTAGAGGGGGTGTTCCACCCCGACAAAACACGATATAGGTCTCCCGCCGTAAGACTTTACCGTAGGTAAGAATCGACGGCAGACTTACACATATGTTTCGTTCAACCAACACTAATCAACCAACACTAATCTGCCGTCGATTCTTACCTACGGTCAATTCTTACGGCGGGAGGGCCGGGGGTCTATTTTGTGGGGGCTGGACCCCCTACTGGTCTATTGAACGAAGTTCCGCCGTTGGGGGGCGGTACCCCCCTATTGAACGAAGTTCCGCCGTTGGGGGGCGGTACCCCCCTATTGAACGAAGTTCCGCCGTTGGGGGGCGGTACCCCCGGCGGTTCCCCCACAGCATCCGCAAAAAAGACATTTCAGGAACTTAAAGAAGCGGTTAGAATGGGATGTCTGTGACAATGGTGGTAGGGGGTGTGTGGTGGATGACGTCGATGACTGATTGTCGAGGGCGGCGGCGGATGCGGACGCTTCTTTCAGTGAGAGTAACTCCATTTCCATTTGCTCCGTCGAAAGTAGTTTATCAAGTGCGTCGATTTTGTCCGTATTAAACTCGATGATCGCGATGATTAAGTTGCGGATAACATCCATTTTAAGAAGGGTGTTCAAATATGTTTCTATATCTTCATTAGCAGTGTGATTGTCGATCATGTATTCGACGAGTTTTTCGACATTCTCTACTGAAATACGTGCTATAGAAGGGGAAGATGCGCGAACAATCTCAATTGCGATGACAAGATAAGAGAAAAAGTTATGGAGGGTTATCTTTTTGGAGTAATTCTTATCTGTAGTAAGTTTAAGTTGTAGTGCTTGTAAAGATTTTGCGCCTGGTGATGGTGGTGGAAACGATGGTGACAACCGTCCTGAAAGTGTTAAAGTCGACGGCGACGGTGGCGACGGCAGTGATTGTTCCTGTTGCGGTGACGGCGGTGACAACGGTTGCGACGACGGCGGTGACAGTGACTGTGTCAGTGGTGACGGTGGTTGCGTCGGCAGTTGTGTCGGTGTGTGCATCTGTTGCAGTGAATATGCTTCATTCTCGAATGATTGTGGCGCCGGTGCTTGATCCGGATTGTCGTTTAATAATGCCCCCATCTTCTCATTAAGTTCAATTCCTTCTTCCGGGTCTGATAAAACTCCGTAATCATTTTCCGGTGATCGTTCTATCAATTCGGTTTTAGTTGTCATCAATGATGACGAGGTGATAATACTGCCACGCTTAATTTTTTTATTTCCCATTTTCAATTTTCCAAACAACGATGATTTTATTGATGTTATAATATAATAATGGATTAAAATTCCTTTATTATACATTGTTGCTCGGTTCTTCATTGCTCCGTCGCTCGGTTGCTTTGCAACCTCACAACTCCGCAACTCCGAACCTCGCTGCTTCGCTGCTCGATACACACGCAAGTATACCGCCGTAATAATTTACTGGCGAAGCAGCGAGGTTCGGAGTTGCGGAGTGAGTCAGCGAACGAGCGTAGCGAGTGAGTCAGCGAACGGAGCGACGGAGGACCGAGCGACGGAGGACCGAGCGATCGACCGGTAAAAAAACTTACCTGATGTGTCGGTCGGTGTCGGTCGGTGTCGTTTACTGCTTGCGGCGAGCAATTGCGTCCTTGATTTGTTTCACGACGCATTTGCGATCTGCGTGTCTGTCTGGGTCTGTCAGGAAATGCTCGACTTCTTCGCTGATCTGTTGTGTGAGGAATTTGAGTGAAATTGTTTTGCGGCGGATTGTTTCGGGTTTCAAGATGTTGCGCAGAATGTTGCCTGCAGATGCTGTGATTTGTGCGTGTTGTGTCGGGGTAGGAATTGTGTCCTGTGCTTTCTTGTTTCCGTAGCCCCAATTCGGCATCATCATCGGCATCGGAGTCACGCGCATCTCTTCCTTCACAAGTGCTTCGCGCCAGTATTTCAGGTCGCTGTATTTCTCGCGCGCCTCGCAGTATTTGACTGCTTCGCTGGCTTCTTCGACCGCGGTGGCGTGTTCAGTGTTGGTCTTGAATGCTTCGAGTGTGATGCGTTCAGCTTCTTGTTCGTCGGACCTGGTCTCGAGTAACAGGGTCTTGAGTTCAGTCGCGGTCAGTCGGTCGCCAACGTCAAGACGCACACGGTGTCGATCAAGTGTGGATTTCAGGAGTTTCAAATCGCTGGGAGACAGTTCGTGTGAGTCCGCATTCGCGATTTCAAGTCTCTGGAGTGCTTTTTGAACACGTGAACTGGCGGAGATGCAGTAGTGCGTGCGCGTCTTCAGAGAGCGACGATGTTTCATTTTGGTTGCGGCATTTTTCGCGGCATTGGCGAAGATTGTGGCGAATGAAGGTTCGGCATCGGCATCAGTCTCAGTCTCGGCAGATGCGCCAGTGCTGGTATTGGGTCTTGGTGTGTCGACCGTATTGAACGGCACTTCGGGTTCGGCGTCAGCCATTCTGGGAAGACCGTACATTGCGGTGATGGCGGTATTGTAGGAAGCGTTGGAAGCGTTGGAAGCGTTGGTGGTAGTCATTATTGTCTCTGATTGTCTGATTGTCTGATTGGCTGTGTAATTAGACTATATGTAGAAAAGTATTTCAATTTTTTCTGATTTGTGTAATTGTCCGAAATATCATCAGAAAAATCCCCCGGCGAACAGTAAACTTTTTTTACGTTTTTTGTGACATGTGACCATTTGTCTCCGAAAAAAATTGAAATCTTTTTTTTGCTTATTTTGGAATAGTAGCGATCAGAGAAACTTATCAGAGAAATTGAAATGGAAGCAAACGGTACTATTCCCAGTCCCGTTAAACGGACTATCATTGTGAAGAAGCGGGCGAAGACAGGTATTGACAGGTTTGATGAATATATAACAAAATCCGGTCTTGAACCGAAAAAATACCAGCGTGAAGGTGTTGAGTTCTGTTTGCGACGTGAAAGCGTGGCGGCGGCGGGTGCGGCGGGTGTGGTTGCGAACCACGTCACTGGCGGTATTATTGCCGATGAGATGGGTCTCGGAAAAACAATGATGATGATGGGTCTCATCCTTGCGAACTTGGCGGTGTTCAAGCGCACGCTCATCGTGATGCCAGTGGCGTTAGTGGCGCAATGGGTCGCCCAAATCAAGCGCACGATTATCGACACTGGCGTGAAATCCGACCTCACGGTGTTTGTGTTTCATGGTGCGTCTGCGAAACGCAGTGTGGGGCTCGAATCACGTGGTGGTGGCGTCGAGTCGACGCCCGTCTGGTGCCACAGACCTCCCAAAACTGCCGCCGTGACTCGCGCCATCGATATCGTGATTACGACCTACGGTTGTGTCGCGATGGAAGAACCCGCGGCGGTGTCGGCGTCGGTCTCACGCGCGCCAAAGAATGCGGCGACGACGAAGAAAGCGCCAGTGCAGTCACTGCTTACCTTCCGCGCCGACCGCGTAATCTTTGATGAAGCACATCATTTACGAAACAAAAGCAGTCGTGTGTTTAAAGGAGCGATGAAGGTCGTTACGGCAACACCGGTAGGGGTGTGTGGTGACGTGACTCGTCGTCGTCCGAGTGTATGGATGGTTACCGGAACCCCTATTCAAAACAAAATATCCGATTTGAAATCATTGTGCTACATCTTAGGGTTTCGGATGTGTGATTTGATGTCGGAAGAAAAACGAAGAATCATACGCGATGAATATGTATTACGCAGGACAAAGGTGAGTGTTGGGATGGTGGCGGGGGGCGATGTGGTGGACGACGCGGATGCGGGAGCGGAGGATTTGACATGTGCTCCGCGTCTCCAATCTCTCGAACATTACAAATCAAATGTTCCTTGGAGTTCAGAAAACGAATGTGATTTAAGTCGCGAGATCCATCGTAAGGCGAGGGATACAACCGACCGCGCCGAGAGATTGAAGTTGTATACCCGGATGCGTCAGATGTGTGTGTGGCCGTCGTTGTTGCGGGGTGCGAGTGACGCGGGCGGTGACGACGCTAGGCACGGATTATCTTTGGACGAGTTCCAGATTGCGGTTTCAAAACAGAGTAAGATGGATCGGGTTGTAGAGACGATGTTGGCGGAGGCGGCGGTGGGGGCGATGGGTCGGAAGTCCATCGTGTTCTGCCATTTCCGCCGTGAGATGACCCAGTTGCGTGATATGTTGCTGCGTTGTGGGGCGGTGGTGGATGGGGGGGAGGTCGCGATTATCGACGGATCTGTCAGTGCGAAGGAGAGGGGACGTATCTTGGCAGCAGAACCTACAGTGCTAATCCTACAGATTCGGACATGTAGTGAAGGTCTAAACCTTCAATCGTATTCGGATGTGTATTTCGTAAGTCCGCACTGGAATCCGTGTGTTGAAGACCAGGCAATCGCCCGGTGCTACCGAATGGGACAGACCTCCCAGGTTCGCGTGTTTCGGTTCTATATGTCGGATTTCGTCGCGGAAGCGGGCGAGGGGGAAGAAGTAGACGCCGTCGTGGCGGGAGGAGCGGGAGAGTGCATTTCTACGCTTGATCACAAGTGCGAGGAAATACAAGAAAGAAAGCGTGTGTTGTGTAATGAGTTTCTGATGTAAGGGGGGGGGTGGTAGTAAACATACTTTTTATTGAGATTCTTCGTATAATAATATATATTTGCAATGGGTGTGCTAAATGTATCGTTAATAATTCTACAACAGTCTGCCATATGTTTTGTAACGAGTTCCTTCTGGGGTGGGGTGTGTGGTAGTAAAATTATTGATTTTTATCTGTTGTGTGGGGAGTGTGGGTCATTATCATATTCAGCAGCAGCAGCAGCAGCAGCATCAAAGGGTTTGGCTGATTCTTCTGCTTTTCTTGCGGCGATACGTGCATCCATCTCAGCACGGAATTTTGCCTTGCGTATTGCATCCTTTTCAGCCGCCTTTTTATCTTCCACATCCTTTGCGGCTATCGCCTTCTCCATAGCTGATTTAAGTTTTATTGAATCTGCATTCAACATTTCTTTAAATGGTATTTCTGTTATTGGTTGATAATCCCTCTTCGAAACTTCATCATCAACTTTCGATAATGTAAAACGTATGTCAAAATCTACGTTTTTAGGTCTATCCTTACCTATTACAATTGTTTGGGTCTCTTTATCGGACTTGATACCGTCAGTTGATTCTCCTTTATTACCGATTTCAAACTTCTTAAAATTTTCTTCCTCAGGGTTGTGTTTCACCATATACAATCGTTTTTTCTCATCAAATATAAAATGAGATTGTAACTCGTGCCTCCAACCGTCGGGTACATAATTATAATAATTGACAGTAGCACTTTCATAATAATTTATCGCTAATCTCAATCCACATAAATAAGTAATAAGTTCTCGCGCAAAAATCATAAAATACAGTTTGCTACGCCGGATTTCAGTATCACGTTTATTATCACGAATCGGGCTGTAAATAAACAATTGGAATTGTTTTGTAAAAAAATTATAAAATAACAAACCAAAATCAACATCATCATAAAAACCCTCAAATTTTACTCCATCATCATCATTATCTTTTATTTTTATATAAAAAACCCTAAAAAAATCATTAGGATCCTTAACATTATCCTTACCAAAACCCAACAACCCCCCCCTCTGATGCGTCCTCATTCTCTTCGATGAATTCTTGCGAGACCGAAGTGATCTCAGTTTCGCGTTTTTGGATTCGCGACGTTTGACGCGTCGGACTGCGGAACGCGTGATTTTATGCCGACGGGTTGCCATTATTTGAATGAAATAGGATGGGATGGAATGGAATATATATTACGTGTATTTAATAATATATATTATTTTGTTCTCTTATACCTAATATTCCTTAAAGTTAATCTAACGGCACATCTCCATTATTTCTACGTTCATAAGCTTCCTCCTCCATTTTTTGCTTAAACTCTAACTGTTCAGTTGCCCTTTTTAATTCTTGTTCGTATATCTGTTTATTCCATTCCATCAATTTTTTTTCATTTTTAGTTGGAACTTTTCTCGCATATTTTTCGAGTGTCATTTTTCCTAGTCTATTTTGATATCCCTCGTATCTGACCAAGTCATTTTTTAATGGACCGTGGTATCGACATGTAGAAGAAATTAAATTTGCGTAATCTTCATTAGCGTTGCCCTCTTTTTCATTTTTATGTCCGCTCTCTTCTGTTGATATGTAAAATCCATAGTCTATCTCATTGTCTTTGTTTTCAAAGTCAGATTGGACTACTGTTGTTGCTGGTTCTCCTGGTACGACTTCAGGAGGAGGAGAAGAAGGTGGAGAAGATGATTGAACTAATGGTATGGAGTAAGATGGAGTTGTCTTAACAAACTGAATGGAAAATGGATTTTCTCCTGTAAAACTTACTGTTGATTTATACGATTCATTATCGTAACAACTTAATTTAAACACATACCCCTTGAGCGACAAACCTTTCTCAATAGACACAGATTGAATCGGCTCTTCTTTCATTATATCTTTATATTGCGGCTGATAACCCCGGGTTGCTATATATTCTGGTATTACTACATCAGAAATTTTGGGTCTGTCTTCTACCCTTATTAAATATTCAAGTAATTTTTTGAATGCTATCTCACGGTCGTAACCGTCAATTGTATATGGAGGAAATGGATTTAATTGATAAACTAAATTAAATAATTCTGGTGGGTACTTTAAACTGCTAGACACTTTAATCAGGGCGCTATGAGAGTAGTTGGGTTTCTGATACAACAGCTGTTCAATTTGAAAATCTGAACAATTATTAATATACGCCTTTTTCATACTCACGCATTGTAAAGGATTCGTTAATAAAGTATATCTAATAGGTACATCTTTTTCATCAAATGTTACTATCATCTCGGCAACTAAATTATGAAGACCAAGAATGCCTTTATTCGTTTCAACTTCCTTCAAATTACATACATGACATTGATATACCACATTCGTATATTTCCCTCCTCCTCCGGACATAACTTTATTAAAATTGTGTCGTCGTGATTGTTTTTGCTTTAGTTTGCGTTTCACGCTTTTTGACGCGCGTCGTTTTACGCGTCGTTTGACTGACCTGCTGGTATATTTCATTTCTCTATTTTTATGGAATATATATTACGTTTATTTAATAATATATATATTTACGTATATTTAATAATATATATATTTACAATGGGTGTGATAAATGTATCGTTAATAATTTCACACCAGTCTGCCATATGTTTGAAGAACTACAAGAAAGATGGATATTATGTGTTGTGTAATGAGTTTCTGATGTAGGGTGGGGGGGGTAATGAATGTTTAAACCTACTAAACAATCGTTACATAAGCGTTTCTATACGTGTATAATCGATGCCTGGTTCAGTTATTTCTTTTAAATAATTCTTAAATGTATTAACATCAGTTTTATCTAATCCGCTAACCAATTTACTATTTAGAGTATTGTTTGTCAAAATTTCTTTATAATTACTTTCAACATTCATTGGATTAGTATTACCGAAAAATGTATTTTTGGTATTTTTTAATAAGAATGGAAACAACCGCACGTCCGTGAAACCTTTTTCTTTCTTATCATATTCAACAACTAAAAACTCATCCTTCTCCCCCTGCTCTGCAAGTGGTGCGGGTGGTGCGGGTGTTATTGACGCCGATTCTGATTTCGATTCTACTATATGAAATGGTTTGCTTTTGCCAATTGGTACCTTGTCGATTATCTTGGTTTTATTACCTTTTATATCGCAGCATGATAATTCTCCAAACTCTTTATTTATTTCGAAAGTAATAAACCAATCGATTGGCCAATTTTCAATACCTAATCCGGTATCTTCCCCCAACACAATCTTGTTTGCTGGTTCTTTGCCTATGAAAGTGGATATTTGGCCCTTTTGTTCATCAGTTAATTCACCACATAAATGGGTTATAATATTACATACTATTTCTTTTTTAACTGTATCTTTTTTAACTGTATCGTCGTTGTCGTCGTTGTCGTCGTTGTCGTCTTTGTCGAAAGAATTAATAAAAATCTCGGAAGCGTTATCGTATATAGGTTTGTTCATCCTATATAACAATACATTATAATGTATGAGTCTACTACGATTAATCATACCACTAGAATCACATTCTGTGTCCAACCGAAGTAACTCATCCCATGCGTCGGTAATAATATCTGATCTACCTAAATAATTAGAAATACATAATGACCAACTGCCTTTACTATAAAGTAGTACGCCAACGAAGGGACTTAATAAACGAAGTTTCGGGTTTGTGCGTATTATTGGGGGTCCATAATAAACTAAAAACGTTCTCCAAACATCACCCCCCCCCCTCTGTTTCACCCTCATCCTCTTCGATGAATTCTTGCGAGACCGAAGTGATCTCAGTTTCGCGTTTTTGGATTCGCGACGTTTGACGCGTCGGACTGCGGAACGCGTGATTTTACGCCGACGGGTTGCCATTATTTGAATGAAATGGAATGGGATGGAATATATATTACGTGTATTTAATAATATATATATTTGCAATTGTGATATTTATTGTTAATATTTCAATGCATTTTTTATAAGGTTTTCATAATAATAAGATGGGTGAATCGTCTGCTGGTGACTCTAATTTTTTAATCTCTTGAGGATCATTTAATAGCGTCAGAATTTCAAATGCTGTATTTCCTGGGGTTGATTCTCTTTTTAAACCGTATTCCGAGGTTTTAAATTTTGTTTGTAAATCATCTGGAAGTTTATAAAATAAATAACCTATTTTTATTTCAGGATTAGAGGATATACGAGGAAGAGGGGGGGCGGGATAATTAAATCGTTGAGTCCAGGCAGAGGGGGGTGTGGAACTTGCAGTTATTGATGAAAATGTACCATTACCAAGAGTTGTTGGATTTTGTGTTGGAGTTTCGATGGGGATTTTTGTACTTATGAATTCATCCTTATATATCGGGTTCTTTGCTGTGTAACCCCATGTCGGCTCTTGCCGTTTGATTACGCATGATAATTTTTTACCACTAAATTTCAAACAGTAGTAAGGCCAACTAAACCCCCCCCACGGATTATATGTATGGTTGAGTCCATTACTGTCTGGAAACGTAAATAAATGGCGTAGGTTTCCTTCCTCCGTAACTTTGAGATTAACCGGTATACCTATTAATTTACTAACAAGTGTATTTATTATTGCAGTTACATCATGATAATAAGTAGCGTCCTGACCAGTTGCACCAAACATTTTGTTTCCGAAAAGATAAAACTCATTATTTGTTGGATTATAACATAATATACCAACCATAGTTGGTGGAGTGAAAGCATGGATGTTTGTAATTGCTTTTAATGACGCTAAATCACCAAAATGAACAGTATAAACAATAAATTCACCCCCCCCCCTATCTGTTTCACACTCATCCTCTTCGATGAATTTTTGCGAGACCGAAGTGATCTCAGTTTTGCGTTTTTGGATTCGCGACGTTTGACGCGTCGGACTGCTGAACGTGCGATTTTACGACGACGGGTTGCCATTATTTGAATTGAATGGGATGGGATGGTATATATTACGTGTATTTAATAATATATATATTTGCAATGGGTGTTCTAAATGGTCGGGGTGGCGGTATGGGTAGTGATGGGGTGTGTTAGTAAACATACTTTTTTATTATGGGGATGGAATAATAGGTTTGGATGAATCGATGTAATAAACACTTATAGATCAGTTTCTGCTGCTTTTTTTAAAATATTTTCATGTTCTTTTTTAATATCCTCTTGCAAAGCATCATATTTTTTTTTTTCTTCTAGATCGCGTTCTTCGTCCTTTTTTATTTGAGCTTCCCGAAAACGTTTTGCTTCTGCGATTACGCCAGGTCTTAAATAATATTCTTTTTTTGCTACGGCTATTTTTTCCTTTATAGCATTTTCTTTATTTCTTTGTCTTTCGTATATTATCAAAAAAACTTTGGTTGCTATAGCCACCGCATTCTTAATTGTTTTCTCGTTTCTAACAAAGATACTACTGGATACAATTTGATATGTTTTCTTTGCTTCATCATCAGTTACCACTCTACTAAAAGTCAATTTTTCGTTGTCACCTACATCGAAAGTTTGATCGCCTTCTTTATTTTCTAGTTTTATTGGGGGACCGCTGTTAGGTGGTATATCAATATCGTCAATATCATATTCCATTTCGTCTACATATATTGTCATAAATCCTTTGAGTTGTTCTTTCGTAACAAAATGACAATACAAAGTACGCCATTTTTTTCCATCAAATTCATTATAATAATCAATGCCCCCATTATAATTTTCATTACGCTGTAAACCCAATGGTGTCGGTTGAAATATATCAGTTTCATTAACCCCAAGTAATTTTTTGATAACTTTAAAATATGATGGTGATGATGATGCTGTAAATAAATGAAATTTTTTAGTTTTATGATTATAAAATAATGCTCCAGTATATAATATGTCGTGCTGCGGTATGTGATCAGCAAACTCACTATTAAATCCATAAACAATTTCACGATAAACTTCAACTGAATAAACACTAAAGAAATCATCATCATCCTTACCAAAACGCAATCCTCCCCTTTGATGCGTCATCATCCTCTTCGATGAATGCTTACGAGCCCGAAGTGATCTCAGTTTCGCGTTTTTGGATTCACGACGTTTGACGCGTCGGACTGCGGAACGCGTGATTTTACGCCGACGGGTTGCCATTTATCGAATGGGATGGAATATATATTACGCCTATTTAATAATATATATTTGCAATTGTGATATTTATTGTTAATATTTCAATGCATTTTTTATAAGGTTTTCATAATAATAAGATGGGTGAATCGTCTGCTGGTGACTCTAATTTTTTAACCTCTTGAGGATCATTTAATAGCGTCAGAATTTCAAATGCTGTATTTCCTGGGGTTGATTCTCTTTTTAAACCGTATTCCGAGGTTTTAAATTTTGTTTGTAAATCATCTGGAAGTTTATAAAATAAATAACCTATTTTTATTTCAGGATTAGAGGATATACGAGGAAGAGGGGGGGCGGGATAGTTATATTTTTCAGTCTCGGAGAGGGCGGGGGGTGTGGAACCTGCAGTTATTGATGAAAATGTACCATTACCAAGAGTTGTTGGAATTGTTGGAGTTTCGATGGGGATGTCTGTACTTATGAATTCATCCTTATATATCGGGTTCTTTGCTGTGTAACCCCATGTCGGCTCTTGCCGTTTGGTTACGTATGATAATTGTTTACCACTAAATTTAAAATAGTAGTAAGGCCAACTATACCCTCCCCACGGAGGAACATGCATCAAATTGAGTCCATTTTTTGTATTAAACGTAAATAAATCGCTTAGATCACCTTTCTTCGTATTTTTGAAATTAACCGGTATACCTATTAATTTACTAACAAGTGTAATTATTATTTGAGTAATTACACCATGCTCATTATAACTTGACGGACTCTTTTTACCAAACATGTTGTTTCCGAAAAGATGGAGCTCATTATTTGTTGGATTATAACATAATATACCAACTATAGTGGTTGGAGGGAACTCATGGATGTTTGTAGTTGCTTTTAATAACGCTAAATCACCATAATGAACAGTATAAACAATAAATTCACCCCCCCCCCCCCTCTGATGCGTCCTCATCCTCTTCGATGAATTCTTGCGAGACCGAAGTGATCTCAGTTTTGCGTTTTTGGATTCGCGACGTTTGACGCGTCGGACTGCGGAACGCGTGATTTTACGCCGACGGGTTGCCATTTATCGAATGGGATGAATGATATGGAATATATATTACGTGTATTTAATAATATATTTGCCTATATATAACTCTGTATTCTGCGTTTATTTGAAATGGGTGCGGGACAATCTTCTTCATCTGGTGCGTCTTCGCGGTCTCGGTCTCGGTCTCGGTCTCGGTCTCGGTCTCGGTCTCGTGGTCACCCCCACCACCACGGCAGTCGCGGTCACTGGTCAGCGTCATCACCTAAATCCGTCGGTGAACGTTCGGCCGTTTTAAAGAAATGTGGACGCCGGTGCTTTTTGGGACCGGGGAAGTCGTTCCCTGTTTGTGCGCGTTTAGGTAGCGCGTCGGGTGCTGGGACATGTAAAATCGACCGTCATGGCGTCCAGGCCGCGTATTCTCGCGCACGTGAATGGGCCTCGATTACCGCGCGTAAGAAAGGGTCTTCATCGAAGGCTGCTCGCGAGCATCGTAAATATACCGCGATTGCTCGTCGGGCGAAGTCGTTGCTTTCAAGGATAAAGAAATAAAGCGAAGGCGGTGAAGGCGGTGCGACTTTCTAGGCCGGAACCAGGACTTTGTTCATCGGAATCACCCCCAAGGGTTTAATCACCCCCATAGGTTTGAAGAATTTCTTATAATTTTTTATAACATATTCTACCGTATTGTCTTTGGCCTTGGGATATAAATGAACTTCATACGCATCCTGCGATTGATTCGATGAAAGAACTGCGATAATATTCGGGTCTTCATCAAACTCGATATATTGTTTTTTATCTGCTGCGGGTGATGTGGGCATTGTAATTATTTTATGTGTGCTGCTGCTGCCGCCGTCTTTTTTAGTGATCAAGACGACCTTTTTACCCGACGCTAATTCTTGCCAAAATTTCTCTAATGGTTTGTTTTTGCCCCAAACTGTTGTTGGATCTGCTTCCATTTCCATTACACGTTTTGATTTCTTTGCGGTCGTATTACGGCGTCGGTGACGTGTCTGCGTCTGCGGTGTCTGCGGTGTCTGCGACGCCTTCGCCCATCGATGGACTCCTGCTGCAGTTGATATAATCGTCCACATATTTCCGTCATTGCCTCGTTTTGTTACACCTATACTAAACTTGGTGGCGCTTTCGGTAGGACCTTTGCGTGAACCGTTTGCGGCCGCACCGGTCGCCTTCTTTGTCTGCGTCATATTATTATAAGTTATAAAATGGATATATAATTTATAATGCGTAGCGTGTGTGCGATGCGATGCGATGCATCGCTTAGACGCCCGTCGACCCAAATCCACCTCCCCCTCGGGTGGTCGGTGCGCCTAATTCCGCCTCAGTGTCTACGATATGAACCTGGAACGCCGAGAGATCTGGTGTACATAACTGGAAATACCGATCATATTTTTGGATAGGAGAAAGCGTCTCTTTCCAAATATGCCAGATATCATTACTCCCAAAAAGACCGATTGTATCTACGGCCGCGATTATGTCTCCGCGGTATCCCGCGTCGATAATACCGACTGAATTGGCGAGACGCATCCTCGTCTTACTAATACTTGATCTGGGATAAAGATAGAAACCTGTTGGGGTGTTGAATGGGAGGTCTGGGACGGGGGCGGATGGCGTGGACGTTGTTGTTGAAATGCTGACTGGTTGTGGTGCGGGGGTGTCGACGGAGTCGGATGCGGTGTCGATGATGGTCGTCGACGTAGTTGTGGCGGGTGTGACGGGGGCGGTGGAGGCGGGTGTGACGGGGGCGGCGACACGCATACAACATCGGACGCCGAGATTAAGGCCTCGTGCGCCATCAACGCCCGCGGAGCTTGTAATACCCGGATTCGTGATATATTGACGTGAGAGAAGATTGTCTACCCCGTATCCATAGTCCGCACCGACATTTGGCATGAAGAGGTCGAAACCTGAATCTGGTGTTGGGGTTGCGGTTGCGGTTGCGGTGTGGATCTTGTTATTGTGGTCCTGGACTTTTTGCCGGTATCTCTGAACCCATTCCGCGTCATCTTGGTTCTTCGAGAGGTAGATATACAGTTGGTATTTAGTAGAAGGGGTCGTGGTCGTGGTCGTGGTCGTAGTCGTCGTCGACGTCGTCGTCGACATCGATGTTGGTGGTGGTGTGTAATATAATATAATCATTTGTTTATATTATATAAATGTCGATTGTTGTTATGCGTCGCAAGGTTCGAGAGAATCATCCTCGAGTTGCGCCGATTTCGGGGCATTTGCCTGGTGGGGACGGAAAGACCGGTGTGAATGACTCTAACCGTGTGGGGTTTTCGATCAATGGGGGGCATAGGAACTTACGCGGGATTGGGCAGGTGCGCATGGTGGGTTCTGGTGGATGGAGTGGTGGCGGTCGAGGGGCGGGTCGATTTGCTTCAGGAAACTCGTCCTGGTATTTTTCCGCGAATGATCCGGCAGTGATTAAACGGTCTTCACGGGGGAATTCCGCAATGCTTGATATGAAATATAGGTGGATTAAGGGAGGTCAGTATCCTAACGCGTGGCATAAAGATATTCCGTCTGCAACTTTAGAGGTTCGGTCTCAGTCTGAATATATTAAGAAGCGGGCTGCGAAGGTGGTTGCATGCGGGACGGTAAAGGTGACGGCAGCAGCGAATCCTTGTGTTACTAAGGTGTGCGAATTCTATGTTGGTATTGGACAAGCAAAGAAAAAGCGTGTTAGGTGGAAGCCTGTGACGAAGACTGTGACTGAACGTGTTGTAAGTCAGAGTCAATATATCGAGAAGGGCGGTGTTCTCATGGGGCGGCGTAATTGCTTGTCATTGCCGGAACCGAATAAGTTTACGCATTTCCCGATGTATATTAGGCATTTAGGTTGTGATGTTAATTATTTGACGTGGCAGGAGGCGGTTGCGGCGAGGGCGTTGCCCCTTGACTATGTTGCTCATGATAAATAGCCTGCGCACTCTTACGAGTGCTCCGGCATTTATCACTCGCAGTTTGCTCGATAATAAATAATTTTGCACTCTTATGAATGCTTGTTTATAGCACATGAATATTTTTATTGATGTGTTATTGATGTGTTATTGATGTGTTATTGATGTGTTATTGATGTGTTATTGATGTGTTATTGATGACTAGAATAAATACTCATAAATATCGAGCAATATGCGAGTAATAATTGATGGAGCGCGCTCGTAAGAGCAAGCGAAATCAATTATTACGAGCAAATGTACCGGCGTTCCGACGGGTTTTCATGTAGGGTTCGCATTAAAAACCAATATATTTTTGTATTCTTGATGGGGGCGAGGGCGGTGGCGAGGGTGGCGGTCGTGGAGGCGGTGTGGGTGGCGGTGTGGGCGGTCGTGGCGGCGTGGGCGTCGTTTGCGCCTGGTGCTATGGAGATGTCGAATGTCTTCGATACAAAACAGTGTGCGCATAATAATCCAAAACTGTAGTATCCTGACTTAAAATGTATTGCATATGGGATCGTTTTTTTAGATATGAATTCTTTAAATTCTGGTGAAATAAAGGGTCTGTTGCTGTTTTTATGAGACGATGACGTCGTGTATTCGGGTTTATATGGTGTTATTATATTCAGTTGTTGATGTGTATCATTAAAATCACATATCTTATCGTCGTTGGTTAATGCGAAATGGATAGTTGCGGTAGTGTCGCTATCGGTGTTGGTGGCGGTCTCGCTGTCTGTGTCGCTGTCGGTGTCACTGCTTGTGTCTGTGTCATGGTTTGTGCTGGCGCCGTTTCTTTTTTTGTCATGGGCGGTGGTGGCGTGAGTATAAAATACAGATATGTCATCTAAATTAAAACTGGGAATTCCTTTATCTATACTTTCCATATGCTCTAATTGTTTTCCGATCATTTGTATCATTTTTTCCATGTCACGATATTCCATATGTTTTTTCGTTTTTTTTAGATATTCGGATAAAGAAAGTTTTTGGACAGCTTCGATTGTTAATGTGTATGTCTTGCTGTTTGTACTATGTATCATTTCTTTTGGAAGGGGGCAACTTTTGATAAGCACATCCGATGAAAATGAAAAATAGTGTAGTTCTGTATTCTTTTTCGGCATTTTGGGTCTGATGTGATGTGATGTATATATTATAGTATTTATTTTATACGGATTCTGGGACGTATTCTGGGACGTATTCTGGGACGTATTCTGGGACGCTTTTGAATCGTGCAGCTACACACCGCCAGAATATCGGTGTAGGTATTGATTTGAAGACGATTTTGATGGTTTGACCGTTTAATAGTCGATCGCGATATGTTTTGATTGAAGGATTATGTGTATTCCATTTTTTGAAATACACATAAATGTTGTCGTATGACACGGTGTTGTCGGATGAGACTGGGTTGCCATCTGGGTTGTTTATTTCTTCCCATTTGTTGAGTTTGTATGTCTTTGGTTTCACTACAACTTTGCTGACAATCCCGAGCCCAGATTTGTTGAATGTGTTATAAATGTCCTGGATCTTGATGTTTTCTGTTGACCGAGGAATACATAATGCAGGGTATTCGTATTCGTTCGTCGCCATTGGTTTGTTGTGTTGTTGTTGTGTTGTTGTTGTGTTCGCGTGAATATATTATTAATATTTTTCAATTTTATCCAATTCACGAAATATATATAAACAATAATAGCGTTATTATATAATTATGAATAGTCGTCGCATCATGAATGAAAACAATCCAAAAAAAGATACAGGACAGAAAAAATATAAAAGGCGGAAAAGTGCGGTTGTAGGTGCGGACGGTAATACAAAACAAAATGATGATAATAATACACGGAAACAAAAGGATAAATCGAAACATAGGTCGCCTCGTGGTCGAGGTGGTAGCGGTGGAGGTGGCGGTGGTGGAGGCGGTGGCGGTGGTGGAGGCGGTGGCGGTGGAGGCGGTGGTGGTGGAGGCGGAAACGACCTAGTCAGCAAATGCATCAGCGATGTCGGTGTTATTAAAACAAACCCATTCTTGGTTGCTTTACTATCAAAACCAGAACCTGTAAAAAATAATTCTAACGGTAACGGTAACAGTAACGGTAACGGTAACAGTAATGTATTCTTAAACAATCATTATCGTAATAATTCATCATTTCAAAAAAATAAACGCAATGATAATGATATTAATGATTCGTCAAATTCTAATGGCGGTGGAGATAAAATAAATTACTTTATACATAATTCATCAATACAAAATGACAGGAGACGCGGAGGCGGCGGCGGTGGCGGTTCCGATCATATCAATAATAATGCGTTTAGGCGTGCGGCGGCTGTTGTCATGACAGAGAAAATCGATAGTCCAATATTTATAAATACAAATGATACCGAACAATTTCCGATATTGGGTGGAGTTGTAAAATCATCTAATAACAATAAGATTATGAACTTTAAGGATATTATTATGAAACAGTCGGTCGCGCCTGCGGTGTCTGTCGCGCCTCCCGTGTCTGCCGAGTCTGAAGCAGTGACATCGGATCGTAGTGTGACTCGTGGGGTTGTCTATTCAAGACCTGCAGTTCCCTTGATTCAGCCTCTACAGAATTTATCAAGAGGGAATATATTTTTAGGAGCGTTTTACAAGACTCGTCGTGACGATGATGACGGCGACGGTCACGGTAACGGCGACGGTGGTGACGGTGATTACGGCGGTGACGGCGGATACAGTTTTCAACGTGAGGTAATTACTTCGACTCTTGTTGATAACTGTGATAGTTCATATGACAAATTATACAAGTAAATAAATAGAACGCGTATTATACAATTCTATATCTTCAATGATGTAAATATATAGAATTGTATAATAATGAATCATGAAGAAATATATAAATACCTATATGATGACTGTGATAGCGACATAGACGACGACGGTGTCGACGGTGGCGGCGGGGGCGGATTAGATACTCAATGGATCAATGAAATGGAAATCCAAATAATATGCGATGATTATAGTCAGTTTATTAAAACCAATGTTACATCTGTTTCATTTGAATTTATTTATTTGAATACTGTTAAAGAAATTGTTACTATTGACCGGTGTGTTATTCCTCTTATGCAACCGAATGCCATCACGCAAAATGAAATCTTTCAACTCATACAAAAAAAACAGAGATTGGCCGTCGGTCGTAAATATTATAACTTTATGTGTATGTGTTTTTATCATTTTTATATCAATGATGACCCGAAATCTGTATCACAATATTTATATTCGAGAGACGATGCTGACACTGACGTGGACGCCGCTTCGGACATCGATGACGGTAATATTACGGAATACACGAATATTCTTTCGATTAAGACGATATATTTTCAACCATTGATTCGGATGTTTCATGATATGAACTGTTTTACGGTTGTGTTGTATGAGGATTAACGGGGGGAACCGCCCCCCAACGGCGGGGAACTTCGGGGGGTACCGCCCCCCAACGGCGGGGAACTTCGTTCGATAGACCAAAGGGGGCAAAGCCCCCGACAAAATACGACCCCGGCCATCCCGCCGTAAGACTTGACCGGCGAAGCGTGAATGAGCGAAGCGTGAATGAGCGTAGCGAATGAAAAAGAGTAAGAATTGACGGCGGATTATACAAGACACACACACACAGACACAAACAAAGACAAACCAAGCAAGTCCGCCGTCAATTCTTACTCTTCACTCACTCACTCACTCACTCACTCACTCGCTACGCTCGTTCGTTCGTTCGTTCGTTCATTCGTTCGTTGCTTCGCCGGTCAATTCTTACGGCGGGATGGCCGGGGTCGTATTTTGTCGGGGGCTTTGCCCCCTACTGGTTTATCGAACGAAGTTCCCGCCGTTGGGGGGCGGTACCCCCCGAGTGGAATTAAATATCATCTATATCCACTTCATCTAGGATCATCTTCGATGACGACGACGACGACGACGGTTGTCGATTTTGGGTGGTTGTTGTTATGATTGGGAGGTCTGGGACGGAGCGTTTGGTGGCGGATGAGTGTGACGATGGATGGTCTCGTGCGGGGGCAGTGTCACCGTCGCTGTCGGATGATGCGTCGTCGTCGCTGTCGCTGTCGCTGTCGCTGTCGCTTGTGATACCTTCATATAAATCGTGATAACTTGTCTTCTTCATTCTTGACAATTTACCGCCTTGTTCGATTATTTCCTGGTATTCTAGTGTAGTCTGATCCTTGAATTCGACGGCTTGTTTCGACATACGGAATTCATCGTCGCTGTCTGATCTGCCGCCGCCGCCGCCTCCGCCCGGAGTTTCATCTGCGAGTTCTTGGAAGATTTTTTCTTGGACGCGGAGTTTTTCGCGCTCGGCGGGCGTATATATTTCAAGCAGGTCGCATTTCTGGATGCTTTTACCTGTTTTTGATGTTTTTAGCGCGAATTCTTTATCTGCATCCCATTGCCGAAGTCCGATAAGCACCCATGTTCCTTGAGATAACGCATTCTCGCGTTTTGACCGACCTGTGAATTTGCCGCGGATATGACATAATCGTTCATACCCGTCTACACATTTCACCATACACATTCCATTACCAAGAAGGCGCAGGATGTAACCATATATTTCGTCTTTGCTTTGCGAAACGCGTAGAAATTTGTTTTGTTGTTGACTTGCACCATTTACGTGCTTTCGTGCAAGATGTTTCATTTTGTTGCCACCTCCATCGTTACGGACCATTGTTTGAGCGTGATATACGTGAACGTGATATACGTGTTGTTAGTATAAGATAATATAATATATCTAATTCAATTTTACGGTGGTCTCTAGGTCAATAAATATTTGTATTTTTGGTCGTAGGCTGCGGGGGGTGTGGCGGTGGTGTTGTGGGGTGTGGTGGTGATGGTCGCGGCGGCGTGGGGTGTGGTCGCCGCTATTTCTTCTTTTGTAGCCGCAATAAATATTCCTTTCGTATTGATATCGATTTCATCGATTTTCATATAACATACAAGCGCCAGAAATATGATATCCTTACGCGTATATTTTATATTGGATAATTTAGACGAAGGAGAGGAGGGGATTCCGAGGTTGGCAATATAAACTGCGTATATTGTTTCAATACTGATACGCTTATCTGTTTGTAGTTTATGTATTACTGCCGCGGCAGTCTTCAAATGCGATGATGCGAGAGATTTAAGGATGGACACTGAGGCGGGGGAGTGCGTGGACGCGGACGACGTGGACGACGGGTATATGTATGTAACTGCGCCCTTTTGGATATTCGCATACATATACAATTGAAATACTAATGTAGACGTATTTGCGCGTCTGCGGATCATATTTTTAAGAATGTGTATTTCTTCGTTTGAATTGGGGGTTGATGTGTTTTTCATGTTTATGTATTCTTCTAATTTAGGATTGTGTATTGCGAAATACATGTAATATATAAACCATAGCGGTTCAAATCGACTTGTTGAATCATCCTCCTCCGACGACGACGGGTCGGGGGTCTGTTGTTGCGCGTCTCGCAGTTTTTCGATACATGTTTTTAACGGTTTATTCTCTCGTATATCTTGAAATAAACGTTCACATTTACGAATAAATGCGTTAGAATATTCGGGTTGTTTAGACATTATTATTGTTAATTAGAAAATCTTTATATTTCATTCATCGATTCATCGATTCATACATTGAATCGAATGGAATTAATTATTTTATTCACATATATTATAACAAAAATAATTTTATAATGGCTAGAAAGCAAAACTCTTGGTTGGTTCATGTTAAGAAGACTCTTAGGGAAAATCGGGATAAGTCATTCAAGCAGGTGTTGAAGCTTGCTAAGAAGACTTATAAGAAGTCGGCGTCTGCGTCGTCGAAGGGTGCTCGTAAGTCGCGTCGTTATAATAAGACGAAGCGGGGGGGGGCGGACTGCGCTGATGATGACGAGGATTGCAAAGCAGCAGCAGCAGCAGATCTTGGTAATGCACAAAACGGCGGCAACAGGCGTTCTCAGTCCGGTGGTAATCAGCATGAGGCGAAGCTTCCCTTGCCCGGTCAGAAGGGCGGCAACCCTATCATGGATATGGTCAAGGGCGCCACTGAGAAGGGTGCTTCTCAAAAGGGCGGCAGTGGCACTGGCGGCGGCGGTTCAAAGGCCGAGTTCGGCGCCAACGCTGGGTCTGTTTAAATAAATCATAATTCATAAATCATAATTCATAAATCATAATAGGTATTATTGTTGGTATTTTTACTAATAACAATAATACAATACGGTATGTTACAGTATGTTACAGTATGTTACGGTATCAGCAGTCATAAAACACCGACGAGAAAAATGTTTTGGTTTCTTGTGGTGTGAGACGCTTTTCCGGATTGGGGTGAATATTTCGCAACATGATTTGGATAACATCGATTAGTTTTTTATGGTTGGTCGCGTATTTGTCCTTTAGTTTGATTTGAAATCTCTCGTCGAACCTGATTTTATCCTTATTTTTGATGAGATCAATCGGGTCATGTATTTCTTGTCGTTGCTCTGTCGGGGAGTTGTGTTTGGGGGAAGGGTCGTGCTTGTGTCGGTGCGTTTTTTTCGTATTCATAATCAGACCATAAAATAGTTTAAGGAACATTATATTGTTCGCATATGTATCCCATGTGTTCCAATATTTTGTAAACAGTGTATTGATGATATATTCTCTCGATTTGTGTGCTGTGTATTCTTTGAATGTTTGTTGCGCCATTTCCATATATTTCATTTTAAATGCATGCGATGTGTTTTGTAGTGCGCGGTTATTCGTGATATACTGATAGATGATTACTGCGAGATCATCTTCCGTAAGTGCATTGTGGTCGTTTATCAGAAATGTAATAATATGGATTTCAATTGGCCATAGATAGTATTCGGGTGCGTGAACATAGAAATGTTGTTTCCAGTAGTAATTGTTTTGTAATAATTTGGATGAGTCGGATTTAAACATTATATCGGAGTCGATGGTTAGTGATGTTTCGTTCTTTTCGTTCCATGGATTTTCTAGGAGACGTTTAACATAAATCGAAAGACCGAAATCGATTAACATTGGTAGTTGGGTTGTATTTTCGATGAGGATATTATTGTGTTTCAGGTCGTAATGGATGATATCGTATTTTATTAATAGTTGGATACTATCTGTAATTCTCTCGTATAGGTCGAATAAAATGGACAGTAGATGGTAGGATAGTTCTCTTTCGTCGATTTTGAAATATTCGTTGATTTTGCGGATTTGGTGCTCGTCTTTTCTTAGAGACCGGGATATTTGTGATTTGTCGGCAGACGTGTCGTCATCATCGGATGCGGTGTCGGTGTCGTCGGTGTCGTCGGTGTCGTCGGACCCGGACATGGACGCTGATGCGGCGTCAGATTCCGTGTCAATCAACTTGTATAGATATTTTTTTAGGTCTAATCCCTTGACGTAATTCATTTTCTGTATAATAAACATTTTGTTCAACGATCTGATGTCTTTGGTGGTGGCGGATCGTTTTATATATTTTGATACTGCTTCGCAGTCATTTAAATATTCTTGTTTTATAGTTGCTAAATCTATTTGGTATGATTTTAATACTGGAACAAAAAATAGTTCATAACACGGTATATCTTGTATTACGTTACCTATGAAATCTTCGAATTCTGAATGGAAATTGTGTTTTTGTAATTTGGATATGTATTTTTTACTGCTTGCTTGCTGGTGTGTGACGCGTGACTTGGACGTGGACGCTGATGTTTTAAATGGTAGTGAAGGGTAATAAATACATCCATAGCCTCCTTGGTTGATGAGCTTTGAATGTTGCGCCATTTATTGGTTTATAATAATACGAGTAAAAAAATGATACGTGCTGTTCGCACGCTCGCCGCGGTGTTCGCTTCGCCGGTTCACTCGCTGGCGCTCGCTCACTTATTCGTGGTCTTCGTCGTGACCGCCACCGCTTGTTGTTGTTGTTGTGTTATTTACGAACCGATAATATCGGTTCTTGTATGTTTTCTTGATCTTGTCCATGATTTCGTTTGTTATTTCTTCAACGGTTTGACTTGTCGCCGTGACATTCAGCGGTTGTCTGTTTCGGCGCACATTGTCGTATTTTTCGATGATTTTTTCGATTTCAGCGGCCATCTTGGGTGACGTCATTTCTTTGTTGTAGAAGTCATCATAACACGACGATGGTTTGAATTTGGTGGTGGTTGAATGTGTTGTAATGTGTGCATCCATCATTCGGATACACTGTTTTGACATGGTGATATAGGGTTTTCGGATTTTTGCGGACGACGCTGAGGGTGTCTTGGGTGTCTGGGGATCGGACGCGGTCGGGGTCGCGGTCGGGGTCTCGTCGTCTTTTTCGATCACGGTCGTGGGTGTGGTCGCGGTCTTTTTTCTGAAATAATAGCGTCCTGATTTGAACATCTTGTCTTCGATATTGCCGATGTAACCATTCTCTTCCAGGCGGCGCTTTTCCATTTCCATGATTTCGGCAATTCCCGCGTCGGATTTCCAGGTCGACCATTCTTTCTTGTACGTATGTCTTTCGTCGTATTGATGCACTTTGGAGAAGCGCGAGAGTTCATTGATGAATAATTTGCTGAACTCGAATCGGTATGTCTTGATGTTATTCTCGGATGCAGATGTCATTATCGATTGAATTCTTGAAGATTGATGTGTATAGATGACTAGATGCGTTAAATACATTTCAATTTTTTTAGTATTTGGTTTTACGTAAATACATCGAGTTCTTACGTAAAATTGATTGTAGATTTCTGTGTTAATCTGGGTGTTTATTGTCTTGTGTGAATGCCTCCTAAATCATCATTAAAAACTACGGACGGTGGAGGTCGTCGTCCAATGAAGACGACGTTACTTTCTCAGGATGAATTGGTGGCGCCGCGCTCGGACGTGAAATGCAGTGAACCGGCGGTTTCGGTAGGGTCGGTGGCGGGGTCGGTGTCAGCGTCGGTACTAGATAAAATCTCTCGAAACTGTTCTTCTGACGAGAAGAAATATCTGGCCGGTCTTTCAATATTAGAACAAAAGGTTTGTTTCATAGCGCAGGATCATTTGGAAAGTTCATTTGATTTGGGGCGTTCTGGTGGGTTTATTGTATGGAAGAATAGCGGTGGTGGCGGCGGTGGTGGCGGCGGTGGTGGCGGCGGTGGTGGCAACTGATGTGGCAGTAGTATTATATAATATTATGGAAATATTTCATTATTCGTTTTTTTGTTTTTCGTATATCTCGTAATGACTGTTTGTATTCTTGTTTGTATTTTTTTATGGACCTGAGGCGGTTTTGTTTGGTGTGCGGTGATTTCATTGTTACGTATCCACCTGTTTGTGGTGCTGGTGCTGGTGCTGGTGCTGGTGCTGGTGCTGGTGCTGGTGCTGGTGCTGGTGCTGGTGCTGGTGCTGGTGCTGCCGCGTCTCCTCCTGCGCCTGCTTTTGCTGCTTCGGCTGCCGCGTCTCCACCTGCACCTTTTTGTGCTGCTGCAGTTGCTGCCGCGTCTCCCCCTGCACCCGGTATTGCCGGTGGGGTAGGTGTACCCGGTATTGCCGGTGGGGTAGGTGCACCCGGTATTGCCGGTGGGGTAGGTGCACCCGGTATTGCTCCTGCTGCTGCTCCCGCGGCACCACTTGCGACCCCATTTGCTTTATCAGCCGCCATTTTTTCCATATCACCTTTAAGTCCTTGGATGTTGGTTTTCAGATCCACACCTTGCGTCTTTGCTCCGGCCATCGTCGTCACCGACTTTGACATAATCACGATGACATTTTGTAATAGACGCCATAATTGTAGCGTGGTTCCTATTCCTGGAATGAGGCTCAATGCATTCATAATTCCTTCTACTGACGATGACGCTATATCTTTCACGTCATTCGATAGTAGTTTCTCGATTTTCTGTAAGGGTTCATGAACAGAGGCGGTAGCCTTATCTACCAATTTATTCAGATCATCCGGATTGTCTGGTAATTGGGGAATTGCTTTTTTCAGGTTGATTTTGGAAGAGAGGTCAGATGAACCGCCTTGAATAAGGTCATTCCACCATTTCTTTATTTTGCGAATCACTAAAATTGCACTGTTTTTGGCGGATGTTCCTATATCGGGATATTTCTCTTCTTCCGGTTCGTCTTCTTTTTTCTTCTCGGCTTTCTTGTTTTGTTCGATATATACGATGATTTTTGTCAGAAGTGGGAGCAATGATTCCTCAAGTTCGGATAAACGGCGGGCTTCTTTGGCTTCGGCGTCCTCGTCTTCTTCTTTCTTTTTGTCAGTGGCGGCGGGTGCTGGTGCTGGTGCTGGTGCTGGTGCTGGCACCAGTTCGGGTGCTTTCGCAGGGACTGCACTTTGCGCCAGTACTGCAGTTACGGCTGCGGTTGCGGTTGCGGTTGCGGTTGTGGCGGCGTCGGCGTCGGCGTCGGCGTCGGCGGCGGCGGCTGCTTCCTCTTTCCGCGCCATTTCTTCTCCATGTTCTCGACTCAATTGATTTTCCATCTCCATCATCGACATCAACTTTTCCCCCCCATGTTGGACTTTTCCTCGGTTACTGCGTCGTATTTCCTGGTTTGTTTTCACTGTATCAAATAATATTTCAAACATCATTGTCAATGGCGTAAGAACTGTGGGGCGTAGTTTTTGTAATTCGTCATCTTCTTCTTTGGATAGTCGTCTCCCTTTATTGTGTCGGCGTGTTTGCTTTTCTATTAAATGATCGTAGCGTTTCATATATTGTTCAACATTGGCTATAATTGACATTTCTTATGTCTTATATTGTTTAATACGTCTATGTTAGTATATACGTCTATGTTAGTATATACACATATTATTTTGGGGGTACCGCCCCCCTACGGCGGTAGCTCCGCTTTATAGACCAGAGGGGCGAGCCCACCTCCTAAAAACGGCCCCTCATCCCGCCGTAAGACATAATAATTGAGTGACGGAGCAACCGAATCTCCGTCAATTTTACCTACGGTCAAATCTTACGGTACCCCCCCCCCCATTCATCCGTTTTTTGTATTCTGCATACGTCTCGTTTGCCGGTGCGGTGGCGGTGGCAGCGGTGTCAGCGGCGGCGGTGGTGGCGGTGGCGGTGGCGGTGGTCGGTGCGGTGTTTTGAGGGGGCGTCATATTATAATCCTCAATTTTACCACGATATGAATATCTGTTTGCATTCTCTCGCATAATCTTCGTCGATGTGTTTGGTTTGTCGGTGTCGGATGGTGTTTTTGTATTCGTGGCGGTGGCCGTTTTTTGGTTTGATAGATTTGATCCTGTATTATATGTTTTAAATTTCGCAAAAACGTCGGTTGCTTCGGTTTTGTTGTTGTCGTCGGGGTCGGTGTAGGTTGTTTGGTTATGCTTTGATTGGTCTGATACTTTCTTATTGGTTAGTAGGTCCTTCGCCTTCGCGTATTCTTTACGGATATCCACATAAATATCTCTCGGTGCATTTGTTTCGATCATATACTTTCGGGATACAGTTTCTAAATATTTGTAAGGAATATTCGCGGTTCTTGCGTAATACACAAATGACGATATGCTTGTATCGTAGTACATTATAATGTCTCCATAAAAGTCGTTGATGGTTTCTCGGACATTGTGCGGTGCTTGGGGTGGCGGCGTGTTTTCGGCAAGGGATGAGTCCTGCGCCGCGATCCACTCATCATATTCCTTAAAATACTTATCTTCGAATAAGATGTCATCGCCGGTTTTACTAGATTGTACGATATACTGATTAAAAAATCTGGATAAAAAATTAGACCATGTGGTGGGTGTAGTGGTGGGTGTGTGTGTCGTGGTGGTCTTTGTTACTTTATACATTACTGTTGCGAATATGGCGGTTCCGAGTGAGAACATAAATAGTCCTTTGGATAGTGTATGTTGTGATGGTGATTCGGTCATTACTTTATTGTATGAATCTATAGCACGTAGAACTATTATTGTAAATGGGTTTGTCATTGAGCAGTTGCGTGAGGTGAGTTCGCGTATATATTAATACCGGCGGGTTATATTTATACCGTGTTCCGGATGCGTTCTTCGAAAAGTTCGGTCACTTCGGTTTGTAAATCCGGGAGTTTGACCCGCTGGTAGTTTTGTGCATCAGGGTGGAGGACGATGATGTACAAATCTGTGATTGTCTTGCCGTATTTGGTTTGAAGAATATACTTGTAGATATTCAGTTGAAGAGCGTAGTGCCAGAAATTCGTATCCGGGAGGTGTTCGATTGCGGGATGGGTGGCGAACTTACCTGCGCGGTTGGTTTTGATGATTTCTTTGCAGCGCTTCCAGTCGTATATTGCGAGGGGGGTACCGGTGTCGGCAGTTGTGTCAGTGTCGGTGTCGGCAGTGGCGTCGGTATCCGGTTCGATGATTTCATACACCATGTCAATCGACCCGGCAATTCGGGCTTCTTCATGGAATACCGTCCATTCTGTTCGATAGGGTCGAAGGGTTGCTGTCTCACCAGCAACGTGTTCTTGATTGAAGTTCAAGAAGTATCCAATTTCGGGGGGGTCGGCGGTGTCGGTGTTTGTGTCTGGTGCTACGGTGGCGGCGGGCGGAGTGTTGTAAAAGCACTCGATATTGTAATGCATTGCCGTCCCCTTGGTTGCGGCATCTCGACCTGCGTTAGTCCACATTTGTTCGATTTCTTCCGCGGTTTTCCCGTAGTATTTGGCGTTGGCGATGGGGTCGTTCCATTTCTTTTGGTTTCGCATCATCGCTGTGATGACTTTCTTGGCGTCAAAATGCTCGAAATGTTGATGGACTAATGTTGTCACCGATGTGAATGCTGTGTCTGCAGTGACGCCGTTGATGCCGTCGATTGTATATTTGTGTGGACCTTCATCGAAATGTATGTGTGCGTCCCTCGGATGAGGGTTTTTCTTTGAGAGGTAGTCGTTCTTGGATGCGGATGCGGTAGTCATTGTCGTTGTCGTTGGTTCTATGCTTCGACTAGACTAGACAAAAAAAAGATTTCAATTTTATTCATTTATTGAATCATTGATTCATTTATTCATTGATTCGTGCGATGTGGTGGTGGTGATCACGATTGTGAGTCTGATGACATTTGTCGCATCATTCCCATTCGGCGTTGCGTGTTTTCATCATTCATCGGGGTGCTTGAGAATGTGTCGTCAGCGTGACCGTAGAGATCAAATTCGTCGTGATGTGCGGGATAGTTGCCACAGCCGTAGCGGTTGTATCCAGCAGCGCTTCCGTAACGTTTCACTTGGTCATATAATTGTTCGATTGTTAGATCTTCTTTGCGTTTTTTGGCCAGTGCGATCCTCGCGCATAGTGTTCTCAATAGGCTACCGTCGCATGATGATGAACGACCGCGTTGATATTGTCCGTTGTCTTGATTTTGTGAGTAGGGGGTGTTTATCGCCGTTGGTATTCTTGAAGGGATTCCGTCGTCGGCGTAGTCGGCGTCCTCGGCGGCGGCTGCACCGTTGTCGTTGTCGTGTTCTGCTGTGTCACCGCTTTCACGATGCGCCTTGATGACTTTTTCCGCGTCATCTTCATAATCTTCTTCATTTTCCACGTATTTCCGTGAGACACTGGCGCCTGTATTGAAGATATCCTGTTCGCCTGATGCGATTCGCCTCGCGTGAAGAATGGCCGTTTTCTCTTTCGCGTCGTTGATTGTCGTCAGCCCGATGATGACTTTGACATCAGTAATCAGGTTTTCGAGAAGAGGGAGGTGGGGCGTGATTTCGGTTGGTTGGTGAAGTGACTTCAACATCCGTATTGTTTTGTAGGCTTCACGAACAATTGTGTCCTTGTCATATCGAACTGCTGCATTACCCCCCCCGTTGTTGTTGTTGGGTTCAATCTCTCGGAACTGTTTGAATATTTCGATTTGGATCATTCCGAGAATGATTGATACTGGGAGGTCTGGAACGGACGCGGCAGCGACGACGATGGATGGGAGGTCTGGGACGGAAGTGGGTGTAATCATGTGCTCGAACTCATACGTGTATGTTGCCCCCGTGAATTGATTTGAATATTGAATTTTGACTACTCCGATGATGGGCGTCGCGTCGGTGTCGGTGTCGTCGGTGTCGCTGTCGATTGGCGGCGTATATTGGATATACAGTACCTTTTTTTCGCCATGAATCATGGAATGAAGTGTGGTGGTGTTGCTCCATTGGTGGGATTGATACTCGAAGAGTTCGAGTGTCCGCCCCCCTACGGCGGCAGTGGTCTCGGCAGTGGCGATTGATACTTGGACCTTGTATCCATACCTCATAATCACCTTGAATAGTAGTTCGCCTACTTGCCATCCGATATCATCCGGTTTGACAATTGTAATCAGACTGCTACAATTGTATGCGTCCGTGTATTGTGGGTTTCTATTGGCGTGAGATCTGTCGCACCGGTATTCTGAACGCTGATACGGCGAGGCCAGAGTTTGCAGGCATTTGAGATCGACATCGGTTCCGTAGCCCAGGATGTAATCTTCGAATGTCATGTGGGGGTTCTGTCCCCCAACGGCGGTGGTGGCGTCGGTGTCGGTGGCGTCGGTGTCGCCTGTGTCTCGCATCATCTTGTAGAGTATCCCTTGACTTCTCGCGCCTTCGGTTATTTCCCCATCTGTTTCAAAGAACCGGATCAGGTGGTAGGGGGTGGCGTCGTCGTCCGTCGTTGGGGGGTTGATCTCCCGGCGGAACCCCCGGATGATGTCCGCAATAACTTCGGTTTGTTTTTTGAACGCCCGCTCATAGTTTGTGCTGCCCGATGTGCGGATTTGGTCCAGTTGTGTAAAGATGTCCGGTAACGACTCCGCGGTTATTTCCTGGAATGGAATCACGAGTTCTGCGTCGCTGTTGAATGTGATGACATAAATCCATGATTTGATTGGTTGTGATTCGACTGTTTTTCCATCTCGTTCGGATAGAAGAATTTCCGCGAATTGCTTGATTGTATTGATGGCGTTCTCGAGTTTTCGGCCTTGCTGCATTGATCCTGATGTATCCAGAAGGAATCCGGCAATGACGCGTGAAAGAATGCCCCCTGCAGTTACGGCAGTTATGTCGGGGACATTGATTTCCAACCTTCCAAAAATTCGTCTATTATTCGTGCGTCGCTCTATTAACGGTCTGATAATGGTTGGAATCGAGGCGTTTGAGAGAATTTGTTGGTCTGTAGTGGTGAGTCTTGTAGAGAGCATTGGTGTGGGTCGTGTGGATGGAGAGTGTTGATTGAGATGAATTACAGTAAATACATTTCAATTTTATATGGGGGGGGGTCCGCTGGGGGTACCGCCCCCCTACGGCGGTAGCTACGCTTTATAGACCAGCGGGGGGGTTTCACCCCCTATGGCGGGGTGGTGGTGGGTGGTGGGTGGTGGGTGGTGGGTGGTTGGTGGGATTTATTCAGAGAGAGTTGACGCGACTTCTATCGGTTCAGGAGTGCTAGGTTGTGCTTGTGCTCGTTTGCGTGCGGTTTCTTCTTTTTGTTTTTTACGCATCGCAGCCCTAGACATTCCCTTTGGGATTGGTGCTTCCCGCGCCGGTGCTATGACTGGTGATGGGATGGGTGATGGGATAGGTTCAGGTGCTGCTTCCGGCACCTCTTGGGTCTCTTGGGTATCTTGGGTCTCTTGGGTCTCTTGGGTCTCCAGTGCCTCCAGTGCCTCCAGTGCCTCCAGTGCCTCTTGGGTCTCTTGGGTCTCCGGTTCTCTCATGAACGCTTCCAGTTCCGGTGCTTCTGTTTCGTTTAATAAATATATGTTATTCGCTAATTCTATCCCCTTTGTGGGTTGAACTGGAACTGAACGCTGCTGCGGGTATATCCCAAATGTCATATTCCTTCCTAATTTTCGGAATCCCCTGATATTAAATAATGTATGTATCTGATTCGTACCTAATTGGTTTGCGTTCGATTTATCATCGTGGCGTTCTTGTGTTATTTGCTTTATTATACTAGTTAACATTGGATTGGATTAGATTGGATTGGATTGGATTGGATTACGTGTTTTTATATACATTACGTATAAAATATATAAAAATAATAGTATTTATTAGTTATTATGGAGTCTTCCACATTGTCTCCTTTTGAATGGGTTCCCGGTTCATTTCCTATTCCTTTTTTTCAAACATGGTGTTGCGGTGGGGTTCTGCACCCCAACGACGGGGTGCGAGTGGCGGTGCTTAACGGTTGTGACGGTGAGGGGGGTGGCGGTGAGGTGAGGGGGGTGCTTGATGGTTGTTGCGGTGGTCTTGATTCCGCGTATTTGCGTAAACTGCGAAATGCGGATCTTCCACCTAAAATGTATGAATGCGTTGTATCGAACTTAATATATAATCGAGTTGGTGTTGATTGTGTTCATTATTTATATAATGACGATGATTGTCGTGCATTTATTCGGGATGCGTTTCCGCCTGATGTGGTTGCTGCGTATGACCTGTTAATACCTACTGCTTTTAAGGCGGACTTATGGCGGTATTGCGTTTTGTATAAGTTTGGGGGTGTGTATTTGGATATAAAGTATAAGTGGGGGAATTGCGGTGGCGGTGGCGTCACCTTGCGAGATATTGTCGAGAGATGGTGCGCTGGTTGCGTTGGTGGCGTTGGTGGCGTTGGTGGTTCTGAATTGCTTGTTCTTGAGCGTGACGCTGTCGATTTATGGGTTCCGGGTCATTTCGGTATCCATAATGCGTTTATTATTACTAAACCTAAAAATCCATTGTTTTTGCAGTGTATTTTTAGAATTGTCAGTGCGTCCAGGGGGGTACCGCCCCCCAACGGCGGGAACTTCGTTCGATGTGTTGTGCCGGGGGTTCCACCCCCCTACAGCGGTGGTGGCGGTGGCGGTGGTGGCGGTGGCGGTGGTGGTGGCGGTGGCGGTGGCGGTGGTGGTGGTGGTGGCGATTTCTCAGCCGGATGGATGACCCGCCCTTTATTCGTCACTGGGCCCGGTCTATTGGGTGATGTTTGGCGGTATTGTCGTAGTCTTCATCGTCGTGGTGGTGGTGGTCACGACGAAGACGATCTCGAAGACGATGCGGTTGTTCCCAATTCTTATGCTACGATGGTTCCTTATTTCCGTTTCTTTTTTGAAGGGAATGGCGTTATTAGTTATTTTATTGACCCTGAAAATAATGAGTCTGATGGAAAGTATATTAAATTATTAAAGGTTTATGATGAATATAATATGGAAATTGCAAATGGAGGAGGTAGCAGTGTTCCTCATTATACTATATTGTGGTCTCGTGGTATTGTCTGGGGGAACCGCGGGGGAACCGCCCCCCAACGGCGGGGAGCTACGCTCTATAAACTGGAAGGGGTGTTCCACCCCGAAAATATGACCCCGGCACTCGTGCCGTAAGACTCGAGGGTGTGTGTGTGTGTGTGTGTGTGTGTGTGTGTGTGTGTGTGTGTGTGTGTGTTGTATTGTATAATGTATGTTGTATACTCCACCGTCAATTCTTACTCTCACTCACTCACTCGCTCGCTCGCTACGCTCGTTCGTTCGATCGCTGCTTCGCCGGTCGAGTCTTACGGCGGGATGGCCGGGGGGTCGTATTTTGTCGGGTGGAACACCCCCTACTGGTCTATAAAGCGTAGCTGCCGCCGTTGGGGGGCGGTACCCCCTATCGAACGAAGTTCCGCCGTTTGGGGGCGGGGGCGGGGGCGGGGGCGGATCCTTCCTGCTTGACCCTGAATTTGCCCGTTTTGGCTTCTTCAAACTGTTCTGTATTATACATTGAAAGAGCTATGATCCAACAAATTAATCCAATTATTGCATACCATAATGCATGAATACAATATGTTATTGATGTTAATTGGTATATCATAAAACACTTGAATGCGTATGGAAAGAAACTCCAGAAAATGGCTAAAAATATGTATATTGAAATGAGAATCATTCGTGTGGGTTTGTATTTAAGCATTACTAAGTATGTTATAACACATAAAAATAATAGGAAAAAACGGGTGATTAGCGCCCAGAAGATTTTTATCCATGACCCGAGATCTTTTACATAATTACTAAACAGACGTATTACAAGTTGGAGTGTTTCCATTTTATCTAGTTTGTCACCGGTGAGTTCACCATCAATTATTTTGTAATCCATTGCGGTGGCGGTCATGGTGGTGGTGGTGATGGGTTATTCGGTTATACTAATCTTATATTATTTATAGGGCGGTACCCCCCCCCGCCGAACTTGCGAGTTGCGGAGTCGGCTATGCCGACAAAGCAACATAGCAAGTGAGTTATATTATTTTACACCTAAATCCAAGATATACAGCCAAGATATAAAATGTTATACTTAATAATATAGCAAACATTCGTGGCGGGCAACCTAAGGCCCATTTGAATCTGAATATTTTTATTTTTATGTAACTATAAACATACTCACAATGAACTTCGTTTGTTCCGAAACCGAAAAATACACCTATTCCCAGAAGAATGCCCACAAGAAATCGCAGAAACATTTCTGGGTATACCGGCATCACTATTATCATAATAACCAATACGAATAATGCGGAGTATTTATAAAATTTGGAAAATATGAATTTGGGTTCGGGTTTTTCGGCCATTTTATGTTGTTTATTGTTTGCTATGTATTATATAAATACTAGTGGGTATTAATATAAAAGGTTGTTAAAATAATAATAATGAGTGATCTTGGCGGTGGCGGTGGCGGTGGCGGTGGCGGTGGCGGTAACGGATATGATACCAATGTTGATAATTATTCTATTTCTGAATTACTTGGACTTGTTGGTCTTGATGGTGTTTCACAGATTCAAGAGAATGAATTTTCGAATATTATTAGTGGATTGGTTGAAAAGTACCGGAATATAGATTCTAATTTATCGCGGTTTTTTGCGGATGTAGGGCAGCGTATTTATAATTGGTTGAATACATCATTGGAAGTTGGTGGTCGCAATGATCGCGATCGCGATGATGAATGGGAGGTTAAGGACGGAGATGATGTTGGCGGAGTGCGGGAAGGATTGTCTATGCGTAATGTGGTCAGCGGTGGTGGCGGTGGCGTTGTCGATGGGGGCGAAGATGCCGGGGGAGGGGAGTATGACGACCAAATGGGTGGAGTTGGGACGGGGGGGTACGGTGATGGTCAGGGGGGCGATGGCGGTGATGGTGAGGGTCGGGACGGCGACAGTAATGATATTATGGGTTTGAAACGTGACGCTAACCGCGGTCTTGTGTCTGGTGATCAACAATTGAAGTGGGAACGTAATCAGTATTTAGACGAGGACTCCAAGGGAGGCGGGGGCGGTGGGGGGGGGGGCGGTGGCGGCGGCAGTGGCGGTGGCGGGAATGGTTTGTATGTTAATCGTACAAATAAAGTCAAGATTTTTCGAGATGTGAATGATCATTATCAAATGAAACAGAAAAAAATTGGTGTGGCGTCTTCGTATAATGTTCCCTTGGCGCAAGGAACGACGAATCCGATTCTGCGTAATACATTGACACGCATTATTAATATTGATAGTCAGTTTCGGCAGTCTGTTTTTCCATATACGACTGATCCGGCATCACCTACATCCGCTACGAGTTTTACGGTGGTGCTTACTGAACCTTTGACAAATGTCACTTCATTGAAGTTAAATTCGATTAATATTCCGTATACTTGGTATACGGTGGATTCGGCTGTGGGGAATAATATTATGTATATTGATATGAATACCGGTGTTAATGGTGTTCATACCGTGACGGTGCCTAATGGGAATTATTCACCGGCGGAGTTGGTGGCGGCAGTTCGGCGTCAAATTGGATTGAATGTATATTTGTATGGCAATATTGATATTTCGTATAATGCGGTGAATGGTCATTGTTTTTTGATGAATTATACATTGAAGGTGATTTCGTTTACGTTTTATGACGCAGCGTTGATTTATGCGGGGAAGACGGCGGGGGGGTGTCGTCAAAGCACGAAGTTGAATAATAGTCTCGGTTGGTTGCTCGGATTTCGCAATAGTAATTTTTATGACGGGATTGTGATGGCGAACGGTTCGTTGCCTAGCGGGTATGACCGGACATTGAATACATTTGACGTGTATGGGATGGTGTATATGGTTTTGGGGGTGGGCGATGATATGGTTTTGACGGCGACAACGGGTGGGGCGACGGTGCCTGAACAGGTGGCGTTGTCGATATCTGGATTGTATAGCGATAATAATCCGGCAAATGATGCGTCTGCGGGGGTGGGATGGGTGCGTGGCGAGGCGATTGTTGATTGTTATGGTCCGCAGTATTTTTTGTTGATTATTGATGATTTTAATCATAGTCGCGTGAATAGCGGGGTGGTAGGGATTGGTGAAGTTACGACTTCGTTGGCTCGTCCGATTTATTTTAATGCGGGGTTTCCGGATGTGTGTATGCCCGATGTAGCGGATGTGCGGAATGGAATTAAGAAACAGAAATTGACGGTGCCGTTGGTGCCGCGGACATTGACCTTTTCGCAGATTTATACGTTGAATCAGATTACGGCGAATCGTGGCGGTGGCGGCAGTGGTGGGATAAGCGGGAAAAATAGGGAGATGGGACCGAAAACGTCGGATGTCTTTGCGGTTATTCCTTTACGGACGATGGCGGGACTCACGTTAGGTCAGCATTATATTGATTATGGTCCTTCGCTGCTTACAAACCAGCGTGCGTATTTTGGTCCTGTGGTGATCAATAAGTTGCGCGTTACGTTGCGTGATGATAAGGGGTATATCGTGAATTTACATGGTAATGATTGGTCGTTTTCGTTGGTGACGGAGGAATTGTATGAGTTTTAAGGGGTGGGGGAGGGGGGGGGGAGGTAACTCTATTGAGTTGGCGTTTACTTAATAAAAAAGACTTGGTTTTGTCTTTTTTATTTGTCTTTTTATTTTTATTTGGTTTATGATTTTTATTTGGTTTATGATTTTTATTTGGTTTATGATTCATTGTGCATCATTGTGCGTGCATTCATTGTGCATCGGCATGTTTCAGTAATTTCAGGATTTCTTCTTCCGCCTGTTGGTGTCCGGCGGTGGTGCTTGGATGTGCTGCGATGATTTCTTGGACTCGGGCTGCGATATTCGTTCCCATACATCCGTGTGACTCTGGTTCATCAGGGATGTTCTGGCGCATATACTTCAGGAGTTGTTTCCATTTCTGGATCCAAATCTCCGACTCCTCCGTCGTCGTCGTGGTCGTCGTCGTCGTCTCCACTTCCGTCGTCTCCGCCCCAACTGGTCTGCCAGATCCAATCTCACCGTTGGGAGTCTCTGACCCCCCTACTTGTTTATAGAACGAAGTTGCGACGCTTCGCTCGCATCGTTCGACTTTCGCCGAACTAGATCCCCGTCGTTGGGGGGCGGAACCCCCCCGGTAGAACACCATTGCGATGATTCCGAAGATTCCGCAGTATCCTGGGTTGTATGTATCGTTGCCGTAGTTCATACAAACCTTCGGTGAAATTGGGGAGAAGTAGTTTTGGGTCACGTCGTAGACGGTTCCAGGTTCATCATCGGCGTCGGCGTCGGGGTGGTAGGTGTGTATTACCCTGATTTCACTTTGCGTGTATTGCCCGTTGCATTCGAAAATTGCGATTTGTTCGGGGTTGGTGGTAATTGCGCGACTTTTGAAGAGGACGAGAGAATGTGCGTGACTTCCTCTCGATTGTAGGTTGATGAGTCTGAATGATTCGTATGGCATTTTGTCGGCGAGACCGTGCGAATGTCTTGATGATCGGCGGGTGGTGGTGGCGGCGACAGGTTCGGATGATGCGGCGGATGCGGTGTCTGCGGGTGTTACGAAATATGATAGAGGAATGTACTTACTGGTTGTTGCGTCCAAAAGTGCTGCTTCTTGACCGTTGGAGATAAATCTCTCGAACTCTTGATTCTTACGTGTGCTTTTTTGGAAGATAGCGGTGCGGGATGTCATCTTGTTGTTTCTGATGTTGACGATGATGTATTCTTACTCACGAATAAAGTATTTCAATTTTTTTGGATTTGGATGTGATCTTGATTGATCTGTAAAAAAATATTCCATCGCTCAGTTGCTCCATCGCTCCGTCGCTCCGTTGCTTCGCAACCTCGCAACTCTGCGATTCCACAACTTCGCGCTAACGCTGCTCCATCACCGCCGTAAGACTTGACCGTAGGTAAAAATCGACGGGATATTTATATAAGTGCGTGGAATATGAATCCGCCGTCAACGCTTACCGCCGCTCAAGTCTTACGGCGGTGGTTGTGGAGCAGCGTTAGCGCGAAGTTGCGGAATCGCGGAGTACGGCTTTGCCGTGCGGAGCGATGGAGCAACTGAGCAAGGTTATCCCCGTCCCCCGTTTCATATGCTTCGCTCCCTTGAATAATAATCTCTCGAGAGATTGGAATAATGTTGTTATTGTTGGGGTAATAAGTCTTGTTAGTTGTTCGTTGATATATTGTGCATCTGGTGTGTGGTTGCGTTCTAGTTCTTCTCTTGTTGCATAATATTCGTTTCCAATATAGATGTATCGTGTGTAGTTTCGGTTGCTGAATAGATGATTAAATACAATTCTTGGTGGTGGCGGTGGGAGGTCTGGGACGGGCGGTGGGAGGTCTGGGACGGATGTGACGGTGGGTGGTCTTGGTGTTCGGTATACTTCACTTGCCGTTTGGTTTTGTATTACTCCAATACCTTTGATTTGGTTCTCGTCATTGTTCATTTCAATGACGAGGATTTTGACATGTGGTGGCATTTTGGTGTGTGACAATTCTCTCGGAGACCCATAAATACATTTCAGGGGTCGGTGATAGATTTGTTCGTAGTTGTGTTGGTTCTTGGTTTTCCAGTCTTGGTATTCTTGCCATGTCTTGTTGTTGAAGCGTGTACATGCGGTCACAACCCCCCCAGATGTGGGGTTTGGTTTTTGAGTTTGGTGTCTTGCTGACATTATTGATGCTTGATGAATCTTGACGATTGATGAAAAATTAGTTCAATTATTTCCTGGGGGTAGCGCCGTAAGAATTGACCGGCGAAGCAGCGAATGAGCGAGAGTGAATATGGACGGCGGATTAGTACAGACACTATCCGGTGTAAGTCCCCCGTCGATTCTTACTCTTCACTCGGTTCTACGTCGCTCCGTTCATTGACTCACTCACTCACTCGCTACGCTCGTTCGTTCGTTCGTCAACTCACTTCCGCAACTCCGCCCCTCGTTGCTTCGCCGGTCAAGTCTTACGGCGGGGATGGCCGGGGTCGTTTTTTGTGGGGTGGAACACCCCCTCTGGTTTATCGAACGAAGTTCCCGCCGTTGGGGGGCGGTACCCCCTTGTTAGTCCTCCGGGTTCAGCATCACAAACTCGTCTTGGTCTTCTTCTCCGCCACCGTTGGGGGGTTCACCCCCCCTTACTGGTCTATCGAACGAAGTTCCGTTGGGGGGCGGAATCCCCCCCGCCGTTGGGGGGCGGTACCCCCCGATAAAGTCACTGATGATCCTCGGTGTCGCTGTATCAAACCCCGCCAGATTGAGTGTGTTCAAGTCCTTGGGGTCTGCGATGGTCAGGCAGTTTGATGTCATTCCGACTATGATGAGTTTGGCGTCGATTCTCATTGTACGGCGGTATTCCTCCAGTGCAGCTTGCGGATGGATTGTACCCATATAGGTTTCACTGTCTGTGTAGATGACGAATGCGTCGACCTTTTCTCTGTTTTTGAGTGCTTGGATCATCGGCAGAGCACAATCCGTTGATGAGAATGGCATGTCCACAAGTTTGAGTGCGTCCGCAATTGTCATTGTGGGGAGACCAGTGGCGGGGTCGATGGTTGCGTCCATATAACCCACGATTGCATTGGTGAGGTCGATGATGGTGTTGGAGAATGCACAGATTGTTACCTGGGGGGTCCGCCCCCCTACGGCGGTAGCTACGCTCGATTGGTGGAGGTTCGGGTTCCGCCCCCCTACGGCGGTAGCTACGCTCGATTGGTGGGGGTTCCGCCCCCCTACGGCGGTAGCTACGCTCGATTGGTGAGGGGTCCGCCCCCCTACGGCGGTAGCTACGCTCGATTGGTGAGGGGTCCGCCCCCCTACGGCGGTAGATACGCTCGATTGGTGAGGGTTCGGGTTCCGCCCCCCTACGGCGGATTCGTATGTGTTTGTTGCTGGTGCTGGGTAGAGTTCGGGGAGATACTGGTGCTGTTCTTGGAGGGTGTATGTGAAGGAATAGTATCCGGTGGCGGTAGGTTTCGGCGCGTCTGTGGCGTTTGATAGTCCGAGATATTGCTTTGTTTTCTTGTATTCGTCAACGGTCGAGGGTCGTCCCCTTACGGCAGATTGGTTGTGCTGGGGCGGTACCCCCCTCCTCTCCACCCAGAGCGTCATCATCATCATTGCAACTGACCCTATGGCGCAATTCACGATTGGCGAACCCGTACAGAAATTGGTCGACATGCTTCCGCTTACATCCAGTGCGATTTTGATTCGTTTTCCTGTAGGGGTGACATTCTGAAAGGCGAGTTTGAATGCTTGATCCAGTGCGTTCAGGATGTGGATGTTAGGAATCCAGTTGAGGCTGCCTTTGTCACCACTGCCCTTCTTGTATGTCATCATTGCGACGAGGATGTTGTAAGGATGAACCCTAGAGTATTTGATGTCGTGTGCGTTGGTCAGGCGGCGGATGATGTATTCGGTGGGGTGGACGCCTCCCCACTGCGTATTAGCGGCGGCGAAGGCTTCGGACGGGGTTCGGTCAGGGTTATAATTTGGGTCGATGATTCCGATTTCGGCAGTACTGAGTTTGCCAAGATTGCGGATCAGTGCGGTAAGTGGCATTCCTTGGCACTTGCCGCTGGCGCCCTTGCTCAGCAGGAGTGCTTCCCAGATTTTACGGTATTTGAAGAGTTGAGAGGGGAGATGTTCGCGACAGAGTCCGGCAGTGTTGATGAGGTGGATGATTCGATCGAGTTCAGTTTGACTGGCGGTGGCGGCGGCGGGTGCTTGGGTTCGAAGTACAATGTCGTGAATTTCCTTGATGGCGTTGAAGAGTGCGGCGACTGCGCCGGAGTGTCCACCCCCCCCCATCGACGATGTTTCTTCGATTGACAATGGCGACGCAACGAGCGGCGAAGCGACGTATCGACCGAACACGTTTTCGATGGCGAGTCGACCTCCGTCGTCTTTCATTTTCTTGGGGTCGATGTGGATCAGCGTGAGGACATCTTTGATGGTCCAACCTTCGCGGTTTTGGTATTTGGTCATCAGGTTCGCGATTTCGATTCCGGTGCGTGAGTAGAAGTATTCACCGAAGACACGGCGGATGCCACGACCCAATCCCGAGCCCACGACTGAAGCGGAGGTCGAGACGAGAATGGGGTGACCCGCCTTGGAGAAGATCTTGATATACCCCATCATCATATACATATGCGTCAGGATGCGGACACAGTCCTTGACTGCGTTCAGTGCTTGGGTCTTTGTTTCGGGGGTGGGTGCGAATACGATGGCGGTGGCGAGTGCAAGGAGTGTTGATTCATGTTTGGCTGCTCGACCTTCGATACTTACCTGGCGGATGGTGTCGACGAGCCATTTGAAATTGGCGGGTGTACGTGTCATTCGGAGTACGCATGATGCGCATTGTGAACTGACTTGTTGCGGAGTTTGATAGTAGTTACCGCCTTCACTGCCAATGATGAGATAGCGGAGGACTTGTTCTTGGTCGCTGATTTGCCAGACGAATCCGCCGGCGTTGTTGGGGACTTGGTCAGGGTCTAGACGGAACCATTGCGGGACAGCGTTACGGACAATGGCGGATTGTGCTGCTTGGGCTGCCATTGCAGTGGCGGCTGCCGATGGTTTCTTGGATTTGGCGGATGATTTGGATTTGGATTTGGATTTGGCGGATGAAGAAGGCATTATTAATTGATTGATTGATTGACTTCGAATGATGTGTGAGATTGCTTGTATTTTGTATTCTTTTTAATTTTTATTTCAATTTTTTTGTGAATCTATTGTAATATAGATATGGAGGATGATCCTAAGAAAATAGCCAGTGCCTTATCTAAAATTTATCCACAGATAGAATGTGTTTTATTTGATGAGGGGGGTGCTGTGGGCGTGATGCGTCGATTTCTTGAGTGTATTGAAGTGCTTCCAGGACATGAAAATGGTATAATTCGTATTACGAAAGTGGCGGCGGGCGAGGCGACGGCGGGCAATGAAGTGCGTTTAGTTGTTTTATCGACTCTGCACGCTGGAAATAGTATTGTATTAACAAAGGAGTCGGCCGTTGCGATTGATCGTTTGAAATATGATGACGCCAAAAAGGCGGAGATTATGTGTGCACGTTCGCCTGCTCGACCCGGACCAGTCGTATTTACATTAGATTACGAACGCGTTCGCGATCGCGAGCGCGAGCGTGTGCAAGTTCCTGTAAATGTCCAATATCTTCAACATAATTTACCTTGTAATGAATTCCAAGTGGCTAATGATTTTTTGAGGTCATTAGGTCAAAGAATTACTGGTGGTGATGGTCCGAGTCCTGGGATGACTTCTGATGAATGGGTTGCTGGTTTGACCTCCTATATTATGGAGGTTGAAGAGGGACATCGCATTGAAACTGCCAGAGTTCATAATCGTTTCTATGAAAAAAAGGAGGATAGAGCTCGCGGTCTCACCGAACGCGCTCATGCACAATTTAAACTCGATGGGGGTCTTTGTGCAACAGTTGCTGAAGATCGGCAAAATCAGGTTTTTTATAAGTGGGGTTTGAGTGAATTCGTGCAACCTGGGCGTGTTTTTTTTACTAGTTCTACTGACCACGATGAATGGAAACGGGGTGCAGCAGCAGGAGTTGCAGATTCAGAAGTATCATCTGTTGCTTTTAATTTGGTTTTTGGGGTTGAGTTTCGGACTAGGGTTGATTTTGGAGGGGATACGTATGAGTGTTGTTATACTCGGTCATTTTATGTTAATATGAATAAATTCCGGAGTGTGTGGGGGGCGGGACGCAGTCTAATGTTTTTATGTACGGATTTACTCAAATTATTGTCTGGTAAACAACTGTACCAATATTTGGTTAAATTATCTACACCTACAAAGAGTGATGAGTTTGAAGAACTTATTTCTCAAGAACTTAATCATCTGAGGCCTCGGTATAGTAAACCTGAATATAAAGATTTGTTTGATTTATTAAATGAGTCGCTTGGATTTCGTCACCATTTTATGACAAACTTCAAAAAAGTAGATCCGAAGATATTATTTATAGATGCAGGATGCGGAGAATTACAAGTATTAACACCAGATTTGCATGGTGGTGGTGGCGGCGGTTGCGGTGGCTGCGAATATTCAGTATCACCAATGAGATTGGTTTCGGCAAATGATGACGCTGTTCAAATTATTGATTCTGATGGTACGTTGACCGTGCGCATAACTGGATTGGGACCTCGTGAACTTGTTAGTATGCTTGATCCTATACATCCAATTTCGCCCACTGCTGATTCGTTTGGTTCAGATGATTCGCGTTATGGTTCTTCGGATGATGAGGGTGGGGGTGGTAGCGGCGCCGGTTGGGGTGGTCGTAAGAAAAGAAAATATACTCGAAATAAACGTCGCGTGTCTGTTAAGCGTATTCGTAGTATAAAACAACGATTATGTAGTCATAGGCGGAGGAGGAATGGGGTTCGACGACGAAATACAATAAAAAAATTGAAATGATTTGTTTCGTTATCATGATATTCACAGTTATATCGACGTGTGATGAAACTTACTATTGGAACTTCTCGTTTGAACCGCTTACGTTCTTCTCGGCCTGGGTTTATTGAAGGGGGGGTACTGCCCCCCAACGGCGGGAACTCGGGGGGTACCGCCCCCCAACGGCGGAACTTCGTTCGATTGGCGGGGGGGGAGGGTGGTGGTGGTCGATTGGCGGGGGGTGGAAGATCTACCTTTCCTGTTAAGGATGACGCTGGTTATATTGGTTACTTGACGGATGATGAGGATGATAGTGACAGTATCTGTTCGACTGTGACGCGTCGTCGGCGTGAGTTACTTGCGTCTGATTCTGATGTGAGTTTTTCGAATTGCATGATGATGATTATTACTATTTGTGGTTTGTTGTTGTTGTTCTTGTTTGCTGTTTCGTCTTGGGGTGTTCCTCCGCCGAGGCGGTTATAGGGGGGGGGTTCCGCGGGGGTACCGCCCCCCAACGGCGGATCTAGTTCGGCTTTTGCCGAACGATGCGAGCGAAGCGTCGCAACTACGTTCGATGGACCAAAGGGGGCTTCGCCCCGCCGTGAGACTTGACTGGCGAAGCGTGAACGAGAGAAGTTGCGGAATGCGAGATTGCGAAGCAATGAGCAAGGAGCGACGTAACGAGTGAACAGTATGATATTAAAGTTTGATTGCGTATAATATAATATTGATTGTTCGAGAGATTATTGTTGTTGTTCGAGAGATTATTGTTGTTGTTCGAGAGATTATTGTTGTTGTTCGAGAGATTATTGTTGTTGTTCGAGAGATTATTGTTGTTGTTCGAGAGATTATTGTCATGAACGCGGTTGCGCCTTCAGTTACTTCATTGAAGTTGTTTACTTTTTGTTTTTACATCGGTAAAAATAGTTACCAAGAATTGGTTCGTATGTTGTTCGTATTGATTGCGTCATTGGACCAGTATCACCCCGACTTCTTTTTGGTTGTGTATCATAATTTGGGTATTGTGATTGATGACCCACGCGTTCGGATGGTCAACGGGGGGGTCTGTGGTGGCGGTGGCGGTGGCGGTGGCGGTGGCGGTTCAGAATGGGAGGTTAAGGACGGAGGAGACTGCGGATCCGAGAGATTGTTGTTGGATGCCGATGGTTGCGCCGGTAATGTCTGGGTGGAAGGGAGTGCGGTGCGGAATCGTTGGTATAAGTTGAATTTTAATAGAGTTCACGCCTTTAAGAATTTGTATGATGAGTATGATGGTGAGTGTTTTACTTGGATTGATTTGGATACGATTGTGTTGTCTGATTTGAGTTATTTGGCGGAGGTTGATAATTATTTTATCTTTCATGGTGGGCGTGGCGGGGGCGAGGGCGGAAGAATGCATGATGTGTTAGTGGGGAGTGGAGGCGAAGTTTTGTGGTCAGTACCTGAGGCGTCATATATCCATGGATCATTTTGGAAATTGAACCTGTCCTTATATCATGAAGTTATACGTCTTGATTCGTTGTTTCGAGAGAATGGCGTTCGATTGAAATATGATGTTCAAAGTATATTTTCAGTGATGGCTCGGGGTGGCGGTGGTGGTGGTTATGGTCGTTGCCCTTTTTATGATGGACCTTCGCGTGCTATCACTGGGAGTATGTTTGTGATTGGTGAAAATATTAAGGTGTGTGTTATGAATGGTCTTGGTGTTTGGGATAATAAGGACTCTCTTGGGAATCATGTGAATACGGATTCGCTGACGAACTTTTGGTGGTCTGATGGCGGCGCTATTTTTCGGACTTCCATGTACCCCGATAAAGAAATTCATATTCTCTCATTGACCTTTGATTCCTTTTTTATGAGTAATGTATGTGGGTCATCCGATTTTGCTCGGTTGTTTCCGTTTTTGTTGGTTTAGTGTTTGGCGTTGGATTTAATAGATTTGGATTTGGATGTTCGAGAGATTTGGATTTACTGTATAATATTGATTATGATTATGATTATGAATATTGATTATGATTATGATGTTCGAGAGATTTGGATTTACTGTATAATATTGATTGGTTCTTTTTACTGCAGACCGTGCAACCAATAGCACAGGTACCCCCGCGCAGCGGGGGGGGTGACATACGAAAAATTTATTATCCTCTCGCATCGACTGGGTAACCCCCCCCCGCCCCCTGTCCCCCTCCCGGG
>Ga0209190_1000020_pt1 | contig 122692 bp, 112 predicted proteins | sample M_140205_XF_Meta_FD_187315 | JGI IMG/M metagenome (GOLD analysis project Ga0209190, IMG submission 187315) | Freshwater microbial communities from Lake Montjoie, Canada to study carbon cycling - M_140205_XF_MetaG (SPAdes) (version 2) | ecosystem: Environmental > Aquatic > Freshwater > Lake... | reverse complement strand
AAAAAATAAGTGACCTTGAAAAACAACAAGCTATAAACGACCAACAAAAAATAAGTGACCTTGAAAAACAACAAGCTATAAACGACCAACAAAAAATAAGTGACCTTGAAAAACAACAAGCTGTCTCGAAAGCAATTTCTGAAAAAGATTTATCACAAAATTCTCAACAAACCGAGGCAATTTCAAAAATGGCTTCTTCTTTACAAGATATAAACAAAACAACAAATTCTAAATTTGGTGATTTAACATCTAATTATGATGGTTTAACATCTAATTATGATGGTTTAACATCTAATTATGGTAATTTAAATTCTAAATTTGGTGAATTAGCATCTAATTATGGTGATTTAAATTCTAAATTTGGTGAATTAGCATCTAATTATAGTGATTTAAAAACTAAGTTCAATGGGTTTGATTCATCAAACAATACATTATATAATTCAATTGATAATATAAATAAAAAAGTTCAAATGAATATTGATAAAATGGGGAATTTTGTAGGTCCTGGTCCTGGTAATGGTTTATATACTTTTATGAATGATATAAGTGATAATTTAATTTCAAACATAAATAATAATAATACTATTTTAAATACAATAGTAAACAAAATATCAGATATTCATAAAAATATGTATGAAAATGGACTTATTGATAATTCTCCTTTATTAGGAGATATAGCACCATTATCAACAGAACCAATTGATTGTATCTCAGATTATGGTACCATAAATGTAAATTATGACTCAAAATATGTATGTCCTATAAGCCAAAAAAAATGTATAGGTTATGAAATAAATACTAACCCATTACAGAGTAGTTATGGTAAGTGTGTATAATTTATTTTTATTCAAACCATTTCTGTTTGGTCTTACCTTCATATGGATAAGCGTATTTATTTTCAATTAACCATTCGTGAACTTTCAGTTTCATATCAGGAACTGAAATTTCAATAAGAAGTCTGCCATATTTGTCAAAATCAAAACAATTTAATTTGACAATTTTATTTAATAATAATTCTCTCAATTTATCTCTTACGGTTAATCCATATTCTTTCTCTTTCAAATTCTTAGTTGTTACTTCAGGTGTGTCTACGTGTGCAATACGACATACCCAATTATAATGAGTTCCAAACATTTCAAATACTGCGTGTACACTGTCTCCATCGTGAACAGCTACTATTTTCGCATCAACAACTTTTCCTTTCATAGTAAATTTGGGTGTTTTGTCGGTTGCCGATTGAAGGTCTATTTTAATTAGTTGAGCCATTTTTGCCAATGTATATATTAATACGTGAGAATCAATTTTATATTAATACAACTTTACCATCTTCAAGAGTACCCAATTTGACTAATTGGCGGGCTTCGGATACATATTGTTCATAATCGTATAAAATAGGAGGTTTGCTTGTAATATCGATAGCATATACGACATCCTCTCCATTTACTTTTATTGTTCGTTTACGAATTTCGTGTTTTTCTTTATCCACTTCAAATTTAGTTGTGGGGTCTTTTGTATAATCAATACCCGATAATAATTTATCTGGAAGTTTCGAAAAAGGGAACTGTACACATTTTGATTTATAATTGACGATACAGTCAATCGATGCTTCTTTTAAAGTATCTAAAAACATAACCGAAAGTCCTCGTTTTCTTTCCATAATATCGTACAGTGATTCGTCGGTTGTTTTCGAACCATCTAATGTTTGTAATGATTTGTATTCTTCCATATCGGTATCTTTGCTAAATTTAGACACATATAAAAATACGGTTACATCTCTTTCATCTTCAGGTAAATTTGCGTGACTACATATACGCCGGGCTCTTCCAATAACTTGGTTAATTCGTACGTGATGCCAATATGGTTCCATAATATGAACAAATCTAGTATTCTGTAAATCAATACCTTCAGCACCAGACGCAGTAATCATTAATAATTTAATAATACCTCCGTGTAAATTCTTATCTTTTATGTCTGGGAAATTTAAAACTAATTCTTGTTGTATTGTGTTTGGTAACGCATCATAATTACTGTTATAAATATTTCTTATAATTTCTTTTTCTTCGTGACCTTCTGTTCCAGTGTATAATGAGAAGACTTTTTCATTGCCTTTGTATAGTTTTTTATCGTATAAACCATCTAATTCAATGTGAAAACTTTTATTTGAATGTTTTATTATTTTTAATTCTAAAAACCCGTAATATTTTAAGATAATAGAAAATATACCAACACCCTCTAATTTTCTAAAATTAGTATATAACAAATTACAACCTATGTTTTCGGGCATCATTATATTTCTTAATACATTGTAAAACTTAGGACTATATATTTTTAATGTCTGAGTAATGGGTTCTTTTGTAGGTACCAATTTTTTTATTTCACTATTAAAATACTCACCAGGGTTACGTTTAAAATATTCTAAAGCATCTTGTATTTCTTTTTCATATGTTGATTGTTCTTTAGCGTAAGTGGTTCCAGGTTGTCGTCCTTCCAAATCAGACTCGTCGTATTTACCATCAATATCTTCAAGTAAACTTTCATTATCAGTTACATCTAAATCATCTTCAGATACATTTTTAGATTTGGGCATAGGTCTTTTATGTGCTTCATCCGTAGGGAAAGAAAAATTACAACACGCTCTTGAAAATACTCTATAAGTTGAACTGAACGTGTCTTCTTCCTTTTGTTTTTTACTAACTCGGTCTTTCTCTCTCTCTTCATTTCTTATTTTTGAATAAACTGATATTTGGTGTGGACTCATATATGAATTTACTATATGTATATCGCTTCCACTTTCAGTTTTTACAATTTCGGGCATTAACTCACTTTTATCACCTAAATAAGATACCATCCCAATAATTTTACTTTGAAACCATTCTTTGTTGTTAATCTTATTATCTGCTGTTACAAAAAATTTATTGAATTCCTTTTCTTCATCTGGAAGTTTTTTATATTTAACCATTTCATATTTAGAAACGGTAAACATTTTACCTTCTTCTTTTAATATTTCCAATACAGTATCGATGAACGCACTCCTTGACATTGTGTTTCCATCATACAACATTTTACCCGTATCTTCTTTTACAAATCCATAAGGATTTTGGACGATTCTTAATTTGAAATAAGATGATTCATATTGAACAACATCAATATAAGGTCTTGACAACAATTGTTTAAAATAATTCTCATTTACTTTTGGATTATTCGGTTTTACAATAACTTCTAAAGCATAAGTATAACCAGCAATCAAATTAAATAATGTACCTAATTCACACGGATAGTTAATAAAAGGTGTGCCTGATAAAGGTATTACTTTACAATTCTCAGCATCCAATATGGCTTCATACATTCTGGTAGAAACAGATTCTCGTTTTACTCTTATTTTATTCATAATTCTACTAACAAAGTTATGTACTTCATCTATAATGATAACACTGTTATCAAACGGGTTATGTCTAGTTGCTAATTGTAACCATTTTGTTTTAGTAATACCGTTATAATTAATAAATGAATATTTAAGTTCAATTAATATACCAATTTGTTTTTCTATTTCTTCTTGGTGTAATGCTGATAATTCATTAAAATTAGGTTGGCGTGAAGTATCGACCTTCCATATACCTCTGTATTGTTTGACAAATTTCATTAATTCAGCATTATCTCTTAAATATTCCTCGCTAATTTGTACATTATCTAAAAATGCTTTAAATTTAGGACCTGACAAATCACTTATTTTTTCAAATATCCAATGATTATTTTTTTTGAATATTTGTTCGCCACAATATTTCATTTGTGTGCGATAATTTGCTTGTAATGATGCCGGAGTCATAATAAATATTTTGTGTGTATTTTTCATACCTTCTATAATACTAATTGAACTACACGTTTTTCCTGAACCTAACCCGTGGTATAATAACAAACCTCTATAAGGAGTATATGAATTAATATATCGTTGAACGATTAATTGATGTACTAAAGGTGTGAAATCTTTTGATTCAGACCGGTCACACGTACTATTATCTTTTACAAATTTAATCTCAAGCATTTTACGACGAATTTCTTCTAAAAATTCAACTCTATTATTAAAAAATACACTAGGAGGAATATCTAATCTTCTTTCTCTTTCTACACTGAATTTTTGAGAGAAATCTTCATCCTCATCAATACTTGATAGTAATGAACCTTTGGACGGTTTTCTTGATTTTACTTTTGGTTTTACTACTTTTTTGGCTTTTACACGTACATCACCTAATAATGTAATTACAATATTTAATTTTATAGCTTTACTTACTACAATAGGCTCAATGTGGTCTATATCAAATATTTTTAAAAATTCAACTAATGAATGTTCACGACTATTTAAATCTTCACTAATTTTTATATTAAGTTTTACATTAGGCCTTACTGATGGTATTACTTCAAAATCCTCTAATGGCATATAAAGTAAATGAATAAAATACTTTGTTATAAATACCTTGTTATAAATATCTTATTAAAGTTTATCTATTTGTTTTAATGCCTCAAAACAAGCAATTTGTTCTGCCTTCTTCTTAATTTTATGGGTTCCAGAAGCAAAAAAAATAAATGTATTGTTATTCTTTTTAATATTATCAAACGTCTTTATTTCTGAAAAAGGTACAGCTGTTTCAGGTTTTAGCCCGTGAATATCTTCCAAACATAAAAACACACCCATAGTATAACGTAATTCTTCATCGTGATTTAAAATAATATAATCAGGTGTTCTCTTAAATTCTTTTTGTATTTTAACTTGAAAAATATTTTTAAAATTATCATCATTTTCTAATATTTCATTCCAATCTACGAGTGTTTCATAAATAGATTCAATAAATAATTGACAAATTTGAAACCCTGGTCCTACATTAAAATAATTAGAAAATAAACGGCTTGTATCATCAATTTTTATATCATTCGCATCTAAAAAAAGAGCTCCTAAAAAGGCTTCAAACAAGCATCCCAATTTTTTATAATTACTTCTTATTTTTTTCTCTTCTGCATTTCTTGAAATTATAATCCATTTATTTAAACCCATTTTGTATGCTAATTTTCCTATATGGTCATTCTTTACAAGACTGATTTTTTTTTCTGTCATAAATCCTTCATCTGCTTCAGGAAATCTTTTATACAAATATAATTTAGTAATACATTCTAAAATACCATCTCCTAAGAATTCAAGTCTCTCATTTGAATATTGTTTTAATTCAATGCTTTTATATGGTATTTTTACTATTTTTATTTCATCTAAATTACTCTTGACATAGGACCTATGAACGAACGACCTTTTAAACAGTTCAATATTATTTATTTTATAGAAAATATTAAACTTCTCTAGTATTTGTTTAATATTTTCATCAGTAATTTCAATATTTTTATCATTGTATGGATTATACAATTCTTCCATTATTAAATATTATTAATTATTATTTAATATGTTTTTTTATATAATATGGGTGATAAATATAAATATACAATAATTGATACGACTGTATTAGAAAGGAATATAGGTATTGTTGAAAAAATAAAACCTATGGTTTTAAACAAAACGTGGAATGTCGACACATTGACAGCCGCTAAAAAAATTTGTGCTGGTACAACCGATACAAGCAGTAACTATATGTTTGATATTATTGGAGATATGCGAACTACAGGTGACGCATTAATACTTGGAAATGTTTCTATGAATGGTTCATTACTTTCTCAACATTCAATAATGCACGAAGCATTCATATACTTATTACACATACAGAATTTAGATATAAATATAATAGATTTATACATACACGAAAATTTACTTGTATATAATAATGTCAGTATAGGTGGCAATTTATATAATTTTTCTACCACATTTTTAAATTATTTAAATGTAAGCAATGAAACCACAATAAATAATAATGTATCTATTAATGGGTCAACAAATTTAAATGGCATAAATTATTTAAATGGGTCAACTAACTTAAATGGTTTAATATACTTAAATAATGATTTAATTAATACAAATAACACTATAATTTGTACTGATAAATTAACTCCTACATACCACAATTATACAGATAGAACTACGCTTATAGATATAGATGGAATAGGATATATTGATACTTTAATAGCAAACAATATAAGCACAACAATAATAAAATCTCAAGAATTTACATCAACATCTAATACTTTAGGATGTTCAATCACAAATGTTCTTAATTTATCCGTTTTAAATAATAATAATACATCTGCTAAAGTAGAAATAGGTACTATAAATAATCCTGTAAAAATGGATTTAGCAGCTGAGCAAGATGAAAGTGGTTTTGGGTTACAATATAAAGGTAACGTAGTTATAAATAAACAAAATACTATTTTTGACAAAACACAAAATAGTGTTGAAATAAATGGTATTACTAGTAAAGTAAATATAAATGGTGTTATTGAATTAAACACGAACAATGATGAGACAAATAATTTTTATTTACAAGGAACGGGTAAAATTGTATATGATGGTATTACCTATTTGAATTCATTAGATATAGGATATAATGGTCTTACTAATCCTGAAGGCACAAATCTTATTAGTCAATACGACACTTCATATAAATTAAATGTAAACGGAAGTACGAATATAAGTGGAAATCTTAATATACAAAACAACTTATTGGTAGGAGGTAGTATAACTCATTTTTCAGATTATAAGTTAAAAACAAATATTACTAAATTAGAAAGTTCGTTAATTAAAATACAGAATATTAATGGATATTCATATAACAGAATAGACTTAAATGATAATAAAACATATATTGGTTTGATTGCTCAAGAAGTAGAAAAAGAATACCCTGATATTATTGAATACACAAATGATATTAGGTCAATCAATTATCAATCATTTACGGCTATTTTAATAGAATCTATAAAAGAATTGAATATAAAAGTAATGGAATTGGAAAAACAATTAAATAATAAATAAATATTATAAATAAAATATTTACATAAATTATAATGCCTTATGTTAAACGTCAAGCGTCTATAATAAACGGAGCAGATAACGGTGGTGGTGGACCAAAAAAAGCGGGCCTTGTATATCGTACTGATTTTAGAAGGGTTAACCAAAATTATTTAAAGAGAAATACGCCAAATAATCTTAAATTTAGAGTAAGCGGGACTGTTACTTTGAATTAATGAGTATAACTAATGCGTATAAATAAAAATAATATGTATAAAGATAATATGACTATATTTAATAATGAATATTATAATTGACGCAAGAGAAAAAGATGTGTTCTCAATGTGTTCATTATTAAATACAAATTCTGATTCCAATATCACATTAATATCAAAACAACTTCTTTTAGGAGATGCTATCATTAATGATAATATTATTATTGAGAGAAAAACACTAAATGATTTAGCAGCTAGTATTGTAGATGGCCGATACAAAGAACAATCTTTTCGGTTACAAAAAGCTTTAGAAGAAAATTATAAAGTGTATTATTTTATTGAAGGAAATTTAGATTTATATATTGGAAATATACCCAAGAATTCATTGATTCGTTCATTATTTAGTTTAACGAATAAAGGTTTTCAAGTAATTTTGACAAAAAACACAAAAGAAACAGCTTATTTTATAATACAGTTTGCTGAGAAAATTAAAACGTTAAATGTAAGTCCTTTAAAAAATTACGAAGAAACAGATGGTATTATAAAAAAACAAAAAAATAAAAATATAACACGCGATAACATTAGTATTTTTATGTTATGTCAAATACCTGGTATCAGTACTGTAATGGCTACAATATTAATGGATAATTATAAACATATTACTAATTTAATAAAAGAATTGGATAAAAATCCTTTGTTATTAGACGATTTTGAATATATTAATCCTAAAACAAACAAACCAAAAAAGTTGAACAAAAATGTAATACAAAATATTAAGGACTATCTATAAGACCTATAGATTGGTTGTCTTTATCATAGGGTTGATACTGATTACAATTAAATGGTGCGCCCAATAACGATGACTCCATTACTTTATTAATATTAGGTGTAATTTCCATTTTAGGTAGATTGTGGTTTATTCCACCTACATTTAATTCAGTTACAAAACTTGGTCTTATTTCATACATAGGCATTCCCTGTGAATCAAATACCTTTTCTAAATGAAGTAACGGGCATTTTATTTTGTTTGCTCTTTGCCATTGAATATATTCTTTGTATTCATTTAAACTGCGTAATTCAATTGGGTTTACTCCAGGTACGTGGTCCATTTTTGGATTATACAGTAAAAATCTTTGTCCGTCTTTAATTATCGTCGTTGGACATTGTCCAGATACAAACGATTCTTGTTTTGGATTTGAATACATAAAATATATACCAAACATAAACATAAAGATAATAATTAAATAAATGATTATTTTAGACTCTTTTTTTTTCATCATTTTTAATATATAATTATATTATAATATGACAAATAAAAGAAAAAAACTTAATGTAACCAAAATAGAAAATGGTAGCAAAGATTTTGACAATAAAATTGCCAAAATGAATGGTATTGTTTTATTTCACCATCCTAGCTGTATCCATTGTATTATGTTACGACCTAAATGGGAAATGATGAAAAAACAAATCGATGGAAATGTTGATATAATGGAAGTTAATGCTGAAGTGCTTCAATCATCAAATAGTCCATTAAAAACTCAAGTTACTGGATTTCCTATGATTGTACATTTAAATAATGGGAACATCAATGATACATTTAAAGAAGAGAGAAATATTGAAAATATGTTAAGATTCGTAACTAAATATATGAATAAAAAAACAAACGAATTAAACTACAATTATAAAATTAATGATAATGACAATATTAAAAAAATAAAAAAATCAAAGAGTAATAAAATTACTGGAAAGAAACGCAAGTTTAACCAAATGAATACGGTTAAGAAAGTTAAAACTGGAAAGAAGCGCAAAACTGGTAAACGGTAATTTAAAAAACTTAATAAATAAAATTGATTTAATTATAATTTATAAATTTAATTATAATTAAAAATGGCTATTAAGTGTAAGCTCGTCGATTTTACTGTGAATGACCGTGATGCGTTTATTATTCAAATGTTTGGAATTAATGAAACGAGGGAAACATTTTCTATAACTATTAATAATTTCACACCTTTTATATACATAAAAGTTGGCATAAAATGGACAAAACAAACTTGTGATGATTTCATAGAGCATTTTAAAACTCACCCTACATTGGCATACTCAGCAAAGAATATTGTATCATATGAATTAATAAAAAAAAAGTCGTTGTATGGTTTTGATGGAGGAAAATATTACAATTTTATATTTATTTCTTGTAAAAATATGAGTTTTATACATAAATTAAAAGCACTGTATTATGATAAAGATACTCAACAATTAAACGATGGTTATATGTTTGCTTCAACAAATACAACTATATACGAAACGATGATACCACCCTTGTTACGATTCTTTCATATTCAAAATATAAGTCCATCTGGATGGATTCAAATTGAAAAATACAAAACGATTAAAAGTAAAATCACTACTTGTAAATATGAAATAATATGTTCGTTTAAAGATATTATTTCAATTGATGATGACGCACCGGTACCTTATAAAATATGTAGTTTTGATATTGAAGCTAATAGTAGTCACGGTGATTTTCCAGAAGCAATAAAAAATTATAAAAAAGTAGCTTATGATATAGTTCATTATATATCCAAAAATGAAAATGAAGATATAACAGAGTTGTTGAAAGAACTATTGTTCAATGTATTTAATTTTAAAAATACTCTTGAAATAGATAATTGTTTTACAAAACATAAATACAGTGAAGTTGATTTTATGAATGATTACTCAAATATGATAAAAAGTAAACTAAACAATAATGCTGTTGTAAAATCTAAACTAAACGCATATTTTAAAAATAAAGATGAAGAAGAATGTGATATTCCAATTACTAAAGTAGAATGTTCTGATATCATTACATTACTATCATCCAATACAAGTTTACCTATTAAAACATTATATTTACTCGATTTATTGGATATTCATTTTCCTGAATTAAAAGGTGATGAAGTAACTTTTATAGGAAGTTCGTTTGTAAATTATGGACAAGATGAGCCTTATTTACAACATTGTATTTGTATAGCAAATACGGCAACCGTTAAAGAAGGTCAGACAATAGAATGTTATAATAATGAAAAAGATATTTTATGTGCTTGGACACAACTAATACAAAAAGAGGACCCTGATATCATTATAGGTTATAACATATTTGGTTTTGATTACAAATTTATGTATGAACGTTCAAAAGAAAATGATTGTGTAGAAGAATTTATGAAATTAGGCAGAACCCAACTAGTACCAAGTGAATTACAAACCCAAAGTATCGTTCTTGCGTCAGGTCCATATGATTTATTGTGGATTCCGATGGAAGGCCGTTTACAAATCGATTTATACACATATATGCGCAAAGATTACGCATTACCTTCTTATAAATTAGATTATGTAGCATCTACCATATTAAATGATTCAGTAAAAAAATATGTTAATGTGAATGATACGTGTATGGTGTATACAAAAAATGTGAAAGGAATAGAAATAAATAATTTTGTACATTTTGAAGTATTGAATCATTCAACTGAAATATACAATGATGGCGAAAAATTTAAAGTGATTGGTACTCACGCGGAAGGTTTTATTATTCAAGGCAATATTAATTGTGATGAAAAAATAAATTGGGGATTGGCGAAAGACGATATTAGCCCTAAAGAAATCTTCGAAATGTCACTTCAAGGTCCAAATGAAAAAGGTATTATCGCAAAATATTGTATTCAGGATTGTACACTCGTCCATCAATTATTTCAAAAAATAGACGTGATGACAACCTTTATTGAAATGAGCAAATTATGTAGTGTTCCTATATCATTTCTTGTAACTAGAGGTCAAGGTATTAAGCTCACCAGTTATATGGCTAAAAAATGTAGAGAAAAAGATGTATTAATGCCTCTTGTTTCAAAAGGTGATGAATACGAAGCCTATGAAGGCGCTATTGTATTGGAACCCAAATGTAATTTGTATTTGGATATGCCGGTCGCGTGTGTTGATTATAGCTCATTATATCCATCTGTAAGTATTAGTGAAAACTTTTCAATGGACAGTAAAGTTGGAACCATAGAATATAACATAGATGGTACAATTAAAAAAAAGAATGGTGTTGAAAAAATTAGGGGATATCGTAATACAGATGGGTCTTTCAAATATGGTAATTTACCAGGATATACCTATGTTGAAAGAAAGTTTGAAACCTATCGTACAGAAGGAAATAATAAAATAGTAGATGGATACAAAATAACAACTTGGGCTCAATATCCTGATAATCAAAAAGCAATTCTACCTTCTATTCTTCAAGAATTACTTGCCGCCCGAAAATCTACACGAAAACAAATGGGAAAAGAAACAGACCCATTTAAGAAAAATATTCTCGATAAAAGGCAATTAAGTATTAAAGTAACAGCCAATAGTTTATATGGTCAAGCAGGTTCAAAAACAAGTTCATTTTATGATATTGATGTAGCTGCTGCGATTACAGCAACAGGACGTATTATGATACAATACGCAAAAGATGTCATTGAACAAGTGTATAATAATTTGGATGTAGATACTCCTTATGGAGTAATGCGTACTAATGCTGAATACATTTATGGAGATACAGATTCAGTATTCTTTACATTTAATTTAACACAAAATGGAGAAAAAGTTGTATCTTTTAAAGCGTTAGATGTAACCATTACTTTAGCCAAAGAAGCTGGTAAAATAGCAACAATGTTTTTGAAAGAACCGCACGATTTAGAATATGAAAAAACATATATGCCGTTTTGTTTATTATCTAAAAAAAGGTATGTTGGAATGTTATATGAAGATGACCCTAATGTTGGTAAACGGAAATCAATGGGTATTGTATTAAATAGGAGAGACAACGCACCCATTGTGAAAGATATTTATGGAGGAATTATCGATATTCTTATGAAAGATAAAGATATTGAAAAAGCAATACAATTTCTTAAAATGATGCTTGAAAAATTAGTTGAACAACAAATACCGATTGATAAATTAATTATAACCAAATCACTTCGTTCATTTTATAAAAAACCAAATCAAATTGCTCATAATGTATTGGCTGAAAGAATTGGGACAAGAGACCCAGGTAACAAACCAGTACCAGGCGACAGAATACCATATGTTTATATACAAACAAATGGTAAAAAATTACAAGGTGAAAAAATAGAATCACCTAAATATATTATTGAAAAAAAACTAAAGATTGATTATGGTTATTATATTACAAATCAAATTATGAACCCTGTATTACAGATGTTTTCATTAGTATTATATGATATGAAGGAATTTAAACGAAGAAAACCTAGTTTTATTCAAGAATTAAAAACGTATAAATCAACATTATCCGAAGATAAATATTATAAAAAAGAACAAGCATTAAAAGAAAAAGAATCAGAAAAGATTTTGTTTGAACATTATCTTAGAATAGAACAAAACAAAAAAACAAACACCAAATCTATAACATCATTCTTTAAGTAAAAAACCATTTTACAGATAAGTAATCTGATGTGGCAGGGAAAGAACTGTCGGAAATCATCTTGAGTGATGGTCCAGATGCGAATAATGCCTGTACTTCATCATAATTAATAGCATAAGAGTAATATCTCAATGATGATACATATCCTTTAAATCCATTTAAATCACCTACGTATGTATCATAATAGTTTTGTTTTGGTAAATTTATTAAATTTTTTCTAATTTTTAACATCCCATTAATATATATATCAACCGCTTTTTGTTGGACACGTATTGTACAGCAAACCCATTTTTGTGTAGGCATATTTTCTATTTGTATGGTTTCAAAAAAAGTTGCTGATGATACAGCTGGTGTGTTTTCAATAAACGTATTCAATAATATATTTAACTGAATATCATTTCCATTTTTCTTTAAATATGCTCCTGGACAAATATTTAAAGAATCCTTTTTTACACCATCCTGCACACTTAAATTAGTTCTAGGAGAAGGCCCTTTTGAAAAAATTCTATATCCATATGTAGTATTACCTGTTGGTAATGAACCAGTAAATAAATTATTTGTAATTTCACTATTTATAAAAAACCATACATTCCAAGTAAATTCAAGACCTTGGTTTTCATCGACCGACCTGTATACTGGTTTTGAATTTTTTACATTAGGATTTGTTGATATTATAGTTGTTTTATCACTTGCTACCATACCGTTTATTATATAAGGGTTGTATTGCGGTCCCAAAAATCGTTGTAATAAACCTGACCCTATTTGAAATAATATTACAAACAATAACAAATATAAAATAAAAGCAACGAATTTACTTATTGCTGTATTCGCATTTAAAAATTCCAATGTCATTTGTCCTAATTTTGTAGGATTTGTTGTATCACCTGTTGGAATCATATCATTTATTTTTTTGCCTACGTTTGTCATTTTTTTGCCTACATTTTCTATTTTTTCTTTTGCATCATTTTTAACTGAACCTAAACTATTTTTAACTGAACTTAAACTATTTTTAACTGTTCCTAAACCATTTTTAATTGGATTTGCACCATTTTTAATTGGATTTACACCATTTTTAATATTAGTACCTAATTTTTTTATAGCATTTATAGCCTTGCCATTCGTTATTGGTTTTACTAAAGTATTTTTTACTGAATTTAACGACATAATATAAATATATATTTTAAATTATATTAATGGAAAACTCACTTTTTCAATTTGATTTTTAGAAAATGTAATTTTAGCATTATATTGATTGAGAAAGTCACCCATTAAATTATCACTAAACCCTTCTTTATATATATTCAAAGCTTCTCGAATTGTTAAAAATCGTGGGTAATATCTTGACGCTGAAATATAACCTGTATATCCTCCCCAAGATAATGTACTATTTTTGGCGGTGGTTGTTACAACTTGAGCGCTTCCTGCGCTTACGTGTGAATCTACTAGTTTTCCATTAATATGAGTATTTACTTTATTATCACCAAAACTAACTACAACATTTACCCAATTTTGTATACTTATATCTTTAATTGTAATTTTTTCTAAACTATAATTTCCAATTACGTTTTCCGTTGTGTTTAGTGTTAGACTTTTTAATGTAGACAATTTTGTAACATAATTATATAAAGAACTAGTGTTATAATAAGCGTGTTTATCAGTTAAATATGTTATGTAATTAACTTTAGTAAATGCTCTCTCATTATAAATAATTCCTGCCGCTATATTATCATAATCATTATATCTATATAAAGCATCATTTGGGATTGGCATTGTTATATCAACAATAGTAACAGATTCTGAATCTCTTTCAGTAATTGTATTAGCTGTTAAATCTTTAAATGTTTCAAATAACATTGTATTAGAGAATAACGTTCCATTTTTTGCGGAATATTCTTTTACATATGCCGAAATTTTTGTGGCATCAATATTTTTTATACCTTTTCCATATACGGTTTGATAATTATTTGAATTTGGTGTAAAATCATCATAATTTGTAGTTGAACCACCATCATACGCTTTTCTTGATGCGATTAATTCATCAATAGCAGTAAGTGTAGCTGCGGTTGTTTGGGGAGTCGGTGTATCTATTTCCGCATTACTCGCATTAATAAACGCATATTTCGCAGTTTTATATCTTTGTAATGCTGCCTCTAAATTAGTTTTAGCAATATTTTTATTGGTTCTAGCAGTTTCTATGGAACTCTTATTTGTAATATCTGTGTTTGAAGGAGAAGTGTAATATTTTATAATTAAATCATTTGTGGATGGTGCTAGTATGATAGATGGATTATAAATACCTTTATCGTTTGTCATACTAAATAATGTTTTTTTTGAACCATAATCCCATTCACTTATATACATCCAAGTAGATAATGAAAATGAACTCGATGTTGTATCTACTGTTGTTAATTTTTTTATGTTATATGCATTTACAGGAATAGAATTTGTTTCAGTATAAGAATTAAATATACCTAAATTCATAAAAATATAAATCAAAGATATTAATACTGCAACTATTAATATTATTTTTTCTCTGCCTTCAGTTTGATTTGTAACAATTAAATATGCTCCAACAATTATAAATAACAATAAAATAATTGTTGTAAAAGATAATATGTCCATTATAAGTATATTATATTAAATGATTTTTATAAATATTCTTTATTTTTCTAAATTGTATTGTTATCCTACATATAACATTTAACTTTTTTATAATATATTAAAACTTGCTTTTTCAACTTGATTTTGAGAAAATGTAAATTTAGCACTATACTGATTGAGAAAGTTGCCCATTAAATTATCACTAAATCCTCCTTTATATATATCCCACACTTCTTGCGGAGTTAAGAATGTTGGATAATATCTAGAAGATGATATATAACCTTTAAAACCACCCCAACTTAATGTAGTATCATTCGCCGTAGTTGTTACTTTTTGAACAGTTCCTGTACTAACGTGAGAGTCTACTAATTTTCCATTTATATAAGTATCTACAGTATTATCTCCGAAAGTCACTACAACATTTACCCATTTTTGTATACTTATTTCTTTAATTGTAATTTTTTCTAAACTGTATTCATCAGCTGAACTAGTTACGTCCCATGCTGATAATTGACTATCTCTACCAGTAGTATATGCTGCTATTCCTCCTCCTGTTAGTGAATTGCTTGAAATATCATCATTAATTATGGCAGAAACTAAAACGGTACTTGGTTTGGTGCTTCTTATTAATTTGGTATTATAAGTAGTGGTGCTTGTCGTCTCGACATATGTTGTGTCGTTTATTGTAACAAGGTCTATACCAGTAGTTCCTCCGTCATATGCCGCTCTTGCGGCTTTCAAAGTAACATAAGCAGCATTCGTATTAGAACGAAGAGTAGAATTAGCTACTGTAGCAATGGTAGTACCTGTCTGTTTTCCTATAGCAGTCACTCCACTACCAGATACATCATTAAAAAAATTGCCACTAGCATCTCTTTCAGCATTACTTGCGGTTATCCATCTTGTTTTTGCGGTAGTATATGCTGTTAATAAATTATTAAGTGTATTCCAAGCAAGATTTTGACTTGTTGTTGGTGTTGTGTAATATGTTATGATTATTTCATTATTATAAGGTCCTAATGTTATCCTTGGACCCAAACCACCAACAACAGGATTCGTTAAACTAAAAATGGTTTTATCTGTTGCAGAATTTAAATCAGTTATATATATCCAAGTTGATAATGAGAATGAAGTAGCAGTAGTATCTACAGAAGGTACAGTTTGAATTATAGACGCATCTACTGGAGATGATTTTGATTCAGTATAAGAATTAAATATACCTAAATTCATAAAAACATAAATAAAGCATACTAATACCGCAACTATTAATATTATTTTTGTTCTACCTTCAGTTTGATTTGTAAAAATTAAATATGCTCCAATAATTATAAATAACATTAAAATAATTGTTGTAAAAGAAAATATGTCCATTATAATTGTATAATATTAAAATGATGGTTGAAATTTTGTATTTTTTTCTAAATTTATTAGTTAGTTAGAAACAAATATTGATTATTCATATTAAAATTATACTAAAATCCTTTTTTATATATGGCTAAAACATCATTTGGTAATAACTGTTTTGGTATATAATTATATGATGATATTAACCCTGTAAAACCACCCCAATTTAATAAGGTATTATTCTCAACAGAAGTTACGCGTTGAATGCGGCCTGTACTAATATGTGAATCTACCAATTTACCATCTAAATAAGTGTCTACTGAATTATCTCCAAAACTGATAACAATATTCATCCATTTTTGTATTCTTATTTGAGGTATTTTAATTGTTTCTAAACTATAATCTTCAGATATTTCTCCCGTAATCCATTTTACTTGAGGGTTAGACATAGTTTGGTTAGATGTAATTCTATTGTAATTGTATAAAGCACTATTATAATAATCAATATAAGTTGGTTCATTTATTATTTTATACATATCATAATTGATAGGGTTTTCTGTTACAGAAGCACTAATAATATCATAACTCACTGTATTATCTTCATTCAATTTAGAAGTTATAACATTTGGTGTATATATTGTTTGATACAAATCAGAGGTTATACCTGTTTGTCCACCATCATATTTTTTTCTTGTTTCTATCAAATTGGTTAAAGCAATATCAGTATCACTGATAAGTTGAGACTGTGGTATTGTATTTGTAGAATCACCCACTTTATTACTTGCTTCTATGTACATAATTTTTGCGTTTTTATATTCATTAAGCACATTATTAAGGTCTTTTTCTACTTGCCAATAAATATTTTGGCTTATTGTTGGTATTGTATAATATGTTATAATTAATTCATTCTTGTAGTTGTCTAATATTATTTTTGGTGTATAATCGCTAATATCGTTTGTCATACTAAAAATTGTTTTATTTTCTCCAGATTTCCAATCAGTTATATATATCCAAGTCGATAATGAAAATGTTTTTGATGTTGTATCAATTAATGGTATGGTTGGTACAGGTTCTTCTGCGCTTTCTGGTAGATTTACGTAACTTGTTGGTATAGGTGTTTCAATTTTAGGTACGTTTATTATTACAGCCGCATCTACAGGCGGTGTTTTAGGAGTAGTTGATATAAACACATTTAAATTTAAAAAAATATAACTAATACATAGTATTATAGAAAAAAGTATTATTATTTTAGGTTTACCTTCAATTTGGGTTGTAACTAGTATGTAAGTTCCAACAATTATAAATAAAATTAAAATAATTGTTGTAAACGATAGAATGTCCATTATAATTATTATATTATTAAAATGAAGCGTGTGTTTTATATATTTTCTGTATTTGTTCTAAATCAATGGGTTCTTCATAATAATACATATTAGATATTCCTCCAAGATTGCTATTATTTATGCTACCTGCTTCTAAAACTTCATATTGAGTAATAAAATCAACTATATCTGAATTAGAGTATACTAAATTTCCATTAATAAATAAGTCAAATACTCCATAATCATAATTCATTACTATATGGTTCCATCTTTGATAAAGAATAGTATTTGATTTGTATAAAACAGTAGGGGTTTTGTCCACATTATTATTATTTGATATATATTGAACTATTAATTCTTTAGTCTTGTGGTCATAATACATTGATGGCCTATTTCCATATTTAACTATTAAATCTATTCCTTTTAATACAGGTTGTTTATTTGATACAGTATCTTGTTTATTTAAATAAATCCAATAAGATAATCCATAATGGTATGATGCTATTTTCATATCTCCTAAAATGTATTTGGATATACTACTCGAATTTACCATTTGTAATTTTAATAAAAACTTTTCATAATAACTCATTATATTCGTATGGTTGTTTATTATGTCATTAATTTTTTGTCTTAAATCCGTGTTAGAACTATTATTCAGTGCAGTATTATTTAATACATCAGGATTTTTCCATAATGCTTGTTTTAATATATATTTGTCATAATCGTCTAATGTAAAATGTACCGGCACAGTTTCTTGTGATATAATATTTTGAAACCCTTCAATCTCACCCCCAAGCATTTGTTTATAAATTTTTCGTGTATATGGGTCTGCATAACTTGGTATGTTATCTAAAACCACGACATTTTCATTAAAAAGATTGAAATTTGTATCATTGTTACTTAAATCATTGTTACTTAAATCGTTATTATTCATACTATACTCAAATTGTCTTTGTTCTTGAAGTTTTATTAATTCTCTTTCATAAAATGGTTTTTTTTCAACAATCTTTAAAATAATGTCATCTTGTGTTAGATTAATTACATTTGTGTTTAAATATACAGGTTTATTGATTAAAACAATTGTATTGTTTGGAAGACTTGTATTACTATACACAAAATATAATATAAATACTATGATTAGTGTAATAAGTAATATTATAACTGTTGATGGGGTTTGTTTATAATCTTGAATCATAAAATCAACAAAGTCAGTAATTAAACACGGTATATAAAACACTAAATCCTTTATAAAATTCAAAAATTTATTATCGGGTATTTCAGTGTTGTACATATTTGTATAAGAATTGATGATGGATAATAATAATAATACTATAATTAATGTAAATATAAATGAAAACTTTAATGATTTGCTAATTAAAGATACAAATAATCCATATGCAATATAAAATGCCAAGAATAATCCTACTATAAATAATACAGTTTTTCCAAAATTAATTGAGTATAAAGATAATTCTAATCTTAAATTATATGATTTATTATAATCATCTTTTGTTTTTAAAAGCATAAAAAATAAAATAAAACCCGTTATAATCATATATAAAACAATTAATGGGTATCTAATATAGTCTAAAATGTTATAAGGATTTAAGAAAAAAACTATATATCCAACAATAAACATAAAAATTAATAAAATTAAAAGAAATATATTTGTAAATATTTCATTTTTTTGAAAATAACCTTTAACCTTTATAAAAAATTGGATAATTGTATCTTTTTTATCTTTTGTTTTTAAGTCATTAAATAATTCAGTTATTATTTGTATCATAGAACTGGAACTCATTTATTATTTATTTATATTTAAATATTCTCTAACGACGTTTTTTTACCGTGACAATTTCTACATAAAGCTATTAAATTATCAATATCATTAGAGCCGCCTTGGTCTAATCTTTTTTTATGGTCGACCTCAAACCAAGCAGTTAATTGTTGTTGACAATCTCCACATTTCCATTGTTGATTTGAAGCAACAAACTTTTTCTTTGTTTCGCTTACACTTCTTTTGTGGGTTCTACTAGGTTGATTCATTCGTTGTACTTGAGCTCCTTGATGATTTCCTTGGTGTGACCCTCCTTGTTGCGACCCTTGCTGATATTTTCCTAATAAAGGTGATATTAACATTTTTGCGCTTTTGTCTATTGGCATACAATTTACATATTGGTTCAACGCATTTACTGTATTTACTCCGTGTAATGGATTTTTTTTTATCATTAAATAAAATCCAAGTCCTAAAATAAAAATCAATGACATTTTATAATATTTTTTGTATTGTCCAAATGATTTGATTATAAAATTGTCATAATAAGTATTATACATAAAAAAAGCAGTTATCAATAAAATAATAAATGCTGTACTCATTTATTACTATAAAGATAATAAATAAATATGATAATTATACAAATAAATATGACGTGTTTTATCCATTTTTTATAAACTCTATTGTCTTTATAAAGTATTAAATAAAATTTGTCTAAATATTCATTATATGATAAATACTCTAAATTTTGAGCAATATGAAATTCTTTATATATAATATATCCATAATCCATAATAGTCTCTTTACTATCATAAAATGATTCAATCGGATTTTTTTGAATAATCTTAAATAATGAATTTTGATATTCAGGAGGAACAAAATAAGATATTGATTCAAACAATTGTTTTATTTTTTTTTTATTGGCTTTATTTGGTGTATAAAAATAACAAGCAAAACAAATATAATGAAAACAAATATCTAGAGATTGTATAATCATTTAAATATAATACACGAATAAAAATAATGGACCAGTCAAAACATTTATGTAATAATTGTGGCTGTTATGGTCATATTTTTTATAATTGTAAAAAACCTATTACTAGTTTTGGCATTGTATGTTATAGAGTAACTGATAAAATAGAGTACTTATTGATACAACGTAAAGACAGTTTAGGTTATGTTGATTTTTTAAGAGGAAAATATAATGAAAATAACAATCATCAACTTAAAAATATAATTTATGAAATGACAAATAAAGAAAAGTATAATATATTAAACAAATCTTATAAGGAGTTATGGGATGAGTTATGGAATAAAGTGAACGACCATTATGATTTTAAAAATGAAGAAAAATTTAATTTTATAAAAAAAAACAAACCTTACTTGTTTAATAATAATACTGATTGGAATGAACCCGAATGGGGATTTCCTAAAGGAAGACGTAATTATAAAGAAAAAGATTTAGATTGTGCGTTGAGAGAATTTGAAGAAGAAACGGGCATTCAAAAATCATCATTAACTATTATTAAAAATTTAAATCCATTCGAAGAAATATTTACTGGTTCTAATTTAAAATCATACAAACATAAATATTTTTTATGTAATATTAGTTGTGAGAATTCTATGAATGAAACTAATTTTCAAAAAAGTGAAGTGGGTAATATGAAATGGTGTTCTTATGAAGAATGTTTAGCAAAAATTCGTTTTTACAATATAGAAAAGTTGAGTATAATAAAATCAATTAATGAATTGTTACAAAAATATAAAATATTTTAATTAATAAGATGGAAGAGGTGAAACAATTAAGATTGAAAGAATATAAAAATCGAAAGTTTTTTGAACAAACCCCAGATTATGATACACAATACCCTCATTTAGATGACCCATTATTTCAAAGTAAAATTGCTTTAAAAAAAGAGTTTGAATATAAATATGATGGCACTATAAAAGATGTTAAAATTAAATTAAAAGAATCTTGTATAAAAAACCAAGAGTTTGAATTAGCACCCCATCAAGAGTTTATTAAACGTTTTATATCGTATCAAACTCCTTATAATGGAATATTGTTATATCACGGATTAGGAAGTGGTAAAACGTGCTCTGCGATTGGTATTACTGAAACTATAAGAGAATATTCTAAATATATTCATAATTTTAAAAAAATCATTATTATTGCTTCTCCCAACGTACAAGAGAATTTTAAATTACAATTATTTGACCCATCTAAATTACAAAAAGTAAATAATGCTTGGGTAATGAATGGGTGTTTAGGCAATTCTTTAATTGATGAATTAAATGTCTATCAAATACACTCATTATCTAAAGAAGATTTGATTTATAAAATTAATAAATTAATAAAAAAATATTACCATTTTACTGGATATATTGAATTTGCTAATAGAATTGAAAATTGTATTGTTATAAATGATGTAATTAATAAACGTTTAACTCAAAAGAAATTGAGTGCTATGTTTGAAGGTTGTTTGATAGTCATTGACGAGATACATAACATAAGATTGAACTCGGACAATAAAGATGACAAAAAAGTGGCGAACGCATTATATACCCTTGTACAATATGTAAAATATTCGAAACTAGTATTTTTAACAGGAACCCCAATGTATAATGACCCAAAAGAAATACTTTACATTATAAATGTTCTAAATATGAATGACAATCGGTCTATTGTAAGTGTAAAGGAAATTTTTAATAAAGATAATGAATTTATTGTGGATGAAGATGGGGAGGAAATAGGAAAGAATTTATTTATAATGAAAGCCAATGGATATGTATCTTATGTTAGAGGAGAGAACCCTTACACGTTTCCTTATTTAATAACACCTTCAATGTATGATGACCCAAATTCATTAAAAATTATTGGAGGATATCCTAGCAGACAATTTAACAGAAAGCAGATTCCAGAAGAAGATAAAGTCAAGTATTTAGACTTGTATATCTCTCAATTATCTCCTACTCAAGAAGAAGGATATGAATATTTTTTAGGAAAGATAACCGAAAAAATAGACGAAGATGTACTTGAAGATATGGATTCTTTTAAATATAGTATAATACAATCTCCTTTAAATGCTTTAAGTATTGTGTACCCAACGGAGAAAGGAACATTCTTAACCGGTAACAAAGGTTTAGATAGTGTAATGACTTACTCCGAGAGACAAAACCCACCTAGTAAAAATAATTTTGAATATAACAGGCTAGATGGAATGTTTGCTTATGACAAAATTGGAGAATACAGTCATAAAATTAAAACTATTATGGACCATATATTAAATTCAACTGGTATTGTATTGATATACAGTGCTTATATTAACGGAGGTATTATTCCTATTGCTCTTGCATTAGAAGAGTTGGGCTTCTCTCGTTATGGAAGTAAATCAAAGTCATTATTTAAAAAACCTAGAAACAAACCTTTGAATGTATATGATTTAAACCGAACTGGTGAAAGTGATGAGTTTAAACAAGCGTGTTATTCTATTATTTGTGGTGAAAAACCATTAAGCCCAAACAATAATGAAGAAATTGATGCGTTAACACATAATAATGTAAATGGAGAAAGAGTCAAAGTCGTTATTATTTCGCAAGCAGGAAGTGAAGGTATTGACTTGAATAATATAAGGCAAGTACACATAATGGAACCGTGGTATAATATGAATCGTATAGAGCAAATTATTGGTAGAGCAAGACGTAATTGTAGTCATAAAAATCTTCCGATTGAAGAGAGAAATGTTCAAGTATTTTTACATTGTAGCAGAGTTTCCGCAAACATAGAAACAATCGATATGTATTTATACAGATTAGCTGAAAAAAAATCAATTAAGATAGGAAAAGTATCTAGAATATTAAAATCGATATCAGTTGATTGTATTTTAAATAAAGAGCAACAAAATTTTGCTAAATTGAAAGATAAACTTAAAATAAAGCTGAGTATAACCAATGAAGGAGAACCCATAATTATTACTTATCGTATTCGAGATAAAGCATTCACTTCTTTATGTGATTATAGTGATGAGTGTGAATATGAATGTTACAATAAAGAGTTATTAGGTCAAGATGATTCAACCTATCAATATTCTTATACAAAAAGTAACAAAGTAATGGATAAAGTTAAAAAACTCTTTACTTATAAACACGTATACCGAAAAGAAGAATTATTCAAATTACTTAAAATGAATGGAGTTCATAATGAAGAGATAGAGAGAGCATTAAAAGATTTAGAAATTCAAACATTAGTTGATAAATATGGAAAACGTGGAAATATAATAAATGTGCTTGATTTATATATATTTCAGCCAATTGAGATTAATGATACACAAATACCAATGATAGAGCGTATAACTCCAATAAAAGTAAAACCCAAAGAATTTAGGATAGATGTAGAAGAAAATGAAAAAGAAGATGATGATAACGATGATGAAGATAATGAAATTATGACAATAATAAGAGATAAATATGAACGTGCGTTAGAAGAGCATCACGAGTTAAAAAATGAAGATGATTGGTATAATTTTTTTAATTCTGGTTCTAATTATTTAAGACAAACTGGAGTTGATGAGGAGACACTTAATATGTATTTAATCTCACATATATGTGAACAACTTAATTTTCAAGATGAATTAACGTTATTGAATACGGTTTATAGTAAAGATGGAGATTTAGATGAACATATAAAAGAGCATTATGAACAATTTATTATAAGAAAACACGCACTTACTGTAATTTTTTTGATTGATATTACAAAAAAAACGGATAAAGAAGTACTGTATACACTAGGCGATAACGCAAAGTGGAGACCATCTACATATAGTGAAATAGAAGAAATTGAAGGAGATATTAAACGAAAATTTAAAAAACCAACAAATGCGTTTTTTGACATTCTTGGATTTATGGGTATTAATAAAAAGTCAAATTCTTTTGAATTTAAAATTAAAGATATTAAAGATTCTAAAACTATAGGTGCTATTGTTGAAAATAAATCTAAACCTGAAATATGCCAAATTATAAATACAACTATAGGACAACCTGAAAAATTTAATAAAAAAAATACTGCTTCTAAAAAAACAAATGAGCTGTGCGTATTAGAAGAATTATTATTAAGACATTATGATAAAACAAATAAAAAAGGAGTGCGATATTTCTTGAATAAAGTAGAGTTTTATTATTTAAATAAAAATTGAGATAAAAATTAACTTATATTTATCTATAATAAGAAATGGCAAATCAAAATAAAAAGGGTAAAAATAATGGCTCTGGTTCATCCTCATCTGGGTCATCTTCATCTGGGTCATATTCATCTAATACAATTACATCAAATAATCAGTCGAGCAGTGCGCCAACTAGTATATCCAACTATAATAGTGCCGCGTCTATTAATGCGGTATCTTCTGGACGCGACCCATCTTTTTACGAACCTTTTAGAGAAGAATCAATATCAAGTAAAGGTTCAAACAATAACAGTGGAAGACACACACCTGAATTTGGTTATCTTAATTCAGTTTCAGAACCTCAATCAAGTTCTACATTTAAACCACTTCCATTATCAGCTTTAAAACCAGTATCTACATACGTTCAACCTTCAGTAAAAGTATACGAACCTCACTCACCTGAAGGCGAACCTCCTTTACCTCGTGAATTAGCCGAAATTATGGATGAAATTCATCTTGCGAATGAATCCGATGAATTAGCTGAAGCTTATATGAAATTTACGCCACAACAAAAAAGACAAGCAAATAGTGAAATTGGTAAAATAATTGATGAATTTTCAAGCATTCTTAGACCTATATATTCCAAAGCAAATAAAGGGTATAATCCTAATTTTGATGTTAAAACATTATTAGATGAATATCAAAATAAAATATGGGCTGTACGTAAGAATATTTTATATGACGCACAATTTAAAGAAACAGCCCCATACCTGTTTATGCCTCCTGAAAATGTTAAAGTTAAAGAAAAAGATATCAAAGAAGGTAATAGAAAATGGAGGTATGATGACCCAAAACGAAACGCGGACTCTGCGTATACAATGAAAATATCTAAAAATCCAATTTTCGCAAAAATACGCAGAGGTAATGATAATGTAGATGAAAGGTTACAAGATATAGAAAAAGCATATGATAGAATTAGTGAAGAATACAAAGCTAAGTTTGAAAAAGAAAAAGAAAATATTGAAGAATGGGGACAAACTGAAAAAGAAAAAATAGTAGCAAAATACGATATAAAGCGTAATGAACTTGAACAATTTCCAAAATCAGAGTTAGAAAGAGACCAAGCACTTGAGCGTATTGATAATGCTGAAAATGAAGAGCTTATACGTATTGAAAATAAAGAAGCCGATAGTATTTTAGTAATTAAATTGAAAATTATTGAAATGGCTAAAGACCGGGTTGTAGTACCACAAGTAACAACTAAAAAAGAAGTAGTATTACCAACAGACCACTTATACATCAACTCACTTATTTATGAAAAAATAGAAGTACCCTTTGTTAGAATAGGTAATAATATGAATCAATATTTTAAAAAATATTCTGAAAGAATGATTGAAGGCAAATGTAGAAAAGAAGGATTCATTCGGCCACAAAGTACTAATGTTATAAGTTCTTCAACAGGACTCCTTAGGTCCGATATGGTTATTTATGATGTAATATATTCAGTAGATGTATGTTTCCCTTATGAAAATATGGAAGTTATGTGTAAAATAAAGAATATTACTAAAATTGGAATTCGAGGAATTATTAATGAAATGAACAATCCAATTGTATTATTTATTAGCAGAGAACATAACACAAGTAAACATTTTGAAGATTACGAAGAAGGACAGATGATTAAGGTGAAAGTTATAGGAAACCGTTTTGAATTAAATGATGAATATATTAGTGTAATTGGAGAAATAATATAAATATTATTGATAAATATTATTTAAATGGCATATACTTCTAAAGATTTAGAAAATATGTGTAAAATAATTGAAACATTTTCTAAAGAAGAGAACATTAAAATACTTGAGATTATTAAATTAAATGATAATACATCCCTCAGTGAAAATAATAATGGAACATTTATTCATATGGAAGACTTGTCTGTAAATACTTTAAATCAAATCAAAAGCTATATGGATTATGTTTTAAAAAAAGAAGGTGACATTAATGAAGTCGAACTAACTAAAGATAAAATGAAAAATAATATAAATAATAAAATCTAAGATAAATAATGATACAAATTAGAGAATACAAACCATTTTTTATTAAAAATAGTTTTAATTTAATGGGTATAAAGAAACACAAAAAAGTTAAAAAAATTGAAAAAAAAGATGAATTATTCCATCTTTTTTTTCATAAAATAAATAATTTAGATGAAACGAATATTACCATTAATAATTATAATGAACAACAAGAAAAAATGAATTTAGCAACTGCGATTGATAAAATTAAAATGAAACCTAAAATCAAAGATTATATTATAAATAATTTAATGTTTGATAAACAAATAAATTTAATTGTTTTAAATGCGTTGTGTATACATTATAAAATTAATATGTATTACATTAAAGATAATGTATATGTAAATATGTGTAATTTTCCTGATGAAAACATAATGGTGATGAATAATAATATGTTTGTATCATTTAATAAAAACACATTTGATAACTTGTATGAAATTATAAATTTAGAAAAACCAATGTACTGTCAATCTTATTATAAATTAAATGATTTAATAATCATTGCGTCTAAAATCCAAATGCCTTATGAAAAAATAAAAAAACAAGATTTATATGATTCAATTCATAATTATTTAGTAAAATTAAATATATTTAAAATTGATTAATTAAATACTATATAATAATATACAACAAATGAATCTAGAAAGTGCATTAAGAGTATTTAATGAACTAATGACTCAAAAAGAATCTAAATCCAAGGACCCTATAACAAAATATGATATTAGAAGTAAACGAGCGCATATCGAATTTGAAATACGGTTTGGATTAAACAAACCCTTAACCCAAATAGAATTTGAACGTGTATATAACAAACTTCTCTCTTATGGGTTTATAAAAATATCAGAACAATACCATTTAAAGATTTTAACGGATGACCGTATTAGATGCGAGATTTCTGATTTAAGTAATATTAAAGAATATTGTGAGACAGGTGTAATGCCTGAATCTACTGAATATATTACAAAAGAACAATTGACACCAAAAAAATTTGATAATCCTGATTTTAATTTCAGAATTTCTATACAGAAAGAGTATAAATACAATAATAAAGAAGAAGAAATTGTAGAATTGTTGAGGAAATTAAATGATGCACCTAAGGCGTATAGATATATGACACGTATTAAATTAGAACATCCAGATAAAAAAGGATATTGTATTGATTTAAGTGTAGTTAAATCCGCAAAAAAAGATGGTCATTTAATAAAAGAAGGTAAATTTTCACTAAGTAAATTATTTGATGTCCCGCCATCGTATGAAATCGAAATTGAAATTACAGATAATGAGCGTGTACATAAAACCACAGGAGCATATTATGAGTATATTAAAGAAACTATTAAATATGTATTGTCTGGAATACAATCAACTAATTTTCCAATATCGATTACGGAGCAGTACAATGTATATAAGGAATATTGTAAAATGTTAAGAATAAAAACAGTTGATTTTAAAGAGTATGTTATAAAACCAGACGCAAGCATATTTATAGGACCATCCTCTTATACACTTCAAAAAATAAATCTTTTAGATGACTCAGCAAATACAAACCCGTGTGTGCTTCACGACTTTTGTGTAACTGATAAAGCAGATGGAGAACGAAAATTATATTTTATAACATCTAATGGTAAGATATATTTTATAACTATGAATATGAATATACAATATACAGGCTCTGTTTGTTTAAACAAAGGATTATATGGAACTATTATTGACGGAGAGCATATTTTATATGATAAACATAAAGATTATATTAATTTGTATGCTGCGTTTGATTTATATTTTATAGGTAATGAAGATATAAGAAAAAATTCATTTATAGGCTCCAGCGAATTATACAGGTATAATAGATTACTTAAATTACAAAGTGAAATTGAATTTAGATTTATTTCGACTATAGAAAAGCCAGACTTTAAAGTAAAAGAGTTTTATCCTTCGAGTAAAGCAAAAACAATACAGCAGTGTTGTACTGAATTATTTAGAAGAATTGATTCTCATTTGTACCCTTATGAAACAGATGGAATTATCTTTACATCAAATTCATTGGGAGTAGGTATGGAAAAACACGATGATGTAGTAAAAAATTATAAATACACTTGGAAAAATAGTTTTAAATGGAAACCTCCTGAATTCAATACAATCGATTTCTTAGTAAAAATAAAACAAATAGGTAAAAAAGACGATGTTGAGTATTTAGAAACAGAGCATAGTTATAAAATATTAAACTTATTTGTAGGTTACAATGAAAAAAAGAGTGGCTACCTAAATCCTCAAAAGATTTTGTTTGATGAAATGTTAAAAGTTCCAACAGAATCGGATTATTCAGCTGTATTGTTTACTCCAACAAATCCAGTTGACCCTTTAGCCCATATTTGTTATGTACCTCTTACACGTGATACGAATGGGGAAAATAAAATGTTTACAGAGCAGCACGAAGTTATTGAATCAGACACTGTAATTGAATTTAGGTATGAACACAATAAAGATAGACGGCTATCTTGGATACCAATGAGAATTCGTTATGATAAAACAGAAGATTTTAAACAAGGTAAATCATTTGGTAATGCGTATCACGTAGCTAATAGTAATTGGAAGACCATACATAACCCAGTTACAAAAGAATTAATTACTTCTGATAAAGAGGTTACCATAGAAGATTGTGAAGATACTGATGTGTACTATAATACAAATGATATGAGTGATTATAAAACTCAAAAATTAAAAACTTTTCACAACAAATACATTAAATCAATGTTGATAGATATTGTATCTAAACCGGGAGATGTACTAATCGATTATGCTGTAGGAAAAGGAGGTGATATTAATAAATGGAACTCTAATAAATTAAAATTTGTATTGGGAATTGATATATCTAAAGATAATATACATAATGCTAAAGATGGTGCGTGTGCACGATTTATAAATCTAAAAAAAGACTGGAAAAAAACTATTAATGGACTATTTATTTATGGTGATACTTCTAAATTAATCGATAGTGGAGATTTTGCTACCAATGATGATAAACAAGAAGAGGCCATTAGTAAATTTGTAATCGACCAAGTGATGGGGAAAAAACCCAAACAAGAAAGATTTGGTAAATACATTGAAAAATTATATAATGTAGCAGGTGGTTTGTTTGATATAGGCTCTATACAATTCGCAGTACATTATATGTTTAAAGATAAAGTGAGTATTAATGGTTTTGCTAAAAATTGTTGTGATACGATTAAAACAGGTGGATATTTTATAGGTACTTGTTATGATGGTGAAAAAATATTTAAATTATTAAGTTCAGTTGAAACCGATAAATCAAGTGAGCTTTATATTGATGAAAAAAAAGTATGGGCGGTTATAAAAAAATATGATAAAGAAACATTCTCTAAAAATGACTCACTCGGTTATACAATTGGCATCTATCAAGAATCTATTAATAAAGTATTAGATGAATACATTGTACATTTTGACTATTTAAAAGAAATTATGGGGCAGTATGGGTTTATTCCGGAATCGCCCAATAAAGATATACCTCCGATAGATTCGTTTGAACGATTTTATGGTACAAGTGGTATTAAAATGACCGAGCAAGAAAAAATTATATCATTTCTAAATAATTATTTTATATTTAAAAAAGTAAACAATATGAGTACAAGTGAAAGTTTTAAAATATATAATAGAAACATTCAAGGTGAAGAAGTAAATTATAGTGTTGGCAAACCAGAAAAAACAGGTTTAACTATTATATTAAAAAAATAGTATAAATGTATTAAAAATATTATGATAATGAATAGTTATACTATTAATGATACTATTATTAATATATCTGAATTATGTATTAAGTTTGATTCATCTATGAATTATGTGAATGAAACACTAAGAAATTATATACATAATATTAAATTAGAAATAGAGCCAATTATTGTTGCTTGGGAAAAAAATAAAAAATATTCTAATCCATATGAGTTTATTAATATGAGTTATGATTCAAATACGTCTCCAGTATGTAATTACAAACCTATATCTCGTGCATTTTTTAAAATGATAGAAATATTGAATAATTTTAATTTTTCATTTAATAAAGATATTGAATCATTTCATTTAGCTGAAGGACCTGGAGGGTTTATAGAAGCATTACAATTTGTAAGACAAAATCCAAATGATAAATATTATGGTATGACATTAATGGTAGGAGATAAAGATGTTCCTAAATGGGATAAATCCAATTATTATTTAAATAAAAATCCAAATATAATTATTGAAAAAGGAGCTGATGGGACAGGTAATTTATATAGCATTGAAAATTTAAAGTATATATATAATAATTATAAACATACAAAAGATTTTATAACAGGAGATGGAGGGTTTGATTTTAGTATAGACTTTAATAAACAAGAAGAATCCTCTTTAAATCTTATTTTTGCTGAAATTTGTTTTGCTATTATCTTACAAAAAAAAGGTGGTTCTTTTGTACTAAAAGGGTTCGATACTTTTACATCTTGCTCCATTGAGATGTTGTATGTATTATCTTATTTATATGAAACAGTACATATTAGTAAACCATTACCTAGTAGACCTGCGAATTCAGAAAAATATATAGTATGTAGTAATTTTAAAATGGTTAATAATATAAATGACATATATGATAATATATTTGAACAATTTCATAGAATTAAAACAAATAGTATATCGTCCATTTTAAATATTCCTATATCGAATCATTTTTTAGATAAAGTTAAAGAAATTAATTCTATATTTGGTCAAACTCAAATAGAGAATATATTAAGTATTATTAATTATACTATGGATGATAAAAATGATAAACAAGACCAATTAAAAAAATCTCATTTATCTAAATGTGTTAAATGGTGTAAAAAAAACAATTTGCCTATTAACGAAGTTTATCTATAAGACAGTCATTACATTTTTCTAATTTTTTCTTAGGATTGTATTGATTCATATTTAACGCGTCTTGCTTTCTTCTAGAAACATAATTTGATGATACCATACAAGAGTCTTGTTTATAATTATTAATAACATATTTTGGTTTATACACAACGCATTTTGTTTTTGAATCATCAGCATAACAAGTGGTTGATTTATAATTATTATCATTTAATTGTGTTCCAAGAGTCTGATTTTGTTCAAATGTTCTACATCTTCTTTGTAAATATTGCTTGGTCGAAGAAAAATATTCGGGTCCATACCGTGTGGATGTTCTTCTAATATTATTTGTACCTCCTTTACAATCTCCATCTACAACAACCCCATCACATTTAGTAGTTGATATAATTTGTTCGTGGAGTATGTTTGGAATATCTGTCTCAGTGATTACACAAATACTTGGGTTTTCAAAATCATCAATAGTTACTATAGATTTACTTTGATATTTAGAATATAATTGTTTTCTCCAATGTTTTATAGGGTTTGGTTTAAATGGAGAGCCTAAATATATTTCAGGTTCAAACTCTGTAGGTTGTCTGCTGTTCATTGGAATAGCTACATTTTTTTCAATATATGTTTTCGATTCTGGATATGTAAATCTCATTTATATAAATATAAATTTATTATTAATTTATAATTATATATAAAATGGAGGATTTTCAATTTGAAATGAGTAAAACTGATAAAATTTATTTAATATCTTGCTCGATATTATTTATAGGAATATTAATAAGTATAAGTAAAAAATAATTTATGATAATAAAAGATTTACATTTGCTTCATTCGCACAAATAAAACTATCTGTTAATAATTCTTGTTCTAATATTTTGTAAAACTTATCACAAAAATCATTATTATTTATAAATGGTATATCATTATGAATAAGTTTTAATTTATCTGGTTTGTTAAAAATATTGTTTAAAATAAATAATATTATATAAGAATAATCAACATCACCTTTTATAAATAATTTTTCTATTTCTGCTTGATAAAACAATAATAAATGTTTAGAATTTTCTTGTGTAGAACTCTTCATTTCTGCGAGTCCTACATTAAGCATTGATTTTTCTCCTGCTCCACCAGGCATTGATGCTGCTCCTTTTCCATTAAGCAATGCTCCTGCTCCTGCTCCACCAGGCATTGATGCTAATGCTGCTGCTCCCCCTTTTAAACCATCTTGTTTTTTTGAAAATCTTAATACTTTTTTAATTCCTTTCTTTTCAGCTTCTGCTTGTTTTTGTACACCTTTTATCACACCTTTTACTCCTATTTTTGCTGCGCTTTTTGCGTCACTTAAAGTAAATAATTGGTTTTTACTCATATTTTTTTTTTGTTTATATTCATTTATTTTTTCTCGAATTTCTTTTTGAGATAAAAGTTTTGGAGGTTTTGGAACTATACATTGTTGAAATGCACTATTTAATCCTTCAACCTTTGTATATACTTTTGATGCATATTCAAGTTTCTTCTGTTCTTCCGTTTTATTTTCTTCGCTTTTTGGGTGTTCCATATTTTTTAATTTTGTTATAGGGTCTAATTTTGTTCCATCATCCATAATGCCTGCTAATAAATTATAAAACGCACCATTTTCGGTCTTAAGTCCTTTGTCTTCAATATTTAATATATAATAAATATCATTATTTGATTTTTTTTTAGTTGAATTTAATAATGATTTTTGTTTTTCAATATTGTACATTGTTACGCAATTTTCTATTATATTTTTTTGTAAAGTAAAATATGAATATGTTGTAGCAATTTCTTTTGAATAAAATAAACGCGCTAATATACACAACGCAGAATAGTTATTTCGTACACACAAAGTACAATACATACTTCGTACACCATTATTATTTGGTACAGCAATACTACTTGGTAAAGCAGTACTACTTTGCGTTTCTTTATTAATTGGTACAGCAATACTACTTGGTACAGCAATACTATTTTGTACACCATTACTAGTTTGTGCACCATTACTAATTAATACAACGTTACCATTTTCTACAATAATTGGTACATTATTATTAACTGGTACACCAATAACTGGTCCACCAATAACTGGTATACCATTATCTGGTAAACCATTAACTGGTACAGCAGTAACTGGAACAGCACCTTTATATGTGCATAACGCAGATATTTCTTCTACAAAATAATCTTGTGCAAATGTATACGTGCCTTTTAATGCATCCATAAATTTTACATTATAATGAGTGCTATATAATTTTCGTGATATAGCTTTAAGCATCTCAACGTAAGGGTCTCCTGTACCTGGTATTTGGTTTCCTTTATTTTTTGTTCCTATTTCATCTGAAATATCACCTAAGGTTTCTACAGAACCACCTTTATATTTTTTTCTGTTTTTTCTAGTTTTTTTACTTGTTCTAGTTCTTCTAGTTCTTTTAAATTTTAATTTTAAATTTTTATTAGTTTTATATATCATATATTATTAAAATATTTAAATTATATTAATAACGTCTTACTCTCATTAATGCTGAATATGAACCATTATTTTTATTTCCACCAAAACTAGTATCATTAAAATTTTGATTTATACTTGATAATGTTTTAAAACGAGTAAAAGATGAACTGTCATATACATATTTACTATTTCCAGATTCTAATGGTAATTGAAGTGGGGTTACTCCATTTGTGAGTATATTACACGAACTATTACCTACACTATCTTGGTTTAATCGTATTCTTATATTTACGTCGTGTACTTGATTCGAACCTCCACAAGTCTGATACTTTCGGCCTAATGGGTCACCTGCACTAATAGACGCCCTAAATGGTCCCGCAAGAGAAACAAATTTATCACCCGTAGTAGCTGTTACATTATTAGACCTAAATGACTTCCGCAATATTTTTCTTTTTAAAGCAACCTCGCTACCTACAAGAGCTGAACCGTATCCTGCTAATGGTCTAGACATTATATTATACAATTATTATTTTTTATATAAATTCAAATATAAAATACTAAATAAAAGTAAAACAAAAAGAAAAAGAACCAAATAATATCTTGAATAATCAACTATATTTACATTTTTATCACATATAATATTAATATTAATTTCATCAACTAAATTTTGTTTATAATATAAATGACCGCTTGGTTGATAAGATATAAATGAATTATTTCTTTGAGATGGAGGCAAATCTTTGAAAACCAATATATATTGTAAATTAAAATATACGACAAACAACATTATAAAATTAAAAAAATCTATTGTAGTTTTATTTTGAGAGATGTAATAAATCGCGTTCTTTTTAGTTATTGTACCATCTGATGTGTTTACAATTTTAAATTTATTAAATAATTCATTATATGTTTCATTATCTGGAAATACATCAAACACTTGTAATAACCTTCGATTGGAGCCTTTACTAAAATTCACGCCTTTATGAAATATATTTGAATGAAATATGACAATATCATTTGCTTCCAATTGTAATACAGTTCTGTTATTGTATAAATTAATTAAATTTAAATTATTTTTTATATGAGAACCTGGAATTAATTCTAATTCAGCTTTATCAAAATAAACAAGTGCAGTAAAAATAGGCATTGATTTCGATTCAGTATTATTATATACATCTTGATGAAATATAGATGCGTCTATTGAATTATTATTATTACTATAACGAAATTTTGTATATTTTGGGTTTGAAAAATAAGGCAGCTTTCTTTTTATGGTAGGAATAAAAATTGTATCTATAAAATCTTTTATTTGTGTATAGTTTACTTTGTCTTTTATATTGGATATATCATTAGGTATGTCATTTTTATAAATACCGTTTTTAAATATAACATATCCGTTCTTATGTAATTCTTCCATTATAATAACTTAATATTTTATGTCATAATTCGTGGGACTACATTCATAGAAATCAATTCTTGAAACAACAATTTACAACTAAATGGTAATTCTACATATGAAAACTCTGTTTTATTATCACATACACTACACAAATGTATATGCTTTTCATCATTATAAACTGCTATCAGACCGCATTTTTTACATACATTAATACTATACTTGTCAGATACATCGTAAATTCTCTCTTTTGTAAATCTAGATGCTCCGTGGGATATCATACAATCTCGTTCCATTTCACCAAAACGAAGACCACCATCTCGGCTTCTTCCTTCTGCTGGTTGGCGGGTTAGATTAACCATTGGGCCAATACACCTAGAATGCTGTTTATCATTAACCATATGTTTCAATCGTTGATAATAGACAGGACCAATGAATATATTTGTTTCGATTTGTTCACCAGTTTTACCATCATACAACAATTCATTTCCATTTGATTCATAATTATTTTTCTGTAGCTCTTTACGGATTGTATTCATATCTAAATCTCCAAAACTAGTCCCATCGCCAAATAATCCAAGTTCCAACAATATTTTTCCTAATAGTGTTTCTTTTAATTGAGCGATTGTCATTCGAGAAGGAATTGCGTGAGGATTAATAATCAAATCTGGCCTCAAGCCATTCTTTGTAAACGGCATATCTTCTTCGTTAATAATATTACCAATAGTGCCTTTTTGACCGTGCCTACTACTAAATTTATCACCAATATTGGGTACTCGCATTGTCCTCAATCGTACTTTACAACAATTGTAACCATCCCCATTTCGGCCAATAGAAGTGTCATCAATATAGGTTTCTTCATCTGTTCTATAACATCTGCTTTGGTCTTCGTATTTAATGAGCTGTTCATTTTTGTTTTTATTTTCACGAATCACGACAACTTTGGATATAATAATATCTTTATCTTCTACCAATGTGTTTTTATCCATTACACCATTTTTATTAATTTTATCATAATTACCAAACTTCATATTTTTAGTAGTTAACTTATTTGGTTTCATTCTCAATTCTTCTTCACCATTTACTTTCTTATCTTCATCTTTTTCAGTATGATAAATGGTTGCGTGAAACAATCCTCGGTTTATACTACCTTTATTAAATAGAATACTATCTTCTTGATTATACCCACCGTGAGTCATAATAGCTACAATCACTTGATTTCCCGAGGGAAGTTTATTCAATTGAATCATATTCATCAAACGAGTTTCTACTAAAGGTCTCATTGTATAATTCAATACATATGCTGTCTTATCGAATCGTTTATTGAAATTAGATACATATACACCGATTGCTTGTTTTCCCATTGCGCACTGGTATGTATTTCTGGGTGACTGGTTATGCTCTGGAAATGGAATACACGATGCTAAAACACCAAATATAGTACTTGGGTGTATTTCACTGTGTGTATAATTATACATTTTATCAATCATAGATGGTTGTGTCGCAATCATAGAGTACAACTGCTCTTCCGGGTCAATATATTCAATAACAGAATCATCTATTTTTAAATTAACCAGCAAATTATCCCACTGAGTTTCTTTATTTTCAATTGATTCTATAATTTTATGAGTAATTAATAGTTTGTTATTACTTACTTTATACAATGGTCTCAACAATCGCCCACAATCATTGATAATACAAATCTCTTTTTGTTTGTAATTAAATGTAATTGAAGTATAAATATTAATAATACCTTTGTATTTTTTATCTTTTAAATCGTGATACAAACTAATTGGGTCTTCGGTTATACCTAACCAGCGCCCATTGACAAACACTTTTACTTTATCATATAAGTCACACGTTCCCAACAATTTAATTTTCGGTAACAAATAATCGTAAATAGGATTACTATCAGAATAACCGGATATAATAGTAAGATAACTTAAATTTTTAACTACACCAACCGATTGCCCTTCTGGTGTTTCGGCAGGACATAGGAATCCCCAAGAAGTTCCGTGTAATTTGCGTGGTTCAATCAATTTACCGCTTTTATCTAATGGGGTATTAATCCTGCGCAAATGACTAAGAGTCGACATATAAGTTAAACGACTCAACACTTGAGCGACTCCAACTTTATTTGAATTTAAATGTTTAATACCAAAATCACCAGTTGATAAAGCACGTTTCAAACCATTTTCTATCGTAGATGATTTCACTATTTTATAAATGTTTGTTAATGTAATAATATTTGTATAATCTTCAGTTGATTTCCAAGAACCATTATTGATTTCACGTGTAACCAACTTGTATATATCTTTTACAACTTTATTGAAATAATTTCGAAACAAATTATTTAACAATGTACCGGTTGTTTCAATTCGTTTGTTTTGATATGCGTCTCGGTCATCGCTCGGGTTTTCACCTAGCGCACATTTAATTAATTTATAAGTCATATAACCAAGTAGATAGGTTCGCTCAATGGGAAGTTTACAATTAGGAAATAAATCGTTATTCAATACATCCATTGCGAATTCTCTTTTCTTTTTCTGTCCTTCATCTTTATCCATATTAATCGGTGTGTATATGACTGAACTCGTAATATATTTAATACATTCTTCTATATCCATATATTCATTTGCTTGAAGTATAGATGCTTTTAAATAATTCAAAATGGGTTCATTCTCTATTTGAGAATTATCTAAACAAATGATACCACAAATTTCTTTGTCATTTTTCAAACCCAATGCTCGAAATAATATAAACAATGGAATTGGTCGTTTTAATCTAGGTAATTGAACTACAATTTCATTTCCGTATGAATTTAATTTAGAAGAAATCATCATATAAATCTGTTTTGGTGAAATACATTTCCAATCTGGGACAGACCTCATTTCGGCACTCCATAACCATTTATGATTTGGTTTTTGTTTATAACAAAATATTTTATTATCAGCGGGTTTCTCCTGTCCTAAACACGTTTTTTCAGAACCATTGATAATAAAATATCCTCCCGGGTCCATACTACATTCTTCAATTTTATCAGGATGAATATGGGTATATTGATTTAAGATACATATACACGACTTTAACATAATTGGAATTTTTCCAAATTGTATTTTCGTAAGTTTTACGTGTTTAATTTCTTCATTTTCTAGAGAATCACCTGTACGAATCACATATTGTATATTTAAATCGATTGTAAAGTTTGATGTATATGTGAAATTTCGATGTCTGGCATTATTTGGAAGCATTAATTTGGTCGCACCATTATTTTCGTGAATTTCTGGACGATAAATACAAATATTATCAAAATTAATGATAACTTTCAAACGGTATTGTTTAAATTCCTTTATATAATCTTGACTAGAGCATATAGTCAATGGATTAAACATTTCAACTGTTTTTTTCATTTGATTATTGATAAAATCATTGTAAGAATCAATTTGATGCTTTACTAATTGTTGTAAATGTTTATTTTCAAAATAAGATTGAATGACCGTCCAGCAATCCGAGTGTTTGTACTCTTCATCATTACGATTCATTTTAGTTACAATTAATTAATAATAACTTTTTAATTCAATTTTTATTTGTTAGATATATATTATTAATTTGTATCATTTTTTATATGAATAACGAACGTACGATATCTATAAATCCACAATTTTTGAATATTTCTAAAAAAAAAATGAAGACATTAAAACCAGATACAACTACAGCGAGTGATGAAGTCAAACTAAATACTACCAATATAAGACAATTGTTATTAGAAAGATTAAGACAACATAAAAAGAAGAAGACTCAAAAAACTCAAAAATTCCCTATTCAATTAAATACAATGGATGAACAAATTAAATTAGAAACGATAGAACATCATATTCCTTTAACTAAATTCAATGCGCCAAAACCTCAACCTATTGTTTCTTCAGACAAATTTGAGTCTATAACAAATGAGTTAACCAAACCGATAAACAGTCAAGATGAAAAACCATATGGTAATTTAAAGAATGGGACTAAACCTACATTTAAATCTTGGACACAAAAAGAACCGAGTACGCCTGAACCATCATTTAAACCATTAATACTTAAACCAGTTTTATCTAATCCAATAATGAGTAGTCCGATAATTTCACAACCTGATACAGATATGTGTTATATTCAAGAGCCAATTGACCAACCAATGATTGAACAAAAAGAAATTAAAAAAACTTTTAAAATTGGAAAAAACAAAAAAGAAAACGCTGTAAGCATATTAATAAAAAATAATCATACTAGAAAAAAGATAGAAAGTGATAAAATAGCATTAAAAAAGACAAGTTTATCCACTTTAAAGAATTTTTTAAAAAAACAGAATTTAATTAAGTTTGGTTCAACTGCTCCAAGTCAATTGTTGAGAGAAATTTATGAAAACACTAAATTATGCGGTGATGTTATAAATGAAAACCCGCAAAATATTTTACATAATTTTAAAGAAAATTAACTTATTTGCGTACGACAGCACGGACACGTTTGATTTCGTATTAACCATCTTACCAAAGATGTCTTTTTGAATATATGCCGGCACGAGTTAATCATAATTACTTGGTCGGTTGGTACAAATGTATCGTGAGTAATTGGGCATTCGGTATTTAATGGATTTACTATATCTGAATATAAAACATCTGAGATTAAATGTTGAACACTTGACACATTAAATACTGAAGCGGGTGTTGACATATTAAACATAGGAAAAGATAACGTAAATACATTTATATCTAACTCTTGAGACCTATTGAAAGAAGTAATATTTTCTTCGTGTAACCTCATTATGCTAAGTAAATTAGAAATATTATTACTGCTTTTTAATAAGAGTCTCTCTCTGTTATCCATATTATAATATATTAATTATAATATTTTTAAATTATAAACGGTATAAAGTTATTTTTTTAAAAAATAAAATGAATCAGCCTCTTGGATTTACTGGATTAAATAATTTAGGGAATACGTGTTATTTAAATGCGACTTTACAAGTTTTATCACATATACAACCATTAAACGAGTATTTAATACAAAATATATTATATAATGATACAATTGACAAAGTATTGACTATTGAATGGGTGTCATTATATAATTTAATGTGGAGCCAAAATTGTACAGTTTCTCCAAATAGATTTGTCCATTTTGTTAAACAAATTTCAAGAGATAAAAACTCAATATTAAATATAAATGAACAAAATGATGCGATAGAGTATTTTTATTTTGTAATAGATACTATGCACAATTCCTTAAATAAAACAAATGATATAAAATTAAAAAAAACAAAAAATAAAGATATTAATAAAGCTATTGAACATTATGAAAAAGATAATAGTTCTATTATTCATTATTTATTTACATCATTTATAATGAATAAATACACAAACCGAGAAACTGGAGCAAGTGAATTTGACAAATCAGAACCTTCATTTACAGTTGAATTGTCTATTCCTAATATGGATAATGTTAATTTAAATGCGTGTTTTGAACATACATTTCAATCTGAAGAATTAAATGATTTATGGTTTGATGAAAAAACTAGAGAACATAAGAAACTAATAAAACAAACATATTTATGTTATTTACCAGAAATTTTAGTAATACATTTAAAAAGATGGAATCATAATTTAAAAAAAAAAGAGTGTGTTATACAATTTGAAGATTCTATAAATATACATAAATTTACGATTGATAAAAATGTAGATGAATGTAATTATGAATTATTTGGAATAATTAATCATACAGGGAATGTTTTCGGTGGACATTATTATAGTTACATAAAAAAAATAGATAAATGGTTTAAGTTTGATGATTCAAATATTCAAAATATAAATTCATCTATTGTAAATGATAAAAACTATTGTTTGTTTTATAAAAAAATAAATTGATATATAAATGTCAGTAACAATTGATGAAGATACTAAATTTCCATCATACGATAGTTTTAATATATTAGGAAGTTATAAAATTCCATTTGTAATATTACTTATAGTAGTTATATTAATATATATATTTTTGTTTAGTTTATTAAACAATGCTACTATTGATAACCCATCTTCTAAATGGTGGTTATTATTATTAGAAATAATTTTATTTGGTACTTTAATTTTAATTGTTGCCTTAAATGTAAAATTATTGAATGATAAACAATACAGTTTTACTGCTGCTATTAAAAAATTGTTTGATGATATTCCAGAAATAAGTGTTGATGTTGATGAGGATGTTGATTCTTCGGGAAATGATTCTTCGGGAAATAGTTGTGACAAAAATGATGAAGATAATGAAGTATTTAACATACCACATAGTAAATATACGTACTCAGAGGCACAAGATGTTTGCAGTTCTTTAGGCGCAAGACTAGCAACACTCGATGAAGTGGAAGATGCATATAAAAATGGGGCTAATTGGTGTAGTTATGGATGGTCTGACGACCAAATGGCATTATTTCCTATACAAAAATCTGTATATAATGAATTAAAAAAAACAAAAAATCACGCTCACGATTGTGGAAGACCTGGTGTAAATGGAGGTTATTTTCATAATAAAACAAGTAAATTTGGAGTGAATTGTTATGGAAAAAAACCATATGCTACAGATAAAGATAAAGAGTACCAAGATAGGTCTAAGTATTCTCCTGCATATCCTAATGAAGATTATGAATTAGCTGAAGAAGAAGTGAATAATGTCTTAATAGCACCATTTAATTTAAATAAATGGTCTGAAGATGATTAAAGTTTTAAAGTTTTGTTCATTTTCTTTCTTTTTTTATGTTTTGTTTTATTGGGCTTTATATGCTTTAGTTCTTTTTCAAAATTACTAATTAATTTGATAGCAGGTTTGTTCTTTTGGTCTCTCTTAAATGGACTAACATAAGTTCCTAATGGAAACATTATATATATATAATTATTTTTTTTAATTATATTTGCGTCATATGTTATATTTATTTTTAATCAATAATTATAAATGAATATTTTAGAACATTATAATAAAGAAAATTTAAAGATAAGCGAACCTTACACTATAGATACAGATACATATTTCTGTAAATTTAGTTACAACAATATGCCATTTATTATAAAAACAAATAGGGTGTGTTATTTAAAAAAAAGAAATAAAAATTCAAATAACTATATTAATATTTCATTAACGAGTCAAGAATATTTAATATGGTTTGAACAATTTTATAAGGAATGTATTCAATTATTTTTTGAAAAATCAGAAGATTGGTTTGAAGACTCATTAAGTTTATCTGATATTGAATTTTCATTTATAAATCCATTGAAAAGTAATATTAAGGATAATTGTTTTGATATTCAATGCATAACAGATGATAATCGGCTCCATATTATTGATTCTAATGAAAATGTACGCAGTTTAGATGATGTAAGTGAAACAAAGATTATCCCTACATTTCATATTAAAGGTGTAAAATTTAATAATAAACATTTTATTCTTGAAATAGAATTGAATAGCTTGTATATTATTTTAGATGATATTTCTGGACAAAATAACAATGAGGTGAATAATGAAGTGAACAATGAGGTGAACAATGAAGTTACTGAAGTAAACAAAAAAAATGTTGATGAAACAGAAAATGTAATTGAAGACAAAAATTTAGAAGAAAATAATGAAATATCAGAATTTAACATACCAACTGATAATTTAGAGAATATTGAGATAAATATAAATAAGGAATCCTTTTTTAAAATTTATGAATTAATTAATGATAAAATTAAAAATGGAATGGTAAATCATTTAAGAACAATTTTTATTGAAAAAAAAATTAAAAATGATATAAATTTAAATGAAATGGTAAATGACGATGAAGAAGAAGAAGATAATTAACTAATTATTAAAATTATTTTATATTCTAACTTTATATAATGAAAGTAAAAATGGGCAATATGAAAGGAAAAAATTTCTTAAATATTATTCTTTTGTTAGGTTTAGTTGTAGTAGCTGCTGTATTAATCAGATATAACTCTAATAAATCTACAACTAAAGATAGTATGACTGGTGGTAGCAATTCCGTACTTACTACAACACCAGGACCTTCTGAAATAGTTGGGGCAAGTGGTGGTGGTGATTCTCCATTTATGTCTGTAAATGGGATTGCTTCGCAAACCCCCCAAAATAGCTGTAATACTCAACCCTCTTTAAATCCAAGTGATTTATTACCCAATGATACCAACAGCGAATGGGCAAATATTAACCCTGCATCGAATGACCTTAAAAACTTGAATTTATTAAATCCTAACCAATTGATTGGTATTAACACTGTAGGCAGTTCTTTAAGAAATGCCAATTTACAAATTAGGTCTGAACCTGCGATACCAAAAGTAAACGTTGGCCCGTGGAATTCGTCTACTATTGAAACTGATACTTTCCGCCGACCTTTAGAAATCGGTGGATGTGATTAATTATTTTAATAATAATATAATGTATAATGAATAAAGAAGATGTTTTAGGCTATATTGTTATCGTATGCATTTTATTATTATCGTTTAAATTATATAAAGAATCTGATATTTTTCAATTAAAATGTATTGTTTCTACGGTTGATGGGGATAAATATTGTGTTAGAGAAAGAAAAAATATAAAAAATGCTATAGACTTATTAGCAAAAACTACTAAAAAAATGAAGGAATTAGTAGAATACGTTGACAAGAAATATCCTGATAAACCAAATATTAGAAGACTTGTTAAAAAATTTAATCCCAAAAAAATTGTAGAAACATTACCTACAAGTGAATACACTGCTTATAGTGAAAATAAAGGTAAAAAGATTGCTTTTTGTTTAAATAAAAATAAAAATAATAATGAAAATTTGATTGATGAAAATACATTAATGTTTGTTGCTATTCACGAAATGAGTCATATTGCTTCTGAAACAATAGGACATAACACTGAATTTTGGGACAATTTTAAATTTTTATTAAAAGAAGCCAAAGAAGCTGGGGTATATAATGTAGTAGATTATAGTTCTCATAATGAAGAATATTGTGGTATGACTATTACTGATAATCCTTATTTTAATTAAAAGAATATAAATATTATATTTTTTTAATCTATATGAAATTAGATTTTATAATCATAAAAAAAAATAAACGTGTTGAAAATCACGAACTTGATGTGTATATGGATGATACAATCGAAAATATAAAATATAAATTATCACAATTAATTGATGATAAAAATATTAAAGAATATTATTTTTTTTATAAGAAAAAGGTAGTGCTTAATCCATATGAAATATATAAACAATTGTCTAAAAATGATACTATATTAATAGATTACAGAAAATTAAAAATATTTTTTATGAATCACGATATTGTTATAGAAGAAAAAGAATATTATTCGTTAGATGATATATTAGAAATAGATTTAACAGACGCTCAATATGTAAATGAACCCATTGGAATTGAAAATAACTTTTTTATTGTAAACCCATTTGATAATGAATTTATGTATCAAGAAAATATATCGACTGCGTCAAATAACTTATTATTAGATTATCCAGACGCAACTGAAATATATGTATGTCTAGCGAAAGATGTTTATAGATTTTCAGAAAAAAAACGATTGAATATTAATAAAATAGCGAATGTATATTATCCATATCTATTTGAAGAAAATAAATTGTCATCTGACGATTTTGTGATAGAAACAATGGATGAGTATGATGAATATAATAATATGATTGATTTTCACCATAGTGTTTATAATAAAACTAAAGATACCTATACAAGTGAGGGTGGTATAGATTCATTATATTTTATATTGTATACCAAAGAGCCTTTTAATTTTCCTATAGATATATTTTTTAAATTAATTCAATCGGACCAAGAGTACCCTTTTATTAAGTTGAACCCTGGAAAAAAACAAGAAAATATATTTCGTTTGTATTCACCTAACGTTTCATTATCTGGTAATAAAGCCCCTTACTTTGATAAAAGCAAAATTAATAAATTTAGAAATATAATTAAAAAAAATGATATAGTTTCGTTTGTTATTGAATATGAAGATATAAATATTATTATTGATATTGACAAAAATGGATATATTTATTACAATGTTATGAATTTACGTTTGGTTTCAATAGAAGGAGTAGAACATATCATACTTGATACATTAAATCCATTGATAAATAGATTAACCCAGTATTTTGACCCATCTGAAAAAATATTCAATACATTTACTCATTTACATAATACAGAAATAGATATTATTGATATGAAATATAAATATGTGTTTCCCAAAATTAATAAATTAGAAATATCCAAACATATCAAGTGCTTCTCATATGTATTTAATTTAATAGAAGAGAAAGATAGTATTAAATTAAGGTACAAACGAGTATCTAAATTTAATAAATTAGATAGTGAACGTTCTTATTTGATAGATTTAATTAATTTACAAATACCGAAAGAGAATATTGTCAATATGTTTGCTGTATCGTTTAATGTATCATTGGATGAAGCAACCACTAAATTAGAAGATGTAATGAGTTTATACGAAACGCAAGACAATATGAACCAACGGCGAATTAAAAGAACTAAAAATAACCCAGGTTTTGCTATAGAAATAATAAAAACAGATAAAAATGTGGAAGTGTTGATTAATAATATAATAAATATTGGTTATATTGAATTTTTGAATATTTTTGTTCATAATTTAATTTTAATTTCACAAAAAGCAATTAAAGGAGATGAAATTAAAAAATTATGTGTTAATTTAAAAGAAATTAAAATAAAAGAAATAACTGCTGAAAAGGTTGAAGAAAGTGAAGAAGAAAAACAAGCAGGTATAATACCGAATGCTGATTTTGATTTCAATTTTAATTTTGCGTTTAATGAAAATGTACCAAATATGTTTAAAGTTAAAAAACCAGAAACCAAACCAGAATATGTAGCTGAAAATGTATTTGTACCTCCGGTAATACCGCTTGAACGTGAATTAGATGAAGATACTGATTTTGTAAGTAAAATACAAAATGAAGAAGAAGTTGGCGAAGAAGAAGTTGGCGAAGAAGAAGTTAATGAAGAATCCGATAAAGAATCTGATAATGAAGCAGAAACTGGCGATTCATCAAGTGAATCATCAAATGAATCATCTGGTCAAGAATCTGATGATGAAGCATATTCTAGTGAACAAGAAGAAGGTCAAGAAGAAGATGAAGAAGCTGAATCTGGAGAAGAAGAAGAAACTGAAAATGAAGAAGAAGAAGCTGAAGAAGCTGAAAATGAAGAAGAAGCTGAAGAATCATCAGCAGAAGAATCTGATAAAGATTTATCTGTTATAAATGAAGAGTCAGAAGAAGAATTTTCACAAAAACCATCGAGCAAAATTAATTGGGGGTCATCTAATAATAGTGATAATAATGGTGATAACAAAAAAGAATTAAACAACCAATCGCCTGAATTTATAATAAAAAAAACTGTAACTAATGCTGTCCCACCTCCAACAACAATCAAACCAACTGCGTTACCTCCGCAAACAGTTAAACCATCTGTAATACCACCTCCATTACCAGCTCCATCTTTTAAACAACCTGTAGTTACAGGCCCTAATGTTCCTCCACCACCAATTAAAGCAACTAAAAGGTTTAATAGTAGTAAGTTAAAAAATACTTTCGATGAATTAGGGGGGTCATTATCAGCCGATTTAAAATATTTATTTATTTATAATCATTACAATAAATCAGAAATTAAAAAAAAAATAGGCAAACCTATACCTAGTATAGCTGCTGACATTAAAGGATATTTCCGTTATTTTGGAGGTGATGATGTATGTAATATTAAAAAGAAAGAGGGGGCCTCTTGTAGGGGGTCTATGATACAAGTAAATGATGATGCATTAAAACTTTTTAAAGATAGTGGATTTAAATTAACAGATGTAACTATATTTGATGACCAAGGAAACACACGTGAAGGTAAAGCATATATAGGTAAAGAAGATGATTGGGAATCTCAACCATCAATTGAATACATTAAAAAAGTTTATACTATGATTAAAGAAGTATGGAGAGATATAGAAGGCAACAATATGCTTTATATTTATGATTCTGAATATCAATTAAGAGGCAAGTATGATGGCAAGAAATATATTGATGAAAGTTTAAACAATGCAGAAACAACCGTGATAAATTTAGGTCATCCGAGTCCATTTTTAAAACGCCTCCAACAAAGAGAGCCCACCTTATTTTTAAAAGAAGATAGTCAAGCCTATTCACAATACAGTAAATTATGTCCTTGGAACAGAAAGAGATATCCTATTATTTTAACTCAAGAAGAAAAAGATGAAATTGATAGAGTAGCTCCAGGTTCTTACAAGTCATCTATCGAATATGGTACTGACCCTAAAAATAAATTCCATTATATATGCCCTCAATATTGGAATTTAAAAACAAACAAACCTATGAATGAAAAAGATGTAGATAGAAGTAAAATAATTGGACCCAAAGATAAAGAGCCTGATTTGTCAAAACAATACATTTTTGAATTTTCAACTGATGCTCACGGTCCTCATTCAGTCGCATCCTTTTTAGATAAAAAGTCGCACCCTAAAGGTCATTTTATTCCTTGCTGTTTTAAATTAAATAAACAAAACAAAATACCAAAAGCTCAATTAAAACGTATTGAAGAAGCGGCTAAAATGATGGCAAAACTCGAAATGAAAAATGTAGGACCCGAAAGTTCTGCCGAAAATGAAAAAAAAGTTGATTATATTCAAAATGGATTGAAAATGCCATTACCCAACAACAGAAAAGGAGAACTAACCACATCATTAGAAACATTTTTACATATAGACCATACTCAATGTTATATTAATCCAAAAAAGAAAACGTTTAAAATAGATAAACCGTGTTTAATAAGAAGAGGTGTAGAAAATAATAAAAATCAATCATTTTTAGCTGCTATTTCTTATATATTCTTAAAATCTCGAACAAATGAATCACCCACGATTAAACAAATAGTAGAACGAATAACAAAATACATAACTATAGATAATATACAAAACTTTCACAATGGTGGCTTATCACTTACTTTCTCAAAAGAGGATTATTTTGAACAAGATATCTCTCAATATACAACAAGTGAACTGTATTTAAAGATGGAAAGTAATATGGATGGATTCAAACGAATAGTAAATGGTTTAGAGAATTTTAAAAAATATTTAAATGAACCTTTATCACATATTGATTACACTTATTTATGGGATATTATTTGTAGTGGAGTACTAATTAAATATAAAAAAAAGATAAATATGGTTATATTAAATAACGTTAAAGATGATGTAACACAACATATTAGTATAATATGTCCTACAACTCAATATTCTACATTTAATTTTGATTTAAATAACGAAACGATTATTCTTTATAAAGATGGCGATTATTACGAACCTATTGTGTATTATAAAGAAACAAATGATTCTATAGAAGAGAGACGGTTCTTTTTATTAAAAAGCGATTTACCTATCATAACATCTATTTTAACAGAAATTAACACTCATCTAAAAGAAGGCTCGTGTAGTGGAGAAATAATCAATAAGCATTATAAATTCAAAAAAGATGATAAATATTACAAATTTAAAAATAACTTACCATTAATCGAGTTATTAAGTGAGCTAAGTAAAATTAAAGGTTATGAAGTCATTAAACAAATTATGAATTATAATGGAAAAATAATAGGAATTGTCGTAAGAAGTAAGCATTCCTTTTTTGTACCTTGCGCACCAAGTAATAAAGAAAAAGATATACCTTATGAATTATTGAATGATGATATTTGGAAATCATATGCGGTAACATATAAGTATTTACATCAATTATATAAAGATTCGGGTGAAAGAATACCTTGTGTTCCTGTATTTCGTATTATTGATAAAGAACTTGTAATTGGCATCATCACAATTACAAATCAATTTGTAATGTTAAAGAATCCAGAGTTAAATAATACAATGAGAGATGAATTAATTGAATTAAATAATGAATATTACACACACCCAAAAGATGCTGATGGCAAAATGACAAATGGTTATGTAAATTATGATTTAGAATTAACAAAACATCACGAAGAGGCTGAATTAAATTTAATTAGAAAACTTAAATTAGAACAGCAATTCTATAATGCTTACTTCAATACGTTTAAAGTTGAAATTGGCGACATTAAAAATTTATCTATACGTAAAAAAATAGAAGCTGTAATAAAAGGAGATTATATTTATCATCAGCAATATGATATGATTAAAGAGTTATTAACCCCAATGCTTACAAAATTTAAATTTGGAAATATGAATGCTTACTTAAAGGATATAACTGAAATAAATATTTGTAAAGATACCGAAGAAGTATATTGTGACGCAGATGGGTCATTAATGATTCCAAAACTTAACTTATTTAATGGGACAAATAATAAAAAGAATTATTTAAAACGGTTTATTGAAAATTTAATACGTAATCATAATATTCAAACTCTTATATTTGAAGATAATCATAGTACAATTTATTATACGAATCAATACAATTTATCTAATACTGAAATACTTATTTTAGAATCTATGTTAATACCTTATATTGACGCATTAGGTGAAATTGTTAGGAAAAATAAATTTATTGAATTTAGAGGGTTTGAAGATTTAACACCAAATGAAATTTTTGAAATATTGGAAGATGCTCCAATCGAGTATACTGATAAAGATGTACCTATAGATGACCCAGGTTATGAAACAAATAACACTATAGAGAATGAATTATCTGCAGAACAAAATGTAAGTGATAATGAGAGAGGACTTGTTGTAAATGAGCTCGGTACAAATATAATTGACAATAAACCAGTTAATGTACTTGATAATAAAGCGGCAGAGCTTGAACCAGCACTTGGACCTGAATTAGAAGGTGACCCAGAACCAGCACTTGGGCCTGAACCAGCATTTGGGACTGAATTAGAAGGTGGACCAGACGCAGTACTTGAACCAGAAGAGTCTGATGAAGATTCTGATGAAGAATCACATGACTATAATGAGTTAGAAGGTTCCGAAATTGAACAATCTGATAGTGATGACGAGTTATCTAGTTCAGGTTCAAGCTCTAGTTCAGGGTCAGGTTCAAGCTCTAGTTCAGGAACTAGTTCAACATCTAGTTCAGGAACTAGTTCAGATGAAGAACAAGGCGAAAGCGAAGAACAGGTTGAAGGTAAAGAAGAAAGCGAAAGCGAAGGTGAAGGCGAAGAATCATCTGAAGGTGAAGGTGAAGAAGAAGGTGAAGGTGAAGGCGAAGAATCAACTGAAGGTGAAGGTGAAGAAGAAGGTGAAGGCGAAGGCGAAGAATCATCTGAAGAAGAAAGCGAAGGCGAAGAACAAGGTGAAGAAGAGATTGGGCCAGTTGAGCCTCCTCCTGAAGAAAATGTTGAAGAATCATCTAGTGAAGAAAATGTTGAAGAATCATCTAGTGAAGAAGAAGGTGAAAAATCTGAAGATGAAGAGCCAGTTGAACCTCCTCCTGAACAAGATGAAGAAGAAGATGAAGATGAAGATGATGAAGAGAATCAAACAGAAAATGAAGAGTCTGAAGAAGAACAAGATGATGAAGACTCTGAAAATGAAGAGGAAGAACCTGAAGAAGAAGATGAAGAAAATGAAACACCCGTAAAAGTAAAAGCATTCCCAAATACAAACAAAGCATTACACCAAAGCTCAGATGTATATAAAAAATATTTAAATGATGGTGAACATAGATGTATCCATAAAATGTACTTGACACCTTTATGGACAAATTATTTTATTAAAGGTACAACCACATTGTTAAGATTTGGAGTCGATAGAATTAATGATTCTAAACCATCAGTGAATTGTAACTATTTTTTACTTTATTTAATATTGAAAGATTACGATAAAGAAAAATACATAAAATACGATAAAAATAAACCTATAAGTGATTATAATATACAAATTAAAGAAGAATTAATTGAAGCTTACAAAGCTTTAATGAATGAAGATAATTTCAGACACATATTCTCAAAAATGCAAAAAGATGGAAAACAAGAAGAAGTTAAAAAATTACAACAGTCTAAAAATTATTTAAACAGATTAGAAATATTAATTAATTCAGAAACATACCGTTTAACAATAATAGATTTTGTGATTTTTATGGCTTATTATAAAATCCCGATATTACTTGTATATCAGACAAAAAAAACAAAAGGAAATGATGGAGCAAAATTATTTTATATGATGAAGAGTGATTATTATTATATTATTAAAATTAAAAAACAAAAATATCCAAATGGTAAAACATACATATTGTTTATGCTTCATTTATGGACAAATCGAATTAACGCAAAAGGGGCTAATAAAATGACCACATTTAGATTTTTAAAGAATTCAGCCTTTATGAAAGAAAAATTATTAATGGATATAAGAAAGCGTAATGTACAAGGTAAACGATTATATAAATATAATTTATCATCTTATTTAAGTTCAAAAGAATTCTAATATTAATTTTATATATCCAATGTGTATTCATTATCAGTTTGTTCAACTGCTCGAACATCCTCCAAGTTATGCTTAATCTTCAATTGTTCGATTGTACAAGTGTCTTTTGCTTCTTCATTCAATACTTTGAATAAATCATCTTCTTCCTTTTCTTCAATTTTAGCTTCATCTTTTAATTTCATAACTTCAATCATATTTAAATATATCGAGAATGCTGAAGTTCCGAAATATCCTTCTTGGCCACACATAACATTTGCGGATACTCCACGCATTTCATCTAATTCTCCGTGCCTTGCTGCTTTCAAGAACATTTCGGTTGTTTCTTCAAAAGAGGCTTTGGCGATAGGACCAATATTATCATTATTAATTCCGTGACGGAATATCGAAGTAGTGTGCTCATTATAACACATTCTGTCACACAACAAACTTATATGATGATGATTAATATAACCATCAAACTCCATAACTTCCCGAATCTCATTAAACAAACACTTTCTTGCCGCTTCAATACCAAGTTCTTCTTGTGTCTCAAGAATATTATTCGAATATGTTCGTGTGGCATCAATATAATCTAAACCCAATACATCTTGGAGGTTTGAACCATTTGTATCCAAGACATAAATCTTTTTTGTATCATAATCACTCTTTTCAACATTATAATACATATAATTCAAAATACTTCTAAGATTTACTTTATTAATTTTATGTATTCCTCTCAATACAATATTATTCAAAAGACTCTCTTGAAAACTCTTTACCATATAAATATTGTCTTCTTGGTCTAGACCTGTTTGTTTTGTGATTTTATGTTTATTTATAATATTATGTAAACGAATACGAACAATAATCTCTTCATCATTTATATCATTATAAAAGCACGAGATATTATCTTCATATACACTTTTGAGTGCGTAATGTATCTCTTCAAGAGTTATGTTTGAATCAATAATGCTTGATTTATCAAGTTTTAAACGCAAAATCCATTTATTACTACATATTTCTTCAGTACTGGTTTCTTTACTGAATGCCTGGTCAAGAATACCTTGTAATTCCTTGTATACACCCATAAATGGTTTATCCTCTGTAATTAGAGTATTCATATCATCGGGGTCATAATAAATTTCAGAGCTTTGTACAATATCTTTCAGTTTGATGTGTTCAATACGATTAATGAGTTCATAGGCTTTATTGTTATCTGATTCATCTTCTTTTTTAAGGAAGATTGTAAGTGAAGGACTTTTTAAATTTTCAGTTAGTGACAATAATTCTTCAATACGCGGTACACCTACAATCATATTTGCTTTTGAAATACCTGCTTGATGGAATGTGTTCAAAGTCATTTGGGTAGTTGGCTCACCAATCGATTGGGCTGAAATGATACCTACCATTTCACCTGGATTAACCAAGCCAACCTTGTACATATATACAATTTTTTCAAGTAGAAGTATGAGTGTTTCTCTATTAAACCTATATTCTTGTAAAAGCTGACAAGGGTTTAAATAATATTCAAATGCGATTTTAAATATTTCACACGGATTATATATACGAACCATCATTTCATAATATTCATCAATAATAGTGTACGCATCGATTGGAGTCAAATCACACATATCGGTTGGTTTAATATTGAATTGGTGCTGAATGTTTGTAATAATTCTTTCAAATGATAAAGGAAGATGAATCGTGGTATCAGCTACATAATTAACAGAATTTTCAATATATTCTTTTTTTGTTTCAACCATCTTATTAATGTCTTTTTTAACTCTTTCTTTTAATACTGGTACTTCTGCTGTAAATTTTTTAAATGCTTCGGATTTATAAATCAACTTCAACTCTTTTTTTGTATAATGGTAATTATATTTATCATAAAGTTCAGTCTTACTTTTACTTAGCAAATCAAAATTCACATTTTCAATTCTAGTTGTGTCAAAATTAGTACCACCATAACTAAATTGTACAATCTTTTGTTTATTATTTCTAACAGTCCGGTCATACGTTACATAAATATCTTCCAACCCTTTTACAAGTCGTCTTTGAATATAACCAGTTTGACTGGTTTTTACGGCAGTATCAATCAAACCAACACGACCACCTTGAGCGTGCATAAATAATTCTTCAGGTGTCAATCCACTAATGAATGAATTTTCTACGAATCCACGAGCAGATGGACTATCATCAAATTGTTTAAAATGAGGAAGGGTTCTGTTCAAGAAACTATACGGAATACGTTTACCATCTACGTTTTGTTGTCCCAAACACGAAATCATTTGAGAAATATTAAGATTATTACCTTTTGAACCTGATGTTACAATGGTAACAAACCTATTCTTTTTACTGAGTTTTTCAGTTCCGATTTTACCTGATTCAGATGTTGCTTTATTTAAAATATTATTAACTTGAGTTTCAAAATAGACATCATTGGTTTGTCCAGATTTATTTTCAAGAATACCCAAATGTACTTGGTCGATTAAATTAGATACTTCTTTCTTTTTATCCAAAATGACTTGACCGATTTGTTTAGTGGTTTCTTCATTTGAAACTAAATCACTCATACCCACACTGAAACCAGTTATTTTCATATATTCGGTAATAATAGATTGTAAATTATCAATAAAATACTGACTTTCTTGTGCTGAGAATTCTTGGTTGATTCTTTGAATTAATCCACGACCTCCTCCAAGTGTGTCTTTATCCAATTGTCCGCGAATATATCTACCATTTTCAATTTCCAATACATTATTAGATGTTTCATAATTGTCTAATGTTTTATTAAACAAATTCGTTTTGTATTTAATACTAATAGGTGGCATTATAGTACTTAGTAAATCGAATGAAGTGTATTCTTCCTTATCATTATTAAAGATATTTGGGTCGAAACGATTACATTTACAAAGTAAATTCATAGCTTGTTTCCTAGTAAATACAATATTACTTCTAGTAAACAAGAAACTTCCAAGCATAGAATCTTGAAAGATTCCAATAATACTTTTATTACTTGCTGGACTAATAATTTGGTACCTAATCGCTGCCAAATGTTTGAGTTCCATTTCGGCTTCATCATTTTGCGGCATATGCATATTCATTTCATCACCGTCAAAATCAGCATTGTAAGGTTTTGTATCGGCTACATTCATCCTAAATGTATCACCTTTACGCATTACTCTTACAATATGGGCCATCATTGACATTCTGTGAAGAGTAGGTTGACGATTGAATAGCACATAATCACCATTTAACATATGCCGATGTACAGTATCACCTACTTGAAGTGTAATATTCGCCCTGTCCACATATCTCAAAGAAATACTTGTTTTATTTGCCTTTTCTAGAATTTTGGCACCTGGATATACATCCGGTCCATTCTTTACAAGATAACTCAAATAGCTCAAGTTTTTTTCTGTAACAAATACTGGTTTAGTAATATTCATCGCGATTTTCATTGGAACTCCCAATTCAGTAATCGACAATTCAGGGTCTGGAGTAATAACGGAACGAGCACTGAAGTCTACACGTTTTCCCATTAGATTTCCGCGAACACGACCAGTCTTCCCCTTGTGTCTTTCAGTAATAGATTTCAATGGACGTCCAGACCTTTGTTTTACAGGGTCGGCGCCAGGAATTGTATTATCCACCATTGTAGCCACATAATACTGTAGTACGGATGTCCAATCGTCGATAATCTTTGAATTTGTTCCTTTTTGAGCCATTTTATCTTTTAGCGTATTGTTGTATTTAATAATATTAATCACGATTTGGGTTAAATCATCTTCACTTCTCTGTTGTGAATCATATTTAACAGATGGGCGGACACTTGGAGGAGGAACTGCGAATGTTTGACAAATCATCCAATCAGGCCGAGACCATACACTAGAAAAACCCATAAAGTCTACATCTTCATTTGTAATCTTTTTAAAGATTTTAAGAGCAATTTCAGGAGTAATTTTTAAAGTCATTGGCTCATCACCTGGAGCTGATTTTGCCCATTCAGCAATAATGGTAGCGAAACCTTCCTTTTTAATTTTTTCAGGTTGTAAGCATTCGCATCCATTATCACTGCTTTCTCCACAACGTTTAATTTTACTACACAAATGAAACACATTATCCCACCTGTCAACTGGACTGTAATTTAATAGATTTAAATGCTCTTCTTTTTTAATTAGAAGTTTACTACATTTAATACATACGCATTTTAGAATTTTCATTATGGTTGAAAGGTATTGAATATAAAATACAGGGCGAGCCAATTTAATATGACCAAAATAACCGGGGCAATTTATATAATTTTGTCCATCTGTAGGACAAATCAAACCAGGGTCAAGAACTCCCATTCTGGGGTCAAACAAACCACCTATTTTAGGTTTAATACCATTATAAGTGTCCTTATTTGTAATCTCCGCAACCGAAAATTTTTCGATTTGTTCTGAACTTAATATACTGAACTGAATCCCGATGATTTTCGATACTGGTTTTTTATTGATAGACATCCTCTTTTAATTTATAGAATATATTTTTATATTCATTCAATTTTTTATTTAATAAAAAAAATATATGATATAATGCCTAAAAGAAAAAACCCAGATTTTGATAAAGAAGAGTATTATAAATTATTGGCTGAACTTTTTCCATCTAAATTTATGACCGAAAAATGCGATGCTTTAACAGATTTGAATACACTCGAGAATACTGTAACTAAAACTAATTCGCATTCTGATGTATTCATTTCTGATATGAGAGAACAACTCGATTATATTATGAATTCATCGGCAGATAAAAATAAGACAAAACACCTTTCGCATTTACACACATTAATGAATACATATCCATTAGATTCTAAAAAAATTAATATAGAATTACATAAAAATTCTCATTTAATTGAACAAATATTAGAAGATAAAACAAATGAAAATTCTAAAAAGTATAAATGTCTTTTGGCATTAAATACGATTGATGATGATAATTATTTTAAAAATGTTAAATTTGTTGACCAAGATTTAATATTAAATAAATTGAAACTATTACATACTGAAGAATGTAGTGAAAAACCGTTTATGATTAAATTATTAGAATCTAAAATGCCAGATAAATTTAAATTAATTGGAATTAATAAAATTAATCAAATCAAAAATATGGATAAAGGCGAAAGTAATAAACTAGTCAAATGGGTTGAATCTTTTCTTAAACTGCCATTTAATAATGTAAAAGCATTACCTGTGACTATCGATGATGGTATTGACAAATGTCAAGAGTATATGTGTAAGTGCGAAACTATTCTAAACGAATGTGTCTATGGAATGAATGAAGTCAAAGGACAAATAATGCAGTTAATTGGTAAATGGATAACCAATCCAGAATCAATGGGCACTTCTATTGGATTAAAAGGACCAATGGGTACTGGAAAAACTACTTTAGTGAAATATGGCATTAGTAAATTATTAAATAGAGAGTTTGCTTTTGTTACGTTAGGAGGTTCAGTTGATGGTGCCATTTTAAAAGGGCATTCATACACATATGAGGGCAGTAGTTATGGAAAAATAGCAGACATTTTAATACAATGTAAAACAAATAACCCTATTATTTTTTTTGATGAATTAGATAAAATTAGCCAATCTGAAAAAGGTAATGAAATTACTGGAGTATTAACACATTTAACAGATACTACGCAAAATAACCAATTTCAAGATAATTATTTCTCTGAAATAGATTTAGACCTTAGTAAATGTTTGTTTGTATTCAGTTATAATGATGAAAACCTTGTAAATCCTATTTTAAAAGATAGAATGTATACAATTGAAATACCTGGATACAATACAACGGATAAAACTATTATTGCCGAAAAATATTTAATTCCCGCAATTGAAAAAGATATTGGTTTTGAAAAAGGACAAGTTATATTTAAGAATGAACATATCAAATATTTGATAGAAAAAACAAAAAGTGAAGAAGGAGTACGAAATTTAAAACGTAATTTGGAAACTATTTATAACAAAATAAATTTATTTCGTATATTAAAAAATACTACATTATTCAAAACTTTATTAAATGTTACATTACCATTTACAATTGATGAAAAAATTATTAATTCATTAATTACAATTAGCGAAAAGAAAACATATGATTTTAATTCTAGTTTGATGTATATTTAACACATAATTCGATTTCCTCCTCTAACCTTTATTAATTCTGTAGTATTTACATCATCACATAGACAACCAGTTGATGACGAGTAAGGACTGGGACAACATTCTGGTTTAAATATTCCATTAAATAATGGGTCTAAATTATATGTTTTTGGATAATCTGATATAGCTTTTTTTGTTTCTTTACAAGTAAATCCCTCTTTCATTATTTTATTTTTTATAATTAATGAAGATATTACTATTATTAATAAGATAAACAATAACATTATGTATTAAATATATATTTTATAAATTATTTAATTATATCCAGAACACAGTTTTTAAAATTTGTTCTAGTGGTTTGTATCGCACCTTTACCTGGTTCAGGTTGTATTAACCCAGATATAAACAAATATTTTGGGTCACATTTATTTTGTTTCCATTCTGATTTTGAAGAATTTAATTCTATTTGTGTTAATAAACTATATACATTTTGTAACCAAACAACAATTACAATAATTGGTATTAAATAATTAAAAATAAATGAACCAGATGGTTTATATAATTCATCTATTTGATTTACAATCTTTCCAGTTAACACCATTTGATTATATAAATATATTTTAATAAATAATTTGTAAGACTTTAATTTATAAGACTTTAATTTATAAGACTTTAATTTAAACATTTTTAAATTACGATGATGCGCCCCCCACGTAGTTATCCTCAAAAAAATTCAAACGTACAATAGTTGTACCAGTAACAAAAATATAATTGACGAGATTATCTTTCTTTTTTCAATATCAGTCCCTGTCTCTCTGTCTCTCTCTCTGTCTCTCTCTCTTTTCTTGTCTCTTTTCTTGTCTCTTTTCTTGTCTCTTTTCTTGTCTCTCTTCCTGTCACTCTTCCTGTCTCTGTACAACAGCACTTACACCAGAATATAATTTTTCTGCTTGAAGAATATTTACATCGGTTTGATTATATGTTGAATCAAATACACTTCTTACACATCTTTCAACATTATTACCGTGTTTACTATCTTTTGGTTTAGTTAAAGATGAGAACAACATATAAATTGGATTACACTTAAAATTTCTCCAATCTCTCTTTAGCTCTAAAATAGTCTTAAGATACGTATAATACATAAAAGTTAATATAAATAATATAATTACCATAACACAGTTATTCCAATCATCACTCATAATATATATTATATAGTTTTTATATAGAGATAATTTCACATATATATTATCATTATGGCTCTGACCAAGAGTTATCATTCCTTACTCGAAGAGTACAAAAAGAAATATGGACCCAAAACATTTTTGCTTATGCAAGTGGGAAGTTTCTTTGAAGTATATTCTACAACAAATACTGATGAAAATATGTGTGATTTTAGTGCTATTTGTGATTTAAAAATCGCAAACAAAAATGAAGGTTTTATGGCAGGATTCAGAGATTATATGTTGGATAAATACATTTCTAAAATTAATGAAAGTTGTTACACTTCAGTTGTATATGTTCAAGAAGAAGTAAATGGTGTACAAACTCGTAAAGAAAGTGCTATATATAGTCCGGGTACTACATTTATAGATGACGAGCAAAAACGGTCTAATAATATTACTTGTATATGGATACATAAAACCAAAAAAGATATCATATTTGGTCTCTCCAATTTAGATATTTATACTGGTAAAACAAATATATGTGAATATCAACAAATATATTATCATAATCCTACTACTTATGATAATATAGAAAAGTTTGTATCTATTTATAAACCAATAGAAATTGTATTTATTTATAATATTGATGAAATGTTGATTGATAATATTATTCAATATGTTCGACCATCAAGTAGGAAGATTAGTAAAATATCTCTCATTATTCCTAATTCATTTACAAAACAAGCACAGAATTGCGAAAAACAAATATATCAAAATGAAATCGTGAAAACATTTTATCCTAATATTAATCACGAGCAGTTTTGTTATTCTCTTTTTGAAAAAACGATTGCGTTTCAAAGTCTTTGTTTTTTATTGAATTATATCTCTCAGCATAATGCGGGGTTAACAAGTCGACTGAGAGAACCCGAGATTGAAAATTCAGAACAAGTTATTCTAGCAAATCATTCTTTGAAACAGTTGAACATTCTTGAGAATGAATACAATGGCGAGTACTCAAGTGTTATTAAACTATTGAATAAATGTAAAACTCGAATTGGTCAACGAGAAATGGAGAGAACGATATTAAACCCAATTACAAATGCGATTAAACTACAACAATCATATGATATGACAGAGCATTGTTTAAACCAAAAATATTCTTGGGCGACACCACTCAAACAAATAAAAGATATTGAAAAGATTAACCGAAAGATGATTTTGAAAAGAGCAACACCTATCGATTTTTATAATGTATATGATACTTGTACTATTTTAAAAGAAATTATAAATAATCATAATAAAGATGAAGACATATTAGAATATATAAATTCCGATACAACATTAATTATGATAAACTCAATACAAACCATAATTAATAATTCTTTAAATTTGGATGTATGTCGGGAAATCTCTTCATTACAGTTTGAAAAATATCCTGAACTGATTAATAAGTTAATCAAACAAGGAGTTAATGTTGATTTGGATAATGCTATTAAAGATAATGTTGAAAGCGTAAATAAACTTGAATGTATAGTGACATATCTAAACAAATTATATAATCAGATAGATAAAAAAACAAGTGATGCCATAAAAATTAATGATGGTCACGATTTGACTATGACTATCCTTCGTAAAAATAAACTGGACCAATATATTAAAAAGATACCCGTTAAGAATGTTTCTCTCTCTTTTACTTCTTCTTATTCTAATTCTATAGAAACATATGAGTTTGATTTAAATTCATTATCTTTTTATGACCAAAAGTCAAATGCGGGAATTGAAGGTTCTGAAATTAAAAAATTAAAAAACACAATTATGACTACCAGTCAAGTATTTCATAAAAAATTAAACGAGACGTATAGTTCAATTAATTCACAATTGGAAATATGCGATTATAACCCTATTATTTACTGTATTCAACAATTAGACACTATGAATACTAAATGCGAAATAGCATCCCTTTATAATTATTCTAAACCGGTAATTGATGTGAAATCCAATTCATATATTAAAGCTACTAATTTGAGACACGTTTTAATAGAGCATTTAGAAAAGAATGAACTGTATGTCGCGAATGATGTGGATATGGGTAATGACCCGTTGGGTATGTTATTATTTGGAACCAACGCAGTCGGAAAAACTAGTTATATTAAGGCAATCGGTATATGCGTAATTATGGCTCAAGCAGGACTATATGTACCGTGCGATAATATGACGTATTCTCCATATGAATATATATTCACACGAATTATAGGTAATGATAATATTTTTAAAGGATTGTCTACTTTTGGAGTTGAAATGAGCGAATTACGAGTAATTTTAAATCATTGTAATTCAAAGAGTTTAATATTAGGAGATGAATTATGTTCGGGTACAGAAATAGATTCAGCATTAAGTATTTTTACAGCTGGATTAGAAACAATGTATAATAACAAAAGTACGTTTATATTTGCTACTCATTTTCACGAAATTCAATACTTTAATGAAATTAAACAAATGGATAAACTTGTTCTTAAACATTTGACGGTTAAATATAATAATATAACTGGAAGTTTGGTATATGACCGTAAATTGAATGATGGAGCTGGAGACAGTATTTATGGTTTAGAAGTATGCAAATCATTACAAATGCCGGATGAATTTTTAAAAAGAGCATACGAAATTAGGAATATATATGATGAGAAAAATTCTAATGTCTTGAATTTCAAAACTACTAAGCACAATAAAGACAAATTAAGAGGAAAATGTGAATTTTGTAATAAAAACATTGGTACTGAAATACATCATTTACAATATCAATGTAATTCAAATAAAAATGGGTATATAGATGTTTTTCATAAAGACCATTCTGCTAATTTAGCAAGTATATGCGAATCGTGTCATAATAATATTCATTCGTTAAATTTGGTTTATGAGAGAAAGAAAACGTTTGATGGTTATGAGATTATATTGAAAAAAATAAATTAATTATATATTCTATAATGGAAACTATAACAGAAAATTCAGAACCTGAGCCTGTTCTTGAACCCGTTGTTGAACCAGTTCCAGAGCCTGTTCTTGAACCCGTTGTTGAACCAGTTCCAGAACCTGTTCCTGAACCCGTTCTTGAACCAGTTGTAGAGCCCGTTGTTGAGCCAGTTCCAGAACCCGTTCTTGAACCCGTTGTTGAACCAGTTCCAGAACCTGTTCCTGAACCCGTTCTTGAACCAGTTGTTGAACCAATTCCAGAGCCAGTTCCAGAGCCAGTTCCAGAGCCAGAACCAGTACCAGAGCCAGTTGTAGAACCAGAGCCAGTATCAGTTCCAGAACCTGTTGTTGAACCAATTCCAGAACCAGTTCCAGAACCAGTTGTTGAACCCGTTGTTGAACCCGTTGTTGAACCCGTTGTTGAACCAGTACCTGAACCTGTTCCTGAACCCGTTCTTGAACCAGAGCCAGAACCAGTTCCAGAGCCAGAGCCAGTATCAGTACCAGAACCAGTTGTTGAACCAGTTGTTGAACCAGTTGTTGAACCAGTTCCAGAACCAGTACCCGAACCAGTTCCAGAGCCAGAGCCAGTATCAGTACCAGAACCAGTTGTTGAACCAGTTGTTGAACCAGTTCCAGAACCAGTACCCGGACCTGTTGTTGAACTAATTCCAGAGCCAGTATCAGTTCCAGAGCCAGAGCCAGTATCAGTTCCAGAACCTGTTGTTGAACCAATCCTAGAGCCAGTTCCAGAGCCAGAGCCAGTATCAGTTCCAGAGCCAGAGCCAGAGCCAGTATCAGTTCCAGAACCTGTTGTTGAACCAATCCTAGAGCCAGTTCCAGAACCAGTACCCGAACCAGTTCCTGAACCAGTCCCAGAGCCAGAACCCGTTGTTGAACCAGTTGTTGAACCAGTTCCAGAGCCAGTACTTGTTCCTGAACCAGTTGTTGAGTCAGTTCCTGAAAATATTGTTGATGCGGTATCTACTTTTCAATTTATATATTTAACTGATGCAATACGCGAAACTATTAATAATGCCCACATAAATTTTGTTAGACCTATACCCACAAAACCACCCAATACATTTAGAAAATTTAAATTTTTATAAAATTGATATGAATATTAATGTATATGTATATATATAAAAAATGTTGATTCCAGTAAAATGCTTCACGTGTGGGAAAGTTATCGGAGATAAGTATTTATATTATCAATCAAAAGTAATTAAACTTAAAGAAGAAAAAGGTATTCTTCCTGAAAAGATTCAATATTTAGATGATTTGAATATTCATAAAACAGTTGAAGGAGATGTGCTAGATGAACTTAAAATAACTAGAATATGTTGTAGAAGACATATGCTTACTCACGTAAATATATTTTAATATATATATATGCGAACAAAATACAGCAAACGTAGAAATAATAGCAAAAATAAAAGAAAGAGTATTTTTTTACGTAGAACTAAATATGTACGCAGAAATAAAAATAAAAATAGAAAAACAAGAAAAATATTACGTGGTGGAGTCGTAATGCCATTTTCTGAAGTATCCGGTATATTTGGAAATATATCAAATACTGTGAATGGATGGATTAATACAGTTGTATTACCACCCACAACTGGTTATAATCCATTATTACCAATTGACCCAAAAGTATCAACACAATTTATAAATAATAACGAATTAAATAATATAGATAATGTAAATGTTCCAACACTAAGTTTAAATCAAATTTTAAATCCCGCTTATTAATATTTTTTATAATAATAATATATATATGGCAAGAATTAAATCGAGATTAAATTCAACTAAAGGGTTTGATTTAATGAATATGTGTACTCCGGCAAGTATATATTTCATAATATCATTAATTGCGTTAATTATTCTAGGCGTTTCTAATTTAGGAAATAATGATAGATTATGTGTAGGTAGTTATGATTGTAATGTAGGAAATAATACTATTGTATTTACATTAAACGCAATATATATATTATTCTGGACATTTTTACTTGATTTAATGTGTAAAAATGGTTATACTAGTATATCTTGGTTTGTTTTATTGTTACCATTTTTATTAAGTTTTATATTTTTAGCGATGGTTATGATGAAATCTAATTAATTATTATTTTTATCTAAAAAAATAATAAGTAAAATTATACAATGAATGAAGAAGACCATTTCAAAATAATAGATACATATTTTAGAGAAAACACATTAGTAGACCACCATATATCTTCTTGTAATTCATTCTATGAAAAAGATATTTTCAAAGTGTTTAAAGATATGAATCCTTTACAGTATTATAGTGTTATTAATGAAAAAACAAAAAAACACAAGTATAGTACTGACATTTTTATTGGTGGTAGAGAAGCCAATTTATTTTATTATGGTAAACCGGTAATTTATGATGATACTAATGCGCATTATATGTTTCCAAATGAAGCCAGATTAAGAAATATGACTTATGGTGTATGTATTCAGTACGATGTAGAAATAATATTAACCGTATTAGAAGGAGATGAAGAAACAACAGTTGTAAAGAAATTGCCTGAACACGGTCATTTTACATTAGGAATGTTTCCTATTATGTTACAAAGTAATTTATGTATATTAAAGAATTTACCCAAAGAAACTAGGTATTCTATGGGAGAATGTAACCACGATTATGGTGGTTATTTTATTATTGACGGAAAAGAAAAAGTCCTTGTTCCCCAAGAAAAATTTAGTAACAATATGATTTATATTCGCACTGTCAAAGATAATACTCACGATTTTTCTGTAGAAATTAGGTCTGTGTCAGAAGATTCGTCTAAACCTCAACGTACATTTGCCATCAGACGTGTTCAACCATCATCAACTTTAACAAATGGACAAATTATGGTTTTTATACCCAATGTACGTAAATCTATACCTTTATTTATTGTTATGAGAGCATTAGGTGTGTTATCTGATAAAGACATTTGTAAAATGGTTGTACACGACTTGGATAAATATTCTGAATATGTAAAATCACTTATACCGTGTGTTCACGACTCGGGCGGCATTTTTAATCAAATGAATGCTCTTGAGTATATTGCGTCTTTTACAAAGGTAAAAACATTACAAGAGAGTTATAATATCTTAACGAATTACTTGTTACCCCACGTTGGAGAAATGAACTTCAAGTCCAAGGCATATTTTATAGGCCATATGGTTTTTGAAATGTTAAAAGTAATACACGAAGATGAAAAAGTTACCGACAGAGATAGTTTCAAATACAAACGTGTTGACACATCCGGTTATTTAATGAAAGAATTATTTATTGAGTATGCCACAATGATGTATGAAGATGTATACAAGAAAATAGATAAAGAGTTTTATTACCATAATGCTGATTATATTGATAAAGGTCCGGTTGAATTGAATAAATATATATATTTAAATTTATTTAGTGAAGACCGGTTTAATGATAAATTGATTGAAGATGGGTTTAAAAAAGCGTTTAAGGGTAACTGGGGTGGGCATCCTCACACAAAACGAGTGGGGGTGATTCAACCCATCAACCGTTTGTCTTATAATTCTTTTATCTCTCATTTAAGAAAAGTGAATCTTGAAATGGATAGTGCTACAAAAATAGTAACACCTCATTTGTTACACGGTTCTCAATGGGGAATGATTGACCCGATTGATACCCCTGATGGAGGTAATATTGGATTTCATAAACATATGGCGATTATGTGTAAGATTACAGACCATATTTCAGTTTATGATATATCTAAATGGGTAATGGACAATTTAAATAATAATGGAATTGTTATATTAGAAGAATGTACACATTTAGAAATTAATAATAATGCCAAACTATTTATTAATGGTATATGGGTAGGTATAGTAAAAAATCCGTTGGGATTTAAGAATGAGTTTATATTTTCTCGTAGAATTGGTTTATTCCCATCGTACATCAGTATTTCTTTTCAAATCAAATCAAACATCATTTATATTTACAGTGACGAAGGGAGACTTGTTCGCCCCATTTTATATTATGATAATGACGGAATTAGCTATGCTGGAAGAGAGAAAACAATAAATAATTACTGGGATGATTATTTTAAAGGTGAATTAGATTTAAAAGAAGATTTTACAAATATTAAAGAAATAAAAGAGGATATCGAAGTATTAAAATCTAAAAGAGGAATATTAGAGTACTTGGATGTCTCTGAAACGGAAACATCCTATATAACAGTTGAACATAAACTTAAATATGAAGGCCATACTCATTTGGAAATTCACCCATCTTTATTATTCGGTGTATTAGGTAATCAAATTACATATCCTCAACATAATCCGTGCCCTCGTAATGTGTTTGGTTGTGGGCAGCCTAAACAGGCAGTTTCATTATATCATTCAAATTATTTAAATAGAATTGATAAAATGGGTGTTATTTTGAATTATGGACAAAAGCCCATTGTTAGAACCAGATACTTAAACTATATTAATGAAGAACAACACCCATATGGAGAGAACGCAATTGTGGCTATTATGTGTCATACAGGATATAATGTAGAGGACTCGATATTAATTAATGAAAGTGCTGTAAAACGCGGTCTTTTCAGAACAACTTATTACAATATGTACGAGACTTATGAAGAAACCTCAAGTTTAAAATCCACAAGTGAAAAAAGAATTCGAAATATATTAAATGAACCTAATATTAAAAGAACTAAACCTGGTTTTGATTATAATCAATTAGATGATACGGGTATGATACGCCCCAACAGTGGAGTTGATGATAAAACGGTATTAATCGGTTTAGTAGGTTATTCTAAAGATACTCCTGATGAAGTAGCTGACCATAGTATTTTTCCTAAAAAAGGCCAGATTGGTTATGTTGACAGAACATATGTAACACAAAATGATGAAGGCCGGCGAATCGCTAAAGTCCGTATTAGAGAAGAAAGACAACCATCTATAGGAGACAAGTTCGCAAGTAGGTGTGGGCAAAAAGGTACAATTGGTACTTTAGTTCCAGAAGAAAATATGCCTTTTACTAAAAATGGCTTGAGACCAGATTTAATTATTAATCCGCACGCTTTACCCAGTCGTATGACTATTGGGCAGCTTGTTGAGTGTGTAATGGCAAAATTAGGATGTGTCCACGGTTGTGCGGTAGATAGTACAGCTTTTTTAAATAAAAATTCTAATAAAGAAGAAATCGGAAGTTTGTTAAATGCTCACGATTTTCATTCATCTGGAAATGAATTATTATATAATGGAATGACTGGAGAACAAATCGAGTCGGACATATTTATAGGCCCAACCTATTATATGCGGTTGAAACATATGGTAAAAGATAAAATCAACTACAGAGCTGCTGGCCCAAGAACATTATTGACTCGACAAACAAACCACGGGCGGGCAAATGATGGCGGTCTTCGTGTTGGTGAAATGGAACGCGACGGCGTAATCGCACACGGTATGTCCTCATTTTTAAATGATGCGATGATGAAACGTGGTGATGAATATAGTGTCGCCATATGTAATCATACGGGTACTATTGCGATATTTAATAAAGATACTGATAATTTTTATAGTCCAATGGTGGACGGTCCTATCAAATATGATATAGAAAATTCTGTTATTACTCCAAATATAATGACTAAATACGGCAAAGAATTTAGCATAGTTAATATTCCATATAGTTTTAAATTATTAATACAGGAATTAACATCAATAAATGTACAAATGAGACTTATTACATCAGATAATATAGACCAACTCACTCTTTCTGGTAATAAAAATTTATCGGACATCATTACGAATATTGATAAGAAAGCCAAAGTACCTATTAAATCAAGACCCGACAAACCAGAAATAGTTAAATTAAAAGAACTTGAATCGAATATGAAAACAGCATTACAAGAGTACAACTATAAGTTAAGCAAAAAATATAAAGGGGTTCACCCAAAATTGGGACAAGTTCCATATTTGGATAAACTAAAACAGAATGTAGACCACACCAAATTAGCTTATTCTGTATACAAATCAGACTTGTACAAAGATGAAATAGTTGAAATAATAGAACAAATAAGACAATTACAAGTAGATTATAGCGATTTAGTACAGCAAGGAGCAAATAAACAACAATTATTAAATATTGAATACAAGTTCAATGACGCAAAATCTTGGTATACAAATTTAACTGACCAAGAGTGCCCTTATACATTGAAAGCGTATTTAGCAGGATTATTTAAGACTACCATTTATCACGTTGATGCGGTTGTTGCGAATGCTTTAAAAGCAAAAAAATCAAATATGGAATCGAAAGCGAAAGCTAAATTATCAAATAATGATTCTAATTCTAATTCTAATTCTAATTCTAATTCTAATTCTAATTCTAATTCTAATTCTGGGTCATCTAGTTCTAGTTCCGGGTCATCTAGTTCTGATTCAAATTCTAATTCTAGTTCTGAAACATCTGGTTCTGATTCAAATTCAAATAATAGCGGGTCATCTGGCTCTGGGTCATCATCTAGTTCAGGGTCTAGTTTTAATAATGAGTCTGGGTCATCTGGCTCTGGGTCAAACTCATCTAATGAAAATTCAGGGTCAGAAGGAATAAAAGTGATTAAAATGTAAACTTATAAAATTGATTTAATATTTAAATATATCAAAATAATATAAAAAATGAGTTCGCATAAAAGTTACCTCAAACAAATTTATATTTCTAGACTGAATTTAATTATTTATTTAGAAAATAATGGTTATACGTGTGACCAATTTAAAAATTTTAGTATAGAAGAAATTGAAGTTATGAAAAAATACAATCAATTGAATTTCAAAGTCTTTAATCCAGACACACAAGAAAATTGTTATGTGTTGTACAAATTAGATGAAGAATTCAATCAAAATGTCTTGAAAAGTCGAAATATCGATGAAACAGTAAGAGACGTTTTCGACGAGCAAGCCATTTTAGAAAAAAACGATGTATTAGTAATCGTAACTACTGATTATTCACAAGAAAGTATTCATAAATATTTAAAAAATTTATGGGAAAATGAAAAAAAGTTTATAGTGTTATTGACTTTAGCAAAATTACAGTTTAATATTTTATCACACACATTAGTACCAAAACACATCAAACTTACCCAAACAGAAAAAGATGAATTTTATAAAAATTTTAATATTCAACACGACAGTCAAATTCCAGAAATAAGTCGGTTTGATGCTGTAGCAAAAATTATATTTCTTAAACCTGGTGAAGTTTGTAAAATTTTAAGATATGATAAAATTTCTCTAAAAAATGAATATTATAGGATTTGTGTATCTTAAATATCAGTATATTACAATATGGGTAAAAATAATTTGAATGATATATGTAAAAAAGCTGGTAGCGCAGCTAAAAATAGTGCACATAACGCAGCAAATAATGCGTCTAACTCATTAAACAAAAAAAGAAGAAAAAGACGTATTGGTAGTAAAGATGAAGACACACCCGATTTTGATATGTGTGCTACTGATAATTGTACACCAATTATAAAAGATAACAATGTATATGTACCTCTTCCAGCTCCTAAATGTAGTGACGCTCAATATTCTTCTATAGTAAATAATCCTTCCTCTTTTGCGCTTTTAATAGATGCATCTAATAATACTATTATAGACGAATACCGAACAATGTTTACTCAATACTATCCATTAAATCCAAGTGGTATAAATCTTGATTTTTTATATGATTGTATACAAGGCAGCAAATATAATTCTACACTTTTAGATTTACAAAATCAAAAAGATGGAATAGACACAAAAGTTTCTACATACTCATCTCAAAAGGGAGTAATAGATACATATAATGAAATGAATAATAGTTCATTATATTATTATAAAACTGATTTAACATATATTATATGTAAAATTTCATTATTTATTATTTTAATAATAACATATATATATTTTTTCAAATTAACAGGTATTATTGAGCCATTTAAAAAATTATTTAATATGGCTGCTACAAAAGGAGATAGTATTATAAACAAAATTACTGATAAAATAAAAAAACCTACAAACGCTATTCCGAAACCTACAAATGCTAATCCAAAACCTACAAACGCTATTCCGAAACCTACAAACGCTATTCCGAAACCTACAAACGCTATTCCGAAACCTACAAATGGTAATCCAAAACCTACCAACGCTATTCCAAAACAAGCACTTTTAAAACCAACAACTTCAAACTCCAAACCAAAAATAAAAAATTTAAATCCGAAATCATCTATTTCAAAGTAAATAAAAAATTTTAAATGTATACATTTAATATATGCAAACTATCAATAATACCGAACAACAAAAATATATTGATTATAAAAACGATATTAATAATATTAAAGGATTAAAACAACGTTTAGAAGAAACTACTAATGAAGAACGTAAAGAATATAATCTTTTAATAATTTGGTTAATCATTTCTATTTTTATATTTAGTATAACAATTATTACAATTATTAGTGAAAAAGAAATGAATCCTTATTTAAGATATCTAATCACAGGTATTATTTTATTATTATTTTTTTATATAATATACCACATATATAAAATATACAATATATAAAATATACAATATATAATATGGGGATATTTAGTGAGAGTGAAATAAATAATAGAAACATAATTATAAATAATATAACAAACAAATTAACAGGTGCAAATGCTAACAAAAATTATTATACTATGCTTGTCGAAAGTGAAATGATAAAAAAACAACAAGATACACTATTTATATTATCTAGCATTACAGCTGTAATTCTGGTAATAGTAACAATTAATAGTATAAAAAAATAAAATTATAATATATGAGTTATTATAATTTTAATAATATAAATTCTGCATATGATTATGGAAAGACTCAAGCATTTTATAAATCTGCGTATGATGAGATAGATAAAGAACTTAGAGGAATAGACAATACAAAAGAATTAACATTATCAAACATATATTCATATAAAAAAAGTAAAGCTCAGAATAGGTTATTGTATGTAATAATAATTATGTGTATAATACTTATTATTATAAGTTATGTAAATAAAATGTATAATTTACTGGATGATAATATGTACGCTTTTACAATAGGTACTATTTTAGGATTAACCATTATATATGTTGGTTACTCATTATGGGATTTTAGTTTTAGAGATAATATAAATTATGATGAATATGATTATGGAAAATTCGGAACTATTGTTTCAACCGCGAACAATACAGCGACTATTGTTGTACCAGACGAAACAGATTACACAAGCACGGTTGATGCTTCAAGTTGTGTAGTTTCTGTTTTACCGGAAGGAGAACAAACAATATCTACTTTTTTTGCTTCATTATAATTATTTGCCATATATATATGGCATTTCCAGAATTAATAACAAGTTATGACGAAAGTAATAGTAATGATGCTTTTGATTATATGACAACGAGGGGATTATCATCTTATTTAAATAAAATAAATAACGTTGATACACAAAATAAAACGATTCAAAATAATAAAAGATATATTGAAGTAAATGAATACGCAATTTATAAATATAAAGCACAAACATTAGTATTACAAAAAATAATTATAATATGTTGTATTGCTTTAATAGGGTCATTATTATTTTATTTAAACATTTTGCCAGATATGACATATAATATTTATTTAGGAATCGTATTTGGTATAGGAACTATTGTAGTTATGTATGATTTATATGATATTTTTAAGAGAACTTCGTATGATTTTAATCAATATGATTATAACTTTTTTTACACTCCTCCAAATCTTAATCCGGAAAGTAAAAATTATAGTACAACTCAATTATCAAATTTACCAACTGTATGTAAATAATATTACATAAATATAATGACAACTGTACAGGATATCCAAACTTTAATAAATAAAACTACATCTGGGTTGTCTTATCCTTCTATAGAAACAGTATCTAGTATAATTACAAACAATACTGCTCCAGATGATGCTTATAATACTATCGTAAGAAAAATAGATTATAGAGAGATTGAACACAATAAGTTAAAACAAATAAACACAACCATAAATATAGTTTATTATATTCTAGTTCTTTTATTATTTATATTGTTATATGCAGATAATAATTTATTATTAACAGATAGATTTTTGTTTTATATTTTGTTATTATTAATACCTTATATATATCCTTGGGTATTTTCTTTCTTTAAAAAAATATGGAATGAAATGTTTCCAGAATTTTCAACACAAGGACCAAAAAATGCTTTTTTAAACAATATCGATACAAACATACCTGATTATACAGATGTTCCTTATAATATATGATGATGATTAGTTATATAATTAATCATTTTCAACAAGCGATATTTTAGACCACCCATTAGAACCACACTTTCCATATTTTTTAGTAATATATTCTTTCAATTCCCTTATCGGCACATTTTTAGTATTACCATAATTAGAGCTATACCAATTTTTAAAGTCATCTGTAATACAACTAATCTTCAAGTAGCTACCACTTACAGACGGCCTTTCAACAATTCTTTCCGACATATATTCAAGATATACATTTTGGTCTTGCCTATATTTATTACTAGACGCAAGTACAGCGTCGCAGTCGTGAACTTTACCTTGATATTCATACGCGATATCAACCAACATACTTAAGAAGATTGGCGCCCAAATCGTAAATTTTTCATCAATTTTAGTATCAATTGGATATTGAAAAGGATAATCTTCTACAGGAAACTGAGGGTCGTTGTGTGGGTTTTTCGTAAATTTAGATTTAAATTCAACTACACGAACACGTCTCCAAGTACCATCATCCATCGCATCTAATTTAGGCAAATTATTAGTACTCACCGCCATTTTAAATTGAGGAATAAATGTAATACTGTCTTTGAACAATGCGCGGCATTGTATAGGGTCGCCGCCGGTCAACTCTTTCATTATTCCTTCATTAATTTTGTCATTTTTAGATGGTTCCTGCATAACCGCATATCGAGTACCAATTAATTGATATATTTCTGAAGAAGTAGACCCAATCGCATTTCTTTTTTGAGTAATTAACGTAATGGGTACGGTTCCTTTATAATTTCCCAATGTCTTTGACATTAGATTTACCATAATAGATTTACCATTCGCACCAGAACCAATGTATAAGTTAAATGTCTGATTTTCATTTGTACCTAATAGAGTTGATGCTAAATGTTGCCACATATAATTACGTAGTTCTTCTTCTGGAAATAATTGTTTCATAAACAGAGTGATTTCATCAATAACTTTTTGAGATGTTTTCCTATAATGCGACAGCGGGTAATAATCTATACCTGTTGATTTACTGATATAATCATCGTGTTTACCTTTACGATGAATTTTATTTTTAAAATCAATAATACAGTTATTACATCCAAGTAAATAAGGGTTGGTATCTAGTTTATCATAAAAGTTGCTATCATAAAATATTTCTTTACACTCATTCATAATAATATTTTTAACACAATCTTTTTTAAACTTTTTGGCAGTTTCACTCAATTTTTCTATAATGTCTTTGGCATCATCTTTTTTGGCGGCGGCACCATCCCCATTATGTACAGGTTCATTAATTTTTTGACTGAGCCTCTTTCTTGTTTCGGTTGAATACAAACTAAAGACATCAGTTGATAATTTTGACTTTAAACTAATACCACTATCGTTTACAGTCCAACGATTATTTACAAATTCATACCATACATTTTTAGCATAATTTACACAAATATAAGATTCTTTATATAATTGGAAAACTACATTCGCCAAATCATAATCAGTTGAATTATTGTTAATTGAATAATACATATAATGCTGAATTGTATTGTTATGTATTAATTTGTACTCTTCCTCATTTGTGGTTTTACACCAGTACATTATTGACCGTATGGTAAGGCAATCTTTGTTGGATGGGTCAAAACTGTTCCATTTGTCATATAAATCCCCAATATCAGAATAACTAAAGTCTTGAGATTGTGAACTAAATTTTACCCAACTTATAAACAACCTGTTGTCGGTATTTTTTAATGCCCAGCCAACACGTATCCATTTATTAAAACTATTCGGCCCCCAGTATTCAATGGGTAAAATCATAACATAACTATGCGCTTCTTTAATCTCAAACTCACTGTTATCAAGTTGTGTAATGTTTTCATCAATATAATTGTCCAAATCTTCTTGATTTTTTATCTCCAATGGAGATTTGATATAGGATGATGATAACATTCTAACTAAATTTTTGGTTGGTCTTTTCTCTTTACTCTCTCTATTTAATTTTTCATATTCTTCTTTTATTAGTTCATTCATATTCATTACTACTGTAGTACAAGACCGGGCTGTCAAATTCGCAAAATGAGTTAATACCCAATCGGGCGTAATTCTATTTTCTTTTATTACCCACTGTTCATTATAAGTACACGAAAACATATATTTAATTTTATAATCTTCGTTACCCGGTTTTCGTGACCCTAACAACGGCCAAGAGTTTGTACCGCCCAGAATGGCTTTATCAAAGACGTCATCCCAAGTGGTTGTATTTATATGGCTTAAGTCTTCCCATATTTCTCCTACTTGTCCCAATATCATATTTCTTAAAATGGTTTTACTTGTCGAATCTGTTTTAAGATTAATCATAATGTGAATACCATCTTTTGTAATTTTTTCATCACTCGTATTCACATTATCTTTTTCATAAACATAACACATTATTTCCTTTCCGTTATTATTTTTAATTTTATTAATACACTCTAACAACAACTCAACGAAATCGGTAATGTGTTTTTTTGTATGTTGTCTATCCATAACATCAGGAGCATATCTAAAATCAATATCAATGAGGATAGGGCCTTCTTCCAATTGTTTTTCTGTTAAATAGGCTTCATTATTGTTTTTGTATACGTGGGTAATATATTTTTCATAAAATTCAGTTATATTTTCTTGAGGTATCGCATAGGATGCAGGAAATACGCCGAATTCAAGTCCTGGTAATCTAGTATAATTATGTGTTTTTTTCATAGTTTCATCCTTCTCTTTTGGTAAAGTGAACTTTTTAAGGAACGCCTCCATTTTTTACTATATTATAAAGATTTATTTTTATCTCAATTTTATAAACCTATAAGAATTATATTCATTCGTCAATATAATTAAAGATTTAAAATATATCTATTATATGACACGTGCATCTAAAAGAATAATTTTAGATTATAATGAAATATTAAAAGAACCGGTAGACAACATTTATTATAACCACGATGAAGACAACTTATATAAAGGATACGCTTGTATTATAGGCCCAAAAGATACTCCCTATGAAAACGGGCATTATTTATTCGAATTTTCATTTCCTGAAAATTATCCTTTTTCCCCACCCAAAGTGAAGTTTATTACTTATGATGGATTTACAAGATTCAACCCTAATTTATATATTAATGGATATGTATGTTTATCTATTTTAAATACGTGGGAAGGAGAGAAATGGAGTTCGTGTCAATCCATTCGAAGTATTTTAATTATTCTAAGCACAATATTAAATGAATCCCCTTTATTAAATGAGCCGGGTATAACTGCTTTACATCCTGATTTTACGAATTATAATGAAATTGTTGAATATAAAAATGTTGAGATTTCTGTTTTAAAATATTTAGACAAAACGAATTTAGCTTATCCATTTCAAAAATTTCATCCAATATTAATTAGTACTTTTAAAAAAAATTACGATTCTTTTATTGAGAAATTTAAAAATAAAGAAAACAAGAATATAAAATTGAGCGTCTATCACAATATGTCTGTTTTTTTGGATTATCCATATTTAATTAATAAAATTCACACGTTTTATAATGATTATAAAAATTGATTTGAAATTTTTATTATATAATAACTATAAAATGAATTTCTGTGAAAAATGCGACAATATGTATTACATGAAAATAAATGATGCGGATGACCTCAAATATTATTGTAGGAATTGCGGTTTTGAAGATGATAAACTTACTGTAACCAATCTTAAAATATCTGTATATGAGAAAAAGTCTAATACTCAGAAAAATATTAATACTTTTATTAAATATGACCCGACTCTTCCTCATTCGCACACCATTAAATGCCCTAATGAACATTGTAAAAGTAATTTAAAGGACCAAGAGCCCGATATTATTTATTATAGGTATGATGATACTCAGATGAAATATATGTATATTTGCGCGATTTGTGATATAAGTTGGAAACCTTAAAATAAAAAATTGAATATAAAAATATTAATTATATTATATATAAAATGAGTGACGACGAACAAGAAGTATTTGATGAAGATGTGGATGTTGATGAGGATGAAGATGACGATGATGAAGAAGAATATGATGAAGATGAAGCATTCGATGAAGGTACAGTAGACGATATTGTGCCGGCTGAAATTGATGAAGACGTCGAAGAATCTCCATATCAAACACAATTTAAAGAAAATATGAGGAATGATTATGTTCAGAAGTTTCATCCAGAAGAAATTCATAAACCATTTGAAGAAATTCATAAGTTGACTATGATTACTCGTGATGAAAAAGGTAATATTGTAGATGATTTACATAAAACATATCCTATTTTAAGTAAATATGAAAAAACTAGAGCGATTGGTATTCGTGTTACTCAGCTAAATAAAGGCGCACAACCTTATATTGTGCTAAAACGTAATGTGTTGGATAATTCTTTAATCGCTGAAAAAGAATTAAGAGAAAAAAAACTGCCTTTTATTATTATGCGACCAATGCCTAATGGTATTTGTGAATATTGGAATATTAATGATTTAGAACAATTGTAACTGTAAAAATATAAACTTATTATGGTTCTTCAATAATTTTTTTACTTGCTCTTGGTAATTTTGTGTTTAAAACAGTTTCTATTTTTGCTATAAATGCGTTATTAGGTACAGCTTTACCATTTTCATATGATATAATTACACCTATATCAATATTTAATTTTTTAGCTAATTCTTTTTGACTCATTTTACATTGTAATCTTGCTTGTTGAATCGCTTTTTGAATTGAAAAACTCATCTCTCTTACAGCAACATATTCATTTTGTTGAGGTTTTTTAGTTACATCTTTTTTAGTTAATACTACTGGTTCCCAGTCTTGAAACATTATATATTATTATGAAATATTTTTATATCTAAATATATCATAATAATAAAAAAGTAATATATAATTATAATTGATTAATATTTCGTCATTTAACACTTCTCCGTTTAACACTTCTCCGTTTAACATTTCTCCGTTTAACACTTCTCCGTTTAACATTTCCAACGATTACCGCAATTAATACACGTTACATATGTTGTCATTGGTTCATCTGCCGACCTGGTCTGTAATTGATAATACGTACATTGATTCGATTTACATTTGCGACAGTTAAAATTGTCTGTAGATGCCTCGATTTTTGGAAAATATTTATTCTCTAATCTCGCCTTTTTATCTTCAATAATTTTATCCCATTTTTCAGGATATAATTCTTGGTTCGTCTTAAATGCCATATCTTTAGACACAAATATTCCCGATTTAATCTTTTCAATAATTTCGGGATTTTGTAATGTAAAATAAATCTGTTTAAATTTATCTAAATAAATAATTACAAACAATTTGTTATCCCATCGTTTTACAATTGTCATTTTGGTAGCCTCTTCCAATGATTTGTTGAATATACTTTTTTCTATATTAATTGATTTTACATTATCATTCAATATCTTATTTAACGATACGATTATCGTATTTCTAAAATGTTCTGGATTTGACACAGTGTTCATTGTAATTAAAATATAAATATAATTAATATTTAAATTCAATTTTATATCTCTTGTAATATGAATATTACGACACGTGCGTTTATTATTATTACTCTATTAATTGTATATAAATTAAAACAATTCAACAAAAAAACTAAAAAACCTAAATTTGTACCTGATATTATTATTGGGACTGGAGGATACTACGGGTTTTACCAACTAGGAATTTGTCATTATATTATCAATCATTTTGATTTTTCTAAAAAAAATATTATGGGTATTAGCGCAGGCTCTTGGATTAATACTATTATGTCATTATCACCAGAAAAAGCAAACGCATTTATACGTGAAATGTTTTTAAATATACCCAATGATACACACATTACTTTATTACCTTCAATATTTCAAAATATTGCCAAAAATAAATTAAATTTTGATGATATTGATATGAATAAAATTAATATTTGTGTAACTGAAATAGGTAATTCTGAAATGAAAATACATAATAATTTTTTAACTATTGATGAATTGTGTAGGTGTTGTTCAGCAAGCTCGTTTGTACCATTAATTACTAGTAAACAAATGATTTGTTTTTATAAAAATAAAATGTGTTTTGACGGCGGGATTATTTATAGAATGTCTTTAATGAAATTTACAAATATATATAGTAAAACATTAATCATAAAAGCTACGATGTTTAATCGTTTTAAATGGTACACTATGAAAGCATTTATTAAACCATCTTATAGTTTTTATCAATTGTATTTATTAGGTTATCACGATGCGACTATTCATCACACATATTTATCTACTTTTTTTGATTAATAAAATTTGTTTCGAAATATGATTAAATATATAATTGAATCTTTTTTATTATTGTATTCTGTAATTAAAATGGAATTGCCCGATGATGTTTTAACTCTTATTCGCGAGTTCAGCAAGCCTGTGACTCGACCTGATTGGAGAATGGTACGACCATTATGGGGTCCTGTATTATATGCAAATTTGAATTATTTACGTCATAAATACAATAACCAATTGTATATTCGAGTATTTAGTTATTCAACACAAACGGAATGGGCAAGAATCTATATGCTTGTTCGAATGTTTGGAATAGAATACGCATCTAATCATTTTGAAATATCGGTAAAAGAAATTTACAATATGCCAGGAATGATGTACGCACAAGATTATTATATAACACACACTAATGATGATACACAATTTTATCACTCATCATTTAGTCATATACTAGAGTATTAAAATTGATTTGAATTATTACTTTAATAATGATTATACAAAATGAGCAAAAACTCAAGCACTATTTTAAAAATGCAAGAGACAATTCAAAAATTTATTTTATATATGGAAAATGTAGAAAATTTGAATGATTTTAATTACGTACTTTTACGTAATAAAAATGTGATTAGTTGGATATTTGGAGATACATCGTTTCTTGGTGAAATTGATAAAAAAAACAAAACAAATGATATTAAAACATATAAATTGTTAGAAGATAATTGGGGAAGAGCAATTATGAAGAGTATTCGTCCAGATTTAAAGTCAGATAAACAATGGACCACTATTGTTGGACAAGAAATTGGTAAAGAATTATATACTTTACTCGGTCATACTGTATCATACCCTATAAAAAAAGAACATTATCAACCAGATTGGGAAGTTGATAATTGTATTATAGAAGTAAAAACCCAAACATTCTATACAACAGGAACAGCAGGAGAAAAAATTCTTGGGTCTCCTTTCAAGTATTCTGAAATTCCAGAATTATACGGTAAACCATTGAAAATATTATGTATTGGAGGCGCAGAAAAAATATGTAAAGAACAATATGGGAATCTTCCAGGAATAAAGTGTACTCCATCAAAAGAAAAATTTCTTAATTTCTTCCGTGAAAATAAAATCGAATATATTGGGGTGACTGAGGTTCTTACGAAACTTAATTCATAATTAATACTTCGTTCGCCCTTTTCTCGGGATTCTTAGAATTGATTGCTCTTCTACACGATATAACTGTTGTAGTGTACATTGGTATAGGAAACGCATCTTTTACTAGTTTAACTTCGGCATTACTCATTAATAATTTTACATTTTTTTCTCTCATTGTATTACATTCTTTAAATAGAGTTTTATGATTATCTAAATCAAACCCAATCATATTATATCCCACAAATGATTTATCATTTTCTGGAGCATAGGGTGGGTCAAGATATACAAAATCATCTTTTGTAATTTTAATTAAAGCCTCATTAAATGAACAATGTGTGAAAATCACATTTTTTATCAATTTAGATATATTTAATATATGGTATTCTTCCATAATATTGGGTGTTTTATAATTCCCATAAGGTACATTGAACCCGTTTGGTCCTTCACGATACACTCCGCGAAAGCACGTTTTATTCATAAATAATAACATTGCTGAAGCATTTATAGAAGTTTTTTCATCCTTTGACAATTTATTAAATGTATATCTAATCCAGAAATAATATGATTCGGGTGAAGTCATTGCCTCTTCAATTGTATATGCTTTACGATTTACTATAGTACCCTTACATTTTTCGAATTCTTCTGATATTCGTTTTACTTCATTTATTAACAACTGTGGACTCGATTGAATATTTTTATACAACCCGATTAAATTTGAGTTTATGTCACTTGCATATATATTACCCGATATTGTGATATATCCATTCGCTTGATATGTAAGTAATGCGAGGAGAACGCTGCCACCTCCCAAAAATGGTTCGTGGTAATTATTCATATGTTTGGGAAATAATTTTATAACTTGATTGATGATTTGGGTTTTTCCACCAACCCATTTCAGAAAGGGTTTCATTATTTCGTTATTTGTTTTTATGTCAATTACTTTTGTGTTTATACAAGGCTTTTTTTTATTGATATGTTTTGTCAGTAAACCTTTTTGAGTAAATATTTGCCCACATTTTTCACAAGTATGAGCCATTTTTAATTATATATCCTATATTTTTATTTTAAATCAATTTTTATCTCTATGTTTCATTCTTTATGATTCAATCAAATATTCTTCACTACTCAATTCATTATTATCTACTACAAAACCATCTTTAATATATCCTTCATTCGTGTATTCCTCCTCTGAATATTCACTATCTACACTATTTTCATCATTTGAATCCAAATCTTCAAAACCTCCCATTTGTTTATTATAAAACTGTTTCCATTCTTTAATACTAAACTTTTCTTGTGTATCATTTTTCTTTATAATACACAATGTACCGAAATACAATTCTTTATCGATTGGAGGAGGAAATTCATAAATATTTTCGTTTCCACTACGACCTACCTTTTTACCATACAATTCATATTCATCATTCCAAGAACACAATAGTTCAAAATTATTATCATTTCTATAATTACAGATTTTAAACAAATTTGTCATATTTTTACTGTTATACTCTCCAAGTTCACCGAGCTTATTAATGGTGATTATCATTAATATACATACGAATATTTTTTTTAAATAGATTTATTATATATAATTTAAACACTATATCACACTATTACTTATATGAAAATTTACATTGACAATGTAACTTTTAGCAGTGAATTAACTTTTGATAAATTGTACAAACGTAATGTGATTTATTCAAATGAAGGAATCTATTGTAATCATAACAAAAAATTAATGCTTATTGAAAGCACTAATAATAATTACGAACAAATCAAATATAACAATTGTACAATGTTTTTCGACCATAGTAAAGAGTGTTTTAAAGAGCATATTTTCTGTATTCCATATGACCATTTGTATAGTGAAGAAACATTTGAACAAAAACACATCGGTTATGACATTATTTTAGTAAAACATAGTTATTTTGACCAAACTTCTTATTATTTTGAAGTAGAACGAAGCGATGATTTTATATTAAATGAAATCATTTCGTTTTTATCTTCTAATTAATTTAATTTTCTATTTTAATGTTTTATATTTATATTATTTTAGGTTTATTGGCGATTCACTGTACTTTATATTATTTAAATATAGATGTGTTTCATTTAGCTACACAAACCAAAAATGAAACTGAAAATAGTACTAATGATAGTAATAATGTAAATACAAATAGTAATACTAATAGTAATGTTGACAATACTGATAGTGTCCCGAATATAAACATCGCCAATGATTTAAGTATCTCAATAGAAACTAGTATAAATGAACTTAAAAATTTAAACCAATATATAGATAATGAACTTGGACAAACTTCCTTTTGTTAAACCGTATAATAAAACAAATACGTTATCTAAACATACTTGTTCTTTTATACCTAAAGGTCCTAAGTTTTTTGCGGCATTTACGTATTTAGATAATATGCCAGTATGTGTTTTTATTGATAACAATAATAAACAAACTGTAAAATATGCTTGTTTTAAAGAAGAACTTTGTTTAGGAACATTATTTTATGGTACCTACATTCAAAATTATTTTGTATGCGAAACGATATATTATTATAAAAATGAAAAGGTCATTGACCAATTACCTTTAATGAAATTCATTTTAGAAAATATGATAAGAGAGAGTGATTATGGAGAATGCGTTTCATTTAAACTACCTCATATGTCAAATAATAATTTTATTTTAGAATGTTCTAATATTCCATATAGTATTTATGGAATCTTACAAAATTCGCGTTTACTCGCAATCAACTATATTTTAGGAGGTTTTCAAATTAAAAAAAGGGTTGAAACAGAAGATGTTTATGAACTATTTGTTTTAAATGAACTAAATGTACCTGTATTTTATTCAACCGCTTTAGTAAATGATTTTAAAACAAGTAATTTTCTTAATAAATTATTTTGTAAAAAAATAAATTATAAAAACGTAGAGTTTAGTGATAGTGAAGACGAATCAGAAAACAATTCTGTATCTACTGTTCAAAAAACAAATATTCATTCTATTTCTGTTGGTTGTTTATTTATTCCTGAATTTAAAAAATGGAAGCCTTATGGAATTAAAAATATTGATTTCATTAAAACAATTCAATTCATCGAAAAAAAAAATATTATGATATAATATATGGAAGTACAAGGAGCAACCGTAAAGCAAACCTTTGGCGAGTCAGCTGAAACATTCCAAACTGGAGGTCGGCGTAGACGCAATAGAAAAACTAAGGTAAAGCGTGGAGGCGTAAAATACCCAGTTGGTGGCAAGCGCCGTGGCGCTTCTAGACGAAAGCAGTCACAATCTCGCAGACAGTCGCGTAGACAGTCCCGAAGACGTTAAATTACACTTTTATTATTTTTTTGAATATTTATAAAAAAAAAATATTATGTTATAATATATGGAAAACTCGGAACCACGAAAAGAAGAAACATTCCAAACCGGCGGTCGGCGTAGACGCAGTAAGAAGACTAAGGGGAATGCAATGAGTGGTGGCAAGCGCCGTCGCACTTCCAGACGCAGACAGTCCAGCAGAAAGTCTCGCAGACGTTAATTACCAAAAACTCCTTTAAGAACTTTATTCTTCTCAACCTTACTACTTTTTTTTAAAACTATTTTGTGGTCATACATAGTTTCAAATTCATTATTATCTTCGTGTAGTTCAGGGTATATTTTAGTCAATGGTTTATCCATAATGAGAATTAATCTCTCATAAGTCAACAATTGTCTGTATTCTTGTATGTTTAAATTTCCGTAATATTTATTAAGCGTATAGTATGGATTAGGAGCCAATTTAATATTCTTTTCATAGTTATATATTTTACCATATAGATAATTCAAAAGCTGATAGCGTTCAAATTTCGTGTTATCATCTATATGTTCGTTAAATAAATAACTAGTTGCGCATTCGGGGCTACAAAAACATCCATATACATTGTACTTTTCCTTATATAAAAGAGTTGGTATATGAATGGATGGAGAGTCAAAATCATAAGTACACCAGAAACAAGCTGACTTCTTATGTATGTTGTTATTATTCAAATCTTTTTCTAATTCACTCAGTTTATTAAATATATCTTTTTTTTGTTTATCCACTTTTACATCTTGTTTCTCTTCTGTTTTCTCGTTCTCTTTTATAGTTTCATATGTGTTATCTTCCGAATAAGGCTCGACAGAACATACATTAGGATTATAAATGGTTCCATCTTGAAATGGTTCAAGTTGAATATCGGACAATTTGCACTTTAAATGAAGAATTACATTCTTTTTCTCAATCGCTACATTAAGGTCCTTTACTTCATTCTTTACTATTTTTCCTCCTTTAGGTTTTCTTCCTCGTTTTTTTGGTAAAGGTTTTTCAATAGTGCTCATTTTAATAATAGATATGTTTTGATTTAAATACTTTTCATAATTGAATTAAGTATAAATGTTACCTTGGACTGAAAAATATAGACCAAATAGGTTAATTGACATTGTTTTAGATAATGATACACGAAAATTATTCAACAATATGATTGAGTTAAATACTTTTCCCAATATGTTGTTGTATGGTCCACCCGGTACAGGAAAAACCACGACCGTATTATGCCTTTTAAAACAATATAATTTTCCAAATGAAATCATTCATTTAAACGCATCTGATGAGAGAGGGATTGATATTATTCGAACTCAACTGTATTCATTTATCAATACAAAGGGAATGTTTAATAATACAATGAAGTTTATTATATTAGATGAGGTGGACTCAATGACAAAACAAGCCCAAATCTCTCTATTGTCTTTACTTGTCCATACGAACGTTCGTTTCTTTTTAATTTGTAATTATCTTAGTAAGCTCATTTCTCCTCTCAGAGATTATTTATTACTTGTTCCGTTTTACAACACTTCCAATGATACTAAATACATTAAACATATTATGGTATCAGAGCATCTTGATTTAGACCAAGATGTACTGGATGATATTACTTTTAATTATTATCCTGATTTAAGGTCGGTTGTGAATTGTCTTCAAACTTATCAATCTTATTCTTACCCATTAATATGTAAAAAGATGATTGAACTAAATTGTGTTAAATACAACGCAAAAATTAAAAAATACATTAAAACTGTATGCTTTAAGGATTATTTAATTAAATTGTTTTTGAATATGATGAATTATAATATTGATTCTACCTTAATTAATATGATGAAAAATTTAATATTAATAAAGCAAGATATAGACTACTTTGAAAATTATTTTATAAAATATTATAATACAATTAATTAAATATTTATATTTTATTATATTATATGAGTAAACATAATATTAAAAAAGAAATAATTAAAATTAGAAATAAAGCACATACATTAAAATTAAAAAAAGATAAGGCCGAACATATGTGGATTGAAAGTGAAAAAGAATTGGCTGGTTTAAAAATAGAAATGAAAGTTGAAGAAAAATATATGAAACTCAAAAAACGATATATAGGTAAAAAAACGACTGTTCGTAAAATTAAATTGCCTTCTTTTAATAGAATGATGGATGTACCAAAAACAAAAAAAAATATTTTTTTGCCGGCTTTTGAAAAAAATAAAGTAATGACACAAAAAAATAATAAGCCTGAAACTCTTGAATCTTTTGCGCCCGAACCTGTGACTCCTGAACCTGTGACTCCTGAACCTGTGACTCCTGAGACAGAACCTGTGACTCCTGAACCGATGACTTATGAACCTGTGACTCCTGATACAGAACCAGAAACTCCACTTGTTGAAGAACCAGCACCTGAACCAGAAACTCCTGTTGTCAATGAACCTCCCTCTGAAGAGTCTACTAATGAATCTAATTTTGTACCATTACCTGTTGAATCAAGCGTTCAAGCGTCTGCCAATACAAACCAAGCAACTACCAATACAAACCAAGCAACTACCAATACAAACCAAGCAACTACTAATACAAACCAAGCAACTACTAATACAAATCAAGCAACTACCAATACAAACCAAGTAACTGCCAATACAAATAAAAATATGAATCAAACAAACCGAAGAAATAATCAATCGGTTGAATTATAATAATAATTGATTTAAAAACAATATATATAATAATATTAACAAAATGGAGTTAGACGGTATGAACTTAGACGACGATTGGTCAAACTATTTAAATCATCAACCAAAAAATACAAATTCCGATATAAAAAGTGTTAAAAGAACAAATATTGATATTCCAATATGTGATGAAATATCAATATCTACTAAAACAAAAATCATTTATTTCAATGTCTATATTGATTTATTCAAACGTTTTTGGGATTTTCCTATGATTGATTATGATAGCCACTGTGAAGGTATTATTAAAAAACAAATAAAATTTAATTTTACCAATAAAGAGGAAGTTGAAAACTTTTACGAGTATGTTAAAAAAGAACCACGCATTGTTCAAGAGAACATTTATGATGTAAATCATCCAAATATTCATACATTAAACCAAATTGATAATCCCAATGGTCGAATCAAATTCAAAGATATTAAAAAAATAGATATTGGTATCTGTAAAAATGATTTAATCAAACAAAAGAAAAGAACAAAGAGCGCATTTTACAACTGTTATGTTCTCATTTATCGCGTAAAACTAAATGGTAAATTTAAAGAAATTCACATCAAAATGTTTAATACAGGCAAAATAGAAATACCTGGCATTCAAAGTGACGATATGATTGATGTAGCGGTCGAACGCATCAAACGATTATTACAACCTCATTATGCTTATACAGTTAAAGAAGAATATTCGAAGAGAGATACTATTTTGGTTAATTCTAATTTTAGTTGTAATTATTATATAAATAGAGATGAACTCTTTAAAATTCTTAAAAAAACATATCACGTAAAATGTAGTTACGACCCTTGTAGTTATCCTGGAATTCAATGTAAATACAAATTGGAATCCGGTGAAATTTCCTTTATGATTTTTAGGACTGGAAGTGTTTTAATTGTGGGGAAATGTGAAAATGATGAATTGTTTAAAATTTATGACTTCATTAAGAACATATTTCATAAAGAATATATGAATATTTATGAAATAAATAATGAATTAAAACAAAAAAAGAACAAAAAAAAGATTAAAAAAATAATATATATTGAAGAATAAAATACATATAAAGAAACTTATATCTATTAAATATAAATGGAAGAGAAAGATAAAGAACTTAATTTGCCCAGTGCCAAGGTTATGCAACACGCGTGTAAATTAGCCTGTACGAATGATAAGCCGATTATGCTTGATTACTGGCTCGAGTCTCACACGAACGGTAAAGTGATGATTGGTGTTCGCGATACTGAAGAGAAGATACTTGTCCGCAGTGAGGAGGAGTACACCAGCCCCATTTCCAAGGTATACAAGGTTGGTGAGGAGTTCATTCTTATTACTGAGAATTCGATTTACATTGTGTCGGCCAAGATTCAGTCTCGTAAGATTAAATAACTTTTATAATTATAATTATGATATCATATTTTTATTTATGATATTATATTCGTTAAACGATTTAGATATTTATCATTTATTATTATAATGAATTTAGAGGAAGCTGTTATGTTGTATAAAGATAATGATACAAATAAGCATATGAATATTTATAAATTATTTAAGTCTAATGCTGAAAAATATCAAAATGGTATATTGGTTAGACAATTCAATAGTTGTTTAGGATGTGGAGAGATACCATTCTCTTGGCATTGGTATTTACTTGTAAACGATATGCCCTCCGATTTTAAATTTTTAGAAATTGGAGTATATAAAGGTAGAGTATTAGCACTTATTAAATTATTAAGCACTTTATTAAATAAAAACGCAAACATATGGGGAATTACACCTTTGAGCAATGCGTCTGATAAATATTCTAATTATGAAAATATTGATTATTTAAATGCTATTAAATCTTCTTTTACCAATAGTAATGTCAACTCCGATAATGTACAACTTATCCAAGGATTTTCGCAAAATAACGATGTTATTAACAGCGCAAAAGAAAAAATGCTATATGACATCATATTTATAGACGGTTGTCACGATTATGAAATAGTGTGTCAAGATATAAAAAATTACTCTCAAATGATTAAAAGCGGCGGCTATTTAGTTATGGATGACGCAAGTTTGTATTTAAAAGATGCTTATGGACTTTTTTTAGGCCACCCTGATGTAGGAAAAGCAATCCTTGATAACTTAGATAACAATCCTGAGTTTGTTCATTTATATGCTGTAGGTCACAATCGTGTTTGGCGTAAAGTTTAAATATGTATTATAATAAAAATATAAAAATACAAAATGTATACTATATATGGACCGTTTTGAACAATTGAAATATGACGCACAACAAAACTGGGCTTTAAAATGGGATAAAGCGAATCCAAGTAATTTTGTTAAAGAATGCCACGCATCTCGAGCAAGACAAGAAGACGCAATATATTTGAAAGAGAGACAGGAAAGAATTATGCGTGCAGTTACAAAAACCATCACACTTACAACGTCTAATTCTGTTACAAGTGTATCTGTTACTAATATTACTGAATAATTCACAACCGTTTATAAAATTCAATTACTTTTGGATTAGCTCGAATTTTCCCAATATCCAACGATTTTATATACAACCCATCTAAACTTGTTACACGGCTTAACGCAACATAGGTCTGACCATATTCAAATACAGTGGACCCTATATTAATACATATTTCATCCAATGTAATTCCTTGCGCTTTATGTATCGTAATTGCCCACGATAATATGAGCGGGATTTGGCAGATTCCATAATTCTCATATTTTTCATTCTTCCATTTGTGTACTTCTATTATTTTCGTAACACTCTTGAATTTTACTACGGGGAATTCTCCCATAAAATCAATAACGATTCCTTGACTTCCATTCACTATTCCTTCTTCTTGTGATAAGTTTGCGATACACATTACTTGCGAACCTATCTTCAGAGTCAAGGTATCCTCAAACATTCCTTTTTGTCTCTCTACTTCTTCCAATATATAACCTCTTGGTTCATTGATATAAAATTTTTTATATGTACGTGACGGTGTTTCTAATGTTAAATTCTCAAACTGATTAATTTGGTCGGCGTATTTTTTTGTAGGATATAGCAAGGTTGGTTTTATATCACTTGTTGACTGTTTTTTGGAACATTCTAGCAATATTTTACAACTCTCTGGTGTAATACATCCTTCTCGAATCTCATTCAAGAGCGTTTGAAATTCCAAATCATCTTTCTGACGAAAATTCTCTTTTAAAACATATTGATACGTAAATGTTGTGTCCCATATTTCAGATTCAAAACAAAACTCGTTTTCAATGGGAGGCAGTTGATGAAAATCACCGCAACATATGAGTTGTATTCCGCCGAATAATTTCGAGCTTTTGCGTATTTTTTGTGCGAGTACATTAATTAATTCAAACAATTGTTTTGACATCATACTAATCTCATCAATCACTAATATATCAATATGCGTCCAATTATCTATATGTTTGTATTTGCGAATATTTTCTATTAGTTTATTGATTGGGCTCGTTCCTAATCCGATTCCTGCCCACGAATGTAATGTTTTTGCGTTTTTTAATAATACGGCCGCACAACCTGTCATTGCGGTCACTTGTATACATTTATTATGTTGTTTGGCGTGTTCATATATAGTGTTGATTAAATAGCTTTTACCTGTGCCTGCGTAACCCGAAATAAATATATTTGAGCCTTTTATGTAGGCATCGAACGCTGATGTTTGACTCGTGGATAACATTTTTGTAAGTTACGATATTTTATATATTAATTCAATTTTAATTTCATTTTAAAATTATGATTGAAATAATATTATACTTATATATATGCCAAATTATATTTATATGGGACACGGTGCTGATATTGTAAAAAATGGTCATTATGATAAACGATTAGTACCGGCTAATTGTAATTATTTAACTATTGCTAAAAATGGAATACCTAGCCATATTCAAAGTGTTATGAATTTAATAAAAATTAATTTAACACCCGAAGGTAAAACCTATATAGATGACCCACAATTATATTATAATAAACTATCTATACTTGTGGCTGGCTATGATAAATCGGCTGCCGACCCAGTATTATCTTTGAATGATTTACATTTAATACCTAGTGGAGAATTATTTATTAATAATTCGTGCGATTTTATTTTTAGTTTCGACCCAGGTCCTATTAAATATTTGTATAAATCTGGTTTGTACGATATGTCAAAGACGATGACGTCTTATTTACCTGTTTATAAACAGAATGCGTCTCAACCTAAATTTAATCACGCATTTCAACATAAATTTGTCATTGATACCCGAGTAGGTATCGATTTTAAAACTATTAAATCCGTTTATAAAGATTCTGTTTTTCCAACCAGTAAAGCCATTGTTAAAGAATTAAAAGAGGTTATGGGTCTTACATTTATGAGCCTTACAGTTATGGGTCTTACAAGTCGTCGTCACTCTAGCGCCCCAACTCGTAAGTTGAGTCGTTCAAGAACAAAGTCTAGGTCTTTACGTAAAACATTGTCTTTTAAATCGAAAAGTGGTTCATTTGATAATTTAGATTTAAATTTAGATTCAACAATTGTTCCGTATGCTCTATTTGTTTCTACTGTTAAAAAAATTGTTGATGGAGAGACCGGGTTCTCATTAATGGAACAATTTCCAGGTAATCATTATAATTTTGTGTGTAGAAATCTTACATCGGCTTTTCCGATTAATCAAATGTTATTACATCGTGCACAGTCGAACAACCGGGCCAATCGAAATCGAAATGAGTACATTTCTCATAAACTCGCCAATCCTATATTAAATTTTAGATTATTTTTAGAGGAGTTTTTGTCGGATGAAGCACGTATTAAATATGGAAAAATTCGGGTAAATCGAACTTACGAATCTAATGTATCTCATACCATTTTTATGTTTGATGAATATTTAAAACGTGGTGTTCGTAAGTCAGCTTTAATTATCACATTTGATAACTTTATTGATGATTTAAATGAATATATCGAGGCTGGGTTTTTTACTGTGAATGAAATACCTACTGAAATTATTACTCGATTGAGGGAAGTGCTTGCCGGCGAACCTCCTATTGTTGGAGGGGAACCTTATTTTTTTCATACATTACTTTAAATTTTTTGGTTCTTTGTTGAACCACTTTTTTGTTTTTACGAAAGGTGCCGCCTAAACTAGATTCTTTATTATATTCACTTAAAACGGTTTGCGTACTATAGTTTAATTTTTGTTTTGCGGCCATTAATGGGTTGACTTTGTGTAATAGACCCTTTGGTGGTGTGTTTTTTTTTAGTGAACGTTGACCTATTCTGCCTACTGGTTGGGTTGAAGGAACAAATGATGGCGATTGTGAAGGTTCAACACTAGAAGATTTTTTTCGTGAAATTCTTGACCTAAAATTGGATGCTGCTGTTCCCACATTGGACGCAAATTTTCTAAATCTGGATGCTATGGGGTTACTTGTTGTGGGGTTACTTGTTGCGGGGTTACTTGTTGCGGGGTTACTTGTTGCCAGTTTAATTGACGCAGGTTGACCCTTTACCCCACTTATTTTTTCATCAGAAGCAAGTTCATTTATTTGACCTTCAAAGTTTCCTGATAATGGATTTGAAATTGACGATGGATTTAACAATGGTTTTGACGAGGATTTAAAGCCACCTTCCGGGAGAACCGTCCCTGCGTCAGGTAAACCATCACTTCTTACACTTGGGTGTGTGCTGTTTACTTCTATATAGCTTAAAACACTTTGTGCTAGAATTAATGAACACTTTGTAAATGACATTTTATCTTCTTCTTCATCATTAGGTCGTCTCAATTTATTTTCTTGTAATTTTGCGGTGTAAATGGCATATGCTTGGTCGGGTGTTATGTCAATATTTCTTAATTCTTTAGATTCTTTTTTTTCTCTTATTAAATCATCATTCGCTTTCTTTTCTATTGGTCTTTTTGTTGTAGAAGTTGCAAACAGAGCACCACGTCTTGTACTAAAATTAATAGCATTATCGCAAACTGTTAATTTTGCATCATAATGTCTCATTAAACTAGCAGACACCCTCATTTTAACACCAGTTATTGTTTGGTCTGAACTAGGACTAGTATATAATGATTTATTATATTCATCAAACATTTGAACACGAGCTCCATATACAACTTTTTGGTTTCGTACGGATAATTCTGAAACTGTTGACGGATTTAAAGCTAATAACATTTCTATATTTGTGTGTAATCCACCAAATGTTGTTTCTATATTTTCTGGAAGAAAATATATAGCATCTGTAAATTCTTTTTTGTTTAAAAGTATAATATATGTTAGTGTCACCGGATTTAAAGCGGCAAAAGTAAATGGACTTATTTCTGGTAATGCGCTTGGTCCTGATATTGCTGCTGTGACTGGTTGGCTTTTTGGTTTGGCTTTTAATCTTGCCGATACTGCGCTTCCTAATTCTGCTCCTCCTTGTAATGCTCCTCCTTGTAATGCTCCTCCTTGTAATGCTCCTCCTTGTAATATTTCACTTGGTAAAGACCCCCCCATATGTATACCAGATGCAAGTGTACCAGTCGCAGGTGTACTTTCTTGAATGATATCATCATAAATTTGACTTGGAAGTAAAGCATACAGCGCATTGTATAAATGGGTCTTATCAATCAGTTCTAAAGGTATTGGGTTCAATGTAAGTAAATCACGTGTTGACATTTTTAAAAACTTATTAGAAATATTTGTGTGGGCTGCTGGACCTTTTATTGGACTAGAAGCAAATTCATTACCATTTACAGAAGCTTGAAGCTTTCCATCTAATGGGTTTGGATTTAACGATGGATTTCTTGATGGGACTGTTTGTCTTCTGGATGTAATGGTTGGGTCCACTCCATTTTCAGAACCAGATAAACCAAAACTGCTTATACTTGTACGGACGCTATCAACCTCACTGTTGTCTCCCTCAACATTATGTGTTAAACTTTTTGCTGTAAAAGGGCTTTGGGATGCTGCGGCAAGTTCTGAACCATTTAAAGAAGCTTTAACAATTCTTTCTAATGGATTTGAAAATGACGATGGGTTTTGTCTTGGTAATCCTGCTGCCAAATTAAGGTGAGCCGCACCTTCTTCTCTAAGCGAACCTTGGGTTGATGCTGATTGGTCCTTTCTTGCGGCTTCTTTCGCTTTTTTCTTTTCTAAATGTACGTATTGTAAAACACTTTGTGCTATAATTTTTGACTGTTCAGCTAATAATTTTGCGTTATAGTCTTTTGAAGGGTCCACTTGTACACTGGCATTTTCATCCCTTTTTTTTTTAAAATTGGCTTCTGCTTGTTCATAGGATATAGTAACTTTTCTTGATTCTATAGATTCTTGTTTTTTTTGTTCTAATACTGAATCTAAAATACTAGATAATGATGCTTTTTTGGCTTCATATAATTGTATTAATCGTACGCTTTCTTTTATTATTCGTTGAAATTGTTGGCTTAATTTAAGATATTCACTCATATCACTGTTTTGAAGATCATTTTGGTTTTTTTCTAGTTCATCTTTAAATTGTATAAATTTTTCAATCCATAATTGAATTACTTCAAGTTGTCTTTCTTTGGATAACTCTGAAACCGCAGACGGATTTAATGAAAGTTTTCTTTCACGATTATATTTATCATAATTAGTACTTATTACGTCTGGGTGATACATTTGATTGATTTTACCAAATCTCGCGGGGTTTAAATTTAATTTTATAAAAAAAATTAACGTAACAGGATTTAAAGCAAGAAATGTAAAAGGAGACATTAGTGGTATTTCACCTCCTCCTTTAGTTGCATTTTTTACAAATGTTTCTATATCACCTGGTAATAAAGAATATAAATGATTGTTAAAGTTTAACAAATCAATAGGTTCTAAATCTTCACCATTAATAGTAAGTAATTCATATACACGGTCAACATCGCTTTGTGATGGTAGTAGTAGTGGTGGTGGTGGTGTAAATGGTGGTGGTGGTATTTGTTTCACTCTGGAATTTGCTGCGGCTCCAAATGAGCCTGGTTGGGCTTGGGATGATGCTATTTCTGATGCTGATGCTTGTGGTCGTGGTGGTAGTGGTGGTGGGACTGCTTTTTTAGTTTGGACTGGTTCCACAGTAGAACTTGCCGCGGCTTCAAATGTGCCTGATGGGGCTTGGAATGGTGCTAGTGATGGCACTGAGGCTGAACCTCTTTCCATCACTGGTGATGGAACTACTGGTGATGTGGCATCTGGCAGTGAAGCACCTGGCGGTGGTCCAGGAGGCGGGGGTCCTTCACCACTCTGAGTTAAAAATTTAAAATAAGATGCGTCAATTTGTTGTAATAGGTGGTCTAATATATCTATATGGTCTAGTCGTGGTCTAATAATTCGGTCGGTTGGAATTACGGTATCAAGTGATGATATTTTAAACAACCATAATTTTATATATTTAACTAAAAATATATATGCACATTTATAATCATCATCTTGTAATAATGGTTCAATCGCATTTACATAATCTATAATATTAGTTTCACTGTTTTCCAATTGTGTAATAATTTGTTTATATTTTTCTATTGTAATTAATGTTTTAATTTTATCAATTAATGCTTTTATTTTTGAAACATTATCGGGTGTACCATCATAAATTAAATGATACCATTGAATATAAATTATGTATATTATTATTATATTTAAAGCATATTTAAATTTATTAACATCATCAGTTTGAGGATATAATTCTTTAATAAGACTAACACCTTGTTGGTCAATGAGACCAACTATCAATTTAAAAATTAAATCAGATTGTTGTTGATAAACTGGGGGTATTTTAAATTCTCCAGATTGTGTTTGTATATGTTGTAATATTGGGTTATAGTTTTCTTCAATATTTTTTAATAATGAAGTACTCGCACTTAATGTAGTCAGGTATGTTGTTGATTGTCTAAATGCTTCATCAACTTCTTTTTGTTCTATATCCTTGTTTGGTATTGGTTTTATAGTTGGAGGTGTAACACTTGTGGCGGTAGAAGTAACAGATGGTGGGATAACCCTTTCTGGTCTAACACTTGTTGAAGTAACAGATGATGGGATAACACTTGCGGGACTAACAGCATCAGCTCTGCCGCTTTGTGAACTACCACTTGCTGGTCTAACACTTGGTGAAGTAACACTTGCGCCTCTGCCGCTTGCTGAACTACCAGCTGAGGGTCCAACACTTGAGACTTTACCACTTGTCGAAATTCTATTTGCTGCTTTAATATTTTCCACGTGTAAATTAAGTGTTCCTGGTTTTCTAGTTACATCATTTGCAGAAATAAATGAAAGAATATATGGAGTATTATTTTTTAACCTATTAAATTTAGCTTTAAACTCGGCCATTGTGCTTCCTTTTATATCTTCTGTTGTACCATATGTATCTGTCATTTGAATAAGAATATCTCCTATATCAATTCTATTATCGTTTTCTAAGTTAAATTTTGATATGCGTACATATTGTGTATCATTTCCTTCTTTAATATCAAAAGCCATATCACATTTAGGTTTTGTACACACAACAACATATGGATGGCTCATAAATTGAAACAACGCTTTTTGTGATTCTATAATTTGGTCAACCGCATTGTTTATGTATAAATCTTTATCAGATACGTTACCTAATGATTGTCTCGCTAATTTCGCGGCTTCATTTATTTTTTGTAAAAATTCTGTTGCTAATGGGTCAAACTCTACACTGGTTTGGCCTATAATACGGTTTGTTTTAGTAATATTAAAAAGTTTAGTATATAAAGGGCCAGTTGGTGCTGTATCTATCGCATCAAAATATTCATCAATACTAATTAATGCGCCATTAATCGAATCACGTATATGTTGAGCACTACTTGGTAATTGTTCTAATTTTTCAAATTGTTGAATACATAATTTTATTGCGTAAGCCCTCCATTCATATATTGCAGGTATTGTTTGAATAAAAATTTCTCTTATATACATTTTTTGGTCAAGACCATTATACACAAATTGTATTTTTCTTTCAGCTACTTGTTTAAGCCTTAATAATTCTGTATGTGTAAACTCACTACTCATATTATATTATAGTATGATTTAATTCTTAATACTTTTTTTATTATTATACATCATAATCTTAATTTCTTCTTTAATCATATTCAACGTATCATCATTTTCTTTATTATTTAAATACCTAATAAATTTCTCTTTTAATTCAGGATATTTGTATTGCTCTTCATCCAGCCATTGCTCTAATAACATTTCTTTTTCTTGATAAAGCGTATCCAGTTCCGACTTATTTTTAATATTCCAATTACCTTCTTCGTAAACCATCAAATATTTATCTTTTAAATTCGAAATATAAATATTCATATTTTCAGGTTTTTCTGAATTAAAATGTATTTTTTCTATTAAGTTCTTTACACAAAAATTCACTTTTTTTATACAAAACATATAATCCATTTCGGTTAAATGTGAAATATCTGTATCTTTGTATGCTAAAAGTTGAATATTGTTTTGTATATTGTTGGTTGTATTAAATGACCCATTTATTTCTAATTTGCTCATTAATTTGTCTATTTGTTTTGATTGGCATTCTATTTGTTTTTTATAAATATCCAGTTCATTATCCTTTTGTTTTTGATGTATCTCTATTTCTTTATCTTTTTGTTCTAATTTTAAATTTAATAATCTCACTAATTCTTTTAAATCTTCATCTTTATTTTTCATACAATTGTATTTAATGTGTTTATAAATCGACGATTTATGTTTGTACAACTGGCCACAATATTTACAAGAATGATTGTCATTTTTTGGATTGTTTCTTGGGCAGACCTTAATTAAATTATTCAAATGCTTTACTGTTTTTATATGTCTCTCATAATTGGACTGTATATGTGTAGTAAAAACACAATACTCGCACGTGTACATTTGATTACTCATAGTGTTATTAAATTAGTATAATAATTTAATTTTATGTTGTTTTAGGTTAGACTAATTTGGACTAATTTATGGTGTGGCTCGATTTTTGTATGAGCTTTTTCGGTTGTATACATAATGATGTAAAAAGTATATCAGTTGTTTGTAAAATATTTTTTTCAGTCTATCTTTTTTGCTCTTTTTCTAAGAATTATTTGATGTGTTGTATAAAATGGCATTGTAAATGATGCTGTTGTTTCTGCTCTTTTTTCTGCAGGAGGACTAACTTATACTTTTTTATTTTGAGGGAGAAAAAAGTATAAAAAATAATTCTATTGACTTTTTTATTTTTTATTTTTATAAAATTATTTTTTTGAAAAATACTTTTCAAAGTTTTTTTAAAGTTTTTTTGTAAATTAACCTGCATTTTTATTATTTATATTGTACTGTATAATTTTGTCTCGATAACATATAATAAAAATATTTATCTTTTTTGGACTAATTTAGACTAATTTATGATGTGACCAAAAAAACGTATGAGCTTTTTCAGTTGTATACATAATGGTACAAATAGTATATTGGGTTTTTATAAAACCGTTTTCTCAGTCTATCTTTTTTGCTCTTTTTTTAATTTTTCATAAACCACGTTAAAGTATTCGCATTGTAAATGGTCTCGTGATATTCTGCTCTTTTTCTGCGGGAGGACTAATTATACTTTTTTATTTTGAGGGAGAAAAAAGTATAAAAAATAATTCTATTGACTTTTTCATTTTTTATTTTTTATAAAATTATTTTTAAAACTTTTTAAAACTTTTAAAGTTTTTAATTGTTATTTAAATATATTTTGCATAATATATTCATTGGTTTATAATATTATGTTAGCATTTCTAGTGTAAAGTATTGTTTTTATTTCAAAAAGTATAAAATTTATCTTTTTGGACTAATTTAGACTAACTTTTGGACGAATTTGGACTAATTTATGGTGTGAGTATACTTTTTACGAGCTTTAAATGTTGTATACATTACAATGTAAAAAGTATATTATTGTTTTTGAAAATGTTTTTTCAGTCTATCTTTTTCGCTCTTTTTGCTCTTTTTGTTTTTTACAAAACAGGTTTTACACGATAGATGGTCGCTCCTTTTTTATCCTTTTTCTGCGGGAGGACTAATTTTTGGACTAATTATACTTTTTTTAGTTCAGGGAGGAAAAATTCATATTTTTTATTTCTATTAACTTTTTTTAATTTTTATTTTTTAGATTTTCATTTTTTAAAACTTACTTTTGAAAATAATTATACAATGTTAAAAACTACGCGGTCTGTTATAATTCAAATTATGCAACGTAGAACCAGTATTCGTAAGTGCTAATGGGTTTAACTTTTTTTGATGTATACAATCTTTTAATTCTTCATTATTTATTAAATTATCTTTTGTAAATGGAATGGTTGGTTTACAAGTAAAATTTAAAAACCGTAATCGACCTATTAAATCGCACCCTGCTACACCTCCACTTGAATGACTAAAGTCGTGTTGCCAATTGTGTACAATTCCATGTGTATGGTCGTGTATTTTTACTAAATTTGATACAGCCCCAGGGAAATGTGCTGCATAAGGCCTCATTTTATGTTCAATAATAAAATTCAATAATGTTTTTTCACTTATAGTTCCGAACATTAATAATGGACGATAAATACACGTATTTGGATAATAAAATGTTTCTGGTATTGTATACCAATCCTTATCTGGTCCATAACCTCCCCAAAGTCCTTGTGCGCCTGGTTGGTCTAATTTGTACCATATTGTATTTGATAAAGATTCATTAAATTTTTCATCGGTTATTTCTGTTTTATTAGCAACTTTATTTTGAATACGTTTTTTGAACTGGGCCATTATTTCTGTTTGTACCGGCTTATCAATACCATCCCATAAACTCGGTGTTATTCCTACTATTCTGTAATTTTGCATAATTCTATTATTGGCTACATCATTCATCCATCGAACTTGTTGTATCCCTAACGCAGTTTGATATTGATGATAAGATATATTTTTAATAAAGTAATAAAATAAAAAGAATTGGGTGATGATTCTATAAAATTCGTCGGGTCCATTATGAGCGGCTATATATGCGTCTAAACCTAACCAATTATTAGATGCGATTAAACCGTAAATGTCTTCGTTGGGTTCTATTCTTTGAAAAAATAAGTCATTAAATATTTTTATTAACTTTTTGTTTTGTGAAATGTATTGTGTATCGAGATAACTTTTTAGTATGTTAGGGTTGTTATGTTGTACACTTTTGTTATGGACTACACTTTTGTTATGGACTACAGTGTTAATTTGTGTCATTATAGTAGGGGCAGAGGTAGTTGTTAATTTAGTTTTTGATTTTGACCTAGATTTTGTTCTTGACTTTATTACTGCGTTTGCTGATTTGGCCTTTATGGTTCTTGACTTGGCGATTGTTGACCTTGCATTTGTTAACCTTGCGATTGTTGACCTTGCGATTGTTGACCTTGCGTTCGTTGACATTGTGTGTGTTCTGGTTCCACTCTGTAACATTATATATAAAAAATATTATAATTATATTTATGATATAAATTATACAGTAAAGTTATACCATTCAGGCTTTTCTCTCTTCTTCCAACTAGCTATTTTTTGTTTATCTGGAGTCTGATAATATTTTTGATAAGCTTCTACTGCGTCCTCACATTTACAATGTTCTGGCATAGCAAGCGCAAACGGAGTTAATCCGGTCATAGGAAATTTGTCGGCCGACGGAGCATATTTTTTTAGATAGGTCGCCACAATGTAGGATTTGTGCATTTTTTCAGGAGGGTGGTCGTAACGGTACTTCCATTCGATGTGCATGGCCTCCACTAAATCGATTGACCCCATCCTGTTATCGAGTGACGCGCGCATCCACACGGTAACAGGATGGTTTTTGTGGGCAATCTTATAAATCTTAATTTCTTTACCTATTTCACTATCAGGGTCAACCAATTGAATGGCCGTACACAACATCTGGACGATTTCCAATATAATTTTACTTATATGTTTATCGAACATCCACTCTGCACATTGTTTAAAATTCAACGAGAGAATAAATAGATTCATTATGGATATCTTTTAAACTGTTTAAACGCATTTATAATGGTTTCAATTTTATATTATTTTTAAAAAGTATACTATTTATCTTTTTCGGACTAATTTAGACTAACTTTTGGACGAATTTGGACTAATTTATGGTGCGAGTATACTTTTTACGAGCTTTAAATGTTGTATACATTACAGTGTAAAAAGTATATTCTGTTTTATAAAAATGTTTTTTCAGTCTATCTTTTTTGCTCTTTTCGCTCTTTTTGTTTTTTACAAACCAGTTTTTACACGATAGATGGTCGCTCTTTTCTGCTCTTTTTTTAGCAGGAGGACTAATTTTTAGACTAATTATACTTTTTTTAATTGAGGGAGGAAAAATTCATACTTTTTTATTTCTATTAACTTTTTTATTTTTTATTTTTACAATTTTATTTTTTGAAATTTACTTTTTACAATTTTACTTTTTACAATTTAATTATTCAACCTCAATGAACAATTTTAATTCTTCAGATAATACATACGTTTTATCAGGTGGCATCTCAAATTCTTTATAAAATATTGTATTAACAGTACTAGTAAGACCATCTAATAATCCATCTATTTGAAAAATAGACATTTTTGTAACATCGACATCATTTATTCTTATAACATCTTTTACTGTGGTTTTGGCATCTTGAGTACTTACTATTGCGGCTCCTCCTGTAAAACCTTTGTTTACAAGTACTTTATTTTTGTCAACCATATATTGTTCGGAATATCGTATCTCACTTACATTATAATCATAAGGATTATACTTATATAGGTGTGATTTGGTTAATATTACTTGTTGTAATTCAATTAATATCATCTTATGTGTTCCGTATTTGCGTGAGTCTGGGGCATCTATACCTAATTTATAAGATTCTGTTATTAAAAATATAATATATAAAGCAATTTCTATAATTCCTGAAATATACTCAATATTGTCTTGGTGTGTTCTAATTAAATCAAGTAATTTTGTCATTGGGATATTTTGGTCATTAGGATTCATTATTAGGTCATATATTTCTTGTTTTGTAAAAATGGGTTCACACACTCTAGCGTCTATTAATGTTTTATTATTAGGCATATAAGTATTATTAACCATATTTTCATCATAATAATAAACATCTTGGGAAGGTATTTTTATTTTACGTAAAGATACATTTGGATATACAATTTCATCTCCCATTTTATAATCAATTTTATTATAATATACATCGAATCCATTTTCTATTTTGACATCGCCTTCACCCATTACTACAAAAGCAGCATTGTGATACATACATATATCAAACAGTTTTGACTCTGGTATAGTTTTGGTTACTCCATTAGGTTCAGTTACTCCATAAAAATTAGTAAAATATAGCTTACTCAAATTTTTTTTAATTTCATCTTTTTTTAATGCACCCTCAGTTGATTCATAAGACGAAATTTCACGTTTTATGTTTGCGTCTAGTTGTGCATAATTTTCCCAATTAATTAAAACGTATCTATTTTGTTCATTTTTTTTTTCAATGTATTCATAAGGACTTAAATAACTTTTTTTTATATTTAATAAATTATTTAAATCACTGTAAAACTTACAATCTGTATAATATTTATCACATAACTTAATTAAATAATCTTTTTGAATTATATTAAATTTAGATAATTGTATTAATGTATCTTTAAAAAATAATGATAACTCACTACTTATTTGACTTATAAAATCATATGTATTGTTGGTTTTTAATATATTAAATTCATAGTAATTATTATATTTAAGTAACATAAAATTCCAATTTAAAATTATTTGTGTTTTATCACTTGTACCATTATGTTCTAGTTGGACTACATATTCTTTTGTACGTTTATATACAAGAACATCATTATACAATGGCCCGAACATATCTACAAATAGTGGTTTATTCACAACTAAATTGAGAATCAAATTGTCTACTAACATGTAATATCTAGATTTAGGTTTGGTGGGTGAATTACCAGTAGTTCGTATGTATGATACGTAATGGTCTATTTGGTCTATACTTTGCAAAATTGTATTTAAATATGTGTATATATCTTTTATTACCCTGTACACATTTTCTATATTGAGAATCTGGGGTATACTATCATCAATAAATAATATAGTTTTTAAACCTTCAACATGTCCAAATAAAGTATCAAAATATGCATCATCTTTTTTATCACTCAGTATATACGTTAAACTTAATGTTTTAATTATATGGTCTACATATGGAGTTATATATTCAAAATTATGTTTAAAGTTCTCATCATTAAAAGCTTTATCTTGTGATAATGCCGTGTGTATATGTTTCGCTTGTTTTGTCATTTCATATGGATTAGGTTCGTAACATAAGCGGATACCAGGTGGTGTATCCGCGCCAATGCCAACACTACCATCAACAATAACACTAGTTCTGTATTCTACTGGTGGAGGTGGTAATGGAGGTGGTTGTGTTGGTGGTACTTTTGATGGTTGTGTTGGTGGTAGTGTTGATGGTAGTATTGGTGGTGGTGGTTGCTGTGATGGTGTATTATGCTTTGAATTTTGTGAAGTTCTACGTATTTTATCAATAATTTTACGAGCTTCCATCTGTTCTGTAGTTTCTTTATTACTCGCCGCATTTTGAACACCATCAGTACTAATTAATCTATTGAAATATTCAGTATCAAGAGTAATTAGATGGTCGATTTCTGTGCTAGTTATAGGAGTACCCTTAGCATAGTCAATAATACCCGGAAATTGTGTATCTAATTTAGCTTTCACAATATCTCGGGTTAAATTTTCAGGTACAGGAAGTGACGCAGCAGAAAGAGGTACTTCAGCTGCCGCAGCAGCAGCAAGATGTCTTTCACCAGCTGCCGCAGCAGCCGTTCCGTCAGACTTAGCAGCAGGAAATAGTGGTTTCAATAGTTGTTTATATGCCTTAATATTCTTTAGTTGTTTTAAAAATGAATCATATGCTTTTTGACTTTCTTGAGCATTGGTTTGAGGCATGGAAACAATATCAAATTGATAATATTTTTCTTTTAACTTTTGGATGTTAATATCACTTAAAATTAAGAGGGTTTCTCTTGATAAATCTGGTAAATATGGAAATAGACCATATATGACACTTTTTATTTGGTCAATCACAACATTTTCGGAGGGTTTATGAATAGGACCATGACCCCTCCCTGGGCTGCTGCCCCTTACTGGTTGTACTCCAACTGGTGGGGTATTAAGACTACTTTGGCTTTTGGATCTTACGCGTGGTGTATACGCATGTGTTACAAGCGCACGACCTCGGTCTTGCGGAAGTTTCAGTGGTTCTGGAGCGGTCGCTGATGTTACTACCGTACCTACTTCTTGAGCGGATGCTGGTAAAACTGTTTGTCCGGGTTTAACTTTCCTTGAGACTCCTGGTCTAAGTGTCGTGTTATAAGTTGTCCCCCCTAAATAATTTTTTTTATATAATTTTTTGGTTACACCTTTATGTTTATTAACTTTTTTTTTTATATATGTCATATAATATATTCATACAATAATACTTAAACTTAAATTTAAAATTATACATATGCTAAAATCTGACATAGGAATAGATTTATGCGGCCATTCACATATATTATTTAAAAGAGGCGACTCATTACCTTCTGAAACATCGATTATAATAGAACCCAATTCAAATGAAGTCGAATTAGGATTTTATCAAGGTTCAAGAGCCTATGTAAAGGATAACTTGTGCTTAGGTACTCGTATACTTACATTGGTTGATGATAAAATGGGAAGATTTGAAGTAAAACTATGTATAAATGATACACTAAAAGTGTATATAGAAGAGTTGATAGATGAATATTCATTTAATAATATATTAATAAATGAAGAAACAGAAGAAGATGTACTCATAAGAGATACAGAAACCGCAAGACAAAACTATAAAGAATATATAAGAGAGACACTAAATACTATAAAACAAATTGAAGATAAAATAGACAAACGTATTATTGATAAAATAAAATTAGCCGGGGGTGTTCTAAATATTGAAAATGTAACTATAAAAGAGTATGAATTATGTCAAAAGGAAATAGAAGACATAATTAATCCAATATTTTATAAATTAAAAAAATTATAAATTACGTATATCGTTTACTTACGTATATCGTTTACTTACGTATACCAATAAACTTCATAGTTTTACGAAATATATTTATTCCAGCATTGCTGGTACGCTTAAGAACTCTGCCCGTCTTATGAAGAGTATACTCGCCAACTTTGCCAGTTCCCTTTAAAACATTCCCGGTTTTTTTTAAAGCAAACAATCCAACTTCACCAGTCCCTTTTACAACATTTCCTGTTTTCTTTAAAGCAAACATACCAATTTCTTTGGTTCCATTTACAACATTTCCGGTTTTCTTTAAAGCAAACATACCAGCATCTTTAGTACCATCAACCGCATTACTAACTAAAGAACCCCTCTTTTGTTTAGGACGCATTTTTTTGTACGCTTTCTTTTGTGTTTTTTTTGCCATATAATATATATAAATATTATAATATAGATTCAAATAAAGATATTTGTTCTTCTGTTAAGGTTTTTGGAGGAATTACGCTAAATACAATAATTAAATCGCCAGAATTATTATCTCTAGTAAATCCTCTGTTTTTTATTACGCGTTGGTCGCCATTTTGAATAACATTCCCTTTTCGATTCACCATTTTTAACATATTTCCATCGAGATTATTTAATATTATATCAAATCCACAAATACTTTCTTTAAACGTAAGATTTTGTTTATAGATTATATTCAACCCATTACGTTCAAAGGAAGAATGGGGTAATATATGAATGTGTAATTTAATGCTCCCCTTCATATTATCAACCACATTCCCCTTTTCCATAATTTCAATAATCTCTCCATCATCAATACCCGGAGGTAAAGTTACATAGAATTTTTCCTCTTCGTGGTAGGTCATTTTATTATTTTTAATTTCACGTTCCACTACACACGGAAGATTAACACCTTTGTATGCGTCTTCAAAAGTGATATCTATTTTTTTTTCTAAAGTTTGAGGCGGTTCTGGCGGAGTAACGGGCTGTTCATAAAAACTATCATTTCTAAACATTACTTCTATAGGAACACCACCTTGAAATACAAAATTTCTAGTATTTTTAAACATATGTTCTTGATGGGCTGGCCGGTGTTGATTAAATAACTCATTTATAATATGGTCTAAATTGGGACCATTAAAATGCCCAAAATGCGCGCCCATCATACCAAAAGGGTTTCCGCCACCATTTCTGGAAAAATCGTATTGAGTTCGTTTTTGAGAATCGCTAAGTACTTCATATGCTTCATTAATTTCGCGCATTTTTACGCTTGCTTCATCACTTTTATTTCTATCAGGGTGAAATTTGAAACTCAATGACCTATATGCTTGCTTAATTTCAGTTTCTGAACTTTTTGGGTCAATCCCTAAACTCGCGTAATGGTCCATATAATTTATATAATAATTATTATTTAAATATATTACGATTCATATATGAAATGGCTTTAATTGAACATATATATTTACCCAAAAATTTGGATGAAATTATTATTCCAAATAAAACAGATATATTGAATACAATAAATCTTCATATAAGTAATCAAGATATGAACTTGCTCTTGATTGGTAGTTCAATAACTTTTAAAACAATCGCATTACAATTAATTGTAAAAAAGTATTATAATACTCAAAATATTCAAAATTATAACCAATATATTTTGGTTTTAGACTGTTTCAATGATATCAATATTTCAAATTTAAACAATGATATAAAAACGTTTTGTAAAAACAAGACGCTACATAAAAAGTTTTTAATAATTGACAATTTTGACATTATCAATGAAACGAACCAACAATATTTAAAGTTATTAATCGATACTTGTCCAAACACATTTTTTATATTTGGGTGCGAAAACACAAATAAAATAAATGAAATTATTCAAACTCGTACAACGCCTATTTATTTCGAAGACCCCACTATAGAAGAGTACAAAGAAATAATAACCAATATATGTGTTAAAGAACAAATCACATTTGATATTCAACCATTATTAGAGTACAAAAATATTACGGCATTTTTTATTTATAATTTGTTCAATAAATTGAAACTTCTTAAAAAAACGAATATAGATGACATAAAGCCGTATATTATCATAATAGATACAAAAGATTATGACAAATACAATGACTTTATTAAGGTAAATAATGTCAAACAAGCTACTAAAGTATTGTTTGAATTATTTGATAAAGGTTATTCATTATTAGACATATATAATTTTTTATATGAATATTACAAGTTGTTAGACACACATTATAAATATAAATTTATAGAGCAAATATGTTTGTATATACAGCACATATATGACGGTTTCGATAATAAACTAATGTTATTGTTTTTTACGAATGATTTGATTACAATATATAATAAATATATATATGAAGAATCAAATAATAAAAAATAAAATAGATTTTTTCAATGAGTATGTTAAAAGTATTGGTGTAGTCGAAGATAAATATATTTTATTTGATGAAAACCACTATAAAATGGCCGATTATAAAGGTTTTGTTGAACCTTTTTTATTGAGATTACACCCTTACTATTATGAAACAAAAAAGCGTTATTTAACACGTAAAATGAATTATAATAATTTTATTACAGTATTAAGACAAATCGCAAAAAAGAATGAAATTGTATATGAGTCTGTTATGAAATATAATAATTCAAAACATTATATTGAATATCATTTTTATTTAGATAACTTTATTTAGATAACATATAACGTGATATAAATATTTGGCTTTTTAATGTGTCTTCTGCCGATAAAGAACAATACCAATTATATTTACGACGTTTTATAAGTTGAGAATGTGGTATAAACAACCCAACATTGTTTTCATCTAATAAAATATTTTTATTTTCCATCAAGTCTTCAAGTAATATTGGTTTATCATACTTGTCTTTGACACCAATTATTTTACCATCAACATAATTTATGTTATGATTTTTCATATAATTTGTATTATAATGTAGACTGTGCTCTCCGAAATCATTTTTTATTTGTTCGGAATAATATTTAATGTATTCATTTAATTGGGCGTTTTTAATATTTGAACCAGTGAATAATGTGGAGGGGTGCATATTAGCATAAGACACATTGTCTTGATTACACAATTCTGCTACATACCATATATCTGTTTTATCTACCGATTTTAAAGATTTTTTTAGATACAATGAAGGAGGTACTAATATGCCACCATAATCATACAAAACTTGTAATAAACATAATTCGCGATATTTTTCTTTTAATGCACCCGATAATTTTAATAAATCAATTTCAGTATCAATTAATTGAGGAATATTCGTGTCATCAAAAATAATAATGTCATACGAGTCGCCACAGTTGTCTATAATCGATTTTATACATAGGGTCATATATGCTAAATTTAAATCAGTAGATGTTCTGGAGCCAAAATTAGACCATTTTCTTGAATTTTTTTCAAATGGTAGATGTATCCAAATTTTACGTTGCTTAGATTCTTTGATATAAGTATCTGAATAAAAATAAGAGTCAATATCAATTTTAGTAAAATCACTTTCTTCTTCTTTGGATTGATTATTTAAATAAATATGAATTGTATATAAAATAACGAGTGTTATAATACCAATATATATGTAATCTTTCATTATATATATAATAGATTAAATATATGTTGTTATGCTATCATTAAAAATTTAGAAACATATTCTTTTTTACGTTTTTTCATTTCTTCTTCTTGTTTTAATAATTGGTAAGATAGGTCAATAGCTTTATTTTTTTCTAAAAGTTCATTTTCTTTTATTTGTTTTAAACTATCTTTTTCGCTTAACATTTCGCCTATATTTGTACGATGACGACGATATTCTTCGACGGAACTAAACTTTTGTTTTTCTTTATATAATTTTTCTTGGTCTAAACCAATGATGGTATTTAAATGTGCATCTTTTAAATCAGAATAAGAAGAATTAAATTCGTTTGAAGTAACAATTTGTTCTATTTTAATTAAACCATTTGACATTAATGTTTTTCTGGATTTTTCTAAGTCGTCTTTATCGTACATATCTTTATTAGATTTGAGCCATTCTTCATAACCTTCGTCTTTGTCTTTGATATGAATGTTATCAAACATATCGTTAAAATGCTTTAAATACATTTTGTGATTTTTAGATGGAGTGAACCCTTTTGTTTCAATGAAATTTTTAAAAGTGTCATCTATATCTTCTGATTTAAAATTATTTTCATCAAGCTCGTGATGAATATAACCATATATTTGTAATAATTTTTCATAAGCATTTTTAAAATTAAGATAATATTCTTTTGTGTCAACTTTATTTTTGTCTGGATGAAGCATAAGGACTTTCTTTTTTGCTATTTTGAGTTCTTTTTCATTTAATTCTTTTATTTCAAATAAATCCAGTAATTCTTTTAATTGTGTCATTATATATTAAAATAGAGTAATTTAATTAAATAACTATACTTTAATATATATTATTCTAAACTTAATTTGAAAAATTCGGTAATAGCTGTAGTATTTGCACCAGTTACACCTTTATAAGGTACCCAGAAATCTTCTGTTTTAAAATTCTTTTTTTTAAATGATAATAAAGTAGGTACACCATTAGACATTTTTCTTTTTTTAAAAAAAGAATACAAATCGAAACAATCATCAATATCTACTTCAAAATATAAATAAGATGTTTCATTTGATGTATAATGAGTGTTTAAAGAGTGTACCGTTTGTTTAATTTGTTTACACGGTCCGCACCAAGTGGCCGTAAATTTTAATATTACGGTTTCAGCGTCACAGGTCTTTAAGAATTCTTTAAATTCATCTCTCGTTGTAAACATTTTATAATAATAAAATATTTAATAATGATATTATAAACTTAAATTTATAGACTTAGTTTTATAAACATTCTTATATCTGAAAACGGCGAATTTAAAGACATAAGTCTACAAGGTATCCAAAATGTAGATGAATTATAACTAAATTTATTAAACGATATTAAAGCAGGTAAATCATTAATCAAAGTCGAATAAAACCTTATTATTTCTAAACTGTTTGTTTCTATAAAATTGTATGTTTTGTTAGATGTGTTTAATGAATCAATTAAAGGTATTATATATTTGTCAGTTCTCGAATTAGTCAAATATACTTTAAGAAATGTAATTGCGGAGGTGGTTTCAGCTAAATATGTGTTTAAATCTTCCATTGTTTCAATCATTTATAGTATTCACACAAAAAACATTAAGTTCATTAAATGATATATAATTAAATTCTACGTGAGATTCCCAAAAAAATTTACAAAAGTCATAATGAATTTTAAATTGAGTATCTGTTAAAATAGGGAATTTGTTTATTACTTTAGATGTATCAACGGGTACTAGATGAAAATCTTGATAAGGTAGCACATAAATTAATTGAGCGAGTGAGATTGGCGGAGGAGTTTTATTGTATTCGAGTAATTCCTCATTGAAACAAGGAATATAATCAATAATGTCTTTGAACAATGGCGCGACATTAAACTCGTAACATATATAATGGTCTTTACAAACACCCGAATAATAACTCCACGTCCATTCTAACATTTTAAGATAATTTTTACAAGGTTGTTCGGGTCCTTGTCCAAATAAAATCTTATAATATTTATCTAAGTGTAATGAGAGATAGTTCTCTCTAATCATATCTTTTATAGGTAAATTATTTAGTTCTTCTTCTTTATTCAAAGGAGTTGTTTTAAGATTTCTTTTCCAAATTATATTTGTTTGAATCCTTTCATTTTCTGTTTTAGAAAGTTCAATACATAATTTTTTGAATGGACCCCATTGTATCTTATCATCTTTAATGAGCATATACTCTTTTTTGTTAAGTTTATATAATTCTAATAGATACTGAATACCATTGTTTCTTATGTTTAAAGATGGAATATGAGGTAAAAAATCATTACCAAACAAATAACATAAAAAACAATAGTTGTTTATAGCGTCTTCTTTGGGCATTTCAATGAATTCACTTATTTGATTAGCCATTTCATTCATATTAAACACATAATCTGTATTAATATCAATATGTTTCAAATAACTAAAGTGTTTTGTCTCTCTGTACAAAAAAAGATTTTCATTATATTTTAAATGCAACAACCCTAACATAATCAAATCCGCATCTAGTCCATATATCATTTGATTTGAACAATTTTTATTTTTATTATTACGAATATATTCCATAATTTTATGTTCACCTTCACCTTGAACATTTGTACCACTAAACAAAACATTCGGTATAGACTTCTTGAATTTTCCCTCTAAAAATATGTCCAACTCATTCATAAATGTTGTACCTGGTGTTATCGCATTTGTGTTCCAATGATTAGAAGGAATAATTTGTTTTGTTACCCACGATTTATAACGCCTTTGTTTTTGTTGTTTCATTTTAGCTAAAGGCGCGACTCCATCAAACGCAACAAACGTAAATGATGGGTTTAATTTATTTATCAACTCTATTATAGAATCATACACACGTTGATTGATATTTTCTTCGCTCTGTTTAACTACATCATAAATAATAGAATTTGCGTCAATAAATAATTCGTGACATTTATGTTGATTCAGACGTTTTATGATTTTAGTATGATTTTTTAAAACATAATTAAAATAACTAGGTATTCCCATTTCATTATTATAATAATGATTTTTTAATATAATTTATTATATTATATGTCTGAGCTTTCACAAGGAAGTGGATTTACAATAAACATTCCTGAGGGGATGCACTTTTTAACATTATCATCACCTTTTTTTGTAGTATTTTTTTTTGTAATGAATTCGATTGTTAATTCAAATATTCAGGGTTTTATTTATTTAACTGGATTATTTCTATTATTCGGAATTGTTAAATTATTTCAAAAAACTATATTACAAACATATTATTCAACAAACAAATTTTGTACGATTATTCAACAAAATTTTGGTACTCATCCTTCATTTATAAGCGGTTTATATGGTTATACTATTTTATACGTCTTGCTTCCTATGATTAGTGAAAAAGCGATGAATTTACCATTGATATTTATATTATTAATACTATTTTTAACTGATACATTAGTAAGATTTTACAATCAATGTACAACTATGGGTTTTTGGGTTATGGGTTTAATATTAGGATTAGTTGTAGCGACGCTATGGTACACCATTTTAAAATCTTCTAAAAATGACAAGTTATTATATTATAATAGTTCTCTATCAAATAAACAAACTTGTAGTAGACCATCTCAAGAGAAATTTAAATGTTCTGTTTTTCAAAATGGTGAATTACTTCAGTCATTATAACCCATATAAGAGTTTATTTTTTTGAAAATATAAATATACATCATACACCATTTTTTTTCTATGAAAATTATATAACATCATAGTTACACTAGTTGTATTGTTTTTATATACATCAATGAATTTTTGTACTGTGTTTACTAAGTTCATCTCACTATATATTGTATTATGTTCTTCAATTGTTATGGTAGGTTTATTTATTCTCATACTAACACTATTATGAAAATTAAACAAATATAATATTAAATCATTAATATTATGTATTGATTTAAAATTAGTACTTTGTAAATAAGATAGTGCGTGTGATGTACAATAAGGGCAAGGTAAATTCGACATTATTCTAGATATTATACCTTTTAACTCATCTAATTCATCTTTTTTTATATTTTTATTTGCTTTAAATGCTGTACAATGAATTACTTTCCAAGTTGCTGGTCCCCAAACAGATTTCTGCATTAATAATATATAAAGACATATTTATTATTTTTATTAAATGAATAATGAATGTTTAATAAGTAAAGAACCTATTATTAATAAAATTACTTTAGCTTGTAATCATTCATATGAATATGTTTATTTATATGAAGAAATCAAGCAACAAAAAGCAAGGCATAAAAATTATTTTAAATGTCCTTATTGTCGTACAATGTATTTAGGAAATATTCCTTATTATGAAATTGATGATGTTGAGAAAATTTCATATATTAATGGAAATTCTAAATCATTGTTACCCATTTTACAGTGTAGTTGGAATAAATGTACATCGCACGGAAATTCATTCAAACACGGGATTTTTTGCTGGAAACATTCTAAAAATATTCAACACACTAGATGTGTTACTATTTGTAAAACAGGAGTACAATGTAAAAATAAATGTGTGACGGGTGAATTATGTAAAGTTCATATTAAAAAAGAAAATAAATAAATAAGTATAGTGTACTATATGGCAGATAAAGCTTTATTAGTTGATAAAATAAAAAAATGGTTAGAGAGTGAAAATAAAATAAATTCTTTACAAAAAGAACTAAAAGAAATTAAAAAGAGCAAAAAACAACTCACGGTAGAATTGACAGAAATTATGAAAAATAAACAATTAGAATGTATTGATGTGACTCAAGGACAAATATTGTATACTAAAAACCAGTCTAAAAAAGGTATTAATAAGAAGTATTTAACAGAAGCACTTGGAAAATTTTATGAAAACCCTGACCAGGCTAAAGAGTTATGCGAATTTATTTTAGACAATAGAGAGACCACTGTTAAAGAAAATATACGACTAAAAGTATATAAAAAATAACATTATGTATATAATGAATTTAAATTTAAATAAAAAAACAGAGCTAAATAAAAAGTCGAATTTTATATTATACAGTATAGAACAAAATGATACACCTTATGTGTACTTTTATATGATTAAAAATGTAAATAACTTAATCACATTACCATCGATGTATCTTAAAACATTACAAGAATCTAAAAATTATGTTCATATCAATTTTAGTTCTTTCAAATACAATTACAAAGGAACTATGGATTACAATAATGAAAATATGATTGTGTATGAAATTATAATAGATAACAATTCATTAGAGCCTACTTATTTTTCGGATTCTTGGTGGAAAACAACACCATTTGAAATTCTAAATACTCAAAAAGTATTACATTTCAAAATAGACCAATATATTATTGATTTTTTTAAGAATAATCCTCAATTCTTTTATATATTTAATAAAAATGTACGATATGAAGTTCCTGTAGTTGGATATTTAGGCATTGATTCTATTGAATTGAATGAACAAATTTTATTAGGAGATGTTAATTATAAGAATGATGAATTTGGTAGAGGTTATTATTTTGAAACATTAGAAGAGGCATATTTTAATTCATTGTATTCCAATTCTAAATCAAACGAGTATATAATAAAATTAATAAATCATAATTACATAAATGAACTAACTCCTTTAGACAATTTTAATATAACTATAAAAGACAATAAATTTTATTATAACACTATTTTTATTGGTGAGGTACCTGAAAATTGTAATACAAATAAGTATACTTTTTTTAAATATAATACAGAATACATTTATTTAAAGAGTTCAAAAAAAATGGCTAATTGTAGTAGAGATTATTCAAAAAGGAAAAATGAAGGTTGTATATTAAGATATGTTTTATTTTTAAAGAATTGCTCTTATCACAAAAAATCTGGATTTAATTCATATTTTTCTTTTAAAAAAGAGCCATATTGGTTCCCTTATTATATGGTTAAAAACCAAAATCAAACAAACATTATAAGTTATCATTTTTCAGAAAATTCACCAAAAATAACCAAGGATTATATTGAACAAAAAGATAAAAACACGTATATACGAATTAAATAAATGTATACACTAATAGTATATGAATATAAATCCTAAAGAAAATGGTATTATAGATAATATTATTAAGGGTGGTGCTGCTACTAGTCCTTTTCTTCTCCGGGATGCTACTCAAGCCAACCGAGATGCTGCCGCTGCTGCAACCAAAGCTGCTGCAACCAAAGCTGCTGCTGTTCTCGCCGCCCGCCGGAGTGAACAACTTGCGGATGATAGAGATTCTATAATTACAAGTAAACTTTTTAATTTACGTCCTCCCGGACCAGCGCCTAATCCGGTTGATGATGCCACTGCTGTCGCCGCCGCAGCACTCCGACAAAAGCAAACTACAGGAAAAGATACAGGATTTTTGGGAAAATCACTTGGTAAAGCTACACGTGTTGCGGCTGGAACTGGAGGTATTATTGCGGGTGTTACTACGGGGTTAACAACAAAACCAGCATTTGCTGTTGGTAAGGCAATTAAGTCAGCTTATGACCAACCATCACAGATTGCAGCTTTGAAAGAATCAGCACAACAAAAGCTTGATTCAGCTTTGACGTATTCATTACGAAGTGCGGATACATTTCAAAAATCATATAGCAAAGCTGCCAAACCTGGAGAACAAGATTTTTTAGGTGCTTACAAAGTAGCTCAAGATTTTACTAGTTTAGACAGTAAACAAATAGCAAAACATATTGACAAAGGTTATAAAATGGCTAGTTCATTTTATGAACCTCGTACAGAATATGTACCAGCAAAGTATAATACATTTTATAAAATAATTCTGTTAGTTTTGTTTTTTGTAGTTTTTTTAAAAGTGATAATTAATATTTTTCGATTTTTTGGAATTGACATTATTGACCTTTATTCGTATATGGGTTGGTTTATATTTTTTATGATTATACTTATTTTTATACCGCACGATTATACTACTTTAAAATTGAATTAAAGATAAACAAATAATATATAATTAAAATGGAGCAGAAAATTAAGAAGAAAATCAATGACAATCTTCTTAATTTTAAACAAAACATTCAATCATTTCTAAAACAAACAAACTCTGAAATTATCAATAAAGATGGTTCCAATGTAACAAACGCATTTCTAGAAAATATGTACGACTTTCCCTCTTTAGAATTGTTTAAAGAAGATTTTCAAAAAAGGATTCGAACAAAAAATAACATTCCGAATTATTCAAGATGTTGTGCCCTTCGATTGAATGGTGAACGTTGTACCCGAAAAAAGAAAGGCGAAGGTGAATTTTGCGGTACACATTTAAAAGGCATTCCAAATGGAAGTATTCAAGAAAAAAATATGAAGGATGTTGTTAAAATTGAGACTTGGTTAGAAGAAATATGCGGAATTCATCAATATATTGATATAAATCATAATGTATACTCTACAGAAGATATAAATTCGAATGTGAATCCAAGAATCGTAAATAAATGGGATAAAAATGAGAAAGGCGAATATTTTATTGTTTCCTAATTCTAAATGGATATTGAAGAAATTATAATTAACCTAAAAATATTACAAAGCCTTGATAAAAATCAAAAACTTGTTACTCGTGGTTCATACATTAATATAGAAAGCCCTTCTCTTATTCCTGAATTCATTCGCAGATGGAATCGGCAAGAAAATAGGGCTGAAACTATTAAAAAAATTAATATTATCGTAAATTCCGCAATAGAAAATATCGATAAAAATGATGTTTTTAATATAAAAGAGTATTTAATAAATTCTAAAACTGGAATTTTAAATTTAAAAGAAACATATGCGACTTGTAGTCAAACTTGTGCGCGAATTGATATTATTATTGATAAAATAAATTCAAATACTTCGGCTCTTTAATTATCGGCCTTTTCTACTTTTACTTTTACTTTTAGAAGCGGGTGCTTCATTCTCATTACTCATTCCACCATTTGCTCTATTACTAACTTTATTTGTTTTACTTTTACTTTTGCTTTTAGCCCCACTTTTTTTTGGTAATTTTTTAGTTTGTACATATGCGATTATTTCTTCTCTAGTTAAATCTAACGCCGGTTCAACAATTTCTCTATACATTTGTTCACAAAAATCACGATAAAATCCAAAATATTGAGCTCTGAATAACGCATAACCATCACGTCCCTGGTCTTTACCATTTACATACGCAGTGTATGCATCTCGACGTACAATTGTAGCAGACATTTCGGTTTCCCCTGACATTACTGGTGGTATTGCTACAGTGGACGATTCAGACCTCACGTGAAGTGACCTAAAATGGTCATCCATATATGAACCAAATTTTGTTGCGTTGTCTCCTTTATCTCCGGCAAATCTAACAAATTCTACTTGAGCAGGATATTTTATATGAGCCAATACATTTTCATACCATTGAGTAACATCTGCGGATGGATTAGTAAGTCTTCTAATATTATATTGTAAATGAGCTGGTAATATAAATTTTAAAAACTCTTGTTTTGTTTCAAATGGTACAGGATTGTCTAATGTTCTTTCTCCTTTGGGCCCGCTTCCTAATAATATAAGGGCGACCGAATTATTTGCGTTTGCGGTTTCAATCATTTGTATTAATGAGTGTATATGTCCTGGATGAGGTGGATTTAATCTTCCAATAAAATAGAATATGTTTAATGTTCTACTTTGTTTAAACAAGTAATAAGGGTCGTACTCTTCCATATATATAAATAAATATTAATTAATTAGTATAAGGCACATTTGAAGTATTACGTTCAAAAATAGCATCACTTAAACTAGGGGCACCTGTTGTACAGCCACTGCCTCCTTTTTGTTTTGATTTACAAGACGTACAACCTCCTCGTCTACGATTAACACGTTTATGAATCCTTTTTTTACTAAATGTTTTACGCATTCGTCGTTTACCTTTTTTAGTATTTTTTCTAGAATATCCCATTATATATTATATTTATATAATAATTTCTAAATTATATGTGTTTATTGTTAAAATTATATAACTCTACTTATTATAATGTTCGTATATATACTTATTTGTGATGATGGGACAACCTATGTCGGGGCAACTGTTAATTTAGAACGCAGAATTAGACAACATAATAAAGAAATTAAAGGCGGAGCTGTTGCGACAGGAAAAAAAGTGAATCAAGGAAAACAATGGAATATGTATTGTTATGTTTCAGGTTTTCCAGATTGGAAATCTACACTTCAATTTGAATGGAGATTAAAACAATTATCCAGAAAAATTCCTATAAATACAACTCCTATCGATAGACGAATTTCTGCTCTAACTACTTTGTTATCTTTAGAGAAATCCACATCAACCGCAATACCATTTAAAGAATGGGCAGAGCAACCAGCAATAACATATATAAAATTGAATTAAAAATAAATTATAAAGTATTATAATATTAAAATGTTGTCTATTACCCTCGGCCCTATGTGCGCAGGTAAAACGAGCAGTTTGCTAAATACGTATAGGGCTTGTCCTGGCAAAAAAATAATTATAGATTTTGATATTGATAATAATAGTAAGTGTTTTTGGGGTACTGTAAAAACACACGATAATGTTACCGAAGACAGTATAAAAGCAACTAAGTTATTTGATACATTGGATATCTATAAAGTGAATGGTAATTTTCAAATGGCATCAGAATATTTTCACGAATATAAATATACTGACGCACCTGAGTTATACAAAATGTGCGATACAGTAAAATTTAGTGAACATATATTTATTAATGAAGCTCAATTCTTTCCTGATTTGTTTGAGTTTGTTACTCAATATTCAAATAAAAATATATATTTGTACGGTCTTGATGGTGATTTCAAAAGAGAGAAAATTGGAAGAATTATTGATTTAATACCATTGTGTGATTCAGTGATTAAATTAAATTCAATTTGCGTTTGTGGTAAAAATGCTATATTTACTCATAGAGAATCTTTAGAAAAAGAACAGTATGTACCCAATGCGACTTATGTACCTTTATGTCGCGCGTGTTATTTAAAAAAAATAAATAACACGGATTGATATGGAAGGAGTAAACCTCCCAATGTCAAATAATTATTCTAAATTTTTATTTTATTCAAGTTTTAGTATGTTAATTTCAGCATTAATCGCAATTTATATGAATGATATTTACATCACAATTTATTTTTTCTTATTGTTTTTATCTTCCATCAATTATTGGAGAAAACCTGAATATGGTTTCAGAAGAAATATTGACTTGTTAGTTGTAAATATAGGTATTTTTGGTTTACTATATCAAATTTGTTTATTAAAAAATGAATTTTGTCGTCACGTTTATATGTGTTTAGCTTTTTGCGCTATACTATTTTATATAATTGAACATATATTATCCTATATGAATAGTGTCAAATGGATTATTTTTCATATGACAATACATATATACGTATCTGCTGCTGCGTTATTTATTATTTTTAATTAATGTGGTCATATCCATTGGTAATACTTCGTGTTTTTGATAATTTGTATCCAACTCTGGATGAATACAAATTAAGTACATATCTCTCACTTTATATCCGTATTTACGTTCAATTATTAATTTATATGTATTTAGTTGAATACTGTAATGCCAAAAGTTTGTATCTGGAATGTGTGAAATGGGTTCCAACGCAAATTGATTATAAGATACAAACTTTTCTAAACTTTTACATCTCTTCCAATCATATATACTTAATGTACCGTCTTCATTCATAAATAGCATATCGACTGACCCTGATAATTTTAAGTCTTCATCATAAACCAACCATTCACTTCGAAATGGCACTAACCCCGCATTATCTTTTATAAAATTTTGAAAATACTCAAACTCAATACCAGTGCCATTTACCTCAATACCGTTATAGTAATTTTCGAACATTTTATGCATATCTGTTCCAAGTTTAGCAGCATTATCTCCATTACTATTCCATAAAAGTTTTATTTCATCTGGAGTCATTCCATAATATTTACTCGTTGGCCAATTGGCCGATTTCATCATATTAGAAATAATTTTGTCAGCATCAAACTTTTTGAAAAATTTTTTAATCCACGTAGTAACCGAAGTATAACCTCTTTTTCCATTAATTGTATATATATGTCCTTTTTCTTCAAACTGAATATTATTATCACGTTCGTGAGGAAATTTTAGGTGTAGCATTGTTATGTTTTATAGTTATATGTTTATATGTATATCATTCAATTATTATTTTTAAATATTTATTATATCATTATATAGTATATGCCACCAAAGAAAGAGGGTAAAAAGAAAGCATCAGCAGACCCAGGAGGGGGCACTGCAGGACCTATGAATAATTCTAATGGAGAAGGACAAGGTGCTGGTAGTTCTGGACCCCGTCATCGGACTCCGGCGCAATTCAACGGACCTATAGGAATTGGGTTTAGTGGATTTGGACCTGAACCTTTGAGCGGAGGTCCTCCGTTTGGACAAGCTCCTCCATTTGGACAAGCTCCTCCATTCGGTCGTCCAACAGCAGCCGCAGCAGAAGCTAGAGGTAATCCATTTTCAGCGGAGTCAATGGGTAGGTCATCATCTATGGGGAATCCTGGTGCGTCGCGCAGTCCAGCAACAGAATTTGGTAGAGCGAGTGGTTTTTTTGTAGAACCTTCGGATTTTGCCCATCCAACTATGGGAAAAGGCAAAGGAAAAGGCAAAGGTCTAAGTTTTAACACACAACAATATGTAGGAAGTTTGTCTGCTATTACTGGACCACGTGAATTCCCTCGTAATAGGACAGGAATGTCTGTTAGAAATGTTCGTTCTCATTTAAATGCGAATATGCCAATGTTTACAGCAACACAATCAGGAACACGTAAGAACAGGCAACCAGCAAAGGCAGGACCACCAAGAGGACCACCATCAGCAGCAGCAGGACCACCAAGAGGACCACCATCAGCAGCAGCAGGACCACCAAGAGGACCACCATCAGCAGCAGCAGGACCACCAGCCAGAGCTCCGCCACCATTTCGGCCTTGGGCGGCAACACCAGCCGAAAGAAGCGCTGCGTATGACCCAGCTAACGCGTTTGCTGCACAACCACCACGAGTAATCGGTAGTGCTTGGTACCATAAAGATGGTCATCTTGTTTCGTGGAATAACAAGACAATGGATACACATTTAAGGTCACTTAGCACATTAGACAGTTTATTAAAAACAGACAATTGTATTCTTGTATCATTGAGAGGTGAAGTATTGAGAGATACTAGAGGTGTTCTCAATGGGATTGCTTTTGATTCGATTGAAGCATCAGACACATTAACTGTAATCAAAAGTATGTTAAAAGAAATATCTATAAAAGAGGTGAGGGAATTCCATACAGACATAGGACAACAGCACGATGTATGGGCGAATTGTATTTCTCAAGCGAGTGTTGCTCGTAGGTCATATGATATTGCCACTCGTGAATTGGCCGCGGGTGCTACAGACAGAAGAAAAATGTTGAAACTTCAACAAGACATTAAATTCTTTCGTGGAATTTATGAAGAAAATATGGAATTAATAGAATCATTGACCGAAACAGAAATGGGTTCCGTTCAATTTACAAGAGTTGACAGATTATTTCAAGAATTAGCATTAGATATTGATACTGCGTGTATGAGTGTGCGTGAATTAGAAGGAGACGGCACAATAGATTGGGTACAACGAAGAAAAGCTGTAAAGAGATTACATCAATTAGATATAAATGATTTTAATAAACGTATTAAATCTTTAGCTTTTTTAATAAAAGAATTAGGTGATTTACATTATACAAAAGCAGGCGCTGAGTACATTAAAGAAACAATGTTTAATTATTTAGCAATACTAAAATTATACACTGTAAAATTACATTGGGGTGGTGAAGAAGAATATTCATTCTTAGAATATATTCAAACCGATAGTCGTTATAGTGGATTAATCGAAGAATTATGCTCTGCAAATAAATCCTTTAGACGTATTATTTATGAAAAACGCATTTTATTGGCAGGTGGTTGGGTAGTCCCTATTGAACTTGTTAAATTATCTGCTCGTGTATTACAAGGTACTTTTAAAGGGTCTTATCACGCTGTTCAATATCTTAAACATAATTATAGAGGATTATCAAGAGTATTGGAAAATCGTAGAGAAATTCTTGATATGGCGCTTCGGCCAATCGCACACGCATTTAGATATTTACAAGGTAGATTGTTAGAACCAGAAACTCTCGCAAATATGGACCCCGAACTTGGACCAGATGAAGAAGTAAGTGTTCACGAACTTGGTGGTTATATGGCAAAAATAAGAGGACAATTACAAAGAAATGATGTGAGTGGTCGTCAGTTAGCTGCGTTTGAACACGCAGCAGGAGTGGTTGAGGCATCTTGTAGAGATTATGAAAGTGTAAATCAACAAATAAGAGATAGTCAATCTGAATTAGACGAGGGTAATTTTGAAATTGAACCTGATGACGCACCACCAGCTTATGCTGATAAGTTATACAAAGATTTGGAAAAACAAGCTAAAACACTTCGTGCGAACAAGAGAGCAATGATGGAACAAAAAGAATGGTTGCTTTCTCAAATTCCTCCACCTGAAGACCCCTCTTTACTACCTCCCCCATTAAGCGAACCTACACTTGGAAGATTAGAAAGAAGTGATGGAGAATACGGTATACGAGATACACCTATTGAAGACAGAGAAGTCGCCGAATTTTTATTGTCGTTAAGTGGTGGTCTTAGAGATAGATTGCGTGCGGAAGCATTAACTCCTAATGGAAGTAATAATGAAAGTGGTAGCGGTAGCGGTAGTGGTAGTGGTAGTGGCAGAGGAAGCAAAAGCAGTCGAGGTTCCAGAAGTAGAAGAGGAAGTATGAGCGAAAGTGGAAGAAGCAGAAGCGCAAGCAGAAGTCGAAGAGGTAATCGAAGTCGAAGTGGAAGTCGAAGCGGTAGTGGAAGCGGAAGTGGTAGTGGAAGTGGTAGTAACCATAACTGGAATGGTCCATCCAGATATAGACAAGAATCGCAAGGAAATTATTAAGAAGAAGGAAGTGGTAATAAATAATTCTTTAATGTTACTGCCTTGAATAAATCTACATCAGTAACATTTGTTAATTCAGGAGTGTTGTATGCTGATGAATTAACTCTGTTTAAAATACTTAAATCTTCTGGGTCATTAAAAACGAAATCTAAATATTTATAATTTTTACACATATCTCCTGTTATACAATTACAAGATGGGGTTGTACAAACTTCTTTTTTTTTATTTTTTGAACCCTTTTTTTTCCGATTATTACACGTTTTATATATAATATCAGGTATCTTATTTAATTGTACTATTAAATCATCATATGCTTTGTCTAAATTATTATCTGGTGGAGTAATAATTTTAATAAATGCGTCATCATTAATTTCTAATTGCTTTAATTTTTCAATAATTTCTGATTTAATACTGGTACATACTTTCGAGGGAACAGATTTATAAGGGGCGTCTTCATCTTCATCTTCATTTTCATCTTCATCTTCATTTGTATTTGACTCAGGAGCATCATCTATAATTTTATAAATATTATACAAATTTTCTGGACTCATTCCTAAAAATATATTTTCAGTATCAGATTCAAGACCTTCTTTATTTTTTGTATTTAGCCATACTAGTATACATAAAATAAATATTGCTGTATAAAAAAAGAACTTCTTCATAAATATAAGATATAAAAAAAGAAAATATATTAAAAGTCCCAAGATGACTTAGAATCGTGGTAAGAGGAGAAGGAGTCGTTCCAAATAGAGCGGTAATAAAGGATGGAATGAATGTTGGAGAAGACGACGGGA